>Ga0209427_10004798_pt1 | contig 15558 bp, 12 predicted proteins | sample DeeMarSWOR136_30_FD_187465 | JGI IMG/M metagenome (GOLD analysis project Ga0209427, IMG submission 187465) | Marine sediment microbial communities from White Oak River estuary, North Carolina - WOR-1-36_30 (SPAdes) (version 2) | ecosystem: Environmental > Aquatic > Marine > Intertidal zone >...
TGCAGAAAATTTCGGAGGTGATTTGACAGAAGAGCTTTGTGGTAATATATCGATTCCTATTATGATGCGTTCATCTTCCATGAAATCACCGATTAATGGGCCCTCGTTGTTTTTAAGGGTTCACTTATCGCGCGTAATTTCTTTAGAGGTTATCTCATTTCTATATACATTATAATGGCAAAGTTAATTTTTCTTTCTATGTGGGATAAAATTCATCCATGCTGTATAAAATTTTGAACTTTGATTAGATCTTCATAAATCTCAAATCTTTTTTTAAAAAAAGTTAATACATTATTTATGTCACGCTTAAGCATTGCTTCTGCGTTTGGGTGTTTTTTATTTGCCCATTGTGGCCAATCAATAATAATGGTGTTATATTCGGGAGTAACAAGAATATTAAATTCTGAAAGATCTGCATGAATAATTTCACAAGATCGATAAATTGCTTTCACTATTTCAATGATTTCAGTTAGTATGGCATTAGGTTCTTCTATCTCTAAGATGATAGATAGTTCCTTGCCTTCAATCAACTCCATAACTAAACAATGCCTATTTTGCCCTAGTGGCTCAGGAACCGATGATATAACAGGGTAGATTCTCTTTAATGCGACATATTCTCTTCTGGCAGCTATTTGTGACTCTAGCAGCCATGAAAGATGCTTTCTACCTCCAGTGTATGACCGAAGCCGTCTTGTTTGGCGAAAACTGGTCCTACCGAGCCTGTGAAACTTTATAACAACGGTCTGTTTTTCAGGCGTGAGAGCTTCATATACATCAGATTCCTTTCCTACACCTATGGGCATTCCAATCGCTTCTATAACATTAGCACGAACTAGTGCGTTAAGAGCCAAACAGTCATGCCCATTAGAATTCAATTCAAACCCTAAATATGATCCACCCCAGCGGAGGATCAACTCAAGTTTGTTAAGCTTATCAAGTCGAAATACGACCTCATCCTCAGGAAATCCTGAGATCAAGGAAATTATCTTTATAGGAACATGTTCATATGCTCTTATACCGCGCTCAATCGCTTCTAAAATTTCAAAATCATCCTCATCCAATTTCTTAAATGCGTTGATAGCCTTTTGTGACATGCCTAAACCCAATTAACTCCAATTTACACTTTTTTTATAGGGTGAATTAAACTTCAGAGATTGCAACAAAGATCTATAAATTTAGTAAATATTAAATTGAAATTTAATATTTATAAAAACAAATTTATATATTATCAGATTTCTAATATATATTAAATCAATGTGCAGTATTTATAACGGACTTTTAGATATTTAAATATCAGTAGGATGTGCAGAAATGCCTAAAGACTTAATTGTAAAAGATGAAGATGTCTCAAATGTTGCAAAAGCATTAGCTTCGGGAACAAGATGGAAAATACTTAAGTTATTGAAAGTAGAGGCGCTCGATGTAAGTAGAATTGCAGAAAAAATAGGTCAGACAGAAGCAAACATAAGTGCACAGATCAAAATCATGGAGAAAGCGAATCTTATTGACACTAACTACGAACCTGGAGTGCATGGTGTAAAAAAAGTGTGTCGACCTGCCATTGATCGTATTATTCTCACGATAGATTAAGGGGTTTTTTTCTCATATCTCTTTGCTACATCCTCCAACGGTATTGAAATCGGAGGAGAAGGCGAATATCTTGTTCTTATTTGGACAAAGATTGGATGCGCTACTGCATTTCCCACAATGAGTGCCTCACCTACGTTAAGGGTTGTTATTGTATCTAATGAAGCTTTGTCAACCATTTCTGAACTCTGACCAATGAGCTTAAGGTCGTATGGGTTTGTTATTCGCAAATAAATTTGGCTGTTTAACTGGCTAAGCACAGTAGTACTTAAACGCACAGGACGCTGTGAAATTAGCACTAATGAAGCATAGAACTTTCGACCCTCTCTTGCAATCGTTTCAATAATGCCCTTTGATATGGCAGGTCCTTCTGGACAGAATTGATGAGCTTCCTCAAGAATAAAAACGAAGGGTGGGATTTCTCCTCGCTTCCTCAAATTAAATAAACTATTAATTAAGTAATTGACTATTATCTGCTTCTTTCGTAGACTTATGATTTCACGAAGATCGAAGATCGTGGCTTCACCAACTCGAATTCTTTCTTTTAGCGAAGGATGTTCCTCAACACCGAACAGACGTGTACTTTCTAAGTCGTAAAACCATCCCATCATTGCCTCTTTTGTTCGTGGATTCATTTCACTTTGTTCAATCATTCCAATAAGCTCATTTAAATCGTAGGGTTTTCCAGTTTTACCACTCATTCCTCTTAACTTTTTGATGATCTTGTTTAACTCCCTTATTTGTACGTAGCTCATTTGTGGTTGAAAACTTGCAAAATCATAACTGGTAAGTTTAGGGACACCAAGTTGAATGTAGGGGCCATTTATCACCGTAGTTTTCTCAGAAAAATCAGATTTTGTGGTGTCAGAGGCTGTCGCTAGACTCGTATATTCTCCATGTACATCAAGAATAACGACTGCCACTCTACCTTGTTCTGGCTTTCTCATTAACAGTTCTTCAATCAATACGCTGGTTAGATAACTTTTACCCGCCCCTGAAATTGCAAGGATCGCCACATGTTTTTGAAATAATCTCGTGAGATTGAGCGTTACTGGAACATCATGATGAAGTAATTTCCCAAGATTGACACCCGAGGGATCTAATCCTAATACCTGTAGTAGCATCTCCGGAGTTGCTAAAAAAACCTTGTCACCGGGACCAGGCGGGAAAGTGACGCGTTCAAGCCTTCCCGATTGGGAGATTCTCCCCATAGGCTTTCCTTCAGCAAGAATGTATTCCCAACGATCTGCTGGAAAGATAGTTGTAAGAGGTCCACTCCTTTCATATTCTTTTACGGCTTCTGCGCTCTCGAAATACCGATTAGTCTTGAGAATGTTGGTAACAGTAGCGATAAGGATTCCATCAACATCATCACTTTCAACTGCAATAAACTGGCCTTTTCTCAACGGCACTGAATTTTCAATTTCAGTTATGACCAATTTGAATTCGCTAGGTGTTGGTGAATCCCTTGCTGCAATAACAGTACCTATCTGTTTTTTCATCCTTGATCTCACTTTTTTTCATCTAAACGGTCTTCGTTCACGTCTTAATCTCATTAAAGATGGTGAGTGTCCAACTTTTTCAATTAATTGAGCATAAATAAAATCTAAATCCCAGTCCTTAAGTTTAGCCCTTGCGTCTGCTTCGATTAAAACGGATGGAATACCGTACGCGCGGTGATAGCTTGAAAGTGGGTAAAGGACGGAAGATATTTTATCTGCAGCTTCAGCTGGATTAAGATGCTCTGGATTAAGAAATTCAATACGGGTTGGTTGATCATAGTCTACAGACTTGAGATAAAAAGCAAAAATACTTTGACGCCAATACGGTGCAATACGTGAAATTGATTTTTTTGTATTTGATGGTAATAGCTGATAGCAACCAGTCCTTTCTTTAGTTTTCAAAATGCGATATAGCAAATCAGTGTCCTTTATTTGTTTGATTATGCCTCTATAATCTATCTGTAACAACTCAAACAGCTGAGGGAACTTTTTTATAAGAGATGGCAAAATTTCACTTAAAATCTGAGTAAACCGTGTCGACCGACTGTCTTCTACTACCCCTACTAATAAAGTCCCGTGTTCTTTACATTTTTCATAGAGTTTTTCACAAAATTTCGTTAATAATTCACCTCTTGAAGCAATAGTGGATGTGGCGAAGATATCGTATTGTTGAGGATAGATTGATCCGTCCATGCATAAAATGTCAATTTTAGCATAATCTACAACCCCTATCGCTGTTTTTACCTCTTCAATCGCGCGTTCTAAACTAGATGAGGTTTCAATCTCTATTCTCGATACTGGAATGTAATTAACGAGTACGTTCAGAGGCGGAACATCAGTTGGATAATATCTAACAACTGGCTTATCTTCAGAAAAATCAAAAATCACCGCTACTGCTTTGGTGAGGATAATATCAATAGCATGATATAGACGAGAAACTACGCCACCATCTATTCCCGCAATTCTGAGACCCGCTAAATTTGTAGGTTCTACCTTTTTTACTAATTTTCTCTCAATAATCCCATCTTCTTTGAGTTTTGGAAAAGCATCCAAGTCAATCTGTTCTAGCCCTCCCCTAAGGAGCATGCTAAACATTTCTTTATCTCTTTCAAGTTGCTTTAACTTTCTTACAATTTCGCCAAGTTCATTATGTAGCGACTTGATATACATCTTCTTTAGACCTTTATGGAATTTTGTATTCTTTGTCCTTTCTTCTTACACCCTAAGAGGCCAAAATTGGATTGAAAGATGAGATTTTCGATGATATTTATTCGTTAGCATTCATTCTGATAGTAGATCTCTCAAGTGCATGTTTTATGAAGGCAAAATACAAAGGATTTGGTCTGTTTGGTCGAGAGGTGTACTCAGGATGAAACTGTACTCCCACGCAAAACGGATGGCCGGCAATCTCTATAGCATTAACAATTTTCCCCATTTCATCATAAGCACTGGTAATGAAGCCTTTCTGTTTCATTTGGCTCGTATATTCCTCAATTATGTGATATCTATGACGAAAACGTTCATGAATAACTGATTGATGATATGCATCCCAAAGTTTTGTTCCTTCTTGAATAATGATCTTGTGTGCACCAAGTCGCATGGTTCCGCCCTTTTCTTGGATAATTTTTTGCTCAGGAAGGAAATCTATAACAGGTAATTGCGTTTCGGCATCAACTTCAGTTGTATGTGCCTCTTTCCACCCCATTACATTTCGAGCGAACGCAACAGTTAGAAGTTGTGCACCAAAGCAGATACCCAGATAAGGTATACTATTTTGGATAGCGTAGTTAGCAGTTTGAATCATGCCTTCAACGCCTCTTGATCCAAAGCCTGGTGTGAGGAGACAGCCGTCACACGAATCCAAGACGCTAATTTTTTCAGGGTTTTCTTCAATAGCCTCCGTATCGATCCAATTAATGTTTACCTTTGCATCCAAATGCGCCCCCGCGTCTTGCAATGCATAGTTTATGCTAACATAACTATCAATTATACTCGTATATTTTCCAGGCATTGCAATATTGATAGTGCGTGTGGCGTTCTTAAAGAGGTTTACCATTTCAGTCCAGTCTTCTATGGCGGGTTTGCAATCATAGGGTAACTGAAGTAAAGAGCATAGATAATTTCCCATATTTTGTTGTTCAAAATAAAGTGGAAGGTCATAAATTAGGCTGAGATCAGGGTTACTTATCACTGCTTTTTCAGGAACACTGCAATATAAACTAATTTTATGTTTGATCTCTTCAGATAATGATTCTCTTGCTCTTCCAACGATAATATCTGGCTGAAGCCCCATTCCTTGAAGAGTGCGCACTGAGTGTTGGGTAGGCTTTGATTTTAATTGACCAACGGATTCCAAATATGGAATAAGCGTTACATGGACTAAGCAAGTATCGTGTTCTGAAAGTTCGAGGCGCAACTGACGGATCGCCTCAAGAAATGGCATCGCCTCAATATCACCGACGGTGCCGCCAATTTCAATAAGCAATACATCGGGATTCTCCTTATTTGCGATGTTTCTAATACGAGATTTTACCTCATCTGTGATATGAGGCACGATCTGAATTGTATGACCAAGAAACTTTCCAACGCGTTCATGTACAATTACAGAAAGATAAATTTGACCACTTGTAATATTTTGTGACGGATGAAATGGATGGTCGAGGAATCGTTCGTACGTGCCTGCATCTTGATCAATCTCTGCTATCCTGTAAATGAAACCGGGAGCGGGGTTGAAATCCCATACCTCATCGGTTATAAACACTTCTCCATGCTCTATTGGATTAAGTGTGCCTGGGTCGACGTTTAAATAAGGATCAATTTTAATAACGTCAACATGAAAGCCTCGGAATTGCAATAATTTGCCGATAGCAGCGGTCGTTATACCCTTTCCCAATCCACTCAAAACACCACCTGTGATAAAACATAGTTTGGTCATTGTCATACCACTTTAAACTAATAGAAGATTATTAAGATATAATATAAGCTCCACGATTGACAACGAACTTTGACAAAGTGAAAAATGAGCTGGATTTTTTGTATCTGCTAATATTTGTTCCCAATATTTGAGGAGCATATTTAGTATTCATCTATACGAATTAAAAGCATTTCTATTTACGTACATTCTTTAAGATTGAACTAAACCGTAAATAAAATGGATTCATTTTAGCAAAATATAATTTTGTTCTATTCTTTTTCTGAATTGACATTTTCCGAATTACAAACAGAATTCATTCTTGAGGGACTGTCAGAAATGGTAACGCTTTTTTTAGAGACTGTGATACAGGAATTGCAATAATGCCACCAATTGTCATTTGACCAATATTGAAAGGAACTTCAACAAAGGCAGCAGGTCCGAAACCTAAGATCCAGTATTCTGCAGCAAAATAGCCCAATACCATGCAACTTCCTCCTATAAGGATAGAAAAAACAAGCCATGACACTTCTGGGGTCGTTCTGATTCCTACAATTATAATCAATGCTGCACTTATACAACCTAAGACTATCCACATAATAGGTATCGGGCTGAGTTCAAAGAACTGATAACTGCCCAGAATTCCAACTCCAATTTGCCAAGGAGTAGAATAGAATAATAATCCAACAAGGATAATAATTATTCCCACAATTAATCCCGTAAAACTAATGAAAACTTTCCAACGGGTATTTATTTTTTTAGGCGGTATAAGGGAGTTACTAATAAGTCCAACAACAAATCCTTCTGCGCCCTTTGTAACTAGAGTAATTGGTGCAAACACCCCGTAGCCCAATATAAGATCTGCAAGCGCCGATCCAACGCCACCACTAAATGCGCCAATAATTGGACCAAAAAGTATTGCAGAGATGTAGACTGCAGAATCTCCGAGGTTGAAGAAGCCCTGTGTTTGGGGTATTGAGATTTGGAAGACAAGTGTGGTAACACAAACGAGAGCTGTCATTATGGCAGTAATGGCCAGTGAGAGCGAAGGTGGATAATTTTGCAACAATTTTGATTTATCTATCAGTTTTATCTCCTTCTATCTCTTTTTGCAAGTTCCCCATAAAACTCTTTAACTCTATAAGTTACATGTATTTTTAATTTAGCCTTGCTATTTATCGAAGATTTGAATATAAAGAGTGTGTTACAAATGGAAAGTCAGATGATTGATACATATATTAAAAGGCTTCAGTTCGAATTCGAAGAAGGATCAGTACAAATTAAATTCTTGAAGGATATAAACGGCCTTCTCGAAAGAGAGTTTAAGCTTACTTCAAAAAAAGGACAAGAAAAAAACATACCACTATGGATTGCAACCGAATTAGTCAAGCAGGGTTATGCCAAATTAAAGGAAAACTTTATCGAGCTTTCAGAATTACATAATGTTTTGAAAAAGGAAGGAGAAGCACACGCATTACAGCCAATTGATGGAGATTTTTATTTAAAGGTTCGAGAACAATTAAAATTTCTTAAACAAATAGAGAGCCCAACAGCACAGCAATCTTATGAAAAAATTGAAGCACTTATAAGAGATATTCTTTCCATGCGCCTATTCAAAGTATTAAAAATAGCATCTCAAACAAGAAATTCGCGAGACTTCACTGAATATATGACAAAAGAAGAAAGGATCCTTTTTCAGGAATTAAGCTCGTTATGCATACAGTGGAAAGATAAATTGTTCTCTCTTGATTAAGTATTTCTAGACTTTTCCAGTTACTTTTGGCGTTTTTAGATAGCTTTAAATATACTGTATATTTTATAAAGAAAACTATACCATTATACCTTTGTAGATCATTTTTTAAGAATGATAAAAACGAAGCAAGTCTTATAAAAATGCTTTTAGAAATTTCAAGCGCTTTACAAAACGCTGCTTAAAAGGGGGAGATAGGAGGAAAGAGGTATAAATGGTTTTACCCCAACCATCACCCACTATTGTGGACTCTTTCTTCCCTCCAGACAACCTTTAGAGTAATACAAATGACTTTAAGGAAGAATGCCACGCGAAAAGTGTTTACTGAAAAATATATTATTAAAAGAGCTACAGATATTTGCCGGAAGACGATGACTCACCTAACGTAACTCTTATCGAAGTTTTGTGATAATTCCCAAGTTTTTTAATCAATTTCATTTCAAACTCAAAAATAGACGAATTTCAAAATTTTGAATGCATTTATATTAGTTCTTAACCATTATATTTTGTTGAATGTAGCTCTCTATTTGAGTAATGCACTTTAGATCTGTTAAATCGACAATTTATCAGTTTTATGAACTCAATTACGAAGAAAAACCCGATATTATATTCAAATTCAAATCAAATACTTTAACATTTCATCCTTGAATTTACAGATTAACTGAGTGGAAAAAAATGTCAGAAACCTCTGAAGAATATGTAGAGCAATTTGAAACTTTCTTTAAAGAATTTCGCGATGATTCAGGATCGCTGATTTGGAGAGATCGTATTGAACGTATGCCTCTTGAAGAGGCCCGATCACTGATCATCGACTTTAATGATGTTAGGGTATTTGACCCAGCTCTTGCTGAACTTGTTGAAGAAAATCCGGATCAATTTGTCAATTCAGCATCGACTGCTGTAAAAAATGTGATGAAGGTTATCGATCCTGATTACTACAAAAAGGTAGATACTTTTCATGCACGCTTTCGCAATCCACCTGAACAACTAGCTCTCAGAAAAATCAGATCGGTAAATATTGGTAGATTTGTACAAGTTGAAGGAATATTAACACGCGCTTCAGAAGTTAAACCATTGCTAATAAAAGCGATGTTCATTTGTACAAAATGTGGCTATCTCTACGAAATTCCTCAGGATAAAGGATATTCCGAACCCAATATCTGTGAAAATCCTAGTTGTAGAAAAAAGGGACCGTTCAAACTTCTGATGGATGAGTCGACCTTTACAGATTGGCAGAAGGTACGAATACAAGAAATGCCTGAAGAACTCCCGCCAGGTCAGTTACCGCGCTCTTTGGATATAATTATAAAAGATGATCTTGTTGATGTCGCCAGACCTGGCGATCGTGTGGGAATTATTGGAGTTCTTCGATCCGTTCCTGATTTTACAAAGGGAAGATTAAAGACTCCCACTTTTTCAGTATATTTAGCTTCGAATTACATTGATGTATTCGAAAAAGGGCTTGGAAAAATCGAAATAAGTCCCGAAGAAGAACAAGAGATTAAAGAGCTGTCACAAGATGTGTGGGTCCATCAGAAGTTGATACGATCTATCGCCCCCTCGATTTATGGTTACGAAAATATCAAAGAGGCTATTGCGCTTCTTCTATTTGGAGGTACAAATAAAGTATTGCCAGATGGAATGAAAATTCGAGGCGAATCGAATATTCTTCTAGTAGGGGACCCTGGAACAGCTAAGTCGCAATTACTTCAATATGTCGCAAGAATAGCCCCAAGAGCACTTTATACGTCAGGAAAAGGTTCAACAGCAGCCGGGCTTACTGCAGCTGTAATGAGAGATGCTGATACTGGAGAGATGACGCTTGAGGCAGGCGCTCTTGTCCTTTCTGATATGGGAATAGCTTGTATTGATGAGTTCGACAAAATGAGAACCGAAGACAGGGTCGCCATACATGAGGCGATGGAACAACACACCGTTAGCATAGCTAAGGCCGGAATCATCGCCACATTAAACGCGAGGACCTCAATCCTTGCGGCCGCCAACCCGTATAAAGGGCGCTATAATATTCATGGTACGCCTGCTGAAAATATTAGACTGCCCGTGACAATCCTTTCTCGATTCGACTTACTGTTTACAATAACTGACAAGCCAGATGCGGAATACGATAGAGAAATTGCTGAACACATTTTAAAACTTCACGAGAAAGGTGATTCTATTGTGATAGAATCTCCAATCGATCCAGTATTGCTTAGGAAATATATTGCCTTTGCCAAAAGCAGGATTCGTCCAAAGTTGACAAAAGAGGCAGGAGAAAAATTACAAGAATTCTATTTACGTATGAGAAAAGCTGGAGAAGAAGCGAATTCCCCTATTCCAATAACTGCACGGCAATTAGAAGCACTTGTCAGAATATCCGAAGCAAGGGCAAAAATGGCGCTTCGGGAGGAAGTTTCAGCTGAGGATGCCGAGGCAGCAATTCGCTTAATGAAGTATTCATTACAGCAAGTTGGCGTAGATGAAAGCGGAAGATATGATATTGATTCAATTATGCTTGGACAAACAAAGAGCACTAGAGATAAGATTTCAGAACTGCTTGATTTAATAAAAGGCTTGGAGGTTGAAATGGGCGGTAATGTGCCCATTTCTAAACTGATACAGAGGGCAGAAGATGCAGGCTTTGAGCCTCCATTTGTGAAGCGTGCACTAGATAACCTACAACAGAGTGGAGAAATTTATGAGCCGAAAAGTGGGTTTATTAAGCGAATTAGCGAATCTTAAAAGATCTTTCTCAAACCAAACCAGCGAAAGCCCTTTTTCATTAGAACGAGTAATTTAAATTATAATCGTAAAAAAAGAATCTGCTTTTAAATTGGAGGAGTTTTATCCAAGTGAAAATAGAAAATCTTCCGCTTCCCAAAGAAGTTTTAGATTTATTGAAAAACCATGGACTTATTGATCTCTATCCGCCGCAAGCAGATGCAATCCGAGAAGGCGTCCTTGATGGAGATAATATGTTATTGGCATGTCCTACAGCATCGGGAAAAACGCTGATAGCAGAGTTAGCCATGCTAAAGCATATTTTAGAATGGAATGGTAAGGTAATCTATTTAGTTCCACTGAAAGCCTTAGCTTCTGAGAAGAAAGAAGAGTTCCAAAAATATGAACAATTAGGAATTAAAACAATTTTAAGTACAGGGGATTTTGATTCGAAGGATCAATGGTTGAAGAATTTTGATATAATAATCTGTTCTAACGAGAAAGCAGATTCATTGTTACGTCATCAAGTATCGTGGATTACAGATATTTCGCTTATTGTAAGTGATGAAGTTCATCTAATTACAGATCCGAGTCGTGGTCCTACCCTTGAGATAACACTCTCTAAACTTAGACAAATTAATCCAAAAGCACAAATCCTCGCACTTTCGGCAACTGTCAACAACGCACAAGAGATCGCTGAGTGGTTAGATGCCAAACTAATCCTGAGCGAGTGGAGACCCGTAATTCTAAAGGAAGGTGTCTATCTCAATGGGACGGTTGAATTTAAAGATGGAACATCTGAAGAAATTGTCAATATAAGCGCACATGAGGAGGAACGCATTGATAGTCGCAAAACTGCTAAAAGAAGGAAAAAGAAAACCAAGCGAACTATTACTGATCCCACAACAGAATTAGTAAGGGACACGTTGCGCAACAATGGACAAATAATCATTTTCACAAATACACGAAAATCAACGATGTCCTTAGCCTCTAAATTGGCGCAGTTTTTAGCTAGTTATTTAACAAATGAGAAAAAAGAAGTACTGAAGAATGCAAAAGAAAAAATTTTAACTATTGGAGCAAATACTACATTACGTAAACGCCTTGCAAAGTCTTTCTTAGGTGGAGTAGCATTTCATCATGCTGGAATGGACTATCAACACAGGAAGCTAGTTGAGAAGTATTTCAAAGAAAAACTTATTTCTGCCATTTGTGCCACTCCCACAATTGCAGCGGGCGTTAATTTGCCAGCTAGACGCGTTATCATAAGAGATTATAAGAGATATAGTTTTAGTAGGGCGCGATTGGGAAATCTAGTAGAAATACCAGTCTTAGAGTATAAGCAAATGGCAGGTAGAGCTGGAAGACCAAAATTTGACACGGTTGGTGAGGCTATTCTGATTTCCACGTCAGAGGAAGAAAAAGAAGAACTTATGGAACGATATATTCTAGGGGAACCGGAACTTATCACTTCGAAGCTGCCAACTATATCCTCGTTAAGAAGTCATCTCTTAGGCATTATAGCTACTGGTTTTGTTAATACGGAGGGCGAAGTCTTCAAATTTTTAGAGAATACCTTTTATGGCCACCAGTACACCATGGACGAGATATCCGGTGTAGTTTCAGTTGTTATATCCTTTTTAGTTGCAGAACAGTTGATAGAGTTTAAAAATGGAAAAATGGTAGCGACCAAATTTGGAAAAAGAGTTTCCTCGCTATACATAGATCCATTGACAGGTGTTATAATTAGAAATGCTCTTCAAAATGACCCAGAAAAGATAACCAATTTAGGACTCCTTCATTTGATTTCTTCCACTCCTAATGCGCTTCAATTCTATCTTCGGAAGAAAGATTATGGCGAAATGCTGTTTTTTTTAGAAGAACATTATGATGAATTTCTCATAGAGGTTCCTGATGAATACGACCCCGATTTCGAATTCTTTTTATCAGATTTAAAAACTGCAAAAATGCTCTTTGACTGGATTGATGAAAAGGATGAAGAAGAGTTATTTATGCGATATAATATTGGCTCTGGTGATTTGCATAATTTGGTAGAGTCCGCAGATTGGGTACTCTATGCAACTTTTGAAATCGTAAAACTTCTAAAGAAGGCAAAGGATTTTGTTAAACCAATCAATACTCTCAGGACAAGAGTAAAACATGGTATTAGAGACGAACTTGTGGAACTAGTTGAAATTAAAGGCATTGGTAGAATAAGAGGTCGTCTTTTATACAGAAACGGGATAAAAACTATTGAAGACCTCAAAAAAACTCTACCAGAAACATTGCTGAATATACCCACAATAGGTAAATCTGTTCTTAGAGATATTTTTCAACAAATTGGACGTGATTTTGACGGATCTGATTTAATTCAAGAAGAAAATGTCAAGAAGAAAGTTGGCCAAACACGTTTAACCTCTTACTAGAGTTTCATAACTTTGTTTGAGTAATATCTAGGATTTTCTCTGATTATAGTAAAAATTAGTGATAATTCATTCTTACCTCAATAGTTGCTTTAGACGAATTGTCTAATAACGAAAATTATACTCACGTGATTCTGTGAAAGCGTAGGGATTCTAAAAAATTATATGTTTCAAACAGGTATGTTTATCATAAATGAGTTAAATACTCTCATCAAGGAAAGAAATGCTTTCTTAATCCTATTTCTCGTAAACTATTGCACTGGTGGAATCAGTGACTACAGGTATCATTTATAGTCCAGAATATCTGGAACACATACCAACCCGATCAAACCATCCTGAAGCAAGAAGAAGACTAATTTTAATTAAGCAAATTTTAGATGAATATAATGTGTTTGCCAATCCATTAATTCAATTGATTGAGCCAAAACCAGCAATTCCAGAAGATGTGTTAGCCGTACATTCTGAGAAACTCTTTGAACTTGTGAAGCGCACATCAGAAGAAGGTGGAGGTTATCTTGACCCAGATACAGTAGCATCACAAAGAACTTTTGAAATTGCATTACTTGCTGCAGGTGGTGTGATTGAAGCTGTCGAACAATGTATTCAAGGAGCAGTCAAGAATTCTTTTGCAATAATACGCCCTCCTGGACATCATGCAACGAAAAAAAGAGCAATGGGATTCTGTTTTTTCAATAATGTTGCAATTGCAGCGAATTATCTTTTGAAAAAACATGAAATGGATAGAGTTGCCATTTTGGATATTGATAGTCATCATGGAAATGGGACACAAGACATTTTTTATGATTCATCAGAAGTGTTGTATATCTCACTCCATCAAGATCCTTTAACTTGTTATCCAGGAACGGGCTATATTGAAGATCTGGGAGTTGGTGAAGGTCTTGGGTACAATGTGAACATTCCTCTACGCCCTTTAACAACTGATGAACCCTACCTATACGCTGTCAATGAAATTGTTATTCCTATTATTGATCAATTCGAACCAGAGTTCATTTTAGTCTCTGCGGGCTATGATACGTACTATCATGATCCTCTCACACACATGGCATTAACAACATATGCTTACAAAGAAATTTTCCGTACTGTAAAAGAACTTGCAACAACATGTAAAAATAATGCGTTTGTTACAGCGCTTGAAGGAGGATACAGTCAAAGAGGTTTACAAATGGGCGTGTTAGTCTCTATTTCTGAGATGGCAGGGCTTGGCATTGAGGTTGAAGAAGCACCTCCAGAAGAGAATCAAGATATCAATTATGAATACACCCAAAAAATTGTAACAAAACTCAAGAACTCTCTCTCTGCGTTTTGGAACTTCTGAACTCTACATATAACGACACAAGAAAGCCCCATAGCTTGAGCCTGGGGCTGAATTGTTTCAGATATCCTACGTTAACGCAAGTATGGTCACAGAAACAGGGAGCCTCACGGCTTTAGCGTGAGGTAGTTCACCAAATACAATACTTCTCATAGATTTTTGTAGGATATACAATAACCCACGGAACTGCTATATCCCAGGCTGATTGCCATGTATTCAATATCAATACATATGTAACAATCTCCATTAAAGGCGTTCCAAATAGACCATATTAAAAAACCTATTGAGATTAATATTACATCGAGGCCAACAACCGCCCAATAGAAAGTAAATACTAAAAATGTGAATGCTTGATATGCTGTAATCAAGGAAATTTGTCCAAAACTATAGAAAACAGCATCTCTATTTGAATATTCTTTTGATCGGTTCTCTTCCATTATAAACACGTTTTAATTAAGATTATAATAAAACAGTTTAGATTAAACTCATATAAATAACTATCTAATAAATGGATTATTTTTTTGGCAATTGAATACTACATGGAAATATACCAGCTTTTGGAGATTTCCCGTAGATTTCTTCTAATATAGAAATCATGTCTATAAAGTTCTTTCTAAATATTGTCTTTTCAGGATATAAATGCAATACATCTTGTTTGTTGAGATTAGGAGAATAAATTCCAAACTTCTTTCTCTTAAGAAATCCTTTGAATATTATTGAATCCCCCCAATTTTGATACAATTTTGCACCAGTCTCACCTTGCAAAGAATGATACCCTCTTCCTTCGCTAGCTGCTGTTAAAAATATAACAGCACTATTCTTTTTTAAAAAATTTTTTGAACTAAATATGAAATTAAGTCCTTTAATTGCTTGGCATAATTCTGTATCTTCAGGATATAAATTAAAAAATCCAATATCTAAATCCGTATCTGATGGTAATTCTGTTGAATAAACATCTTTAGCTAATTCCATCGCTTTTCTATGAGCATCAATGAAAGAACCAGTAAAAATACCCGCAATCCCTCTTCTCATAGTAGCTACAATATTTACAGAGAAATCAAGCCCTACTCTTTTACAAACATCCTCGATATCTTTCCTTAATTCTGTGACAAAACCTATTCCACCAGAAGATCCTTTAACTCCTGAGGATACCAGAAAACTGGCTTATAGCATTATGACGGAAAAACAGAGGAAAAGATTCGAGGAGCTGTCGGAACTTGACTTATCCTTTGGAATAGAGCAGATGAGCCGTTTCAGATGTAATGTTTTTATGCAGAGAGGAAACGTGGCTGTAGCATTAAGGCTTATTCCCTTCCGGATTAGAAGCTTTGAGG
>Ga0209427_10004800_pt1 | contig 15556 bp, 14 predicted proteins | sample DeeMarSWOR136_30_FD_187465 | JGI IMG/M metagenome (GOLD analysis project Ga0209427, IMG submission 187465) | Marine sediment microbial communities from White Oak River estuary, North Carolina - WOR-1-36_30 (SPAdes) (version 2) | ecosystem: Environmental > Aquatic > Marine > Intertidal zone >...
ACTTGAGCGATAACAATATTGAATTTGCAGGTTATCCGCTTATTGTACTGCTCGTTTGTTTCTAGGTTACCGACAAATGTACCACCACGACGTAGCAGTCTCCGTATCTTCGCTAAGGCTTCATTCATTCGCACATAATCGTTAAGAGCTGCTGAACTCACTATGCAATCAAAAGAACCTTCGTTCACAATACCATCCAGTACGTTAGCATCACTAATAATCAATACATTATTCCTATCGATGTTCTTCCGTTTCAAATGCTTCCAAGTGAACGATGCAACGTCGTCACTCATGTATTCTGGATAAATCTTTTTGAAATCATAACGCTTCATATTCTATTTGTCTTCTAATAATGCTTAATGCTATAACACAATCGCATATTAATTTATTCACAGCGCCGTCTAGGATTCTAGAAGGCGTAGCCAAAGCTCCAAGTTTATCCACTTCCAAATGTCGCGCGAAATATTAACCTTCCCCCGTACATGGGCGTCGTATAATCTTACACACTTATCCTGGTCAAAATATGGACGCCTACGGAACGTATCTGATTTCAGTACATCTCTGATATAAGCCTGCAACGTGGGTGTCCTGAACCACTGCTGCTCAGGTGTTAGAAACCCAATCTTATCTCGACGCACTCTGATCTTTTCTGGTATTATACCCTCCATTGCTTGACGTAATATATGTTTCGTCATACCATCGCATATGATTCTTTCTGGAGACAAAGCCAGAGTTCTTTCTACCAAACGATGATCTAAAAAAGGCACGCGTGATTCTAATGAAAAAAACATCGAATTTCTGTCTTCCCATTTCAATAAATGTTCAAGCTTGTACTCAAAGTGAAAGAGTAGTGACTCCTGCAACGTCTGGGCACTAAAAAGGGTCTCAGGCAAGTGCGTATTAGTGCGTTGTTGTACATAAAAATCACGATTTAAGTAACCTCTCCCAATAAGACGTACGCGTGATTTCACAGCATTAGGCAAAAGGTAAAAAATCATCGCTTGTAGGGCATATAGTGATTTATGCCTAATGTAATATGCAGCCAACTCTTTCAGGAAGGTAGATAAACGTAAATACAACAACAGCTCTTTGAGATAAGTACCGAAGAAATAGTGATAACCAGCAAGAATTTCATCGCCACCCTGTCCATCTAACAACACTTTTACATTTCCTCTTGCACGTTCCATCACCTTGAACTGCGCATAGGGCCCAGTGCTTGGAACAGGTTCACCGTGGCATACAATAAAGGATTCAATATCATCGAGTAGCGTGCTCATAGTGGGCATAACTGTATGCATTTTAAAGACATCATTTCTCATGAGATTCACATATTCTGATTCATCCCCTTCGATACCGTTACCATAAATAGCAGAAAATGTCTGAAGATCCATCTTGTGCAAAGTCTTCGCCATTATTGAAGTAATACTCGACGAATCAAGGCCACCGCTTAAACACACGCCAACTGGAACATCACTTCTCAACCTTAATCTTACTGAGTCAATGATTGTTTCCCTGAAATCACCCGATGTTTTGAATGGATTCCCAATTCGATCGCCCAAAGAATACCACCTCTTGAATACTGGTGTTTTATTCTTACAGACGATATAGTGACCGTGATCGAGTCGTTTGATATTCATAAAAAACGTATCGTTATGTTGGTCGGTACGGTTGAATACAAGGTAATCAAAAATTGCACTATCATTTATGCCTTTTCGGACAGGTAAAACTGCGAGAATCGCACCTATTTCCGACGCGAAAACAAAACATTTTTCATCAAGGTAATAATACATCGGTTTTATCCCAAATCTATCACGCGCTATGAACAAATGATCATCCTTGGTATCATAGATAACAAAGGCAAACATACCGTTGAACCGGTCTAAACACTCAGCCCCCCAATTTAGGTACGAATAGAGAATAACTTCAGTATCGGTCTGCGACTTGAATTCATATTTGGTTTTGAGTTCTTGCTTCAGTTCGAGATAGTTGTATACTTCACCGTTATGCAAAACGCAGTAGCGCCCAGTAGAGTCAAACATGGGCTGTACACCGGCTCTCGAAAGATCAATTATGCTAAGTCTAACGTGCCCCAAACCAAGAGTACGATTCAGATATACTCCTTCATCATCAGGCCCTCTGTGACTCATTTTTATCATCATTTTTCTTATACATTCTTCACTAACAGGTTCACCGCTACGGTTAATTATGCCGCATATGCCGCACATAGAATAATCTCTACTAACTTACCCACTTTTTGATTATTGATATTCCAACCAGATGAAGATGATGCAATATTGAACGCTGTTCGAGTAATGCCTAGTGGATAGGAAATATTCAAAAAAAACCAAATCATCTGGCAATTATCTCATCCAATTTATTGAACACAGACCTTTGAACATCCTTCGAACGGTTTCTATCAAAGCGGCGTGATTTTGCGCTATTCACATAATCAACGATCTCCCTAGGATTACGCGAATGCGCAAGCCACCCATCTTGAATCATTTTCTTGTCGACTGCCAATAGTCGCTTGCCAGGATAGAAAGATATCGCGGGTTTGCCAAGACAGACAGCTTCACGCGTCAAAGAACCTGCCCCAGAGATAACGGCCCGTGAAAAAAAACATACATCAAGTCCATTGACAGTGGTCCTCGGAATGAAAACACTATCCACATCGTATGCGTATTTCCGTTCACTATCAGTACGTGGGAGGTATAAAATTCTGATACCGGAGTTGGACAGTGTACGCAACAGCTCAGGTACAATACTTCGCGTACGAGATTCAACGTAGTTTGCCATTTTGTTTTCGGGACGGACAACGACATAGTCGCGATATGGAATGCTATCAAGAAATGTTGAATCCGGGTCATAATCTGCGATATAGATATCTTCTTTGTACCCTCTGTACTGATAGGTGGTTTGTGGCTTAAATCCTTGTGTGAGCAAGATATTCATGGGTACAGCATCGGGGAAAAAGGAGTAGCTGGCGAAACGACTGTACATCCAATTAGGGGATATATCATTGTCATCGAATACAATGGATGATTTATGTCTCCATTTCGCTAATAAGCACGCCTCGAACCCACCGCATGAGAGTGCAAAATCAAAACCATTGACCCGCATTCTCAAAGCACTTAGCCGATTTAGCATTTTACTTACTTTCCTAATTTTGTTTCTCCCTCCATGCTGACCAACTACCAGAAATTTAGTCTTGAACTTATGTCGTGCCAAGGCAATTGTCTCCACATAGTCGCGCACTGAGATCACAATATCAGCACGAGAGCGATAGCGATTAATAATCGGCGAAAGAAAATGTACGTGAGGAGTGTTAGTTATGTCAAACCAGAGAGTTTTCAAGACCTATTTCACTCCAAGAGGCGTCCTGCCTTTTAGAAACCTCCATGAATTGTAGCCCGCCTTCGCAAGCAAGTATATCATGGGTTTATGCACTTTCTGAAACCTCCCAAAATTGACAAATTCTCCACCGAATTTCTTCTTGTAGTCACGCACGCCGTATGCCTTACCTGGTTTTCCAGCTCCACCAAAGTCGAAAATGGAATAACCGTGTTCCTTACCCCACCTAAATACCTCCCAGGGTAATATGTCATTTGGATACTTGCCAAGATATTCCCGTAGACTACCTGCATACCAGTCATAAAGACATTGCTTATAGGCTAATACGCATAGAACACCAACTAGATTACCATCATGAAAAGCACCAAAATAGCTACACAACCCAAGCGGCTTCAATATTTTGAATGCAGCAATGAACATACTTCTATCTACTAAAGGCAGCTTCGCGTTGTGATAAACTTCACGCAATATTTCATACATTTTTTCGACATCAGACATCTGAACTAATTCGCGCACATAAGTACCCTCTTTCAGAGCCCGACGTATTTTATTCCGCCCCTTGGGGTTCACCTCTTTCCATAACACATCTTCAGGTTTTGAAATATCGACAATAATGTCTAAGTGCTCTTCGCAGATGTACTTCGTATCCTTAAAAACGTGTAAATTCTTGCACATATCGCCCAGATTCCTTATTTGCGTGTAGATTGCTGAGTCACACACAAGCTTTTCGTATTCCTGTAGGATAAATCCCAGAATGCGGGAATCGTCATCCTTGACCAAAGGGCCGCCCCATATGATTGACCTTGCTGTTAAGTCCCCCATGAAATTACCGTAATCGCGTTGAATAACGGCCAATAGTACAGCAAGAACCTCACCAGTATCGTCTATAACTCCCAGGAAACATGGATCATAGTTTTTCGTACTCTTATACACATCAAACATTTCAGGTGTCTGAAAGATATTTGCACGCGGATGTTTAAACACAAAATCAGACCATTGTTTTCGATCGATTTCACTAATAAGCTTCATAATTCAATTAAGTTATTACGCTTGTAAACTACACATGTACAAAAATCATTCAATCAGTGATTCAGATTAATCAAAACCCTTTTTCCGATATTTTTTGAATTCTGCCCGACGAATTCTATCATCCAAGAAAGTATGTTATTAGTCCATCTATGAGTATGAACATTAAGCATCACTTTTTCTGGTAACATCCCCGTACGAAGCGCTTTCAAGATACTATCTGTCGATCTATAACTATGTTCAGAATCAAACTTAACCTTATCTCTTACACTAACACTTTTGCCGTTCCAACGACGACCTGTATCAGTAAGATACAAAACTGCCCCAAAATTCACATCAAAGAAGGGCTCACCGATAATGCCGAAATCGTGGTAATTATACCTGTACCAAATCAAACGGTTATCCCATTTTGAGAGAGGGCTACCATGCATACATATTGTTCTAACCTCAGAAATCCGTCTGAATAGCGCCAGGTTTTCTTTAAACATGCGAATCGCCTGCTCAAAATCGCCATTAGCCGCGGATAGATCTTCGTAATGATAGCCAATCTCGTGACCCATGGATGATATTTCTTTGATCACCGATTCGTTGAATGCGCCAGGTCGATAACGGAAATAATAGGATGCTCTTATCCCCAGACTCTTTTCCATAGCGGCAATTTTTAAAGCATTATGAACCTTCCTCTCCACATCATGTCTTAATATCAGAGTTTTCTTGTACTTATCATTTGCCAAATACTCAACAAAAGGAACAATACTGTACTCTTTCTTGACGAATTCCATATAAAGTTCGGATAGCCTTCTAATAGTAAAATCTAACGACATGTTACTCTAATTCTGGAATATCTAAACATAAGAGCTTGTCGGAGAGTTGGGATTGTGTTATATGTAGCGCCATGCTTATCATTATGGATGAGTGTGTAGTGACCAGCTTCCAGCAAATCGAGAGCTTCCAACATTGCCTGCGAGGCAATCTCATAACATTTCTGGACTAGACTGTTGAAATTTTCGTTTTCTTCTATCTCTATCTTCCTCTGGACTATGATGTCACCTGCGTCAAGTTCCTCATTAACGAAATGAATGGACACGCCGGTTTCTCTTTCGCACTTGTATAGAACCCAAAAAGGAGACAAACGACCTCTGTTCCTTGGAAGCAAGGCATTATGCCTATTTATTACTCCGACTGAAGGTATCGACAAGAACTTCTTCTTCAGAAAATTCTGAGTTTGGTTGATTATCACATCAGGTTTAGCTTCCTCCAAAATCCCAAGGAATTCCTTATCATTTACAGATCTGGTGACATAAGTCTTTATTCCTTGTCTTGACGCAAAATTCAAAATTGATGGTGAAGGAATGATGTGAAAAGTTCTGGAAATAATTTTCCTCATTCTAAACGTGATTTCTATCAGCAGGTTTTTCGTGAAGTGATATGGTCCCATTATCAGAAATAACGAAGTAAAGTAGGCCAGTTTCGACCTGGTCTTCGTAATAGTGAATCTATTTCCCTCAGAAATTGCTAAGCCTATGATGTCTTCTTTCCTCTCGCATATGATTTGCTTGATAAAAGCATTTGTGTATAAAGGTTCATCCATTGTTGTTATGAATATTCTCATATATCTCCCTAAATTCACTGCAAGTGACAAACTGGAAGCCATGTTGCTTCGCGTATACAACTTCTCTCTCTAACAATCCTATTGCCTTTTTCCCCAAGTTTCTTCTCTTTAGACCGCTCCGTAATAAATCAGCAAAAAAGTAGGAAAGAAAATTCCTCGTTCTTCTATTTATGTTGAAATCTCCGCTTTCACATATACATTCATTGGGATGAATGTCGAATACAACAGGCTTACCGGTTAGTACACTCTCGAACAGCAGCATGCGACTTAGAATCTTGTCGAGAGCCGGCGATATTCTCATGAATGTGCCTATATGGGGAAACAAGAACGCAGAAATTGGTATCTCAAGGATGTTACTTTTGCCTTGCTTGTAAGGATTCCTGCAATCAGTTAAGTAAGGTTTACGTTTAGCAAACAGCCAGTTTAATTTCCTCTTGCTGCCAAAAGAAAGCGGACCATCAAATCTTTGCGGAGCAACAGAGCTGTCAGTTTTGAAACCAAGTTTCTCCAACATTTTTATAGTATCTGAGTTGATTCTCAGAGCGGGGGCTCGAAATGATTGTATTTCACCAACTTCTTTTTCGATAACTGCTTTTGCCTGCCGAATATCGCGCAGTTGTTCCGAATATGAGAGTTCATCGAGTGCCCTGTCTAGCGCATGAGAATAACCATGACAACCAACTTCGTGTCCCGCACTTTTGACAGTCCGAACTGAATCTGGGAAGCTCTCAACAAAGGTCCCAGTGAAGAAAAAGGTGGTCCTGATTCCTTGTTTTGCATACAGCTCCAATAGTCGAGGGATCCCCACTTCCGCTACTTCTCGCGCAGTATCATCGTCCAATCTATTCTTCTGTATTGAATGTTCCTCAACGTCATTTGTAAGTAGGTAGTACATTGCTCTACGTACTAGCATAAAACAATCATAATTGGAGCCACTTGGCCTACGTGAAAGATATGTATTTGCGACTCCCTAACACGTAGTCATAGATGGATTCAAGTTCAGCTTCTTTTGCGTTCACATCTAAATGTTTCACCGCATATTCTTGCCCTCGTTCTCCTATACTTCTACGTAGTACGACATCTCGTGCCAGTGTGCGAATAGCATCGGCAAGCCCACCAATATCCCACTCTCTTACGAGATAACCGGTTACCCCGTGTTGAAGAACGTATGGAATACCCGCATGGTATGTAGAAATCACCGGCAACCCAGCTGCCATTGCCTCAATTATTGCACCCGGTATACCTTCCTTTTCATAAGTCGTGGTCACAACGCTCGGATGGACGAAAACATCGGCACTCCGAAACTCCTCCTTTAACTCATTACCCAGGTGCGACATCGGTCCAACAAAGGTAACACAGTCCTGTAATCCATTCGCATCTACATATTCTCTTAGTTCTGATTCAAGATACCCTGTGCCAACAATCCTCAGCAAAACGTGTACGTCGGTATGCTTGCGTACCTCTCTGAGTGCACGTAAGGTAAATGCATGCCCTTTCTGAGGAACAAGATACCCAACTGTAAGAAGCGTTACAGTATCTTTCTTTTCGTAGAACCGCTCCATACGAAAATGTTGAACGTCTGTACCGTAGTAGTGAATAATGATCTTGTTCTCGGGACAACCAATCTTCCTAAGGTCTATTTTCATATCTTGACTCATAGCAAGACAATAATCAACGTACCTAAATACACGACGCAAATAGAAAGCACCTAACCCTAAAAACCACTTCGGGAATGAAGAATTGTCGTATCCGTAGAAGGAAACAACTGATGGAATGCCAGAAGATTTCAAAGCATCAATAAACATTCCAGCGTCTGTACCATAATGGAAGTGTAAAATGCTCACATTTTGTGAGCGAAGAAAACGGTTTATACGTTTCCTGTCGGTAATGATGAGTCTCCGAAATGGTCTTCTATAGAGTAATCTTGAATATACGCGACTCAATCCTTTTTTTTCACTTTCGCAATCGAAAGAAACACACCGCTGCATAATCTCTCTTGAGAACGTGCTGTCTATTAGTTCCTTGTAAACAATACATGGTTCATACGTCTTATGGTTCATAATCTGGTTTCGCACAAAACTGCAAAAATGCGGTAAGAACTTACGAATGAAATGTGCAACCTTTGTTTTTCTCATCACAGAGGATTCTCAAACCAGTACTTCAGCGAGAACATTCTTGAAAAACGGTAGTTATTGCGAAGATTATCTCCCTTACAGTACTTTTCATACATGGACCCTGTAAAGACATCTGTTTCCTTTTTCATAAGGTCATGATGTTGCGAAAAAATAATCTCGGTCCATCTTTCGGAATCAAATGTGTCATTGGTAGCATATCGAGTTTTACACTTGGCACGAACGTAGCTGGGCAAGACCCTAATATAGAAGAAAGGTGCAAGTAAGTCATTTGGTTTGTAACCACGATCAGTAACAACATTGCCAAGCTCGGGGCGGTATTTTTTTATCAAGCGAGCGTAAAGAGACTGCGCTTTTCTTCGACCTCTAGGGCTCTGGCGCAAGGCTCCGTTATACAATCCCACGAATGGAGTCTTATAGAGAAATTCCACTAAATCAAAGTCCCAGTAGGGAAACCGGGTTGTCACGTATACCCGTTCAATACGCACTTCCTGCATGAAGTACTTACGTACGCCTTCTCCGATGAAAAATATGTAGAATCGCGTCAATGCATCAATATTCTGATGTGCACCGAAATAACACTGCCAGAAATATTCACGAATTACCTCATACGATTCGTCGAATAATACTGGCTGTACGTACCGACGTGTGCGTTCTCGTTTCAGTATGCATTTGAGAGCCGCATCAACATCCTTTGACATGAACAATTGCTCAGAATTCCTATTTATCTGAATACCCAGATTACGCACGGGCTTGAGCACTTCACTGCCGAAAAGACCAGTTATTGCCATGTCCGAGAATCCACATAGCTGTTTGAAGGCATATGGGTAGTTCGCACGTACTACTGGGGCAGTACCATCAGAATAGAACAGCGCACGCTTCGCGCAATCTTCATACTGTCGCTCAAACTTATCGTCAAGCAGAACGGGCCGATAATTTATATGTAGCCGCTTCTCAATTTCCCTTGGGATTCGAATTTGGCGACTTCCAGGCATGCCATACGAATAGCACAAAAAATCATCTATCGGTCTGTTTACCATCGCAAGATTTGCTCGCCCGTCGAAGCCACCAGTTAGCGATAACAGGAACCTCGCGTGATCGGACGTGTGCAGTTCGAGATTCTCACGCATAAATGTCGAGAGAGGTTCGAAAGACTCGTCTTCATTCAAACGCTCCTGATTGAAAAGTATATCAAAAGAAAAGTACTTCTTGATTGATATACCCATTTCATTTGCTGTTAATGTCGTCCCGTGATCGAGCATAGTGATATCCCTGTAAAAAGTCCTGGTGCCCAACGTATAGTCGAATAAAGCGACTTCTGCAATTGCGATCCGGTCGATCACTGCACTCGACAGCCCGGAATCGAGCAGTGGCTTGATGGCAGACGAAAAGACAAATATGTTCCCCTTGAATATATAGTATACAGGAAGCACATTCAGCTGATCACTAACGAGCACACATCTTTTCTTTATCTTATCATAAATGACTAAAACGAATGAACCCTTCAAATACTCTGGGAGATCCGCGCCGATGTCCCTATACAGCTCAACAATATTTCGTGCAGTCAGCTTGCGTGGTTTATTATCGACAAGCGACTGAAATTTTTTATTCGTGAATACATAGCCAAACAAGAAACAGCACATTACCTCATTGTCATAGATGTTGTCAGTACTTCTGTTCCGTTCAAGACAGAAGAATTTCGCGTCCGAGGTTTGCACCACAAGCTCCTCATAGGCAAAATCATACAAAGCATATTGCGAAAATGGACTAGAAATACATCGCATATCTATTTTTCTGTTGAAATCGATTATGCCGTAGATATCAAACACAGGTAATCCTAATATTTCCTTAACCAAATATAAATCTCATACAAGCGACGAAGTACCTGATGAACCTTTGACCGTCCCCGCAGTATCGGTATTATTTCCGCATTTCTCTTTGATCCAAGCAAATCCTCAATCAGCTGCCCTGCTGAACTGACTACGTGGTCATAACCTGCAAATCTTTTGCCATCCACAGACCTGAAAGAATCAAGGCAGATAGCGTTTATCGTAACATTATCACGGTTCACATCCAGTTCTCTGCCAAACGCTTCCGTGAAGTTCACAAGTGCACTTTTCGTACTACAATATAGAGTACCTGCACGGTAACCCCAATAAACGCTTTTTGAAGCAATGTTTATGATTCTACCATAACCATGTTCCTTCATCATAGGAAAGAACTTCTTAATCAGCATTATGGGAGCAATTACGTTTACATTCGTATACGTCGCAATTTCCTGTTCACTGAATGCACTGAAATTCTTGAATACCCGCATTGCAGCGTTGTTCACTAACACATCCACACACCTGTGTTTCACAATGACTCTATCACTTGCACGCTGCAGACTTTTAATATCAGAAAGATCAACTTTGTGATAGGCACTGATCACAGCCCGATAATGACGCGGTAAGTTTGTAAATGATTCGATGTCAAAAATAATGATCTGATTTCCTCTGCCAGCAAGGTAGGACGCTAAATGCCTGCCCAATCCTTGAGCGCCACCAGTAATCAAGATAGTGTGACTATGCATTACTGTCTCGCAACCTTTTCAATAGATATCTAGGTAGCCGCAAAAGCCTTTTCCCAAACCGTATTTCATAGAAACCAGGCAGGATATCATCGCAAGCAAAATCAGAAAGGACTTTTGTCGCCTTGAAACTTCGTAGCCATCCGCTGAGCGTCAGTTCTTTCTGCCTCTGGTAAACTAAGTATGAATTAAAATCCATATAGATATTCACCCAGTTAATACCAGTAAGAAAACCTGCGACAGGCTCTGGCCCCTGTCCTGTAGTCTCCAAATAATCAACAAATGGAAAGTTCATACCGCATTTTTCTGATAGAGCATTCTGCTGCCAGTATCTTGGGTTCAATTCGATTAGTTTAAGATTACCGTCACGCTTGTCGAGTTTGAATTCCGCCGAGCCGACGCCTCGATATCCAATAGCAAGAAAGAATCTTTGTCCAAGATCTGACAATTCAGGATAACGCACACTTCGCACAACAGAACCCACACCGAAACGGGTAGGTTGTTGTCTAATCTTCTGCAAAGTGAACGAAAGCAGCACCTTTTTTTCTTTGGACATATAGCAGCAGAACTTAAAATGGTTGGTGTCTGGTCCATATATCACTTCCTGGATAATCATTCTTAGACCTTTACCCAAAGTGGCCTTGAACAACTCCATTAAGTCATATTCATCCCCGATTAGAAATCCCTTCGTTGTCCCACTTATTTGCCTTCGCCACACGTTGACATCATTTGCCTTCACAAATACAGGATATGTCAAATCCTTTCTGATCCGAGCAACTGAAACCAAATCCTCTGGAAAGCAAGTTTTCGGAACCGGAATACCGCTTCTTTGCGCAAGCGAATATTGTTGAAACTTGTTTGTAACTGATTCAACTATGTACTCATCCGGAAGATTCATCAAGAAATATTCCTCAAGGTACTCCCTATTTCTCGATACTGATGCAAGAAAATCGTCCGACGTAACAAATAAAACTGGTTTTTCCTTTTGCGTTTTACCCAATGCAATAAGAGATGCAATGAATTGATCTTCCTCCTCCAACGGGTGAGGACATATACGAGCACGTATGTACCTGGAATAGAAACCTATATCCTTTTTGAAGTCCAAGCCAACAACGTCTATGCCTGATCGACCAATACTCCTACCCACAGCAAGACCTGTCTCAAACAAACCAAGTATTACCACAGGATTGTCTTTTTTATACATGATGATACTGCTGTAACCAATGTACGTATTCACTCGTAGTGGCGACGTACAATTTATCTCGGTGCAACGCTATAAATTCAAAAAGCTGGGGCAGTACACTTTCGAAGAACAGAGTATCTATTGATGGATGAAACCAAAAGCAGCATACGCGTTTGTATCTAATTGCTCTCTCGATTATCGTCTTGTATCGATAAATATGATAGCCGATCGACCATTCCTTGCGCATTACGAACTCCATCGTGCCACTCAATTCCCATAGGGAATCCAGATGCTTTCTCGGATATCCAAGTATGTTATGATAGTCCGTTCTGAACGAAGTGAACCCCAAATTCTTTAGTGCTGCGAGATTGCCAATAGTATGTCCAGGATGAAAAAATGATTCCAACCTTAATCCATACTTATGTGCTTGTTTGCGACATTCTTTAAGCTCACCTGTGATTACACCATCCGGGCAGACGTTATCTCTACAATCTATGTGGGAGAAAGTATGACATCCAATTTCGTGGCGTACTTCTGCACCCAGAATCATTTTGATGATGTCCGGTGCATAATACTCAGGAGATTCCTCCCATATCGTGCATGGATCGTCATCAAACCAATCTCCTTTGTCAAATATCCAATACTGATTGTGATGGTGAGGGATGCGCTCCAATTGTCCGTGAACCAGATTGCTACTTCTAAAACATTTTTCCAAGAATAAGTGACCAACAGTAGCCCAGGTTATAGGAATGTCATATTTGTCACATAGATTCAGGATTAGGGGAATATTCCTTCTCGAAGTTCTAGCATGTTTCAGAGCCTGCTCTTTTGGATTTTCAAAACCCCTAGCATAACGCCAAGCCCACGCAAGTTCAAAATCAGCCGAAAGGATTAGAACAGCATCGTAGGGATCAGGAATGTACTCTCGAAAATTGGTGTTTCTGTATGGAATGACTCTTGGGTTTCGATTCAACATGAAGTTCAACTTACTCAGTAAAGACCTAATTTTCCTCATCATCTATCGAGGATTCTGTTGAATAAAACACAATAGCTGTCAATCATATGGTCGAAATCAAAATTCTTGACCGCCTTTCTTCGCGCCGCCAAACTCATTTCCTTCCACACATCTGGCTTCTTTATCAAATATCTGATGTGCTCAGCGATAGTTCTATAATCACGTGGTTGCACTAAAAAACCTTCCCGACCGTCCTCAATGATGTTGGGATTGCCCCCAACATCTGTGACTATGCAGGGGATACCCATCGCTATCGCTTCTATTACTGCAAGCGGAAGAGCTTCAGTTACTGACGTTAGCACAAAGACATCTGCGCCTCTTAGTACACTTCTAGCATCTAGAATTGAACCAACGAATTTCGTTTTATCTGACAGATTATGCTTAACGACAAAGTCTTTATACTGTGCCAGCACACCTGTCTGATCTTGCCCGGCAATTGTCAACTCCCAATCCTTGTAGTCTTTATTCAATTCTACCATAGACTTGAGTAAAGTCCACTGATCCTTGAGCGGTTTGAGCGTGGCTACGTGCGCAATTCGGAATACGTCACCATTTTGCCTCTCAACCCGGGCATCAGGACTAAAATGCCTCGTATCTACGCCGTTATATATAAGAGTGAACCTTTTCTTTGGCAATCTATATCTTACACTGTAGAAATCAATCTGAGATCTGTGTATCGCAACATAACGGTCATTGAACAATCTAGCAAAAAAAGAACCAATACGAAAATGCTCTTCTTCTTTCCTATCATATGGCTTTGTTTGGTGAAACGCCAGGACGAATTTGGGTCTTCTAAACATAAAAAAGGATGCGAATCTGACAATCAGATATTCAAAATAAGCACAACTAAAGACGATGTCTGGACGAAACGTCTTAAGAACCCACGAAATTCTATATATAAACGATATATCTATCCTGAATCTTCGCGTAATGAAGCGTATATCAATCCCTGGTTCTACTCTGTTCACTATCTGATTATCAGTGTGAAGAGAGACGATAATTACCTTATTGCCTCTGCGGTGCAATTCATTCGCAATTTTCACTGTTAGAACTTCGTATCCTCCAATTCGGAGCCCACCCAGTACAAAGAGAATACGCATAGGCTATAACCTATAATTCATCATTGCTTTTCTGTAGACACCAATCGTTTTTTGCGCAATAGTATTCCAGGATAGCTTTCCATCTACATTACCGCATTGCTCTGCAATGTTTGCTTTCATCCTTTCTCGTTTTTTCGGATCAAGCAGTAACTCCGCTATGGCGCTAGCTAATGCATTAGTATCTCGTGGCGGCACAAGTTTGCCTGTCACTCCATCCTCAATAACTTCTGGAATCCCTCCCACTGCGGATGCTATAACAGGTTTTTGAAAAGCGTAAGCAGTCATAATGACGGCACTGTGTGTCGCATCAGTATATGGTGCCACGACTACAGTTGCACGTTGTATGAGGTTACCGAGCTCTCCGCTGGGAACATGGTAATTGAAAATCTCATAGCTACATGTATCCTTAAACTGCAAATTCATAGATCCTCTACCAGCAATAATCAACCTTGCTCGTGGAATGATCGCCTTGACTTCCTCAAATGCACTAAGCAGGAATTCTAAACCTTTGTAGCGAGAAATACGTCCAAAGAACAGAATGGTACTTGGTTCTTCTGGTACCACACGGTTCGCGAACATTTTGTAGACGTCAAGGGGACCACAACGAACAGTATGAACTCGGTTGGGATCGATGTTATAGGTCTTTGAAAACTGCTCGGTTAGATAATTATAATGCTGTATAAATTCATACCTTTGACCAGCATAAAATCCATTAAGAATCAGTGAAAAAAGCTTACGAGGATAAGGCGATTCGCCTGTATGTGGAAGATAATCGTGTATGGTCAGGACTCTTGGCAAATCAGATAATAAAAAATGGAAGTAAAACTGAAATCCAGACGAACCGTTAAAATGCACAACATCAAAACCTTGCTTCCTAACATACTCGGCGGTTTTCTTGACACACGCATAGTTACGCCGTAACCAATCTCTTATGAGTTTTCTCGAATGTGTACGAGCAATACGAATCCGCGTGCATGGGCCAAGAAAGGCTTTCACCGAGTCACATATAAAACCATTCATTTCCAATGCATCCACAACATACCCAAACGGTAGACCGGTGAGGTTCCAGTCAAAAATACTTGACGTATATTGCGGCCCTGATGTTATAAAAAGAAGAGTAACGTCAGCATAGTTGGACAATGCTTTTGTAAGACAGATAACATTATCGGAATGCCCGTAGGCAACAACCGCTACTTTCATGCTACCAACATATACCTTCGTAATCCCGAAATGAGACGGTGTCTTTTATTCTTACTAAATCAATAATCATCTTCTTAGATAATGCGCTCGAGAATCGAGATAATTCCTCATAATTGTGAGAAATTACTAGCACATCGGATTTTTCCACAACATAATTAAGGTCATCGGTAATCAGTTCGGCCATATGTGGGATACGTTTTTCAATATAAACTTTGTTTGTCCCTGTCAACTTAGAAATAAACACATTCTTGTCATATATTACTATGTTCAATCCCTTGCCCAAAAGTCTTTCCACCAACTCTACCGTAGGACTATATCTTAGGTCATCAGTACCGGGTTTGAAGCTCAAACCAATAATACCAACATTT
>Ga0209427_10004801_pt1 | contig 15555 bp, 11 predicted proteins | sample DeeMarSWOR136_30_FD_187465 | JGI IMG/M metagenome (GOLD analysis project Ga0209427, IMG submission 187465) | Marine sediment microbial communities from White Oak River estuary, North Carolina - WOR-1-36_30 (SPAdes) (version 2) | ecosystem: Environmental > Aquatic > Marine > Intertidal zone >...
GGAAAATGTCCATCTGCTGCGTTACCCTCGTCCCTCGTCACTGCGGCGTACTTCTATGTACGCCTCATTCCTCGGGATTTGTCCGCGCTTCGCTTGGACTCCCCACCCTGAGGGCGGGTCCCCGGTTTCGGAAGCCTTGCATCTGGACATTTTCCATCAGCCTCTCAGACACAGGTTTTTCGACAGCTTCTATAGCATGCTTTTTAGCCCGGGCCATCCACGAAAATCCCTTTTTTTGTAACCATTTTTACTATACATGCGACTATTTAAAAAATATCATAGAGATAACGATTTGAGATGAAAGGGAGCAACCACGGACGGGAATTACCGGCCGCGCCTAGTCGAAAGTGACGCATTTGTCGTTTTCTCTTCGTTTTCCAGGCCGCCATGGATGAAATGAAGCATTTACATAGGAAAATCAACAGCATGAGAATAAATGGGTTTGAGGAGGTGCTGCTCCTTATGCTCGTTCTAAGTATGGTCGCAGCGTGCAACCCCTTCAGACCTCAGAAGCGAATGTCGCCTGCCGGGGAATTGCCAAAAACATTCTCCCTCTATGCGCCTGGTCCTGAGCGTCCGGACCGCTGGTGGGATTCCTTTGAAGATCCCGAACTAAATACCCTGATCGAAGAGGCCCTTTCCGGGAGCTTCACCCTGAAGGAGGCGTGGGCTCGGCTGAATCAAGCAAAGGCACTCACGGTGCAGGCCGGATCTGCGCTTTATCCGGATCTCAACTTGAATATGGAGGCCTATCGTGCCCGAAAGAGCTCGAAAGGGGATTCTGGCCTGCAAAACATAAGTCTGTCCCGGGGCGGCACGGGTTCCACTTCCAACACCATAGAGGATTATTTCATTGGGTTAGTCAGTAGCTATGAATTGGATCTCTGGGGGAGGATTCGTTCCGAAAGAGAGGCTGTGCGCCTAACAGAGGTGGCGACGCGCGAAGATTTGAACACCGCAGCCATGTCCCTGGCGGCTGAAGTCACACAACGCTGGGCAAACATCATTTCCCAAAGGATGCAGAAACATCTTCTGGAAAAGCAACTTCAAACGAACAGGATCTACCTGGAGCTGGTGGAGCTTCGTTTCCGAAAAGCGATGGTCTCCGCCCTTGATGTTTATCAGCAAAAGCAGGTGGTGGAGCGGCTCAAGGCGGAGATCCCCCTGGCCGAGGCACAGGAGCAGCTGCTTCTCCACGAATTGGCCCTGTTGTTGGGCAAGCCTCCTCGAACGGGGCTTAAAATCAGCCGAGATTCGTTACCCGTTCCTGACCAGGTCCCTTCCACAGGCCTTCCCGCAGATCTCTTGGCCGCAAGACCTGATGTTCGTGCCGCCGGTTCTAGACTTCGTGCAGCGGACTGGCAGGTGTCAGCCGCCCGTGCCAATCGCCTGCCTGCCGTTCGCCTGACAGGGCGGGCGATTTACAGTTCAGGGGATTTGGACATCCTGTTCGATAACTGGCTGCTCAGTCTCGCGGGAAATCTCGCTGCCCCCATATTTGATGGAAAAAGACGGGCCGCCGAAGTGGAGCGGACAAAGGCGGTTGTGGATGAGAGGTTGTGGGCCTACAAGCGAACCGTCCTAACGGCCATCAAAGAAGTGGAAGATGCGCTGATTATAGAGGAAAAACAGCGTGAGCACATCGCGGCCGTCAAGCTGCAGATTGATGCGGCAAGAAAGGCCCTCAATGAGGCCGGAGAGCGATATCTGAAAGGGTTGAACGATTATCTTCCGGTTCTGACCCAGCTCATATCGGTGCAAGACCTTGAGCGCGATCTCATCAGGCGCCAGGCTGAGCTTCTCATTGCTCGTGTGAGTCTGTTTCGCTCCCTGGGCGGTACGTGGATGAATGAACTTCACCCCAACGAGGGACTCGTCTACACGTCACAAAAATAGAGGAGATTTTCAATCATGAACGATCGCAAGGATAGGGAAGGGAGCGATACTGGAAAAACAGGATGGGTGGCGGAGGCCAAGCCTCGAAGCTGGTGGCGGAGGGCCTTCACGATCCTCCTTTGCTCAGCCATACTGGGCGCCGGTATAGCAGGCGCATCCTATCTCAATAAGACCGCCCCCAAGGCCCGCAAGAGAAAACCCCCCAGGATGGATCCGTTGGTAAGGGTAGAGATGGTTCAACAAGCCAATGAGCGTGCCATTGTGCGAGCCATGGGAACGGTCGTCCCCGCGCTGGAGATGGTCCTCAAGTCAAGGGTTTCTGGGGAGATCATTTCTACCCACCCCGAATTTATCGAGGGCGGGTTTCTTAAGAACGGCACCAAGGTCCTACAGATTGATCCCCAGGACTATGAGCTGGCCGTTGAGCAGAAACGGAGTCAGGTGGTCAATGCGCGATATGCCTTGAAGCTGGAACTGGGGCATCAAGAGGTGGCTCAGAGAGAATGGGAGTTGTTAAAGGGAGACAAACCGGCCAAGGATATGGATCTTGAACTGGCCCTTCGTAAACCGCATCTGGAAAAGGCGAGGGCAGAGCTGGTTGCTGCCGAGGCTGACCTGAAACAGGCGGAACTGAACCTGGCCCGCACAGCCATTCGCGCTCCTTTTAACGCCATCGTAAGAAACAAGCATGTGGAGTTGGGTTCTCAGGTCTCCACACAGGACGTGCTGGCGGAACTGGTGGGCACGGACGAATACTGGATCCAGGTCTCCATCCCTGTGGACCGTTTGAAATGGATAACGATCCCCACAAAGATGGGTGAGTCGGGCTCCGGGGTCCGCATCATTTATGGGACCGGCTCTGTGTCCACCTTTGAACGAAGAGGCAGGGTCATTAAGCTGCTCGGAGATCTGGATGAAGAAGGACGGATGGCGCGCGTCCTGGTTTCGGTCAAGGATCCTCTGGATCAGCAGGGGAAAGAGACAAAAGGGCCGCCTCTGTTGATCGGTGATTACGTGCGGGTCGAGATCGAGGGCCGTGAACTCAAGGATGTGTTCAAGATCCCTCGCACGGCGTTGAGAGATAACTCAAAAATATGGATCGAAAGAGGCGACGGGTTGCTGCATATTCGCCAGGTGGAAGTGGTGTGGAGGGATCCTCAATATATTTTTCTAAGAGACGGTCTCAAGGAGGGTGAGCGCCTGATCGTCTCGGATCTGGCCACACCGGTTGAAGGGATGGCTGTGATCGTTGAGCAGCCGGATGGGCGCGGGCCGGGCAAGGGGGATTTTGGAAACAGGAAGATGATCAAGGATGGAAAAAGACCTGACAGCGAAGGATAAGAAGGGGCCGATCGCCTGGATGGCAGGCCATTCCGTGGCCGCCAATCTGCTGATGGTTGTCCTCCTCGCGGGCGGGATTATCTGGGGGATGCACATCAAGCAAGAGGTGTTTCCGGAATTTGACCTGGACCACGTCAATGTGGTCGTTCCCTATCCGGGAGCCAGTCCTGAGGAGGTGGAGCAGGGTATCATTCTGGTCATTGAGGAGGCGGTTCAGGGACTGGATGGGGTCAGTGAGATAAGGTCTCAGGCCAGTGAAGGGGTCGGGACCGTGGATGTGGAAGTGCTCACCGGAGGGGATCTGGAAAAACTGGCCCAGGATATTCAGAGCGAGGTGGACAGGATCACCTCGTTTCCGGAAGAGGCCGAAGAACCGCAAGTTACGGCGGCGACCCGTCGTCGTCAGGTGATCTCCATAGCCCTCTATGGGGATCAGGATGAGAGGGTTTTACGGGATAAAGCAGAAGAGGTTCGAGATCGTCTCCTGCAGGATCCAAGAATCACTCAGGTGGATCTGTCAGCGGTGCGCAACCTGGAGATCAGCATCGAGGTGCCTCAGAAGAGTCTGCGAACCTATAATCTGACCCTTGAGGAAGTGGCCAAGCGGGTTCGGGAGGCCTCTGTAGAGTTGCCTGGCGGCGGGATCAAGACCGCTGGCGGTGAGGTCCTGGTCCGCATGAAGGAACGCCGCGATTACGGGAAGGAATTTGAACAGATTCCCATTATTACATCTAATGTGGGAACAGAGGTGCGGCTCGAGGACATCGCCACCATCATCGACGGTTTTGAAGATACGGATCATTTCGCAACCTACAATGGAAAACGCGCAGTGATGATCGATGTCTATCGGGTCGGTGACCAGACGCCCATAACGGTGGCGGATGCGGTATTAGAGCATGTGAAAGAACTCCGCGAGACGCTGCCCCCCGGCATAGAAGTGGCGACCCTTAGAGATTTTTCCGAGATGTATCGCCAGCGTCTGGACCTTCTGTTGAGAAACGGCTATCTCGGGTTGGTCTTGGTCCTCATCCTCCTGGGGCTCTTTCTGGAGCCCAGGTTGGCCTTCTGGGTCACTATGGGCATCCCGATCTCCTTTCTGGGGTCATTATGGTTTTTACCCGCACTGGGTGTTAGCATCAATATGATGTCCATGTTCGCGTTCATCGTTGCCCTGGGGATCGTGGTGGATGATGCCATCGTGGTTGGGGAAAACGTCTATAAATACCGTCAGGAAGGGTACACGTATCTGAAGGCATCGATAAAGGGAACCCGGGAAGTCGTACAACCTGTCACCTTCAGCATTCTGACGAATATCGTGACCTTCATGCCCCTCCTTTTTGTTCCCGGAATCCCCGGTAAAATCTTTCTTGCCATCCCCATCGTGGTGATCACCAGCATCTCTATCTCTTTGATGGAGAGCGTGTTCGTACTTCCCGCCCACCTTGGACACCAGCGACCTCGAAGGGGCCGGCGGGGTCTCATGGCCTGGTTTGAACGGCTTCAGCAGCGTTTCAGTACTGGGTTTTCCCGTATGGTCGAGCGGATCTATGGGCCTTGCCTGGTTTTGGCCCTGAGAAATCGCTATGTCACGGTGTCGGTGGGTATATCGATTTTGATACTGACCCTGGCCTATGTAAAAAGCGGACGGTTGGGCATAACCCTATTCGAGAGGATTGAATCGGACTTTGCCCTTGCCACGGCTGTTTTGCCCTACGGCTCGTCCGTCAAGAGGACCGAGGCCGTTCAGAATATCCTGCTTGAGGTTGCCAGTAAGATAGCCAAAGAGAATGGGGGAAATGAGCTGGTCGAGGGAATGTTCGCCGAAATCGGTGGGTCAGGAAGGGATCTGGTTGGCATTCCAGGGGGTCATACCTCCCAGGTCACGGTCTATTTGACGCCCCCTGATCAAAGGCCCATTGGTACTGAAGAGTTTATTAAACTCTGGCGCAGAACTGTCGGCGCTTTACCCGGGGTGGACACCCTGTCATTCAAATCCTATGCAGGAGGACCAGGGGGCAGAGCGGCCCTCACCATCGAGTTGAGCCACCGGGATCTGACGGTCCTAGAGACGGCGAGCAAGGACCTTGCGTCTTCCCTTTCCTTCTTTCCCAGTGTGAAAGATATTGATGATGGATTTCAACCGGGTAAGCAGCAGGTGGATTTTAAGGTCCTTCCTGAGGGGAGAAGTCTCGGGTTGCGGGCTCAGGAGGTGGCCAAACAGGTGCGCCATGCCTTCTACGGTGCGGAGGTTCTTCGGCAGCAGCGCGGGCGAAACGAGGTCAAGGTCATGGTTCGTCGGCCGGAGAAGGAGCGTATCTCAGAATACGGTCTGGAAGAGCTCATGCTGCGGACCCCCGGTGGGCGTGAGGTAACCCTCCGGGAAGCCGTAGACATGAAACGGGGCCGGGCCTACACGGCCATCAACCGTCGGGACGGCAGACGGGTGGTGACCGTTACAGCCGATGTGGATCCCCTTGGGGAAGTGGGCCAGGTAATCGGTTCTCTGAGGAGCGACGTGCTGACACAATTCGTGCAGCGTTATCCAGGACTCCAATACGAATTTGTGGGCAGGCAGGCCGATATGGCAGAGAGTATGAAAAGCCTGGGTATTGGCCTGCTCCTGGCCATGATGGGCGTCTACGCCCTGCTGGCCATCCCCTTTAGAAGCTACATTCAACCCGTCATTATCATGTCGAGTATCCCTTTCGGAATCGTGGGTGCCGTGGTGGGTCACATGATCATGGGGTACAACTTGAGTGTCATGAGCCTGTTCGGAATTGTCGCCCTGACAGGGGTGGTGGTGAACGACTCCCTGGTCCTGATCGATTTTACGAATCGAGAGCGGAGGAAGGGGCACAGGCCGATCGAGTCGTTGCGTTTGGCGGGCATTCGTCGGTTTCGGCCCATTCTTTTGACCTCTCTGACCACCTTTGGGGCCTTGGTGCCTATGATTTTCGAAACATCACGTCAGGCCCGGTTCTTGATTCCCATGGCCCTCTCCCTGGGCTTTGGCGTCCTCTTTTCCACGCTCGTTACACTGGTTCTCGTTCCATCCCTCTATCGAATTGTGGAAGATTTGCGAGAATGGGGAGGAGCAGGGGTGAGTGGCGAGAGGATATTACCACCAGATTCTACATTCGCCCAAGAACATCGCAGCGATGCTCATTTCTGATCTTCGATCCCGCAGAGTCGATACGCATAGGATTTGGTCGCTTCAATGTTACAAAATCGAGGGATCATGATTTTTTGGGCCTGCGGGGACCCTGCCCCGTGGATGGATTCCGTGAGATAGGAGACTGCGCCCGTACCCAAAGTGATGTTCTCCACCAGTCGTAGTAGGCGCATGCGTTTTTCGCCGCTCACTCCTGATTTCCCCACCAGATACTTCTTCACATAGGGCCCCACATCCGGATTTTCCTGGTCTTCCAGAGAAGGCATGGTCACCAGAATGCCTCCGGCAATGTCCTGAGCCAGTCTGGATATCTCAAAAGGAAAACGGGTGATGTTGAGCTTACACACGTTGGCCAGAAGGGGGTCAACGGCATAGGAGCCACTGGGCGTCTGAAAACCTCTGGCGGCACTGGCCAATGCGCCTGCATGTAAGGTCTCGTTCAAGTGAACCATCTCTGCCAGCTTGTCTTTGTAATGGGCCGCATTTTCGATTCCCATGGCTTCAGCAAGGCCGGCCGTAGCACCGATCAGTACGTCGCCAACCCCCACCTTGCAACCCCCATAACTGGCCCGATGGTGTGCTGCAAAGAGTTCCACGAGTCGACCAGCCAAGGGATATTCCCCCTTCATAAATATCCTCTCCGCTGGAACAAAGACGTCGTCAAATACGATCATCGCCTCGCAACCCCCATAAAAGAGATTGCCTACATCCGATCGAAGCGCTTCAAGCTTCCTGGTGTCAGAGGGCTGACGGCCATATATAAAAGTGACACCCTTTGTCTCTGCCGGCACGGCAAAGGAGATGGCATAATCCTTATCTTCCTCTTTGAGGGCCCGGGTGGGGACGACGACCAATTCGTGCGAGTTCACACCACCTGTAATATGAAGTTTGGCCCCTCGCACCACGATACCCCCTTTTCTCTCTTCCACAATATGCAGATACTGATCTTTATCTTCTTGTCTTGAGGGAGGAAGGCTTCGGTCTCCTTTAGGGTCTGTCATGCAAGCGGCAGTCACGAGATCGTTGGTCTGAACATATTTCATAAAGTCAACAAAACGTTGATGGTAAGGGGTGCCAAATTCTTGATCCGTTTCGTAGGTTATCGCGTATACAGAATTGATACAGTCCAAGCCAGCGCAACGCTGAAAGCATGAAGCGGTTTTCCTGCCCATATCCCTCAGCATTAAAATCTTTTTTATTAAATCGTCGATACTGTGCTGTATATGGGTAAAACGGTTCACGGTTCCGTTAACAATGGGGGACTCTGCAGTATATAACCATTTCAACTCTTCCTGTTCGGCCTGATAATAGGTCTCAGCCATGGCCATGGCTGGCGGCCTGGATATGGGATGATCCGGCACACTTGCAATCTGTTCTCCCCGAACAAAGACCCGATGGCCAAGCTCACTTAGGCTTGAAATATATTGGTCTCTTGTCATGAGTGGCATAATTGTCTCCTCCTGTGGGGCTTCCGAATACCTCTGTTTGCATCAATGGTCACGGATGGTATCTCAGATTAGGGTCCTTCATCCTATAACAGGTATACCCTCGGGTTTCAAGCTTCATGCCTGCAGGGTCAGCTATTTTGTTGCTCGGGTGGTGTTAAACTTAAGCCCCTTATATTGCAAAAGATTTTTGTGTTGACTCCAAAGATTTTTTCTCCCTATACTTTTTATCGCAAAGGTTGTGAGTGGAAGATCTTTGTGGAGTGACTCAATATGAAACAATCTGGCGCCCTGCGTAAGGTCTTGTTTTTTGTGATTTTGGCCGCAATGGTCATTGGGGCTGTGATGATTTATGCCTCAAGGAACAGGGATGAGAGACCCTCAACCTTCCGTCTTGCACGTGTGGAGCGTGGCCCCATCATTAGCGCGGTCTCATCCACAGGGACGCTCAATGCGGTCATCACGGTTCAGGTGGGTTCGCAGGTTTCAGGTCAGATCAAGGAGCTCTTGGCAGACTTCAATTCAGAGGTCCGGGAGGGCCAGGTTATTGCCCGCATCGACCCTGAAAACTTTGAGGCTCGCGTGCGGCAGGCAGAGGCTGAGCTTGCCGTGGCGCAATCCAACGTGTCTATCCAGCGTGCCGCATCGGAAAGGGCAAGGGCAGAGCTCCAGAATGCTCGGTCTGCGTTAGATGCGACCAAGGCCCAGAGGGAAAAGGCGCGAGTGGCGGTGGAGGATGCCCAGCGTGACCTCAATCGTAAGAAAACCCTGCATAAAAGTAAAATCATCTCAGAGAGCGACATAGACAAGGCGGTGGCCGTTTATGAGCAGGCCGTAGCCCAATTGCATGCAGCGGATGCAGAGGCGCAGGCCCAGAGCTCCTTGGTCAGATCACGGCAAGCCGCGCTAAAGATGGCAGAGGCCCAGGTTGAGCACGCGCTGGCGCAGGTCAAACAGAGAGAGGCGGCCCTGCGGCAAAATAGGGTGGAACTGGAACACACGGTCATCCGTTCACCCGTAGACGGTGTCGTGATAGAACGGAGTGTGGATGTGGGACAGACCGTAGCGGCGAGCCTTCAGGCACCCACCCTCTTTACCATTGCTCAGGACCTGAGGAAGATGCAGGTGGAAACCAATGTGGACGAGGCGGATATTGGGAATATCCAGGAGGGACAGGGGACCACGTTTAGCGTGGATGCCTTTCCTGGTCATGAGTTCAGCGGCAAGGTGGAGCAAATCCGCAAGGCACCAGAGACGGTTCAGAACGTGGTCACCTATACGGTTGTAGTTTCTGCGGACAATCCTGATCTGCGGCTGCTGCCAGGGATGACGGCCAATGTGCAGATCGTGGTGGAGGAACGTAAGGACAGTCTGAAGGTCCCCAACGCGGCCCTCCGTTTTCAGCCTTCCGGTGCAGAGACAGATGCATCGAAAGCCACAAAATATGGAGCTGTGGCGAGCAGACCGGGTGGCGGTGGTGCGCAGCAAATAGAGGACCGTGTCAAGCGGCTCACCGAGGCGCTTCAGCTCAATGAAGATCAACAGTCACAGATCAGGGCCATCTTTGCCAAAGCTCGGGAACAAATCATGTCGTTGCGCCGACAAGGGGCCACTCGTGAAGATATCCGCGCTGAAATCGAACGGATGCGGCAACGCAACCGTGGCATCATCCTCCAAATCCTAAACCCGGAGCAAAGGCTAAAATTCCTCCAGCTGACGGAGGCGAGGGCGGCCAGCCCGGTCACGCGTGGGCGTGTTTGGGTGTTGGACACGGGTGGGAGACCCGCACCCATAGACATCATGACGGGGATTACGGATGGCAGCTTTACGGAGGTGGTCCAGGGAGATCTTCAGCCTGGTCAGCAAGTGATCATTGGAGCAACCGGGTCTGCCGGGACGTCATCCCGAAAGAGTCGGCGGCGCTTTGGGTTCTGAAGTGGATCATTTTCTCATCAAAACAGAAGATCTGAAAAAGGACTACGTGTTGGGCTCCCAGACGGTACATGCACTGCGGGGCGTATCGGTGGAGGTAGGGCATGGAGAGTTTGTGGCCGTTATGGGACCGTCCGGTTCTGGCAAGTCCACCTTGCTGCATCTTCTCGGTTGCCTGGATACCCCCACATCGGGTCGGTATCTCCTGGATGGAAAAGACGTCTCCTCCCTGACGCGGGACCAGCTTGCAGGTACGAGAAACCGCAAGATTGGCTTCGTCTTTCAGGCCTTTAATCTCCTAGCCCGGGCCACTGCATCTGAGAACGTGGGGTTGGCACTCATGTACGGTCATACCCCTCGCAACATGCGCCGTAGGAGGACAGAAGGCGTGTTGGCTGCTGTGGGCCTTTCAGACCGCACGCAACACCAACCCTCACAGCTTTCGGGCGGACAGCAACAGCGGGTGGCCATTGCCCGGGCCATCGTGAACAATCCAGCCCTCATTCTGGCCGACGAGCCCACGGGGGCACTGGATACCCGGACGGGCGTAGAGATCATGGCGCTCTTTCAGAAGTTGAATCGGGAGGGTATGACCATTGTACTCGTGACCCACGAGCCTGAAATCATCCGGTTTGCCAACCGCATCCTTCGGTTCCGCGATGGTTGCATTGTCAGTGACGAGACGGTGGAAAATCCCAAAGACGCGAAGAAGATGCTCGCCGAGATGCCTGTGGAACAGGGGGATTCCTGTTGGACTATTTAGATTCATTCCACTCAGCCTTCAGAGCACTGCGGGTGAATGTCCTTCGCAGCGTGCTGACCACCCTGGGTATCATCATCGGTGTGGGCGCCGTGATCGTCATGGTCTCGGTGGGTGCCGGCGCTGAGGCGCGTGTGGATGAGCTGATCAGCAGTCTAGGCTCTAACCTTCTCATGGTAATCCCTGGAAGCGGTACGGCGGGTGGCGTCCGTCTGGGGGCGGGTAGCGTTCCCACCATCACAGAGGACGACGCTGAGGCCATAAAGAATGAGATACCCATCGTTGAGATTGTTGCACCCTCCGTCCGGGGGACTGGACAGGTTGTGTTTGGCAATCTCAACTGGTCCACCCTAATCTATGGGGTGACACCGGCATACCTTAAGGCACGCGATTGGGTGGTCATAAGCGGACGCGCCTTTACGGATCAAGAAGTGAAGGGCGCAGCCAAGGTGGCCCTTCTGGGCCAAACCGTGGTTGAGAACCTGTTTCCTGGGGAGGATCCCGTTGGGCAGGTCATCCGCATCACGCGGGTCCCTTTTGAGGTGGTGGGACTGCTGAAGAGCAAGGGACAGACCCTCATGGGCAGGGACCAGGACGACACCATATTCATCCCCCTCTCCACCGCAAAAAAGCGCGTCCTGGGAGGTCGGTATCTTGGGGGTAAGACCGTGGGGGCGATCTTTGTCAAGGTCCGCGAGGCGAGACTCGTTTCTGAGGCAGAGACGCAGGTGAAACAACTCCTCCGTCAGCGCCATCGATTACGGTCTGATCAGGATGATGACTTTTTCATTCGGAACCTTTCTGAATTCCTGGAGGCGAGGGCGGAGTCTTCCCGAGCCATGGCCCTGTTGCTCGCCGCTGTAGCCTCCGTGTCGCTCGTTGTCGGTGGTATCGGCATCATGAACATCATGCTCGTTTCAGTGACTGAGCGGACCCGGGAGATCGGACTCCGATTGGCCATTGGGGCCAGCAGCAGAGACATCCTGACCCAGTTTCTGATCGAGGCGGTGGTCCTTTCGCTCATCGGTGGACTCATCGGGATCGCGCTGGGCGTGGGAGGGTCGGTGACTATGAGCATGTTTGGAGAATGGCCCATGATCCTGGAAATCGATTCAGTGATTCTGGCATTTGCGTTTGCCGCGGGTGTGGGAGTGTTCTTCGGTTTCTATCCAGCTCGCAAAGCGGCACGCCTCGATCCCATCGAAGCCCTGCGTTACGAATAGACACATGATTATGGGCAGACTGTGGATAAACCAAGACCAACCAAAACCTAAATGATCTTGCTGGCCGTGGCCCCCTTTCCCGTCCTGGGCTTCCTCAAGTTCTGGGCGGCTCCAGGGCGCGAACCGGGCACTCTTCTGGGGGTTGCCTGCGCCATGCTCGCTTGCTGCCTGCTGCCCATCCAACCACTAGACCTCAAGAATCAAGAAAGGAGGAAGGAATGAAAATACTTGCGTTAAATTCGAGCCCAAGGGGCGGAGGCGAAAGCAAAACCGAACTGATGCTGACACACCTTGTCAAAGGCATGCAAGAGGCGGGCGCCCGGGTGGAGGTTGTTCATCTGCGAAAGAAAACGGTCAAGAACTGTATAGGGTGTTTTACCTGTTGGACAAAGACCCCGGGCGTATGTATCCAAAAGGACGACATGACAAACGAGTTGTTCCCCAGGTGGCTGGAATCCGATCTTGTTATCTATGCCACACCCCTCTACCACTACACCATGAACGCCACCTTGAAGGCCTTTGTTGAGCGAACGCTCCCCTTGCTGGAGCCGTTTGTTCGAGAGCGTAACGGCGTGACCTACCACCCCCTCCGCCAAAACCATCCAGCCGTGGTGGTGCTCTCCGTGGCCGGATTTCCCGAAGATGCTGTTTTTAATTGTCTGTCATCCTATGTCCATTTTCTGTTTGGAAAAGGATTGGTGGCCGAAATCTATCGGCCCGCTGCTGAAATGATGGCAGGACGCGGGTTTGAGGAGAAGCGGGATGATATACTCGAAGCCACCGTGCAGGCTGGACGCGAACTGGTAGAGTCCATGAAAATTTCTCCGGAGACTTTGGCCCGGATCAAGCAACCGGTTATTGATTTTGAGTCTCTCGCCCAGATTGGAAACATCATGTGGAAGACCTGTATTGAAAAAGGCATAACACCCGAAGAAATGCGGAAGAAAGGTATCATACCGCGCCCTGACTCCATCGAAGCCTTTATGAAAATCACAGAGTTGGGATTTAACCCGCAGGCGGCGGGGGACACCAGGGCGGTTATTTGTTTCAGGTTTTCGGTTGAGGTGGAAGGCGCTTGCCACTTCAGGATTGAGCAGGGGACCATTGCGTCCAAGAATGGAATCGCAGAGGAGCCCGATTTAACCATAGATGCGCCATTCCAGGTCTGGATGGACATCATAACGGGCGAAGCGGACGGCCAACAAATGCTTATGGAGCAGAAGTACCGGGCCGAGGGTGACTTATCCCTGCTGATGCGGATGAGGGAATTGTTTGGAAAAGGGGACTAGGTGTGCTCAAGCATTGACATGGAGTTGTTCTTCCAGCCAGGCCTTCAAATCTTCGTTGATGGCGTAAACCCCTTTATTGTGCGCGACCGATTCCAGAAAGCGATGTCTCAGTTTTTCAGGCATATCAATGGTGGCCAGCTCAACGGCCTCTTCTGAGTTGCGCCGTATGAGGTAGATTTTTGCAGGTTCATCCCAGGTGTTCACCACAAAATAATGGGAAACATCATTCTTTGATTTTACCATTTTTCCGTGGGTCCAGTTGTTTCCCCACTCCAGATAGAGGGTGACGGCCTCCTCAGGGGTCATGTCCCAGTCAATGGCATTGATCAGTTCGTGATCCTTTCGGATCCCTTCAAGTTCCATCATCTCTAATTTCCCTTTAGAATGATTACAGGAACCGCCTTCTTCTCTGAATGGTTCCCAAAGCTTCACAAAATGATTATTGAGAGGTATTTTGTCTAACAAGATAAGCATAAATGAAATGAGGTCAAGGGAAGAGAGGCTGTGCCGCTATTCGTCATCCCGGCCAAGTCCCGCGGAGCGGGATGAGAGCCGGGATCCAGAATGATTTGATTTTCCACTAGTTTCCTGGATTCCGGGTCTCGCCCAACCCCGCATCCAGTGCGGGGCAGGCCCCGTATCAAGTACGGGGCAGGCATACAGGGCTCGCCCGGAATGACAGTCTTGTTGAATTGCGACACAGCCTCGGAGAGGAGGGGATAGAAGAGGGGGGATAAAAATGGTGTGGAGGCAAAAGTCAGGAATGAATCTGGAATTCATACACGACGGAAGTGGCGTGCTCCGGGTCAGCATTGAAGGTTTTCTCAGTGAAGGTTACACGATTGTGCTGGTCGATAAGTATCAGTGTGGAAGATCGGGTCCCATAGGTGGGGCTCATAATGAAGATGGGGGAGAGGATTCGTTCCCACTCCATGCCGACCCCGGTATCCGGAAGTTGGTTATCATCGGCTACGGTGCGATCCAGGAGCATCTGAAATAAATCATCTTGAGAGGGGTTTTTCTGCTTTGAAATAAGACGTGCCATGGTCTCCTTGCTCCGGGTGAGCTTTGGCCAGGGGGTATCCAGCAGACGGTTGCTTAGGCCGTAGATACCGGAGGAAAGTCTGTGGGCGCCATCGCCACGGTTTGAAAACCAGTAAAGCTGATCATTCTCTCCAACAATGAGGTTGAACCCATTGTAGCGATCTTTTTCTGGGACCAGCCCTTCAAGAAAATGCTCTGGGTTTTCTTGCCCCAGTAAAAAACGGCTGACCAGCTTTCCGCGGGAGGGCGCGCTGGTCTTCATTGAAGCGGGATCCCTGTAGTTAGTGACTGCCGCGATTCTCCCTTGCTTGGTTATACCGAGCCACGTTCCCCCTGCACGTAAATCCTTGCCTGCAAGCAGATGAGGTGCCTCCTCCCAGAAGGCGGCTGGCGCTGTGGGCCGGTCATAGTACTCATCCCGGTTGGCTGCCAGGACAAGTTTGTAGTCAGAATGTTTTTGAACCGCTAAAAGGAGTAAGCACATGGTGTATCTCGGCTCAATCTGCGAATGAATAATAGATAGAGGCAGCAGGAAGGGTTTGTCAATCTTTAAACACCCTATCTACTGCAAGGTAAAAAAATACCCAAAAAGATATATGGCAAGGGGTATTGTGACGAGAGATAAAATGAAACTGGTGAACATGAACTGATTGACAAGATTTCGATTTCCTCCAAATCGTTCCACAAAGAGAGGCACCGCCGTAATGGGGGGTACAGCACTTTGCAACATCATCAATAAGGCAACAGGGTAGGGTGGCTGAACCAGAAGAAGAAAGGAAAGGCAAACCAGGGGGAATAGGACATTCTTAACAATAAGGAATTTTGTGATTTCCCCCACATAAAGGTTCCCTTTATTCTGAAAATCAATGTAGATGTTTCCACCCAGGATAATCATGAGAATGGGCAGGGCCATATCGCCGATCATTTTGAGGCCCATGATAATAAAACCCGGCACATAGTGATGCACGCCTATGAGCCGGATCACCGCAGCGAGTATCGTGGCGATAAGCACTCGATTCACTATCTTGGACCAATCCAGTTTCTTGACATGACTGCCGAAGAAAAAATGGCTGGCACTGAAGAAGAGCGTTGGGTAGAAAAGCATAAAGAAGAACAGGGAGATAATGTATGGCGAGTCGCTTCCGTACATGCCGGTCAGGATAGCCAGCGGAAAAAAGAGGCCATTCTGAAAAAATAGAGTGATCCCGAACTCACGACGCCATTCCTTTTTAGCCGCGAGCATGGATAAACCGGTCATTGCAGCCGCAAACAGAGTGAAACCCAACCACCATAGCGGAAGTTTCCACCACCCTGGAAAGTCCTTCGGTTGAAACCGCAAGACCACATTTACAAAAACAAGACTTGGCAAGGCAATATCCAGGGCCAGCGTCGAAAGAAAACTTATGGCCTCACCAAAGAGAATTTTTCTGCTAAGCATCCAAAAACCCAGCAT
>Ga0209427_10004802_pt1 | contig 15554 bp, 15 predicted proteins | sample DeeMarSWOR136_30_FD_187465 | JGI IMG/M metagenome (GOLD analysis project Ga0209427, IMG submission 187465) | Marine sediment microbial communities from White Oak River estuary, North Carolina - WOR-1-36_30 (SPAdes) (version 2) | ecosystem: Environmental > Aquatic > Marine > Intertidal zone >...
CCCAGGGAGCCTGGCACAAGGTAACCCTCACCACTCCGCTCGGCAAGAAACCGCTTCCCCTGGTCGTGAGCGTCGACCCCGATTTTTTCGATCCCGTAATCAAACAGCACGTGAACCCGAAAGAGGTGTGCGACAGGATCAAGGAACTGGTGAAGGGAAAGGAATGGGACAACCCGATCAAGTTCAGCAGCGCGAATATGGACGATTACGATGCGATCGTGCTGACAGGCGGACTGGGTGCAATGATAGACATGTGCAACAACTGGCACATCCATCAGCTTATCTGGAAAGCCTATAAATCAAACAAGCTCATAGGTGCGCTCTGCTACGCTGTAACCACACTCGTATTTCTGCGCAATCCCGAGAACGACCACAGGAGCATCATATACGGCAAAAGGGTAGCCGTTCATCCGGCATCGTGGGATTTCTACGGACCTGAGTATGATTTCACCTATGATCTCTACAATCCCACACCAGACAACAAGGGCACGGATGTGCATACCCCCGGATTCCTCTGGCCGATCGAACACCTCGTGCGTGACGCCGTGGGAGAGGATGGAGAATGCGTGGCAATCGAGACTGCGAACAGGAAGAACCCATCCGTTGTCTATGATTGGCCGTTTGTAACCGGCACTTCAGTCGAGTCTTCCATCGCATATGGCGAAAAAATCGCGGAAGTGCTGGAAAGCCTGTAGCGGTGTTTCACGGAGGAGGACGAGATGCCTGCGATTACCATTCAGAGCCTTGAACTAACCGACGAGCAGAAGGAAATAGTGGCGGACAAATTCATCACCATCTTTTCAGAAGTGACCAATGTCCCGAAAGACAGGATCTACCTCTTTTTCGATGGGTATCAACTGGACAGTGTCGCCGCCGATGGGATTCTCTTTTCAAAAAGACCTCCGAAGCGGGCCATCGGCAAGTTCAACCAGGGTACCATACAAGGGACCTGATGGATCACGTGTATGGAAGGGATGTGAAATGGATGTAAACCAGAGCGTCGTGCAGGTATTGGAGCACATAGGCGTTGATCATGTTTTTGGGGGATCGGGCCAGGTAAATGCGAGCATGCTCCTGGCCCTCAAAAGATCCGAGAAAATCAGGACCATAATCGTTAGAAATGAACAGGCTGCCTCTTTCATGGCCTGCGGGTATTCCATGTTTTCGGACAAACTGGGCGTGTGTTTCGCCACAGGCGGTCCGGGCGCCTTTAACCTGTTCTCAGGCCTTGCTGTGGCGTACTATGATTCATTGCCGGTCCTGGCCATAACCGGGTATACCTCAAAACCGGCAAGAGGAAAGGGCGCCCTGAACGAATCAACGGGTCTGAACCGTACCCCTGATTCCCATGCGATGTTCTCGGCAACGACAAAAAAATCCTTTCTTCTCGAAGAACCTGGAGATACCTGCGATATCCTGGAGGAAGCCATCAACATCGCATTTGAAGGCCGTCCCGGTCCCGTCCACATCCACATCCCAAAAAACATAACCGTTGCTGAAGTTCCGAACTTCCGCACCGTCACCCTGAAGGTCGCACCGGTTTTACCCGATGAATCGAAATTGGAAGCCGTCGCCGAAATGCTCGGTAAGGGCATGAGGGATAACAAAAACCTCCTGCTCCTGATCGGGTACGGTGCTGTGCGGAGCCATGGGGAGGATGATTTGCTCTCCTTCGCCACCACTTTCCAGATTCCCTTCGTGACCACCATGGATGCGAAAGGGATCCTGCCCGAAGACCATCCGCTGTCACTGGGAGTATACGGTACGTCGGGCGATCCGGGTGCCCTGGAATATTTTGGAAAGGCAGATATCGTTCTGGCCCTGGGAAACTCCTTTGCGCAAAACGCGACCTTCGGGTTCAGGTCCGACTTGTACAAAGGCAAGACACTGGTGCACATCAATATCGATGAGAACGAACTCAACAAGGTGTACAAAGCCGATTACGCCCTCAAAAGCGACATCAAGCCTGCAATCCGGAGCCTGTTCTCTCTGTTGAGCAAGCGGGTATCGGGCATTCGAAAACACGACACACGGGCGGAAAAATATTTCGATCAAAAAATCGACTATTCAGGAGACAAAATACATCCCGCCGAAGTAGCGCGTCTCATGTCCAGGAACCTCCCTGAAAATGCCATCGTCACCGGTGATGCCGGGTCCCATATGTTGTGGTTGAACTGTTATATGAATCTGACGAAAAACCAGCGGTACCAGAACCCTGGAAGTTTTGGTCCCATGGCAAGCCACGTCAACGGTGCGATCGGGATCAAGTGTGCCAATCCGGACAAGGTAGTGGTAAGCGGTTGCGGCGACGGCGGCTATCTGATGGGCGGATTCGAGCTGCTCACTGCGGTTCAGTACGCCATTCCAGTGGTATGGGTCATCTTCAACAACGGGGAATTCAATGTCATAAAGAAGTTTCTCCTGAACATGTACGGTGAACACGCCTACATGCAATTCAGGAATCCTGATTATGTAGCATACGCACATGCATGCGGTGCTGAGGGGTTCAGGGTAGATAAAATCGAGCAGTTCGAAGAAACCTTTCGAAAAGCCATTGCCCTCAACAAGCCCGTTCTCATTGACGTCCATGTCGAATCCGAAGTGTACCCACCCTTTGCGCTGGGAAACGTGTAATCATAGAAAGGAGACAGCTATGCCGGTGATAATGATTCACAGCCTTGAGCTGCTGGAAGAGCAGAAAAAGAGGATCGCCAGGAAATATACTCAGATTCTTTCTGAGGAAACCAAGGTTCCTGAGGAAAGGATCTACACATTTTTCTGCGGGTATGACGTGGAAGATATTGCTGCCGGGGGCGTCCTGAACTCGGACGTGCCGCCAAAGATCATGAAACAGTTCGTCACCAAGTATTCAGAGGAATTGAAAAAGATTGATAAAAAAGAATAACGGATAAGGACAATGGCAAACCTGACTGTAGTGACACGTTTTCGAACCCGTAGAGGACAGGAGCTCGAATTCCACAGTGCTGTGCAGCCCTTCTTGAAAGAGACCAGGAAAGAAGAGGGGTGCCTTGTATACGATGTCTACCAGAATGTGCAGGACGGAACATTCGGCATCTTCCATGAAGTCTGGAAGGATTGGGAGGCAATAGGCGCACATATCAACAGCAGCCATTTTCAGCAATTCATGGGCACAGCGAGTCGGCTCCTGGTCAACCTGAACGAGGAAGGGGAGAATCCGTTCGAGGTGAACACAGCCCAATCTTTCGATCCTTCGAATCCGCCGACCACGGAGATAGTGCTCGTGGCAACGAGGATGAAGGCGGCCCACGGAAAGGCCGATCTGTTCTTGAACCGTTCCAGAGCACTCATACTCGAACCCTCGAACGAAGAAGACGGATGTGTGGGTTACGACTTGTACAGGAACAAAACCGACTCCGAGCTTTTCATGCTCTACGAGCAATGGAGTGGATTCGAGGCGATCAGGGAGCACATGGCAACCGGGCATTTCAACGCCTTCATGAAAGCCGCTCCGGAAATGCTCATGCCCCCGAAAGAAGGCGCAAAAGATCTCTTCGAAGTTATGATATGTACTCCCTATGTTCCAACCTGAGTTGAAATCCTGCAAGGGTTAAAAAGGAGTAAGACATGCCGGTCATCATGATCAATGCGTTGGAATTGGAAGAAAAACAAAAAAAGGTCCTTGCACGCGAATACACGAGGACACTGTCCCGAGTGACAAATGTGCCCGAAGAGAACGTGTATGTATTTTTCGGCGGGTTTCCTCTACACGGGATCGCAGCAGGGGGCGTTCTGAACTCCGGGCTTCCGGACAACGTGCTGAAAAACTTCAATATCAAATACAGCAGGCACCTTGAGAAAGAGGAAAACGTAACCGTTCTGACGAGGATGAAGTCAAAATCGGGCAAGGAAGAAAAAGCGGAAAAAGTGATCCTGGATTTTCTCGAAGAAACCAGGAGCGAGCGCGGCTGTCTCAGCTATGACCTGTTTCGGAGTAAAAAAAATATCTATAAAAACGAACGAACTTCATCCTATTTCGTGCTCCAGGAGAAATGGAAAGATCAAAAGGCGATTGACGAACACCTTGCCACCAAATATTTCCAGGATTTCATGGCCGGCGCAGCCGCCCTGTTCGACGGCGGGTTTGAAGTAACCGTCAAAATCAGCGGGCCTTCCAGAAATTCCGCAGAAATAGAGGAAGGGAACGTAAAGCTCGTGGTAAAAATGAAAGCGAGGCCGGAGAAGAGTGAAGCAATCCGGCGGGGGAGCCTGGAATTGAAGCGGCGGTTGGAAAAGCGTCCGGGGTGCCTGCAGTACGACGTGTACCGTGGCTTCGAGGGAATTTACGACACCTCGGTATTCATGGCAGATCAAACCTGGGTGGATATGAAATCTCTGGAAGCTGCCAGAGACTACATCCTCACTGAAATGCCCCTCTATTTCGAGGATCTCGTCGAGACAAGGGAACCCATACTTTTCGAGATGGCCAGCAAACTGCAGAATGAAGTGCAGGAGGAGCCCCCGGGCCTTTGGGAGAATGCGGTACTGGGTGACCCGGAACTGGTAACCGGTTTGAAAAAAATGAACCCCGCCTTTGCAGAGCTCTGTCTCGAAACCTCTGGGAAGGCGTATAAAACCCCGCTGATCGATCAACGCACGAAGGTCATGTTCGCCATCGTCGTGGACGTGGTCGAACAGATTCACGGGAAACCCTTCGAAAACCATCTCATGATGGCAAGAAAACAGAGAATCACCAAGCAAGAGCTCTTCGAACTCCTTCTGTTCCTGACCATATACGTGGGATTCAACAAAGCAGGGGAATACTACAACGAAATCGCCAAATTTTACGGAACTTAACCGTGAACGGGAGACGGGTATGAAGCTGCAAGGCAAGAAAATAGGAATCCTCCTGGAAGGGGATTTTTATGAGAACGAAATTTTTTATTACCAGCTGAGGTTCCCGGAAGAAGGCGCCGAGGTACATTTCCTCACTCGCCTGTGGGGGCAGGACACCCTCACGTTCGAGGGTCACGAGTACAGGGCTGAGATGACCTGCAGCGAAAGTTTTGAGGAACTGGATGACAGTGCCCTGAGCCGATTCTCAGCCATCATCGTCCCTGCGGGAATGGTGGCAGACAGATTGCGGTACACTGAAGATATTACCAAACTACCCCCGGCATGCGAGTTCATGAAACGCGCGTTCGCAAACAAGAATATCGTCAAGGGAATCATCTGTCACGGCATGTGGCTTCTTGCACCTGTCCCGGACCTGGTCAGGGGGAGAAGGGTCGTTGTGCACAACAACCTTCTCGGTGATGTGAAGAACATGGGCGCCGTGTATGTGGATGAGAACGTGGTGGTGGATGAAGACCTGGTAACCGCTCGCACGGGCGGGCACTGTCATCTGTTCGCCAGGAAGATAATCAACCTGCTTGAAAGGGATCGCTGAGGAGTTCCAGTTGGGCGGAAAAAGGGGTGTCGAGCCCCCGGCATGCTCCGCAGATTGGACTTACAGCTTGGGAACCTGAATGAGACCTTGAATCAGGTACCGAGCAGTACTCTATCTTTTACGCTCCTTGAGCTGTTTAATCTGTTTGGAGATGCTCTTCCATCTCTTCTTGGCGTTAAAGCTTCCTGCCTGCTCTTCTTTTCGTTCAAGATACTGCAGTTCCTTTCTCATTTTAAGATAGTTTTCATACTGCTCTGCGGGAATGGCACCTTCTTCAACGCCTTCGATGACGGCACAACCCTGTTCCACCGTGTGGGTACAGTCACTGAACCGGCAGTTCTGCGCTGCCGCAGCAATTGCTGCATGCACTTCATCAAGTGCTGACTCCTCCCCCGTCAGTGCCAGTTCCCGCAGTCCAGGGGTATCCAGCAGTATGGCGCCGCTGGACGTGAGGAAGAGTTCCCGTGAGGAGGTGATGTGCCGTCCCCTATGATCAATGTCACGTACGGCACCGGTCTTCTGCTTCTCTTCGCCAAGGAGGTAGTTGATGATAGTCGACTTTCCCACACCTGAAGGTCCCACAAAAGCATAGGTGCTCTGCGGCTGCAGAAGGTCTTTTACTTCCTCGAGTCCCGTACCGTTACTGCAGCTGAGATACCGAACCGGTGTATCAGAAAACCGGTTTTCAATACCACCCTTTACCTCAATCGGGTTCTTGCAGAGATCCATCTTATTGAAAAGCAGTACAGGCGCAACCTGCCCTTCGGCGGCGAGAAGCATATAGCGTTCGACACGGTTCAGGTTCAGGGTCTCGTCGAGGGCACTCACGATGCAGAGGAAGTCGACATTTGCACCTATGAGCTGTTCTTCGTGAGGGTTTTCGCTCCTCCGCCGCGCCACCCATGATTTTCTGGGCAGCACATCGTAGATGAGGCCAGTTTCGGTTCCTTCCTCCATGAGAACCAGTACCCAGTCTCCGGTAACGGGCAGGTCTGCAGCACTCTCGCTCGTGTAGCTGAGCCGTCCGGATACTTCTGCCATGATCTCACCATGAGTGGTGAGGCACTTCAGAAACCGGCGGTACTGACCGGTTATACGTCCTGCAGGCAATTCAATGCCGATGGAACGATACACTTCCTGCCAGTCAGCATTCCACCCGTATCTGTTCAATATTTCCATGACAGTGTTCCCAGCTCAAGGGCAGATTGACAGGATCCTTTACCAGCCAAGGGGGAGCTTTACCGGCACACCACCCTGCCCTGCACTCATATTTGCGGCTTCAATAATCTCAAATGTTTTAATAGCGTCATCCAAATCTACGATCGTTTTTTTGTTGTTGAATATGCAATCGACAAGATGGTCGATTTCTCCGGGAAAAGGATGGTGCGTTACATCTCCTGAATCGGGAATGGTTGTGGGAATCGTGATCCAACCCTCCTGCCCGGGAAACCTCTCGCTCGCCCAAAGCTTGTTGTTCCTGACAGTCCCTTTGTTACCGAACACTTCCAGGTTAAAAATATACGGACAGGCTATATCCTGAGAGGCACAGACCTTACCCATGGCTCCATTTTTGAACTTTGTGAGAAGTGTGATCGTCGTATCTTGCTCAAAATCGGGATGATAATGACCGGATAATGCAACAACTTCAACTGCTTCATCATTAATAAACCATCTCAGCCCGTCTACTGCATGACAACCGCCTACATGGAGTATTGATCCACCGGTCTCTTTTTTAATTGACCATGGATAACAATGGTACGCTGGCGTAATGTGGTGCAGGTAATCCACCTCTGCATAAAATATCCTGCCAAGGACATCATCGTTGATCAGTCTTTTTACAGTCTCGAAAAGTGGATTCCAGCGAAGAACAAAACCGACAATAGTTGTAACCCCTGCTTTATCAACAGCCTCTTTCATCCTCTTCATGTCCTGCCAGTGTATTGCAATCGGTTTTTCGATCACTATGTGTTTCTTATACTCTGCAGCCAGAATTGTCTGCTCAGCATGGAGAAAATTGGGGGTATTGATGCATACTATGTCGATACCAGGCAGTTTCATCATGTCCTCTGGATCCTTCACAAAGGTGCATCTGTCCAGTTTGTACTCAGCTGCTCTGGCGGCTGCTCTCTCTTTGCTGCGGCTGCAGATTGCAACTATCTCTGTGTGAGGATTCATGGAGAAGGCTCTGATGTATTCGCCAGAGACCCAGCCTGTCCCGATAATTCCAACTCCTAATTTATCCATTGCCGAACTCCCTCCTTAAGTTCTTGATCTTCGTGAGTATACCCCAACAATCACAAGGATGAGCATACCCTGTATTATAAGCCGACCCGAGTGTGAGATATTCACCTTTTGCAGAAGCGCGGTGAGGAGCTTGATAATAAAAGCTCCTGCAATCGTTCCCTCCACTCCGCCGATGCCGCCCACGAATGAGGTCCCTCCGATGACGACTGCTGCGATCGAGTCGAGGGCGTAGTCTCCTCCGAGTCCCAGGGAAACTGCCCCCACGTCACCGGTGAGGATTATTGCCGCGATACTCGCACAGAACCCTGAGAGGGCGTAGATCGTGAAGATGATTCTTTCGTTCTTCACTCCGGAGAGATAGGCGGTCCTCGCATTAGCGCCTATGGCATATATCCTGGCACCAAAGGTCGTTTTCCTGAGAATGAAGATGAAGAGAGCTGAGAGAAGAAGCCAGATGATAAATGCAACAGGCAATATGCTCAGCACCCTTCCCCGCCCAATAAACCTGAGATTATCGGGGACAATACCCCGTGGCTGCCCTTTCGTGTAGATGAGGTAGAGTCCCCGCAGGATCAGGTCCATACAGAGAGTCATAACAAAAGGAGATATCCTGGCTTTCGTAACACCGAGACCATTGCAGCAGCCCACAGCGAGCCCCATGATGAGGCAGAGAGCTGAGACAGGAAACACGAGATGTGCTCTCCCAAGAATCGTTCCCACTGAAAAGACATGGATAAATGAGATGATCGATCCTACGGATAGATCGATGCCGCCGGTAAGGATCACAATCGTTTGACCAATGGATACTATCCCGAGCCCGGCTGCCTGCTTTCCCAGGTTCAATAGGTCCGTGGCATTGAAAGACTGTGGCGAAACAATCGCGGATATGATAAGGAGCAGGATCAACCCTGCGAAGACTCCATAACCCTTCAAGAAAAAGACAACGATCCCTCTGCTTTTCAACGCATGATCTTTGTCTCTCATCTCTTCTTCCTGTAGAAAAGCATCGCTATGATCAGAATAATTCCTGTGAGGATATTCTTGTAGTAGGATGATTGAAATCCATACCTGAAGCTCACATTGTTCAGCACATTATTCAGCATGGATACGATTATCCCGCCTGCGATCGTTCCTGAGAGCCCTCCCTGCCCTCCTCCCAGGGTGGTTCCGCCAACGACAACCGCAGTGATCGAGTTGAGGGTGAAAGCGGTGCCATAGTGTGCACCGCCGCTCTTCAGCCTCGCTGCAAGATATACACCGGTGATGGAAGCGAGAAACCCCGCGATTGTGTATGTAGCAATCTTCACTCTTCCGATATTCACTCCTGCATTCCCGAGCACCTCTTCGTTCCCACCGAGAGCATAAACATACCTCCCGTACCGTGTGCGGTTGAGCACCCAAAGTCCTATAAAAATGAAAACAATGAATATAAGAAGGGGCACGGAAAGTATCCACCACGATGCAGTGAGCACTTCATGGACAACATCCGGGATATGACCTCCTGTGGTTTTGTGAAGGGCAAATGCAATTCCCTGGAATATGAATCCGGTACATAAGGTGACAATAAGCGGTGGTATATTCACATAGTGCGCGAGAATGCCGTTTACAAACCCGAAGACAATACCGCACAGCAGACACAAGAGCACCGTTGCACAAATCATCCACAGGGTATCCTGCATGAGGTTGGAGGCCAGTACAGTAATAAGGCTCACCTGGGGTCCGATTGATAGATCGATACCACCGGCGAGAATGACAAAGGTCTGGCCAATGCTCACAAGGCTCAGTGGTACCATTTGAATGAGGACGTTGGAAATGTTCCTTGGATGGATAAAATCCGGAACTATGGCTACCACGATGATTACGAGAAAGAGCAAAACCATCCAGATCATTGAGGCCGAATGACGCTCGGGGTGGATTATGCGAGTGATAAAACCAGCAAGTTTCCCCCTGTATATCTTCTCAACCTCCATGTGCCTCCCCGTTTCCGCTCGCGGCAAACATAACTGCCTCTTCAGTAGCGTCCTTCCTCAGAAATTCACGCGAGACGGAGCCGTTGTAGAATACAAGTATCCTGTCCGGTACGTGAAGCAGCTCCATCATATCGCTCGTTACCATTATGATGGAAACCCCGCTCTCTGCAAAACCGTTTATAAGCCTATAGATCTCGACCTTCGCACCCACATCGATACCCAATGTGGGCTCGTGGAAGAGAAGAATTTTTGGATTCAGAGGAAGCCATTTTGCCAGAACCACCCTCTGCTGGTTTCCACCACTCAAGCTTTCTATTTTCTGGAGGATGGAGGTTACCTTTATCCCGAGCTTGTCCACCATTTCCTCTACAACTTTTTTCTCTTCCCTGCCACGTATTATGCCTGCATCCTGCCTGAGGTGGAGTGAGGGTAAAGAAATATTTCTGCGGACCGGTTGTGTTACTGCAAGCCCCTCGTTCCTCCTGTCGTCCGGTAAGAAACCTATTCCCAGTTTCATAGCCTTTTGCGGAGAGTCAATAGAAACAACATCTCCATGAATACTGATTTCTCCATTGGTTTTCCTGTGTGCGCCAAAAAGGGTTCGTATAAGCTCCCTCTGTCCGTTTCCTGTCATGCCTCCGATTCCCAGTATCTCTCCCTCGTGCAGATCAAAGGTCACACCCTTTAGTCTGTGCCCATCCTGCAGATCACGGACGGAAAGCACCACCTTTGGTGAGACCTCTCTTGCCCGAATGGTGTAAATATCCTGGAGCTCCCGGCCAACCATCGACTTTATAAGATGATCGCTGCTGATCTGATGCACGCGGTGTGTGCCAACCATATTCCCATCCTTGAGAACAGAAACTCTGTCTGCAACACTGAAAATTTCTTCGATCCTGTGGGAGATATAGATGACTGTGACGTCATTCTTTTTCAATGATTCTATAAGTGAGAAGAGTGAGTCTACATCATGCTCTGGGAGAGCGGCGGTGGGCTCATCCATGATGACGACTTCAGCTTCTGTAACGAGGGCTTTCAATATCTCGACAATTTTTGCCTCGGCAGCACCGAGCTCGCTCACGTACTGGTGGAGATCAACCTCAACTCCCATTCTGGACATCAGATTCTTGCAGAAAGCCGCTGCCTGCCTCCAGTCTATTTTTTTAAACTTGCCGAGAGGCTCGCAGCCGAGCATGATATTTTCGATGACCCTGAGATCTGGGAGCAGGTTGTACTCCTGATACACGGTGCTGATGCCCATTTGGAGCGCTTTGTGGGGATCGGGGATTCGCACCTTCTCCCCTTTGAACAGGATGTCCCCCGAATCAGGCTGGTACTTGCCTCCTATTACCTTGATGAGTGTGGTTTTCCCTGCACCATTTTCACCGACGAGTGCGTGAATCTCACCCCTTATGAAATCGATATCCACACTGTTCAGCGCAATGACACCGGGAAACCTCTTTGTGATTCCTCTCAGTTGGAGCAGCATTTTCACAATCAGAATAAAAGCACAATTGTTCTGTTACTCTCCAGGAAAGAGCGCTTTGATCTGATCCTCGTCCATATGGGTATTCGCCCAGAAAGAATCCGGAAGGTCCGGTCTCACGTACTGGCCGAGGTTGTCCTCTGTTATTGTGTAGACGTGGAGGACCTGATCCTTTTCGATATCTACGCCCACTTCAGTCTTACCCTCAGCTATGTCGAGACCGAGTTTCAACCCCTCGGCGAAGAAGTATGTCGGCATCGAGCACCCCACTGCCGTAAACTTATCCTGGCCCTTGTACTTCTTCCACAGCTTCAGAAACCCGTTGTTGTCCTCTCCAGACATGGGCACGAGCGGTCTTCCAGCCTCCACAAAGGCCTCAATGGCTCCCTGGGTCATTGCTCCTCCAGAGGCCCACACACCGTCGATATTGGGAAATGCAGCGAGGAAGTTCTCGGATGCTGCCTTGCCCTTTGCATAATCCCAGTCCGCAAAGGTCTTGCCCAAGATCTTGATTCCCGGGTATTTGTCGAATACCGATTTTGCCCCTTCCCAGCGGTTGATTGCCACGGTTATTCCGTCCATGCCGTCGAGAGCGATGATGTTTCCTTTACCGTCAAGTGCCTCTACGAGGAATTTCGCACCGGTCTCCCCGAATTCCCTGTCATCCGACATGAGACTTGCGGTATACTTGTCGGTCACAAGAGGGGAGACGCATGGGATAATGATCGTTCCTCTGTCATAGAAATCCTCTATGACGCTCGATACAGCAGGCGGGTTCACTGGCTGGATAATGAGAATATCGATGTCCTTTGTCAGGAGATCTTCCAGGTCAGAAACTTGCTTCTCTGCGTTAAATTCAGCATTGGCATAGTACACATTATCCACACGTCCGGCAGCCTTTTGCCGATCGACCTCAGCATAGAACTCCGCTTTGCTCTGAACGCCCCACGTGTTTCCTTCCCACACATTGGAGAAGGCGACGTTGTACATATCCTTCTCAGTAACCTTTTCCTTTCGAGCGCCGGCACTGGCAATGCTCAGCGAAAAAACGAGTACCACGGCGAGAAAGATCAGTACGAACTTTTTCTCTTTCATGTCAATCCCTCCTTTGATGTAATTTTCTCCTTCACGACGCTTAATCCACAAGCATCTCACTGTTTCAAAATGATATCATAGCCTTTCACAATTACAATAACTATTGTAAGTGCTTTTCGAGCAGGCTCCAATATACAATAAGACTTGCCCTCTAGTAGAGCCCCCCTCTCAAAGACCATGAAATAAGAGTAAAAACCTTTACTCACTCTATTGCACAGCATACATATATTCTCTGCGCATCACTTTTTTTCTGACCCGGATCATGTAAATATATCAAGGAAAGTTGACGGAACACCCTGTTCCGAGTAGCATGTTTATGGACAAGCTGACCTTTTCTCTCAGAAATAATAGTTGGAAATCATTTATGGGTGCACGACGGGTTTTCCCCAGCTATGGACGCGTATGTTAACGTACCTCGAATTATTGGAGCTCCGAACAATGTAATTGATATTGCGATACAGTGCATCTTCCATGCGTTACTTTTAAACAGGCGACGACGCTTGATCTGGAGGCTTGAAAATGGTTGCACGCGTAAACACAGACTGGTCCTACCGAGGCCTGCAGGTGGTACAACTGGAGAATGAGCACCTCTGTCTCGATGTGCTGCCACAGCTGGGCGCCAAGGTCTGGAACATAATCCATAAGCCCTCGAACCGCAATATGCTCTGGCACAACCCGCATGTGGCGCCGCAGGTTCAGCAGTTCGGGGCGCATTTCGACGATGTATGGTCTGGTGGGTGGGACGAGCTTGTTCCTAACGATGTACCCACTGAGGTACTGTTCGGTGACGTGCTGCCCGACCATGGTGAAGTCTGGTCGCAACCCGCTGTGTGGGAGATAGTCGAAACTGGAGCGGACAGTGCAGCGGTTCGGTTTGTCAATTACGGTCGTGTCTATTCAACGCGATTCGAAAAGACGATTGTGCTGCGCGCGGACGAGTCCATCTGCCGCGTGCAGTACCGTTACACCAATCTTGGTGTAACACCGATTGATTTCCTATGGAACATACATCCGGCTCTAAGTTCATCGCCGAGTACATACCTGGACCTTCCGGCCAAGCGCGCCATCACTGACAAGTGGAGCTCGCTCCTCTGTGATGGTGGAACGGAGTTTGAATGGCCGTACCTCATGGCTCGAAAAGGGCAGAAAATCGACCTGCGCATGATGCCTCCCAATGGTACTCTGGCTGATATTCACATCTATATGCCCGACGTTAAACAGGGATGGTATGCTGCGACGGATACTGCAGCGAGAATCGGCTTTGGTATTGCGTTCCCTCATGATGTATTTCCCAATCTATGGTTGTTCCGTGCAACGGGCGGCTGGAGAGGTCTTTATACCCAGATTGTAGAGATATCAAATGGTCTCTCAACCCGGCTGGAAATCGCGCGTGAAACCGGGGACTGCGGACATCTTGAGCCAGGGGAGTCGATTCAGGCAGAAATCGTCGCAGTTGTATACACAGGCTGCACATCCGTCAAAGGGATCGAGCCCGATGGGCATGTAATTGCAGACTAGGCTGGCAAAAGCTCAAATTATGCAGATGCCATTATTAATTCCTGTGTGGTGTGGATGGAAAAGAGGAGAAACGCGGTGTATCAGAGATTCAAGTCCACGTATTGACCCGTCTCAACATATACGGTACCCTCACAGATATGGGTTGCGTGGTCAGCGATTCTCTCCAGTCGTCTGCATATGAAGATGAGCGTCATTGCGTGGTGTATCTTCTCCGGATTCTGTTCCATGACCCCGAGCAGCTTCTTTAAATAATCTGCGTAAATTTTATCGACCGCCTTGTCTCGCTGACTTATCTCCTCGGCCATCTTTGTGTCAAGCGACACGTACACATTCATGGCGTCCCTTACCATCCCAATCGCGATCGAAGAAATCCGCTGGATGTCGATGAGAGGTTTCAAGGCGTTTTCCTCATCGAGAATGAGCGTGCTTTTCGCAACATGGACTGCATTATCAGCGATCCGCTCGAGGGTGTGGCTGGTACGCATAGAGTTGAGAATCAACCTGAGATCCCGTGCAACCGGCTGCTCTTCTGCAATGAGCACGGCACATTTGTCATCGATCCGGAGTTCAGATTGATTGATTCGTGGATCGGAAGTTATTATCTCTCGGGCGAGGCTGATATCCATGTGCTTATACGCCTTGACAGACCGCTCGAGCGCTTTTATCACAAGGGCTCCCATTTCGATTATCTGTTTCTGCAGTTTATCAAGTTCTTCGCTGAAGTGCAGACGCGTGGGCATAGTGTCCCTCCTCCTTAACCGAACCTTCCCGATATGTAATCTTCGGTCCGTTTGTCCTGGGGATGGAGAAATAAGTGATCGGTCGGTCCGGCTTCGATGATTTCTCCGACGAGAAAAAAGGCAGTGGTGTCAGAGATCCTTCCTGCCTGCTGCATGTTGTGGGTCACGATGATGATTGTATAGTTGTTCTTCAGCTCGTAGATAAGATCCTCGATTTTTGCAGTGGAAATCGGGTCCAGAGCTGAGGTAGGCTCATCCATGAGGATCACGTCTGGCTCCACTGCAAGAACACGAGCGATACAGAGCCGCTGTTGCTGTCCTCCTGAGAGTCCGAGGGCCGGCTTGTGAAGGCGATCCTTCACTTCATCCCAGAGCACAGCAGCCTTCAAACCTCTCTCCACTATCTCATTGAGGACCGATTTTTTCTTGATGCCGTGTACCCGTGGCCCATAGGCAACATTATCGTAGACGGTCATCGGAAACGGGTTTGGCTTTTGGAACACCATACCGATTTTTTTTCTAAGTTCCGTGACGTCATAGTCTTTATAGATATCGATCCCGTCATAATACACCTTCCCCTCGATCCTGACATAATCGATGAGATCGTTCATCCGATCGATTGTTTTTAAAAAGGTCGATTTCCCGCACCCAGATGGGCCTATGAATGCGGTCACCCTGTTCGACTCAATCTCAATGCTCACGTTCTTCAGGGCTCTCATCTCTCCATAGTAGAGATTGAGATTGACTGTTTGTAATTTTATCTTCTTTTCTGAGATCCCGTTCATCGGCAGATCCTTCATCTTCGTCAGTCGCTGGTGATCAATGTTTCACCAGAGGGTCACTCCTCTACCCGAGGTTAAAAAATCAACCTTTGACCGCTGCCATGTGCGTCATCCGGCCTATGAGCTTGTTTGTGGTAAAGTTCACGATCAGAATCACGGCAATTAGTATCGTTCCGGTCGCAAAAGCTCGCTCGAATGAGATTCCCTCTTTTACCAGAATGTAGAGATGTACAGAAAGTGTCCTCGCGGAAGAGGCGAGATCCCTTGCAAGCCGGTAGTCGGTACCCATGG
>Ga0209427_10004803_pt1 | contig 15553 bp, 16 predicted proteins | sample DeeMarSWOR136_30_FD_187465 | JGI IMG/M metagenome (GOLD analysis project Ga0209427, IMG submission 187465) | Marine sediment microbial communities from White Oak River estuary, North Carolina - WOR-1-36_30 (SPAdes) (version 2) | ecosystem: Environmental > Aquatic > Marine > Intertidal zone >...
TGGGAAATAAAGAATGGGAAGTTGGGCGAGATGATTAAAAATCCGTCCTATTCGGGTAACACAATTGAATTCTGGAACTCCTGCGATGCCATTGCCAATGAAAAATACTGGAAAGTTTGGGGAACTCCCAACTGCGCCAAAGGACAACCAGCTCAAAATGCCCGGGTAGGACAAGGAGCCTCACCGGCAAGGTTCAGAAATGTGAAGGTGGGCAGTTAATATCTTTTTTGAAACGCGAAAAAAGTAGATGGAAAAAGACAAGGCTCTTGAAATTTTAGAAAAAGCGTTGACTTATTCTAAAGCGGATCAGGCTGAATTGCTTTTCATGGGTGAGGATTTTTCGCTTACGCGGTTTGCGGAGAATGTAATCAGTCAAAATATGATTCGTGCCGATCATACCTTGATGGCACGGGTGGTGTTGGGGAAAAAAGTTGGAGTGGCTGTGACCAATAGCATACGAGATGAAGATGTAAAGAAGGTAATTAAGGATGCAGAAGAGATCGCCAAATATCAACAGGTCGATTCTGAATTTGCCTCCCTACCCACCTCTCCGCCTGCTCCAGAAGTCAAAGGTTTCTTCCCGAAAACGTCCGAATATTCACCCTCGCAGAGAGCAAAAGGCGTGCAGGCTGCAGTAAGAAGATGCGATAGCCAAAACTCATCTGGCACGGGAGCCTTTCAGACCGAAACCGATATTACCTGTGTGGTCAACTCTTTGGGCACAAGACAATATTTTAAAGAGACCAAAGCTCACTTCTCTTTGACCGCCAGTGCGGGTGATACAGTTTCCGGATGGGCACAGGGCTATGACCGTGACGTGAACAACATCGATATAGAAAATATCGCTCAGCGGGCAGTTTTCAAAGCAATCCTCTCCTCTAATCCGATTGAACTCCCACCTGGAAAATATACCGTAATTTTGGAAGAGGCAGCCGTTGCCTCACTCCTTCTTTTTTTAGGTTTTCTTGGATTCGGAGCAAAGACATTTATCCAAGGTCGAAGCTTTATGGCCGGAAAGATTGGAGAAAAAATAACCGGAGACAATATCACTGTTGTTGAAGATCCTTACCATCCGATGATGAATGCCATGCCTTTTGATTATGAAGGTGTGGTGAAGAAAAAAGTCCCTTTGATTGAAAATGGAGTTGCCAAAGGAGTGGTTTACAACTCCTATTATGCTAACAAAGCGGGAGTGGAGTCGAGCGGTCATGCGCTTCCTCCCAACAATACATTTGGTCCATATCCCAAAAACATGGTTATGTCTCCCGGAAATTCGAACCTGGATGAGATGATCTCTTCTACGGAAAAAGGGATTCTGATTACCCATTTTTGGTATATCAATTACATGAATCCCATGAAAACCATGGTGACCGGAACCACAAGGGACGGAACTTTCCTCATAGAAGATGGAAAGATCAAATCCGCAGTCAAAAACATGCGGATCGGACAAAGCATACTGGAAGCTTTCTCCAACGTGGAGATAATGAGCCAAGAGAGAAAATTGTGCCCCCAATATGGGGTGGTGATGTACGTGCCGGCAATGAAGATAAAGGATTTCACTTTTATAGGAGGTTAAGGAGCTAACATGCTTGATCGCAGAAAATTTCTAAAAGGCTTTAGTTTCATCACGTTAGCTTTCGCTTTTTTGCCCGGCATCTTTTTGAAAAACTCCACTTCTTCTGCAACCACAAAGAGTGAGAGTTTTAAGCCAGCCAAAAATTGGCTTTACGGCTCTTCCCGAAAAGGCTGTTCCACATCCAGGGTAGCTGTGGATTGTCTTGGATCCTTGGAGGATGGATTGGATGATTTCTTAAATTTCCGTGTCCCTACAGAGTTTAAATAATGCAGAAATAGTTATTTCTGATACGATGCTGCCCCCTCACCCCAACCCTCTCCCACAAGGGGAGAGGGGATTTCATAAATTTTCCCCTCCCTTGATGGGAGGGGGTTAGTGGGAGGGTGATAACGTCAGTTTATTAATTCGTTTGCTATAAATTCCTCATGAGCAATACCTGTCTTGAAATCCTAAATCAAGCCGTCGAAAGGTTAAGGTCTGCCGGAATTGACAGACCTCGCACCAATGCCGAGCTTTTGTTAGGGGCGGTTCTAAATAAAAACAAGGTCGATCTGTATCTGAACAAGGATCAAGTTCTAACCTCTGACGAAATTGAGAGATTTACTCAGTGGATAGAGGAGAGAATTTCTCACAGACCGGTTCAATATATCATCGGCACGGTTGAATTCTTCGGACTGGAATTTAAGGTGGACGAACGGGTACTGATTCCCCGCCCAGAAACTGAGACTTTGGTCGAAGTAGTGATCGAACAACTTGCACACAAAGAGAAACCCAAGATGATAGATTTGGGGACAGGCTCAGGTGCTATTGCCATCAGTTTGGCAGCAAGTCTAAAGAGTCCTTTTATCTATGCAACTGACGTTTCAAAGGAGGCTTTAGAGGTAGCCAAAGAAAATGCGATAAAAAATAAGGTCGAGAATCAAATCGAATTTTTCTCCGGTGATCTGTTTGGTCCTTTGAAAAATGAAAACCTTGAAGGTCAAATAGACTGTGTTGTTTCAAATCCACCCTATGTGAGCAAAGAAGAGCTTGAAACCTTGCCTGAAGAGATCAAAGATTACGAGCCCATAGTAGCTTTGGAAAGCGTAAAAGACGGTCTTTTTTTCCACAAAAAGATAATAGAGGATTCTCTCGATTTCTTGAACAAAGGCGGATTTTTAGCTTTGGAGACAGCTTTTGGTCAAGCCGGAAAACTGGCAGATTTAATCCGCCAGAATGAAAATTATAGTCATATCGGAACAGTAAAAGATTTGGGCGGAATCGATAGAGTGGTGAAGGCGGTAAAGCGGTCAGCGGATTAAACGCATGAAACGGATAAAGCATGGTTCGGCAAGCTCGCCACAAGTCCTTTTAATCTGCTTCATCCGCTGACTAATCCCTTACATCCGTTGGCAGATCCACCCGCCCAATCTCATCCATCGAAATCCAAACCTCTTCTTACTAATTTCCTTGACAAAATTGAAGCCATTTTATATTTTCGATTTTGAAAATTAGCGCAAACCATGCACAGCTGGTGATGGATTTAATGCTCAAAACAAAAAAACAGAGATCATCGAAAAGAATTCTTAATTCTGAAGAGAAGACTACAACTACAATTCAAATTTTTAAAGGCAGAGCTTTAAGGAAAAAGCTCTGCTTTTTTATTTGAAAAAAGGAAGATAGATGTCTGAAAAAATGCTTGCGGTAATAAAGAGGGAGAGGGCACCTGGAGCAGAGTTGGTGGAGGTCGATATTCCTAATATCAAATCGGATGAAGTTTTAGTGAAAGTGAAAGCCACCTCGATTTGCGGAACCGATGCCCATATATATAACTGGGACGAGTGGGCACAAAGTCGAATCAAACCACCCATGATCTTCGGACACGAATGTGCCGGAGAGGTGGTGGAGGTGGGAAATTTGGTCAAAAGAACTAGAACAGGAGACTTCATCTCGGCGGAAACCCACATACCCTGTGGGCATTGTTTTCAATGCTTAACCGGTCAACAGCACATCTGCCAGAATTTAAGAATCTTAGGCGTCGACATAAATGGCTGTTTTGCTGAATATGTGTCGATACCTGAGGTCTGTGCCTGGAAAAACGACACAACTCTGCCTGCGGAGATAGCTTCAGTTCAGGAACCCTTCGGTAATGCCACTTATACGGTTATGGAAAGTCAGGTTCCAGCAAAGATCATCGCCATCATGGGTGATGGTCCCATCGCCTGCTTCGCCGTGGGAATTGCAAAAGCAGTGGGGGCGGCAAAAATCTTTGCGGTAGGAGAATTTCCTTACCGGGTCAAACTCCTGAAGACAATGGGCGCTGATGTAACCTTAAGCATTCTTACTAATGATCCGGTGAAAGAAATCATGGAAGCCACCTCCTACCAAGGGGTGGATGTGGTCTTGGAGATGGCTGGAGCACAAAAGGCAATAGACGATGGGTTTACCATTTTGAAAAAAGGAGGAACTTTCACCGCTTTCGGCATTCCCTCCTCAAAGATTGAGTTTGATCTTAGCAATAACGTTGTTTTCAAGGGTGCAAAGATCATCGGGATAAATGGAAGATTGATGTTTAAAACCTGGTTTGAATTAAACAATCTTTTGAAATATAAGAAGGTCGATATTTCTCCGGTTATTACTCATAAAATGCCTCTTAAAGACTTTCACAAAGGAATGGAGGCAGTGATCTCCAAAAGGAAAGAGGTGGGAAAGGTGGTTTTATTTCCCGAAGCTAAGTAGCTTGAACCTGGAATACAAAAGATTCCTTTTTGCGGGGGCCTTCGATCTCCCTCCTGTTCGTTGACAGATTCATCGTGAGGTAACGGTTCACACCCAACATTTATCCTGATAACACACAACTGGCTCAGTCAAGATTTAGAAAACTTCCAAGAGGAGAAGGAAGCAATGAGGTGCCATTTTGTCGTTGCACGAATTGGACCTATAAGTATTGGTTATGTAATGCAGAATAAAGAAAAAACACTGCGAACAAATCAATTGGTGTGGCAATGATCAATCTGCTATTGTAGAGCTTTCAACTTATAATCTGAAACTGAAGAAAGAAAGATTCGGTGTAAAAGAATTCGGCTATAGAATAAGCCTGGTCTCTAACCTAAACGTCTTTTTCCTCACCCTTTAGAAGATCGATTGAACAATAAGATAGAGCAGGGCTGCAACTGCCCCTGCAGCAGGGATGGTAACAATCCAGGCGATGACGATATTCTTGACTATTCCCCACCTGACAGCAGAGAGACGGGCAGAGGAGCCTGATCCCATAATTGCCGTGGAGATGACATGGGTGGTGCTGATGGGAGTTCCGAGGAGTGACATCCCCGCAATAACAGCAGCCGCAGAGGTCTCGGCTGAAAATCCATGTACCGGTTGCAACTTGAAGACTTTACTGCCCATGGTTTTGATCACCTTCCATCCTCCCATACTGGTGCCCAACCCCATGGCGGTAGCACAGGCGATCATGACCCAGAGAGGGACTCTAAAAGTGGCAAGGGCCCCATAACTTACCAGAGCCATGGTGATAATTCCCATGGCATTTTGTGCATCATTCATCCCGTGAGAAAAAGACATCCAGGCGGCGGAGAGTATCTGTAATCGTTTGAAATGTTGGTTCAATTTTCTGGGAGCGGAGTTTTTGAAAAACCAAGAGAGAAGAACTATCAAGAGCAGGCCGCCCAGAAACCCCAAGATGGGCGAGACCAACATAGCTATCGTGATTTTTTTGATGCCTTGCATCACCAGAATCTTAAAACCAGCTGCCACGACCCCAGCTCCCAAGAGTCCACCTACCAGAGAGTGGGAAACACTTACCGGAATTCCAGAGAAGCTGGCGAAGGCAGTCCAGGCACTGGCTCCAATCAAAGCCACGAGCACTAAAGGCAAATCCACGTACTTTGGGTCAATAACCCCTTTTCCGATGGTGGCAGCCACTGCGGTATGGCTCAAAGCTCCGAGAAAATTGAGAGTGCGAGCCAGAATTATGGCATGCCGGGGTGAGAGCGCCCGGGTAGAAATGGTAGTGGCTATGGCATTGGCGCAATCGTTGAAGCCATTGAAAAAATCATAGACCAAAGCTGCTAAGATTATAGCCAGTAGTAGAACTAGATCAGACACTTTTTACAACCACCGACTCAATGGCATTGGCGATATTCTCGCAGTGATCCGCTGCGGTCTCCAAACGCCCGTAGATTTCCTTCCATTTGATGGCAACTCTCCAGTCCGGTTCCTGATCCAGAAGTTGGCCCACCATCTCCTGGGAAATCTCATCAGCTTCATTTTCCAAGCGATTGATCTCTATGCAGAACCGGGGTAAATTATCGAAATCTTGCAGATTGGAGATAGCCTTCTCAATCTGCTGTACTGCCTCATAAACGATGTCAACTAAACGAATACACTCAGGGGTGGGCTTCCTTATTCTGAAATTAAGAAGTCTAGATGAGATTCCTTCGATGGCATCCAGAACATCATCCAGCTCCGAGGCTAAAATATGAATATCCTCTCGGTCTATGGGGGTAATGAAAGTTTTATTCAACTTGTCAATTATCTCATGAATTATGGTATCTCCTTTGCTTTCTATCTCTTTTATGTGTCTCACTTTTTTTTCCACATCCGTGTAATTATGCACCAAATCTCTTAAAGCCTCAGCTCCTTCTTTTAGATTCTTAGCTGAGCTCTCTAAAAGATTAAAAAATTTCTCCTCCTTGGGGATAAGCCGGGGTAACTTTAGAGCCATTTTTTTCCTCCGGAATTAAGGCTTCATATTCTATCAAGGTCCTGCCCTAAAAAGCACTCATGTTTCATCGGGCAGATATTATAATCAATTGTGGAGAAAAGTCAAAAACTTTTTAAAATCGGTCTCCAAAAAAATGACTTTAGGAAAAGACTTGCAAAGAAAGAGGACAATTATTATTTTCAAATCGTATGTTCTGATTTTTCATTCTCTGTCCGTCACGGACACGTCCTGAAGAGTTTATCCTGAACAGACTCACCGTGAACGGACGCCTTGCTCGTGAGGTCAATGATAATGGTATCTGATGTGCGCATCCGACACTAACAGGAGAAAGCGATAGCAATAAACAGAAGTCCCAAGATGGGTAGAGGCAACACAGCTATGATTCTCAACCCCTTCATTGAAAGGAGCTGTTACCTGAAACACACATTGAGCCTGGGCATAGCCGCAGTGCTTTTGGCTGGGGCGTTGAGTTGCGGACCCAAGGTGATGGTGCCCCCCAAGATTGACCTTAAGCAACACGAAGTCTTCGGGATCATCGAATTCGAGTCCTCTAACGAAGGCGAACTCGGACCTCTGGCAACAAGGAAGTTCACCGAGGCGGCCCGGCGAGACCAGGGAATGGTGCGGATTGTCGAGCTGGGGTCTGAGGCTGAAGTCCTCACGGAAGTTGGTCGCGACCGGTTGGATCAGTCCACATTCAAGGCTCTCGGTCAACAACGCGACGTCAGCACCATCATCACCGGCGAACTGGTGATCTCAGACGTCAAGCCGGACATCACAATCACGCCGGGGCTTGGCTACTTGAGCTTCGCGGCTGAGGTGAACGCGACACTTGCCGCGCAGATGGTCGAGACCGCAACCGGCGCATCAATCTGGAGTGGCTCCGCGAACACGACAAAACGGGTCGGGCAAGTCAGTCTCTTCGGCGGGAAGAACTTCGCCTTTGATGCGGAAGACCCGGAGAAGGCCTACGGCAAACTTGTCGATGACTTGGTCGAGAAGGTGACCAAAGACTTCAGGGTGACCTGGGAACGCAGGTAGGAACCAGCAGAACTGCCTCCCGTTAGTCACAGACATGTCCTGATGAGTCTATCCTGAAGGATTCGTTCTGAACAGACTCACCGTGTAAGTGCGCTCACAGGCAACTCTTATCCGAATATTACGTATAGAGGCCTTGGTCAAGATTTGTAAGATTTTTGAAGAAAGGAGGACTTAATGAAGGTCCGTTTTGTTATTGCAGGAATAACTTGTATTTTGGCTCTCGTATTCATAACAGGGTGTGCGAAAAACGAGGCTGATAGAGTTTCTATTCAAATCAAGGGTTCTGACACTGAGGTTAATTTAGTTCAGAGGCTTGCAGAAGCTTTTATGGGAAAAAATCAAGAGATGTCTATCGCAGTTACAGGAGGTGGCTCTGGTGTGGGAATCGCTGCTCTCATTAATAGGCAGACAGACATAGCAAACTCCTCTAGGGCAATGAAGGATGAAGAGATAAAGCAGGCAGAAGATAAAGGCGTCGATCCGGTAGCGATCGTTTTTGCCTTAGATGGATTAGCTCTAATCACTCACCAAAACCTTCCCATTGATTCTTTGACTCTCGGTGAAGTTGCCGAAGTTTTTAAGGGAGAGATTGCCAACTGGAGAGAGATTGGTGGACCGGATCTGGCTGTTTCGCTCTATGGCAGACAGAGCAATTCGGGAACTTATGTCTATTTCAGGGATAACGTGCTTAAAGGGGATTACTCTCCTCAAGCCCGAAGGATGAACGGAAGTGCTCAGATCGTGGAAGCAGTTAAAACTGATAAAGCAGGGGTTGGATACGTAGGTATTGGATATGTGGTAGATGATAAAGGCGAGGTAATATCGGGCATAAAAGTTTTAAACATTGCAAAAGAAGCAAATTTACCTGCTGTTACACCCTTAAAAAAGGAAAATGTGAGGTCCGGTCTATATCCCCTGACCCGTCCCCTCTATCAATATACCGATGGCAAGCCTAAGGGAAAGCTATTGGAGTTCATTCAATTTGAATTGAGCCAGGAAGGACAAGAGTTGGTAACAATGGAGGGCTATTATCCGGTGACCGCTGAATATATGGACTACAATCGGAGGTTAGGCATAATCAAATAACAAGAAGGAGGCAGGGTTGAATGGCTTGCTCAAAACAGCATTCATCGTTTGTTTGGCAGTGTTCGTAGCATCAGAGTCCCTTGCTAAGGATGGTGATTGGCAACTCTGGAATACGGAAAGTGTCGAAGGAAATTTCGCGAAAAACTGGAAGGTGAAATTAGAGGAGGAATTCCGCATTGGTGACAATATGGAGGAACTGTATTATCACCATACGGATGGCGGTATAACCTACAAATTGAATGATCTGGTCAGTCTGGGTCTCAACTATCGCCAAATTTTCGAAAAGACGAAAGAGGAATGGAAAGAGGAAAACAGACCCCTTATCAACGGGACAATAAACGGGAAATGGCGAGATTTTGTATTCAGCGACAGAAATAGGTTTGAGTACCGTATACGTGCGGGAAAGCAAAATGTCTGGAGATACAGGAACAAGTTGGCCATGACTTTTCCTGCAAGGTGGGCTAAGTTTGATATTAAACCTTACCTGGCCGATGAAGTCTTTGCGGATTTAGATAAAGGGGAATTTAGCCGTAACCGACTGTATGCGGGCTTCGAGGCTAAGCTGATGAAACATCTTGGGGCTGATATTTTCTATCTCTGGCAGACCAGCAAGAAGGACAAAAGCTGGATCGACTTCAATATACTCGGTTTTAAACTCAAAGTGAAACTATGAGAAGAAATGAATTTGGTAAGAATTAAAGAGAAAGCAATACATTTCTTTTTCTTTACCACAGGCATCTCGGCAGTTATCATTCTTTTAGGAATTTTTTTGATGCTTCTCATTAGAGGGGTGCAGACCTTCAAAGATGTTCCGTTCTTTGACTTCCTGCTCGGGATCGCATGGAACCCTTCCGCTTATGGAGAACCTTCATATGGAATTTTATCTATGGTGGTTAGCACTGTTATGGTGACTCTGGGTGCCATAATTATTGCTGTGCCGTTGGGTATCGGAACCGCAGGCTACATTGCTGAAATTGCCAGTCCTAAAAAAAGAGAGACGCTTAAACCTGTTATAGAAATTCTGGCAGGAATTCCATCCGTGGTTATGGGTTTCATTGGAATTGTGTTGGTCGGACCTGTTATTGCCAAAATATTTGGCCTTACCAGCGGACTAAACGCACTAAATGGTTCTATCCTTCTGGCAGTTATGTCCTTGCCCACCATTATCAGTGTCTCGGAGGATGCAATAAGAGCAGTTCCCAAGGATTACAACGAGGCTTCTTATGCCCTCGGAGCAAGCCGATGGACCACGTTAATTCGGGTAACCCTTCCAGCCTGCCTTTCAGGGATTGTAGCCTCCGTTATGCTGGGAATTGGCAGAGCAATTGGAGAAACAATGACCGTTCTGATGGTTACGGGAAATACTCCGGCAATGCCCCATAGCTTTTTTGACTCCGTAAAAACAATGACCGCTACCATAGCCATTGAACTGGGAGAAGTCCCTTATGGCACGACCCATTATTATGCCCTGTTCGCTGTCGGCGCAATTCTTTTTCTTACGAGCTTTGGAGTAAATCTGGTTGCCGAGTTGGTAACTGTCAAACATCGAAGGGGGAGGGCATGAAGCTCAAGAGATTTGAGGAGGCAGTAGGCTTTGGTATCCTTGGGCTGTCTGCCATTACTGTTTTATTGATTTTGTGTATCATTGTCTTTGATATCACCAAAAAGGGAGCGGGTGCAATCAGTTGGCAGTTTTTAGTGGATTTCCCACGTGAAGGGATGACACAAGGGGGGATATTTCCAGCGATTATAGGGACTATCTTCGTGACCTTCATAACGGCACTCTTTTCAATACCACTTGGTGTATCTGCCGCCATATACTTGAGTGAATACGCAAAAGAGGGGAGGTTCACTCGGTTTATCCGAGTGTCTATAAGAAATCTTGCCGGGGTGCCTTCCATTGTTTATGGTCTGTTCGGCGTGGCTCTCTTTGTAGAAGGTTTACGATTTGGCACCTCTGTGCTTTCTTCAGGGCTGACGCTGGGACTTCTGACTTTGCCCTGGATTATTGCGACCTCAGAAGAGGCTTTTAAAACCGTACCCCAATCTTACCGCGAAGGGGCTCTGGCTTTAGGTGCAACCAAATGGCAGAGTATTCGTTCTAACGTGTTGCCTTCTGCTTTTCCAGGAATACTGACTGGGGGTATCTTGGGGCTTTCACGGGCTGCTGGAGAGACCGCGCCCATCCTCTTCACTGGAGTTGCCTTTTATCTTCCCAGATTGCCTGATTCGGTTTTCGATCAGTTTATGGCTCTTCCTTACCATCTATACATTTTATCAACACAACATCACGCCATCGAACAGGTAAGACCTCTGGCCTATGGCACAGCTTTGGTATTAATTGCTTTAGTCTTCATGGTGAACCTGACAGCAATCATCCTACGATACAGGTATAGAAAAAAATTTAGTATGTAACCTAATGTGGCTTTGTATTATATGGATAAGATTGTAACAAAAGCACTAAGCTTATTCTATGGGGAAAAACGAATATTAAAAGAGATAGATTTGAAAATTCCCCAAAACAACATAACTGCAATTATTGGTCCTTCAGGGTGTGGGAAGTCCAGTTTGTTAAGGTGTATGAACAGACTAAACGATCTAATTCCTGAATCAAGAATTGAGGGCCAAATCCTGTTTGATGGAAAAGACCTTTATGCAGAAAATACCGATGTGGTAGAGATCAGGCGTAGAATAGGAATGGTCTTCCAGAGACCAAACCCATTTCCAAAATCGGTATACGATAATATTGCCTATGGCTTGCGAATAAACGGTATTAAGAATAAAAAGAAACTCTCTGAGATTGTGGAAAAAAGCTTAAAGGATAGTGGTCTCTGGGAAGAAGTTAAACATCAGCTTAATACTTCTGCTATGGAACTCTCAGGTGGTCAACAACAAAGATTATGCATTGCCAGAGCATTAGCTATAGAGCCGGAAGTCATCCTAATGGATGAACCTTGTTCTGCTTTGGACCCTGCTGGTACATTCAAGATAGAAGAACTGATGATAAAATTGAAACAGCAATATACCATCATCATAGTTACTCACAATATGCAGCAGGCCGCCCGGGTCTCCGACTTTACAGGGTTTCTTTATTTGGGACAACTTATCGAGTTTGGCCACACAAACCAGATCTTCACTATACCTGAACACAAACTAACCGAAAATTATATAACCGGCCGTTTTGGATAAAATGGGGGGAGGTGAATAAGTATGGTGAGAGAAGCTTTTAGGGAAAACGTAAAAGAACTAGAACAGGAATTGCTCAGTATGGGCGAGATGGTCACAAGAGCTGTGACTCGTTCGGTTGAGGCATTGAAATCCCGCGATATGGACGAGGCTAAGAGAATCATATCTGAAGACCTTCTCATCAATAAGAAACGATGGGATATTGAGGAAAAATGCATCAACCTGATCGCCACTCAACAACCTGTGGCTACTGACCTACGGGAGATCATCGCACTCCTTAACATCAGTACCGATTTAGAGCGTATGGGCGATCATGCTGAGGGCATTGCCAAGATCGTCATTATGCTGGGAGACGAGCCGCTGGTTAAACCCTTGATTGATATTCCTCAAATGGCCGGCAAAGCATTTGGTATGATCAAAAGGAGTCTTGAGGCATTTGTAAAAAGGGACGCAAAAACCGCCAGGGAGATTTGCCATGAAGATGATGAAGTGGATAGGCTTTACGATCAAGTTTATCGTGAACTTCTATCATTCATGCTTGAAGATCCGAAGACTATTACCCGAGCCACGTATCTGATGTGGGCGGCTCACAACTTGGAAAGGATTGCTGATCGTGTAACCAACATCTGCGAGCGTATCGTTTTTCTCGTTACAGGTACGATGGAAGAGATCAGTGTGTCAAAATATTAGGAATGACTTTGCGAAAAGAGTTGCAAAGAACACGGCAATTCTTATAATTTGATTGTATCTTTAATTTTTCATTTTAATTTTGGTTTTGCCCATGGAACCGCATGGTCACAGGAGGTCTGAAAATGTATACTAAACTGAAAGATTCTTTAGCCAAAGAATTACAAAACATGAAGGAGGGGGGCTTCTTAAAGACGAAAGAATCATCGTCACCCCTCAGGTCGCGGATATAAGGGTGCAGGATGGCAAGGAAGTAATAAGTCTCTGCGCAGACAAAATGAAGAATGAAGGAGTGGCTTGAAATGAGCAACATCGGTTCTTACGAGGAGAGGTGCAAAGATTCTAATTGGTCCATTGCCAAAAGGGAGCTTTCGTACAAAGAAGGTGGTCGTCTCAATATTGGCTACTATTGTTCAGACCGAAATTGTGAATTGGGCTTGGGCAATAAGATTGCCTTGATCTGGGAGAGCTTCTCAGGCGAAGTGAAGAAATATACTTTCCAAGACTTAAAGATCTATTCAAATTCATTTGCTCACCTGTTGAAAGAGAAGTTAGGACTAAAAAACGGCGAGCGTATCGTCATCTTCATGGACAAAATCCCTGAACTTTATTTTTCGTTTTTAGGAATTTTGAAAATGGGGGGAATTGTGGTGCCTCTCTTTTCGGCTTTCGGAGAAGAATCCCTGCTTACCAGACTCCAGGACTGCAAAGCCTCAGCTGTTTTGACCACCAGAAAGCTTGTGCCCAGAATAAGAAAGATCAAGGATAAACTTCCAGACCTAAGACACGTTGTGGTGATGTCAGAAGACGAGGATATCCCAGTTAAAGAGAGGGAAATGGCATTTTCGTTTGGCCAGGCTCCCAGGATAAAATCTTTTGAGTGCTATCCTTCGACTCCGGAAACGCCCTCGGTTCTCCACTACACTTCTGGAACCACCGGACAACCCAAAGGAGCACTGCACGTCCATTCCTCCATTCTATCTCAATATTTAACCACAAAGTGGGTGTTGGATTTAAGACCGGACGATATCTACTGGTGCACCGCTGATCCGGGATGGGTTACAGGCACATCTTACGGGATCATCGGTCCTTGGAGCCTGGGCATAACCCAGGTGGTGCTGGATGGCGGCTTTATTCCAGAGAAATGGTATGGATTGATTCAAAAGCACAAGATAACGGTCTGGTATTCCGCCCCTACAGCAATTCGAATGTTGATGAAAGCAGGAAAGGAAATTGTCAAAAAATATGACCTTTCATCCCTCAGGCATCTATGCTCTGTGGGTGAACCACTGAATCCCGAAGCTGTTATCTGGTCTGAGGAAGCTTATGGCTTGCCCTTCCATGACACTTGGTGGCAGACAGAAACCGGATGCATTTTGATTTCAAATTATCCCGGAATGGAAATCAAGCCGGGATCAATGGGCAAACCCTTTCCCGGCATAAAAGCTGCAGTTCTGAGTCACGACTTCGAACCTATTACGAAAGAAAATAAACCTGGACTTCTGGCCTTAAGACCGCCTTGGCCTTCGATGTTCAGAACATACTGGAACAATCCCACAGGGTACGAGAGCAAATTCAAAAATGGGTGGTACATAACCGGTGACAGATCAAGCATTGATGAGGATGGATATTTCTGGTTCATGGGACGGGATGATGACGTGATCAATGTCGCCGGACACCTGGTTGGTCCCTTTGAGATAGAGTCCGTACTTTTGGAACATCAAGCTGTAGCTGAATCTGCCGCCATAGGGAAACCAGATCCGATAAACATGGAGGTGGTTAAAGCTTTTGTGGCTTTAAAGCCTGGATTTGAGTCAAGTGACGAGCTTGAGCTGGAGATCATGAACTTCATTCGTAAGAAGTTATCGTCTATCGCCATGCCCCAGGAGATCGAATTCGTCGACTCTCTGCCCAAGACCCGAAGCGGCAAGATCATGAGAAGGGTCTTGCGCGCCCAGGAGAGGGGAGAACCCATAGGCGACATTTCGACCCTGGAGAATGACTGACCTTTGATGTCAGACGCAAATGAGATTACGGCAAATAGAAGGATTCAAAAAACTGTACCTAAATCTTCCAGTGTTTACTGTTGATTTTGAAAGAAATCTTAATTTTTTGAAAACTTTCAAGGAGAATCTAAATGAAAGAAGAGCTGATTGCATACATAAAAAAGGAATTTGTGGAAGATCCGGATGAAGAGATCGATGAGACTACTCCCCTGATGTCCTCAGGATTGATCGATTCGCTCTCCATCGTCTCTTTGGTGGCATTCATAGATAAGAAATTCGGCGTGAAAATCCCGGATGAGAAAGGAACGGTTGACAATTTTGAGACGGTAAACAAAATTATCGAAATAATCAACGAATTCAAAAAATGAGTACTTGGCCTGTTTGTCACAGATTCATCCTGAACAGACTCGCCGTGAACGGATGTCTCGTCCGTGACGCCACGTTTGCTGGTATCGGACGCCCCGTCCGCTACCAACCAGAGGTGAGGTAACGATCAATTAGGAGGTAGTCATGGCTTACGGTAAAGCTAAAGAGTTCTATCAAAATGAATTAGAAAGCATCAAAGAAGGAGGGCTGTATAAGGAGGAACGCTATATCCATACTCCCCAAGGTGCGGATGTAAAAGTGGAATATCCTGAAGGATCCCCGCCCAAGGAGGTAATCAATTTCTGCGCCAATAACTACCTGGGACTCTCCAGTCATCCTGATGTCATGGAAGCGGCTCGAAGAGGGCTGGATGACCGGGGGTATGGCATGTCCTCAGTAAGGTTCATCTGCGGCACCCAGGACATACACAAGGAGTTGGAACAGAAGTTGACCAAATTTTTGGGGACCGAGGATACTATACTCTTCGCCTCCTGCATGGATGCCAACGCCGCTGTTTTTGAGGTGCTTTTAAACAAGGAGGATGCGGTCATCGCCGACAGACTGGTGCACGCCTCCGTCGTGGACGGAATGAAGCTCTGCAATGCTCAACAGTACAACTACAAGCACTCCGACATGGCCCATCTGGAGGAGAAGCTGCAGGAAGCACAAGGTGCCCGTTTTCGAATGATCGCCACCGATGGGGTCTTCTCCATGGATGGCGACATAGCTAAGCTCGACGAGATTTGTGCCCTTGCGGAAAAATACGATGCCATGGTGTTAGTAGACGATTCTCATGCCACCGGATTTATCGGAAAAACGGGTAGGGGAACGCATGAGCTGTGCGAAGTGATCGGCAAAGTGGACATCATAACTACTACACTAGGT
>Ga0209427_10004804_pt1 | contig 15551 bp, 13 predicted proteins | sample DeeMarSWOR136_30_FD_187465 | JGI IMG/M metagenome (GOLD analysis project Ga0209427, IMG submission 187465) | Marine sediment microbial communities from White Oak River estuary, North Carolina - WOR-1-36_30 (SPAdes) (version 2) | ecosystem: Environmental > Aquatic > Marine > Intertidal zone >...
TGATGCCATCTTTGGTGTCACCCCGCCGAGTGCGGGCAGGAAACTGCGCGAGCTATGCAATGCTATTGCGTATACCGAGGAACATACTCTCCATTTCTTTTTCCTTGCAGGACCGGATTTCGTAATGGGTCCCGATAGCGACTATTCTGTAAGGAACGTAATCGGAATAGCCAAGGCGAATCCCGAAATAGGAAAGAAGGTCGTCCGCAACAGACACCTCGGCGCCCAAATGCTCAACATAGTTTCGGGAAAGAGTATTCACCCTGTAACGGCGGTGCCCGGCGGATTCAGCAAACCTCTAACTGAGGATGAAAGGCAAAAACTGCTTCCTATGGCCAATGAAGTGCTCGAGTTTGCCAAGTTTGCCATAGCTTTCTCGAAGGAAAATCTCTTTTCCAAATATCTGGATGCCATAAAGACTATCGGCGTTATCGAAACGGGCTTTCTCGGCACTGTGACCAATGACGGCACTCTTGATTTATACGACGGCAAGGCCCGATTGATGAAACCGGATGGCACCTACGAAGAGTTTCCGTATGACCAGTACACCGAGTTCATTGGCGAACATATCGAGCCCTGGACATATTTGAAGTTCCCGTATGCCAAAAAGTGGGGTGAGTTCTCGATGGACCTCGATAATCCATCGGCCATCTACAGGACAAACTCGCTGGCGCGTATGAATGTTTCTGATAAAATCAGCACTCCGCTGGCACAAAAGGAGCTTGAGGAATTTCGGGAGAAATTCGGCAGACCGGCTCAACTTACACTGCTGTATAACTGGGCAAGATTGATAGAGCTGCTCTACAATGCCGAAAAGGCCGTAGAACTGCTCAACGACCCTGAAATTACGAGCACCGAGACCAGAGTGCCGGTGACGCCGCGGGCAGCGAGAGGTATAGCCAGCGTTGAGGCGCCCAGAGGCACATTGATTCACGACTACGAAACGGATGAAAACGGGCTGGTTACCAATGTAAATCTCATTGTAGGGACAACTCACAACAATGCGCCAATCAATATGTCCGTCAAGCAGGCGGCTCAAACCCTGATTAAAGATGGTAATTACGACCAGGGCACCCTTAACAAGATTGAAATGGCTATACGGGCCTACGATCCGTGCTTGTCCTGCGCGACACATAAAATGGATGGCAGTATTGCTGTGAAGATTGAGATCCGGGATGCCAAAGGAAAAGTAATCGACACCTTGGCTAATTGGTGAGCCGACAGGGAATTGGTGTAGTCTGTTTCAAAGACAGCTGCTCCCTTGTAACAAGTGAGCGTGCGACTGAATTTCGGACGGGTGTGCTTGTGTCATAGAGGGCAGTACAAGTGTGGTACGAAATTTCAGAATAGATTTCTGAAAGATAACCGGGATTGCGCAGTTAATCCTCGGTTGCTTTGTGCTGTTCCGTGGGGCTTCATCTGCATAGACCGAGTTTGGTATCGGGTGAAAGGCCCGGCAGATATAAGATAGTCAGAGAAGAGATTCTTTCTCATGGTTTCAGATGAGAGTGCTCAAGCAGCTGTGTATGAACTGCCGTTGCCTCGGGAAACCTCAACCGGTACCGAGATCAAAGGCTCGGAAAGACCTCTGCCTGAATCTCTGCTCATACGAAATATTTTGTGGTTCTGCCGGGTCAGATGGTTAATAATTATAGCCCTTGCCCTCTACGGCATACTGGGCTTATTTCCCAGTTCGATTGCCTGCCTCGGAATACGTCCTCCGAGAGCATGGCCCTTCGTGACGGCTGGGATCCTGACACTGAGCAATCTTACTTTTCTATTTTTTGTTCGTGCCAGGGCCTTTCCCGTCAGAACCATAATTAATCTTTGGGGCCAGATCATTACGGACCTGGTGGTCCTGACGGTTGTCGTTTACTTCGTCGGGAGCATGGAGACTAACATAGCGTTTGCGTATCTTTTTCATATTGTTTTATCCTGTGTATTTTTAACTCGTAGGCAGAGTCTGGTCGTTACTATTATGGCGATTTGCATGTTTGCAGGCTGTATTACCTTCGAATATATTCTCAAGATACTGCCCTCGATGAGTATCTTCGCCATCTCCCGTCATGAGCAGGCTTCTTCGCCGGTACCGGCGACACTGACAGTGAACTTCTTTTTCGCCATCGGAATATGGTTGGTTGTGTGGTATCTCGCCTCTCATTTGGCCTCGATGGTGCGCCAAAGGGATTTCGAACTCAGTGAGACCAACCGCCGCCTCACGGCCGCTCAGGAAGAGCGGTCCCGCCACATGCTTGCAACCACACATCAGTTGAAAGCTCCCTTTGCCGCGATCTATTCCAACGCCCAGCTGCTGCTGCAGGGATATTGCGGTGACCTGCCGGACGAAGCGTTGAAAGTGACACAGCGGATTACCTCCAGAAGCCGGCGATTGACTGCCGAAATACAGGAGATGCTCCAGCTGGCAAACCTGAGTTCAGCCAGCCAACAATCCCTTCCCGAAACCAAGATAGGTCTAACAGAGTTACTACTGTGGTGCAAATCCCAGGTTGAGCCCACGGCCAAAGAGCGTGGTATTGTTTTCAAAGTTGACTTGAAGCCTGCCGCCATAGTAGGCACTGAAGACCACTTCAAAATGTTGTTTGTCAATCTACTGTCCAACGCGGTTATCTATTCCCGCAAAAACGGACAGGTACACATCTCCTGTCGCCCGGCTCCTGATTCAGGCCCTGTTGTTATTATAGCCGATCAGGGAATAGGTATACCCGCGGACAAACTGCCTCATATTTTTGAAGAGCACTACCGTACGAAAGAGGCCGTCCGGTACAACAAAGAGTCCTCCGGACTGGGCTTGGCTATCGTCAGGAACGTAGCTGAGATGTATAGAATTCGTGTCCGGGTGGAAAGCCGCCCGGGTTTTGGTACCAAATTTAAGCTTACATTTCCTGCCGAAAATGAAAGCTTAAGTAGCAAGAAAGAAGGAGAAACGAAATGGCCTATCTCTTAATTGTGGATGATGATGAGGACTTTGCCACTACTGCGGCTACGGTCCTGCGCAGCGAAGGGCACGATGTCCACATTGAATTGGATACAGATGATGCAGCCAAAAGCATGGAGGCCAAACCTCCGGATTTGGTGATACTTGATGTTATGTTTCCGGAAGATGCCTCTGCCGGTTTTGAATTGGCTCGTTCAATTCGTCATGAAAACGAAAAACTCAAAACTGTTCCAATCTTGATGTTGACTGCTATAAACGCCAAATTCCCTCTGGGTTTTGGTCCCAATGATCTTGATGATAGCTGGTTGCCTGCGACCGACTTCCTGGAAAAGCCTGTGGATTTTGATGTCTTGAAAGGCAAGGTGGCTCAGCTCTTAGGTGAAGGCAATCCGGCGGACTCATAGTGGGTGATGTTCTTCGTACGTACTAATCGCGCAGCTCTTTTCTTTGCAGACTGTAATGTGCTGAACATACCCGACTGATGGCCGGACTCGCATTCGGTTCTTGTCGATACGAAGCTCGAATATACATAGTGATCTTTCAGGAGTTTTTTCTAAATGGATCCCGACTGGCATGATAAATCCATTCTTATTCTTGGATGTGGTAACATCCTGTTTGGTGATGACGGATTTGGGCCGGCTGTGGCTCAGCACCTTCAGGAAAATTACACGATTCCCGACGATGTCTGTGTATTCAACGCCGGCACATCGGTTCGAAAAATCCTTTTCGACACTATGCTCTCCGATAGGAAACCGTCAAAAATTGTAATCGTGGATGCGATGGATTTTGAGCGCGAACCGGGTGAGATTTTCGCTATAGACCTCGATTCTTACCCGCAGATCAAGCTTGACGATTTCTCTATGCATCAGATACCCACATCAAACCTGCTCCGTGAACTCCGGGATTTTTGCAACGTGGAAGTCATCGTGGCAGCCTGTCAGGTTGAAAGTATACCTGAGAGTGTAAAACCTGGTCTTTCGGATACTGTCAAGGCGGCCGTAAAGCGCGCCGCCGAGATGCTCGCCCGCGAGCATTTTAGGTAGTTATCTGAGCTTTTTAGGAATTCATGGCAGGTTAAAAGAGAAGTTCAGCAAAGAATCGGTCATCTTGTTGGGTGGATATTGTTAAGGAAAATTTTGCCTTGCTCTTTGTGAATTCGCCGTGTATGCAGAACAAGGAACACGACAGATGAAAACAAGAAGTATAAGAACGAGAATACTAACTTCTTTCTTCAGTGTTATCACAGTTTTTACCATATCCCTGGCAATATTAGAGTACTACGTAATCAAGAAAGACATTATCACAAAGAATCAGGATATAGTAAGAAACGACCTGAATTCTGCTCGTGAAATATATCGGGAAGAGGTGGAAAGGATAAGGGACGTAGTACGTTTTACAGCTTTGAGATTTTTCATAAAGGATGCTATTCCAACCGGCCAATTTGATACTCTACAGAAAGAGTTGGAGGGTATAAGAAAGGCCGAATCCCTTGATGTTCTGACTCTCACTGACAGTACCGGAAAGGTTATTGTCAGGCCCCGAAATCCATCCGTTATTGGTGATGACAAGGCTCCCGATGAGCTTGTGAGTCGCGTGTTGCTCGACCACGAAGTCATTGCAGGCACCATGATAGTGGTAAGAGAAGAATTAATGAAGGAAGGCCCGGATCTGGCTGAACAGGCCCACATGAGGTTCATCCATACATTAAGGGCTAAGAAGACCCTAAAAACGGAAGAGACTTCGGGAATGATGATTAAGGCTGCCGCACCGGTTCTCGGCCGGGACGGCGAACTACTTGGTGTGCTATACGGTGGCAGCTTAATTAATCGAAACTATAGAATTGTGGACAAGATCAAAGAAATTGTTTTTGAAGCCGTCAAATATAAGGGGAAGGAAATCGGCACGGCAACGATTTTTCAGCAGGACCTTCGGATTTCAACCAATGTTAAAGCCAAAGACGGCAGTCGTGCAATTGGAACTCGTGTATCTCAGGAAGTACACGAACGTGTTTTGGTCAAAGGACAGCCCTGGCTGGACAGAGCTTATGTAGTTGCGGACTGGTACAAGACCGCGTACGAGCCGATCAGAGATATGAACGGTAAAATCATTGGAATACTTTACATCGGAATACTTGAGCAGCCTTTTGTTGACAAGGCCAGAAACATCTTCCTTGTCTTTCTGGCAATATTTATACTCGCCGTGGTAATGGCGGGTTTCCTTGCTTCTGCGCTTGCAGGGGACATGTCTCGACTTCTTAAGCACATGCTCAAGGCCACTCACAAACTGTCGAAAGGCGACCTTGGAAATAAAGTGGACATGGTGACTGGGACGACAGAGCTGGATGTACTTGTGAGTTCCTTTAATGAAATGTCCTCACAATTGAGAGACAGAGAGGACAGCCTCAGGATTACAAATGAGAAACTGGCGGAATTGAACAAAACGTACCTCGATTTGGTGGGATTTGTATCGCACGAGCTTAAAGGATTACTTGGCACATCAATTATGAGTACCGTTTCGGTTCGGGATGGATTATTTGGGGACATAAATGCAAAGCAGAAAGAAGTTTTGGAATTGGCCGCAAAGAACCTGAATTATCTTGTGGAAACGGTACGAAAATTCCTCGACTTAAGCAGGATAGAAAAAGGTGAGCTTGAGCTGAAACGAACTGCACTTTATATCGGAGAAGACGTGTTTGACTATAGTATAGAGACCTTCGCAGGAGAGGCTGCCGAGAAGAAAATGCAAATTAAGAATAATATTCAACCTGATACTAAAGTCGATGGAGACCTCGATCTGCTTCGTATAGTCGCCAATAACCTTGTCGGCAATGCGATTAAGTACGGCCTTGAAGGGGGAAAAGTGGTCCTTAGCTCTGAGGATCTTGGAGACAAAGTCCGGCTGGAAGTATATAACGATTCTCGGCCGATTAGGGATGATGAAAAAGAAAGGCTTTTCAAAAAATTCTCAAGGCTTGATATCCCTGAGAAGAAAAAAGTCAAAGGCACCGGCCTCGGCCTTTTCATTACCAGGGAAATTATCATTAAACACGGCGGCGATATATGGATTGAGCCGAGGGAAAATGGAAACGCTTTTATCTTCGAAATAAGTAAAGGATTTCCCGGCTCAGACTTATAGCCGAACCAATAAATTGGCTAAGGGCTGGAAATTGAACTGCTTGCGTAATTTCAGGAGATTCTTTGCATACTGTAATCGACTAATCTGCCAAGACTTTCCTTGTAAACAGAGTCGGCAAGAGGATTCAGACGTTCCTTAGCGGTGTTGAGATAGGATGTGATGACCTCGCAGGTCCTGGAAAGCGCATTTGATTCGACGAGCATCGCTTTCAACTTCTGCAGATTGCCTTTGTCGTTTCCGGCACCGAGCATGTTCCTGATTTCCACTCTCTCGGCCGGTCCTACTATTTCTGAAAGAATCAGCAGTGGTAGAGTTATATCGCCTGTAATTATGTCCTGCCCCGGACGTTTGCCAAGCTCGCTCTCTTCACTTAACACATCCTTGCAGTCATCTATTATCTGAAAGGCGACACCGAAGTTCTTCCCGAATTCTTTCAGCGACGTTTGAACAGCCGGATTATGATTGCCAAGAATGGCTCCTGCATGGCAGGATGCGGCGAACAATGAAGCTGTCTTCTTTTTGGCGATGGCAATGTATCTGCTTTTGGACAGGTCCAAATTGCCTCTCTGGCAAACGTGGCTCAGTTCTCCCTCACACATCACGCATATAGCATCGCTGATACACGCGGATACGTCAAGGTTTCTGCAGTTTGCTATTAGTTGTAGGGCCTTGGAATAGATGTAATCCCCGAGTGCAATTGAAATATCATCACCGTATTGGGCGTTAACGCTCGGCCTGGTATGGCGCATGGTGGCCTTATCCAGCACATCGTCGTGTATCAAGGAAGCTATATGTATCAACTCCATAGCTGTTGCTATCTCAATCAGCTCGCGTTGGCCGTTTGTTTTTTTATCGCCGAAAGAAGTAGCTTTATTGGAGAGGATTACAAGAGCGGGTCTTATCCTTTTGCCTGCCGATTCCAGCAGCAGGCTGTTCATTGCCGAGACGGACTTGTTCTTTGAATTGCTCAGAGATGATCTTAGTAAATCTTCGACCGTTTTCAAATCCTCCGCAATCGGCTCATAAACATCTCCGAGATTCACCAGGAATAGCCTTTCATAACTAGTGTCGGGGACGGCTTAAAATTCATCATAAAAGATGTCGTCCGTGCCTTTTTCCTGAAGCACCCTCGTTACTGCCTCAATCATTAGTGGCGGCCCGCATAGAAACGCCTGTCGCCGTACTCCGGCCTCGAGGTGTTTGTCGACCGACAGATGAATGAAGCCCGTCTCGCCGTCCCATTTTTCGCCCTCTTCAAGCTCATCGGAAAGCGCGTAAATCACATGGAAATTCTGGTGCTTCCTGCTGAATTCCTCCCATTCCTTGAGGTAAAATATGTCTCGCGTCGTCCGGCATCCGAAGAACAACCAGCAGACACGTTCCGGCCACCTGTCATAAAGAGTGAGGATAATATTTCTCATAGGTGCTATACCGCAGCCCCCGCCGACGCATACGATTTCCACTGAGGGATCTTCGTTGAGCCAGAACTCACCGTAAGGGCCCGTAAAATAGACAGTGTCCCTGGGCTGCACATTGTGCAGATAGGTCGAGCCGATGCCTCCCGGCACCAGCCTGACAACAAGCTGGACAATATTGGGTTCATAAACAGGTGAACTGATTGAGTAGGCCCGGAAAACCGGACCCTCTGGTGAAGGGGCCTGGACCTGAACATACTGGCCGGGTCGATGTGAAATCTCATCAGGCTCTTCGAGGCGAAGTCGTATCTCTTTCATATCGTAGGTCAGATCTATGGAGCTTTCCACCGTAGATGTAAACATCCTGACATTCAAAAGGTCGGCGGGTATCCTGACGTAAATGTCCTCGCGAATTTTAACCTGGCAGGCCAGGCGGATGTTCGACCGAATCTCTTTGCGGGTTAGCAGTGGTATTTCGGTTGGCAAAACGGGTCCGCCGCCTGATGTGATAGTAATCTTGCAATGTCCGCAAGTCCCTTTCCCACCGCAAGCGGAAGGTATGAAAATCTCATTGGCGTAGAGGCTTTCCAATAGTGTCTGGCCGCCGTCGACCTCAAGCGGTTTCTCGCCGGCGTTAATGTCAAGCTTGCAGATACCATAGTTTATCAGCAGCCGTTCGGCGATCATTAACATCGCTGCAAGCGCCACAGTCAGGCCTGCAAACGAGATGACTGATAACACATAAATCATTGACAACTCCTATTGGATTGACACCATTCCCGCAAAGCCCATAAATGCCATAGCAAGCACACCCGTAACAACCATCGCTATTGGAACACCCTGGAACGGCTCCGGGATATTGCTGTATCTCATTTTCTGTCTCAGGCCCGCCAACAGCACAATCGCCACCCCCCATCCCAGACCTGCGCCAAGACCAAAGCCGACAGACTGTATAAAACTGTATTTGCGAATTATCATAAACAGGGATGCACCAAGAATAGAGCAGTTGACCGTTATCAAGGGTAAAAATATACCCAATGCAAAGTACAGCCTCGGGCTGAACCGCTCAACAAACATCTCGACAAGCTGCACGAAGGCCGCAATGACCGCTATGAACACTATGAACTGCAAATGGACGAGGCCGAAACGAACTAAGATAAAGTGATAAATTACATAATTCAGTATCGTCGTCATAACCATTACGAAGGTAACCGCTGTCCCCAAACCGAGGGACGTCCGTATCTGGCCCGAGCACGCTATAAACGAACACAGGCCTAGGAAGTTGGTCAGCAGAATATTATTTGTAAATATCGCCGCGATAAATATGACGAATGCCGATGTCTCGCTCATGGTTTTTTCTCCTCAGGTTCCGGCCCTCTAATCCAGTTGAAAATCCCGATTGCGATACCGAATGCAAAAAACGCTCCCGGGGCCAGAATCATCAATTGATTAGGTGTATACCATTCGCCGCTGAGTACCTTGTACCCGAAGATTTCTCCGGCACCCAGCAACTCTCTGGAGAATCCGATTATTGCCAGGACTGCTGCGTAGCCGAGACCGTTGGCAATCCCGTCGATAATGGATAATATCGGCGGATTTTGCAGGGCAAATGCCTCGGCCCTGCCCATAACGATGCAGTTGGTGATTATAAGCCCCACATAAGGGCCGAGTTGCTTGGACATGTCCCAGTAGAAGGCCTTGAGAAACTGGTCGAATATAATGACAAAAGTGGCTATAATTCCGACTTCAGCAATCATACGTATCCGGTGGGGCGTGCATTTTCGAAGCAGTGATACAAGGAGATTTGAACCCACGCACACGAAGATCAGCGCCCCTCCCATCACGAGTGAATTCTCCAGCCGGCTTGTCACCGCCAGCGCCGAGCATATACCCAGCACCTGAATCGCCAGCGGATTGTTCGCCCACGCCCCCTCTTTCAATGTCAACAGGCCCTTACCTCCACACAATCCCTTGGGGCTGCATGTCATACAGGCCGGTTGTTTGTCGTTTGCCATTTTTATTCCTTTTTACTTATTTTCTCTATGAGTTTGTTCAGCATCATCTGGACCTTGTCGCAGGTCATCGTCGCTCCGCTGATGCCATCCACTTTGTTGGGTGCCGGATCTCCTTTGCTACTGATGATAATGCCGACATTCCCGCTTCCATCGACTATCGACTTCCCTGCGAATTGGTCTCTAAACCACTTTGTAGCAATTTCACCGCCAAGGGTTGGTGTTTCTACCTGTTCGTAGAATGTTATACCTCGGATTGTCTTCATGTCCGGTTCCAAAGCCAGAAAGCCTTTGATTGGCCCCCATAAGCCGGACCCTGAAAAACGAAAAGCAACCGCCAGGATCTTTTCCTTTGCATCGGGTTGAAAACGCACATAGGATTCAACGTCATTTTGCAGCTTTTCGCGAATGTTGTTATTGAACAATTCTTTCAACTGTTTGGCGGACGTATCAGGCGGTAGGTTTACATCCAACACCAAAAGAATATTCAGAATTTCTTCCGCCTCGGCATTGGCTTGCCTGTAAGGAGCCGTAACATTGGCTGCAGCCGTCAGAAGAAGGGCACAGACAGAACCAAGGACCGCCGCATATATGAGAGCATAAAGACTACCCTTCACTTCTAAGCCTCCTTAGTCGCACTGCAAAAACGATTTCGTCGAGAATGGGAGCGACAATATTGCCCAGCAGTATGGCAAATGTCACGCCCTCTACGTAGCCTGTGAAATTGCGAATCAGCACAGTCACCGAGCCGATAACGATCCCATAGAGCCATTTGCCCGCATTGGTCGTCGGGCTCGTGACGGGATCGGTGGCCATAAAGAATGCCCCGAAAAGCAAACCACCTGCAAACAGGTGCCACAGCACCGCATCAAGCATCCCCAACCGGCCGTAATTTACTGCGCCTCCTGCAAATAGCGCGGCGGTCAGCACAATAAAGGCACCAAGCGTACTGGCAACCGTGCGCCAATTTGCTACGCGTGTAAACAGCAGGAATACGCCGCCGATGATAATGGCGATAGCTGATGTCTCTCCGGCACTGCCTGAGACGCTTCCCAGGAACATATGCGACAGGGAAACAAATTCTCCCTGTTTGGCCAGCGCCAGCGGGGTAGCCGAGCTTACCGCATCGACTGATGAAGCACTGGCATACTCGAATATTCTGCCTGTCATCCCGCTGCCTGCCGAAAGCCAGCTTGCCGACATCTTCGCCGGATACGCAAGCCCCAGAAAACAACGCCCTACAAGAGCCGGGTTGAATACGTTCCGTCCCGAGCCGCCGAAAAGCTCCTTTCCAATGAACACTCCAAACATCACACCAAGTGCCACCATCCAGAGCGGTACGTTAGGCGGCATAATCAACGGGAATAGAAAACCCGTAACGAAAAAGCCCTCGTTGATGCTCTCCTTGCGAACTATCGCGAAAATTGCTTCTACAGAAAGGCCGGCCGCATATGTGACAATAACCATAACGAAAAAACGCAGCCCGAAAAAGTAAACAGCCGCTAATATTGACGGAACAAGCGATATAATAACCATACTCATAACTCGCTTGACGTCAAGTGGGTCCCGTACATGGGGGGCCGTCAGCGTTGTTGTTGAAGGTGAAAATAAGAAATTCTCCAGCGCCTCGAATACGGGCTTGAATAACCCAAGCTTGCCGCCTTCATCGAAAGTTGGGCGAATAGTCTCGACTATCTTCAGCAACTTTTTCACTCGTTTTTCTCCTCGGCTGCTTTCTTGGCCACTTCTTCCTGACGCAATTGTTCCTTGCGTATTTCTTCCTTTTCCTTCTCAATCAGCTTCTTGGCGTCGATGAGTTGCTGTCTAAGGTCAATCTTGGACGGGCAAACATAAGAACACAACCCGCATTCTACACAGAGGCCCGTACCGGCCTGCTCGGCTTCTTCAACCAGGTCTCGATACAAATACTTGTGGATAAGGTGGGGTGTTATACCGGCGGGGCAGATGTCTTCGCAGAAATTACAGGAAATACACGGCCTGCCTTCGCCCCGCACACCCGTATTGAACCGCTCGAAAAACTTCTTCCTCAGCGCGCTCAGGTAGCAGCCGGCAAAGCAGCTCCGGCCCCAGCCCGGCCTGGCGAATCCGAGGAATTCCCTATCCCGAAGCTCGGGAAGAACTGTAATCCCTTTACATTCCGTATCGAGCCCTAGTGTTTCTTCACCTATGATTTCCCCTGTAAGGATACCGCCGTTAATCAACCTCGGGGCCGGCTCGAATACAAACTGCTCCTTTATTTTCTTAATAGGATATCCCGGCATGACCTTTATATGACAGGGTGAATTGATCTTGGTCCCGGCGATTGAGATTATCCTGACCGTACAGGGCTTGGTCCATGTCAAAGCGCGGTCGGTGGCCAACACACCCTCGGTTCGTACACCCCACACAGGTCCCTTGTCGTGCCCGAGCCCGAGCTTGCGCGCGATAATGCCGAAATGGTCGTATGGGTATGTGAGCGGTATACTCATAACCTTCACCCATGCATATCCCCGTATGTGGTTTCTAACCAAATCTGCAAACTCAGATTCAATCTTTGGAAGAACTAGGTAAATGGGCTGATATTCCAAAAGAGACTGCAATTGTTCCAGACCTCGAGTGAAGTTCAACAAACGCTTCTGCAGTTGAGCATCTCCCCTCGCCAAATAGGGCTCCAGATTCATTGTCGAAATAATGATGGCCTGCGGCGTCCCCAGAGGATCGGGAAGGACACCCGTATATGCATCATAAAAAAATTGCCACGCCCCCAATGTCAGCAGTCTATATCTTTTTATCCCTGCCGCACCCATCTCATGCTCTATATGCGACAGCTCCTCTTCGTCTATATCGGCATGCTCTTCAAGCTGAGCGATGTCTTCGAGGACAATCTGATCCTTATCTTTTTTCAGCCGCACAACGCCTGCCCTCGGTGCCAGCAGAGGCACGTGGTGGTTATCAGGGTCTTTTGCCAGGATATCACCGCTGTTCACACGATCTCCGTCTTTGACGGAAATTTCGCTGAACACAAATCGCCGGCTGCGTAAAGGCAAATAAAGCTCGTCCGGTTCCGGCATCACCTTTACTTGAATATCCGGCCTGCCCTTTAATAATATGTTATAACCACCTTTGAATTTCATTCTTGATCCAAAATCCCAAAAATCCTTGGCATTGTGGTTGAAATAAATCGATAAACATCGCTGACACGACACCGCTCGACTCATGCCAACCAGTATCAATCCTTGGTATTTGCCAGTGAGAGTTGCTAAAGAACCCTCAATTGGAGTACTAAAGGTGTGAATTCTACTGTTTTTCAAGATTCAGTCAAGAATAATCGGTTTTTCTCCAAAAAAACTCCGTCTTCCCTCACAAGAAAGCTTCTGAAATCGAAAAATTCTTTCTGAATGAGTGATATCGGTGTTTTTTCCCAATTTTGAAAAATGCCTCTCTTATTACTTAGCCTCAGGATGGCGACTGTGGTTGCATTGCGCACCTTAACACTATAGTTTCGTTCCGCAGAACTTACAGTATTCGGCGTCCCTGTCATGACCTTCCGCGCTGCAGCTCGGACATGCCTGGGAGGTGGATTTATCAGTATAAGCCTGCGACAATTCCACAGTAACAATCCCCGTCGGGACGGCTATTATCGAATATCCTAATATCATTACGATAGCAGCAAGAAATTGCCCCGGTCCCGTACCAGGTGATATGTCACCATAACCGACGGTAGTAAGGGTTACAACGGCCCAATACACACTGCGCGGTATACTTGTGAAGCCGTTCTCCTCCCCTTCGATTATATACATCACCGAGCCTATGATTACAACCAAAGTCAAAACGACAAAAAGAAATACGAGAATTTTCCTCCGGCTTGCGTACAGGGCTTTCTTTAGCATAACGGCTTCCTTGGTGTGGTGGCCGAGCTTGAGGACCCGGAAGATTCGCAAAACTCGCAGAATCCTGACTACCGCCAGATGGCGGCTGCCGAAGAACAGTAAGCTCGTATATGTTGGAAGTATCGCCAGTAAATCCACGACCCCGAAGAAGCTGGCTGCGTATCTAATTGGCTTTCGGACGCAGAGTAAACGCAGAATATACTCTATTGTAAAAAGGATTGTAAAGAACCATTCTATGTCATATAAAAACCGGCCATATCTTTCCCTGACGGAGCTTACGCTGTCCAGCATAACTGCTAAGACGCTTAGAGAAATACATATTATCAAAACTATATCAAACCATTTACCTGCCGGGGTCTCCGCCTCGAAAATGATTTCAAAAAAGATTTCACGCCATCCACGTTTAGTCTTATCTTTGGCATTTATTTCCATATTTTAACCTTCCGTATTCGTAATTAATCCAATATACACGTGCTCAGGACTTGCTGTCCATGAACTCATACGGACCACCACCTTGTCATTTCAACTATATCTCGTTAGATATTGCCCTAAAGAATACTATCAATTTCTCATCGAGGCAAGACAATAGCGTATAGAATCCTTTCACTACGGCCCACCTGAGCACTGATATTCAAATCTCTATCTGCATCAATGATTATAGTTGAGATAGCGTCGTTATCTGCGTTTCCTGTATCGGCAAAAGTCCCCGGCTGCTACTTTGTACTATAGGCGCCACCCTCAATAAATCTTTTGAAGCAACCTGTCTGAACGGACTTATGACTCCCAGCTTCTGCCTTTTGCTTTACTTTCCTGAACCGTTGTTTATAATATTCACGAATCAAAAGTTTTGAAGAAAACAAATTCTGACAAGAAGAAGGATACCACAGTGACATTTAAGACATATAGATTGCGATATGGAAAAGTAGAAACAATGAAATTATTACAAAAACAGTCACTTCTGACATGGAACTTAATTGTTCTGTTTCTTGTAGGTTGCGCTACAAATCAGACGGGTACTAATTCGAAAACTCAGAAACTGGACAAACCCCTTCGTTTGGCCTTTATTACATGTGTCGTCAACGCCAGATTTTTTGAACCGGTTAAAAAAGGTGTCTATGATGCGGCCGAGATGATGAGTGTTCATTGTGGCTTTATTGGCACAGAAGGTGTGGATTTACAGGCACAGGCGGCAATGGTGACACAGGCCGTGAAAGATGGCTATGATGGCATTGCGTTAAATATTATTGACGCGGTTGCTTTTGACGATGTGATTCTAAAGGCGATTGAAAAAGGTGTCCCCGTTGTCGGTTTCAACGTCGATGACCACGCCACTCCCAATGCCCGCCTTAGCTGTGTCAACCAGCGCTTTTATCAGGCGGGCCAAAGCCTCGCAAAATACGTACTGCCGAATATCCCTGAAAAGGCTCACGTCCTGATGACCATGCACGACGAAAGTGTCTCTTCATTGGAAGACCGTTTGGCCGGCCTACAGGAAGTACTAAAGCAAAAGCAGGTGCGCTGGACCGTTATCGTCACCGGCAACGAATCCGTCAAAGGCGCCGAAGTGATCGCAACAAAGCTAAAACAACACCCCGACATCCGAATCATTCTAAACACGGGCCAGTCAGACACCGAAGCGGCCGGCAGGGCGATTGAGAAATATTTCCCGAACAAAGGCTATTGGTCCGCCGGTTTTGACCTTTCTCAGAAAACCCTGAGTTTAATCCGGCAGGGCCACATCCGATGCACTGTAGACCAGCAGCCTTATATTCAAGGCTTCTATCCTGTGATTCAACTGACTCTCTATCTGCGATATGGTATTATGCCCTCGGATATGGACGCGGGCACAGCAATTATAAATAAATCCAACGTTGAGCAGGTTATCGAGCTGACAAAACAAAGATATCGCTAAGCAAATCAGAAAGAATCTCTTAATATCTATTCAGCGAGGCAACAAAACATACGTGGCTATTCGGGCTTGGACTGTTTCTTCGGCACAGACTTTGCACTTTGTGGACTGCTCTTTTTCACTGGTGCAGACTTTGTGGTGTTTGGCTCGCGTCTTTTTGCCGGCTGTGTTTTTACGTTCTTCTGTGTGCGGCCTTTCACCGGTGCCTTCGCCTTGGCTCGCCCGATCACGGCA
>Ga0209427_10004805_pt1 | contig 15549 bp, 15 predicted proteins | sample DeeMarSWOR136_30_FD_187465 | JGI IMG/M metagenome (GOLD analysis project Ga0209427, IMG submission 187465) | Marine sediment microbial communities from White Oak River estuary, North Carolina - WOR-1-36_30 (SPAdes) (version 2) | ecosystem: Environmental > Aquatic > Marine > Intertidal zone >...
TGCGCAGGCTAAGCCCGGTAGCTTGGTTATCACCGCTAGTCGCGTGCTTCAGGGGATGGAGCTTGGTGATAGCATCGCGGTTAACGGGGCATGCCTCACCGTAACCAGTTTCAATAGTAGCTCTTTTGTGGTTGGTGTCATGCCGGAGACTTTGGAGCGGACTAACCTGGGCGTGCTCCGGGCTGGTGATGAGGTCAATCTGGAGCGGGCCGTAGCTTTGGGTGGTAAGCTGGGGGGACATCTGGTGCAGGGGCATGTTGATGATGTGGGCAAAGTAGCCTCGGTTGGCCGGGAAGGTGGGGCGATTATTATGGGATTTACGACCCCCCTTGAATTGATGCACTACATCGTGGTTAAGGGTTTTATTGCCCTTGACGGGGTTAGTCTCACGGTGGTAACTAAAGATGTGAGCTCATTTCAGGTCTCTATTGTCGATTATACCCAAAAAAATACTACCTTGGGCGCGAGGCGTGTTGGTGACCTGGTTAACCTGGAGGTGGATATTATTGCCAAGTACGTGGCTGAGCTCAGCCAAGCTCACCGTCCGGGACTAACCCGCGAGTTTCTTAGGGAGCACGGCTTTTTAGCAGGTTAGTCATTCTTTTAGTCGAGGAGGATTAGGGATGGGACTGTCAAAAATTCCCGAAGCTATTGAGGAAATTAGAGCTGGTAGGCTTATCATTATCGTTGATGATGAGGATAGGGAGAACGAGGGTGACCTGGCTATCGCTGCGGAAAAGATTACCGCCGAGGTCATTAACTTTATGGCCCAGCATGCCCGGGGGCTGATCTGCCTGCCGATAGTAGGTACGCGTCTGGACGAATTGGGGATTCCCCTGATGGTGGACGACAATACCTCGAGGTTCTCAACTGCCTTTACGGTATCGGTTGAAGCCAAACACGGCGTAAGTACCGGCATTTCGGCTGCTGATCGGGCGCAAACGATAAAGGCGATGGTTGACCCGGCGACAAAGCCTGAAGATCTGGCCCGCCCCGGTCATATGTTCCCCCTGCGCGCTCGAGACGGTGGTGTCTTGGTGCGGGCGGGGCATACCGAGGCTATCGTTGACCTGGCCAGACTTGCTGGTCTCTATCCCGCCGGGGTTATCTGTGAAGTCATGAATGAAGATGGCTCCATGGCGCGCCTACCCCAGCTTGAGGCTATGGCAGAGAAGTTCGGAATTAAGATGGTGAGTGTGGCTGACCTGATTACCTATCGCCGTCGTCATGAGAAGCTGGTGCATCGGGTGGCTCAGGCCAAGCTACCGAGCAAGTACGGTGAGTTTACCATTATCGCCTATAAAAGTGATATCGACCCTGACGAACACCTGGCTTTAGTTATGGGAGACATAGCCACTGAAGAGCCGGTACTGGTTCGAGTTCACAGTGAATGCCTTACTGGTGATGTCTTCGGCAGTCTTCGCTGTGACTGTGGTGAGCAGATTTTCCTAGCGATGCAGGCGATTGCCGAGGAGGGGCGGGGTGTTTTCCTGTATATGAGGCAGGAGGGACGGGGTATCGGCATTCATAACAAGATTCGTGCTTATGCCCTTCAGGATCAGGGGCTAGATACCGTGGAGGCTAACCTGTCGCTGGGGTTTGCCCCCGACCTGCGTGATTATGGTATCGGGGCTCAAATCCTGGCGGATTTGGGCCTGCACCAGATTAGACTGCTCACCAACAATTCCAAGAAGGTAATCGGGTTAGAGGGTTACGGGCTTAATGTTACAGAGACGGTACCCATAGTCACTTCCCCCAACCCGTATAATCGTGACTACTTAACCACAAAACAGGAGAAATTGGGTCATATATTAGGTGTAGAGAATACGCCTGGTGATTAGGTAGCTAGCCGAAGCTGTTTAACAAAGAGACCACAGATAATTTCGTGGAAGGAGACTGTAATGAACAAACAATTTGAGGGTAAGTTACTGGGGAAGGGGCTTAAGTTTGGCCTGGTTGTCTCTCGGTTTAACGAGTTCATTACTAGGAAATTGCTTGAGGGGGCGCAGGATGCTCTAGTGCGCCACGGTACTAATGAGGCAGATATTGAGATTGCCTGGGTACCGGGCTCGTTCGAGATTCCACTGGTGGCCAAGAAACTCGCCCAGTCCAAGCGGTATGACGCCGTGATATGCCTTGGTGCCGTGATTCGTGGTGGGACACCCCATTTTGACTACCTTGCTGCTGAGGTCAGTAAGGGTGTGGCCAGAGTGGGTTTGGAGACTGGGCTACCGGTTATTTGTGGTGTCATCACAGCTGATACCTTGGAGCAGGCTATCGAGCGAGCCGGGACTAAAATGGGGAATAGAGGCTTTGAGGCGGCGGAACATGCCCTCGAGATGGCTAACTTGTTAAAGGGTATCGGCTAACTATTAAGACTAGGTTGTGGCGGTCACTTTGGGTAGCTAACCTTGGCAGTGTGGCTGCCAACATTTGAGGCTTCTCTCAGTCGGTAACCTTATAGACTATATCACCTCGTCTGACCCGTTCACTGACCTTAATCCCAACGTTGTCTCCAGCTTTGGCCTGTTCAACATTCTCGTTATTGATCTGCATTGAGGTAACAGCTAGCTCTAGGTCAGTGGTGTGGCCCTTAATGTGGATATTGTCGCCCACTTTCACATTTGCGGTTAACTCAATCCCGGCGACCACGGGGCGGGCAAAAAAGTCGGTTACTTTTCCGATTACCACCTCAGGCATCGGAGCACCTCCTTACGTTTGATAGCGCGTGGTACAGCCCTTTAGATTTAGTATATGCTATCTCAATAGCTAAATCAATACGGTACCTGTTTTGGGTTAAGTCTGATCTTTTACGTGGTAGGCTGATTCGAAGCAAGGTTGAGTTTCACTTAAAATGGCTAAGAAAGCCCTTGACAGGAGTAATCACGGCTTGTTATACTAGGAAAACGGTTTCCTAACGCCGATAACGACCATGGGATTTGAAACACAGGATGTTGAGAGAAAGGTTATTGCCATCCTAAAGGTTCTGAATGATTCTCAGGAACCAATGGGAGGGAAGGTAATTGCCCAGCGATTGAAGGGGTATGGCATTGAGTTGGGCGAACGGGCGGTGAGGTATCACCTTAAACTCATGGACGGCCGTGGGCTAACCAGGCTGTTGGGGCGACGTGACGGGCGGATTCTCACCGGGCGTGGTATTGAGGAAGTAAAGAGTGCGCTAGTTAAAGATAAGGTCGGCTTTGCTATCTCCAAGATTGAGCTACTTGCCTTCCGAACAAACTTCGACTACGAGAAACGATGCGGCTCGATTCCGGTTAACGTCTCCTTTTTCCCCAATGATAAATTCCGCCGGGCGCTCCAGGCGATGAAGCCTGCTTACGAAGCGGGATTCTGCGTAAGCGATCTGGTAGCGACGGCTTCAGCGGGAGAGCGGCTTGGGGAACTAGTCGTTCCGCAGGGAAACACGGGGCTAGCCACGGTGTGCAGCATCGTGATTAATGGCTGCTTATTAAAGGCGGGGGTTCCTATGGATTCCCGATTCGGTGGGATACTGCAGATTCAAAATCATAAGCCGCTTCGCTTCTCTGAAATTATCTACTATACTGGTTGCTCTCTAGACCCTTCGGAGATATTCATCAGGGCTAAGATGACTTCGGTACGGGAGGCTGCCCGGAGGGGGTGGGGAAGAGTTTTGACTAACTTCAGGGAGATACCAGCCGTTTGCCGGCCGATAGCTGAGGAGGTGGGAACATGTCTCAGGGAGGCTGGGTTGGGCGGTATGCTGCTAATGGGAAATACCAGTGAGACGGTGTGTGAGATACCGGTAGAGCTTAACAAAGTTGGGATGATTCTGCTCGGCGGCTTGAACCCGGTGGCCGCCGCCGAGGAGGCTGGCATAGAGGCGGAAAACCACGCCATGAGCACGGTTATGGAGTACCAAGACCTAATTAAATTTAAGGAGGTATGAGGTGGAAGAAGTCAAGGTGATACCTTGCCTTGATGTAAGGGGGGGAAGGGTGGTTAAGGGAGTAAAATTTATCAACCTGAGGGATGCCCGTGACCCAGCTGAAGCTGCCGCTGCCTATTCACGTGAGGGCGCCGATGAACTCGTCTTCCTTGATATCTTCGCTACCGTAGAAAACAGAAAGACGCGGCTGGAGTGGGTTAAAAAGGTGCGTGAGGTGACCACGGTTCCCTTCGCGGTTGGTGGCGGTATCGCCAGTATTGAGGATATGAAAGCGTTACTTGACCTGGGGGTGGATAAGGTGTCGATCAACACGGCGGCAGTCAGAAATCCAGAGCTGGTGAAGGCAGCCTCGAGAGAGTTTGGCCAGGATAGACTGGTGGTGGCTATTGATGGCAGGAAGAACACGCCGGGAAAAGGACTACCGCGGCTGGAGGTAGTCGTTAGAAGCGGCCAGCAAGCGACCGGCATCGAGATTACCGACTGGGCGAGGAGGGTAGAGGAGCTGGGGGCAGGGGAGATTCTTCTCACCAGCAAGGATGCTGATGGTACCAAGGATGGTTATGACCTAGAGATGACCAAGGCGGTGGCTGAAGACGTTAGCATTCCCGTCACTGCTTCCGGAGGTGCCGGCAGGCTGGAGCACCTCTACGAAGCGGTGGTAATCGGCAAGGCATCGGCTGTGTTGGCGGCGTCAATTTTCCATTTCGGCGAGATATCGATACCTGAGGCCAAGCAATATCTAAGAGAAAAAGGTATAGCGGTAAGGATATAACCCTAAATTAAAAGAAAGGAGCATAAAGATGAATCTACAACAACCAAACTCAAATGATGCCACTAGAACCACCAACCGTTCCAAAAGTGTCGTGCCGATGAGTGGTCTCTGCTCTCGCTGTATTGATACCTGTACCGGAAACTGTGAGGTATTCAAGGCAACCTTCCGCGGCCGGGAGCTAATATATCCTGGACCCTTTGGTGACATCACGGCTGGGGGCGATAAGAACTACCCGGTTGATTACTCACATCTTAATATTCAGGGATATGCCTTGGGTGCTAAGGGGTTACCCAGCGGCGTTGTTGGTGACTCCGATACCGCTATTTTCCCAGTGGTGAATACCGAGACCGAGTATGGCTCGGACATTAAGGTCAAGATGAGGATTCCCATCTTTACTGGTGCTCTGGGTTCCACCGAGATAGCCCGGAAGAACTGGGAGCATTATGCCGTTGGCGCAGCCCTCAGTGGGATTACCATCGTCTGTGGTGAGAACGTTTGTGGTATTGACCCTAAGCTTGAGCGGGATGCTAGCGGTAAGGTTACTCTGGCGCCTGATATGGACCGTCGCATTGAAATCTATCGGCGCTACCATCAGGGTTACGGCGAAATCCTGGTCCAGATGAACGTAGAGGATACCAGGTTAGGGGTAGCTGAGTATGTTAACCGGAAGCATGGTCTGGAGACTATCGAATTAAAATGGGGACAGGGTGCCAAATGCATCGGCGGCGAGATCAAGGTCAACAGTTTGGAGCGGGCACAGGAGCTGCAAAAACGCGGCTATATCGTCACCCCTGATCCTTCAAACCCGGTTACCCAGGCAGCCTTTAAGGACGGCGCTATTAAGGAGTTTGAGCGTCACAGCCGGCTTGGTTTCATTGATGAGGAAGGTTTCTACGCTGAGGTTCAGCGCCTAAGGAACCTGGGATTCAAACGCATCACTCTCAAGACCGGTGCCTACAGCCTGCGTGAGCTGGCGATGGCTATTAAGTGGGGTTCGAGGGCTAAAATTGACCTGCTTACCATAGACGGTGCCTCGGGTGGCACTGGCATGAGCCCCTGGCGGATGATGGAAGAGTGGGGCATACCCAGTCTTTATATACATGCGGCGGCTTATGAGTTTTGCCAGAAATTGGCCAGTGGCGGCGAGCGAGCCCCGGATATTGCTTTTGCTGGTGGCTTCAGTAGTGAGGATGGTGTCTTTAAGGCACTTGCCCTCGGGGCACCCTTTACTAAAGCGGTGTGCATGGGGCGGGCGCTGATGATTCCGGGTATGGTTGGTAAGAATATTGCCCAGTGGCTTAAGGATGGCAAGTTACCCAATACTGTGGGGCAGTTTGGCTCAACAGTGGAAGAGATCTTTGTCAATTATGAGGATGTCAAGGATATGGTTGGCGCTAGCGAGATAAAGAGTATCCCGCTGGGTGCCATCGGTATCTACAGCTACGGTGAAAAGATCAGGGTAGGACTGCAGCAGCTTATGGCTGGCGCCAGGTGCTTCAGTGTACCGGCGATTACTCGGGATGAACTCATGTCCCTGACCGAAGAATGCGCCAAGGCCACCGGGATACCCTATCTCATGGATGCTTATCGCGAGGAGGCCATGGCGGTTCTGGAGAGTTAAAGCTCCGCTATATGAAAGAGGAGCAGCTTATTAGGTGTATCAAAAGTAGCCCAGTCTTACGGGGTTGGGGGGTCTCGCAGGTATTACCAATCGAAGCTCTCTCTTCTTCTCTTCAGCCTGATCGGTATGAAGATGGCCAGAAAGACGGCGCTGAGAATCGGTGCCAGGACGGGCCAGTTAATTCTGGAGGACGGCGTTGATGGGGGTGGGGTTGTTGACGGTGGTGGTGGGTTGGAAACCGCTTCTTTCACGGTAAAATCACCGGTAAAACCGTTGAGGTCTACTGAGTAGGTGCCCGCTTCGTTCTCAATGACTTCAAAAGTCACTATGGTGAAGGCATCGGGGCCGAGGGTTACATTTTGGGTCTCGGCGATCGTTCCGTTTATTTTGAAAGTGACGTCTTGGCTACCCTCTACTTGGCCCTGGTTAGTGATTAGAGCGCTGATAGTAACTTCGCTACCGGGGTTAACCTCGGCTGGCGAGATGCTGAGGTTGGTGGTGGTAAAGGTTGCCTCGGCGGGTGGCGATGATGTCGCTGCTGTAGCTAAGATAGCGAAGGTGGTCAGATGTTCCACGGAGGCTCTGATGATATCCTCAGTTGGGTCAACATCGGAGTCGTCCAGCACCACCCATTCGTCGGCATCCTCATCGTAGTAAGCGATGACTAGGTTCTCTTCGGCTACTACCTCAGGGATATCGGCCGTGGTATATCTCCAGGTCAGAGTTATCGGTGGGTCGAATCTAGCCCCGTCGGGCTCTAGGTTGTAGGCTTGCCCGATGATGCTGGCCTTACCAGGGGATGGTGGATTTTCATCGGCGGTAAACTCTACGCTGGTAAGTGGTTCGCCCTCTGCGTCTAGGGCGGTGGTTCCCTCGGTGATAAGGAGGCTAAGCAGGCCGTCTTGAGAGGTAAATTCAATAAGGTCGGGGGCAAAGTTGGCGGTGATTGATAGCGAGTTGACAAAAATTAATTCTAGCGGGTTATCATGTTCATCAATGGTTGGCTCTCCGCTCCAGCCGGTAAAGTGGTAACCGCTGGCCGCTACTGCCTCAATGATAATGTCGTCACCCAAATCTACACTAACGGTATCGGGGTAGGAGCAGGGAGCGTCGGCATCTAGCTGTTTAGTGGTTCTCTCTACGGTGCCGCCGTTTGCTGGGCTGACATCCACGGTAAGTTCCCCGGTCGTCGAACCTGACGACCCACCACCGCCCTTTCAGGCACCCTCAACCGGTTTGGGGGTGAACAGGGTTATGGCCACAACCGGCAATAACAGTGCCAGAACCAACCAGAGCCAGTTGAGTTTAAGCATTCTACTGGTCATGTTTTTTCTTGTCCTCGCTCGAGCCTTTCCCGTTCTCTTGCTTGACTAGGTCTTGTAACGTGGTGGACTCCAGTACCCGAACCATCGCCTTTTTCATCTCCGCCCAGACATCACGGGTTACACAGTAGTCAGCGCGGGCACAGAGCGTGGTATTATCGACACAGTCTACAGGAGCTACTGGCCCCTCCATAGCCTCAAAAATTTCAATGAGCCTTATCTCTACGGGTGGTCTGGAGAGCATGAAACCACCCTTAGGCCCACGAACACTCCTCAACAGTCCAGCGGTCTTGAGCCGATTAAATAACTGCTCCAGGTATAGGTCCGATATCTCCTGCCTCTTGGAGATGTCTTTAATCAGGGTGGGGCTATCCGACGATTGGAGGGCTAAATCAAGCATTGCCCGTACTGCATAGCGTCCTTTAGTGGAAATATTCATGATGTCACCCGCCGAAGTTAAAATATATTATCATTATACTAATGAATATAATATATCCACAAAAACGGGGGGTTGTCAAATTATTCGGTATGAGGCTCTCACCGGTAGTGAGGGTTTGAAGATTCTTGACAGGTCTAGTCAGCTTATTATAGAGTAATTGCGAGTATATTGCTATTTTGCCATAGTGCTAGCAGGCTCCGCTTGGTTTTGGGATGGGAAAGGAGAGCACTGTGAAGACACCTTCGGGTCGGCTAACTTGGCTACTTGGTCTGGTGGCCCTGATGCTGGGTGCTGTTCTGGCTAGTAGCTGCACCTTGCTTAATAAGGCGCCGATAATCGATAGCTTGGAGGCGGAAGAAGATTACCTTTTTACCGCGGAAATCGGTGAAATCCGTGTTGTTGCCCATGACCCGAATGGGGATGAACTCAGCTATGAGTGGCAAGCCAGCGGGGGTGACATTTACGGGCAGGGTCAAGTGGCTATTTGGACAGCACCAGAGAGTCCCGATACCTATACCATTGCCGTCAGGGTAACCGATGGCAGGGGTGGTGAGGCAGAGATGCAGCTGAGCTTGGGTGTGATACCCAACAGCCCTCCGGTCATCGAGAGCCTCACGGCGCAGCGAACTAGGGCTAATCGGGCTGAAGCCATCGTCATTGAGTGCCGGGCTTCGGACGTTGACGGCGATAGCTTGGCTTATGCTTGGTCAGCGACTGGAGGCAGCTTCTACGGGGCGGGTTCAGTTACGGCTTGGATGGCCTCGACTGAACTGGGTAGCTATACCATTTCTGTTACGGTAACTGATGGCAGGGGTGGTGAGAGCTCAGCCCAGCTAGTGATAGACGTAATGGCTAATCAGCCGCCGTTTATTGAGAGCCTGACTGCCACGGATATGGTGGTCATATTTGGTAACAGCACCGATATCACCTGTGTAGCTTCTGACCCTGATGGCGATGAAATAGCCTACTCCTGGAATGCGGCTGAAGGCGAGATCTCGGGAGACGGCTCGGCCGTGATGTGGACCGCCCCCGACATGTGTGGGGAATACGTTACGGTCACAGTTATTGTTTTTGATGATAGAGGGGCTGAGACCAGCGGGGCATTAAGTATCCGGGTCAGGAAGCCTGGCTGAGGCTAATAGGAGTGGTCTGGAAGGCCACAATTGGGATTATCTTACCCTAACCATGCCCCTTGGTGCGCTGCTTACCTCACCAATGATGGCAGCCTCTTTAACGCCAGCTTGCTTAAGTTTCTCCATTAGTCGTTTAGTTTTTCCGGGAACCAGTGAAATTAGGAGGCCGCCGGAGGTTTGCGGGTCAAAGAGGATATCCTGGATGTAAACGGGCACCTTATCGTCAAACAGCACCGAGGTAGCATAGAAGTCCCGGTTGCGATATAGCCCCGCCGGGCAGAGTCCGCTCTGGGTAAACCCAGCAGCTTCCGAAAAGATGGGAACTGAAGCCGAAGAGATATTGATGCCCACCTGGCTGTTCTCTGCCATCTGGACGGTGTGACCGAGGAGTCCAAAACCAGTAATATCAGTAGCGGCGTGAACTCCTGTCTCCTGCATTAGCTCCGAGGCTTTTTTATTTAAGGTAGCCATGGTGCTGGCTACCTTGGCGACCGTTTCCTCACCGGCTAGTTTTCCCTTTACTGCCGTACTTATAATGCCGGTTCCCAGCGGTTTGGTAAGTATCAGTTTATCCCCTGCCCTGGCTCCAGAATTGGTTACCAGCCGTTTGGGGTGTACGGTACCGGTCACCGAAAGGCCATATTTAAGCTCGTCATCCTCTATGCTGTGTCCCCCCACCAGCAGTGCTCCAGCCTCGAGTATCTTATCCACGCCGCCGCGGAGGATGTCTTTCAGGATCGCGATATCCATCGACTTCACTGGAAAGCAGACCATGTTCATCGCCGTCAGGGGCTGACCGCCCATAGCGTAGACGTCACTCAGGGCGTTGGCTACCGCAATCTGACCGAAGGTGTAGGGGTCATCGACAATAGGCGTGAAGAAGTCCACGGTCTGGATGATGGCCAATTCCTCGCTTATCTTGTAGACCCCGGCATCATCCGGACTGGCTAGCCCCCGAATCAGGTTGGGGTCGGCCATCTGGGGCAGGTCACATATCGCCTTGTTCAGGTCTCCCGGACCCATCTTAGAGGCTCAGCCCGCCCCGCGCACACTTTCTGTGAGACGAGGGTTTATCCTCTTAGCCACAAGCCCCTCCGTTTTACAGACTGAAGGCTGGTCATTAGCTTAACCTCGTTATTTTAGCATTCCCGGCTTAAAGCAGGCAACGATTTGGGCTGGTGCCATTTAGCGAATTTTAATGAAATCTAAATACCCCTTATGCTGGCGTTGTGGATGCCTCAATCCAGGAAGCCAGCCTGATGTCCACTGAGAAGTAGTCGTGCCTACCCTAAGGGCAGGTAGCCAAGCTTTGCAAACCTTTCCAGATATATTAGAATAGGCTAGAGCAAAATGGACGGCAGCTTTCGGCACCTACCCAGTGTGGATAAACTACTCTCCGAGGAACGGCTTAGGACTCTTCAGGAGAACTACCCCCGTGAGTTAATCGTGGCGGTGGTACGCCGTCACCTCGAGCGGGAACGCCTGGCAATCGCTTCGGGTAGTCCCTGCCCCTCTACCCAAGAGATAGTGGACTCAATCTGGGCTGAGGTTGGTACCCTGGTGAGCCCTAGCCTGCGTCCGGTGATCAACGCCAGTGGGGTCCTCCTCCACACTAATCTGGGGCGTGCTGCCCTCAGCCGGGAAGCTATCGCAGCCATGGATGGCGTCGCCGGCGGCTATTGCAATCTGGAGTTCGACCTTGATCGGGGCCGGCGGGGCTCACGTCACATTCACCTTGAGCGCCTGCTCTGCCAGCTAACCGGGGCTGAGGCAGCGCTGGTGGTAAACAACAATGCCTCAGCTGTGCTATTGGCTCTTACCGCTCTAGCGAAGCGGAAAGAGGTGATTGTCTCCCGGGGGCAGGCGGTGGAGATTGGTGGTGGCTTCCGCATTCCGGACGTGATGCGTCAGAGCGGTGCCAAGCTGGTTGAGGTTGGCACTACCAATTGCACTTATCTCGGGGATTATGAGGAGGCTATCAGCCCGAGGACGGCTGCCCTGATGCGGGTTCATTCCAGTAACTTCCGGCTCATGGGCTTTACCAATATGGTGAGCCTTGAGGAACTGGTGAGTCTCGGGAAAGGTTACCGCCTGCCGGTGTTTGACGACTTGGGTAGCGGTTGCCTCTTGGACACCACCAGGTTCGGGCTTAGCGCCGAGCCGACCCTTACGGGTAGCATCAGTGCTGGTGCCAGTTTGGTCTTCTCTTCTGGTGATAAGCTCATGGGCGGGCCTCAAGCCGGGGTTATCATCGGGGAGGCAGAGCTGATTGGTCGCTTGAAGAAGCACCCGCTACAGCGGGCGGTACGTATTGACAAGGTAAGGTTAGCCGGGCTAGTGGCTACCCTCGTTCATTATCTGGCTGGAGAAGCTACCAGTAAAGTCCCGGTATGGCGCATGATTGCGACGCCACTTGGGGAGATTGAGCAGCGGGCTAGCTCTTGGGCGAGGGTGCTTGGTGGACTGGCAAGGGTGGTCGAGGGGGAGACAATGGTCGGCGGGGGTAGCCTGCCGGGTGGCACCCTGCCCACTAGGCTGGTCGCCGTCGGTGGATCGGGTAAGAGAGGACAACCCAACGTAGCTCAAACCCTGAGCCAGCTCCTGCGTGGTCAGAAAATACCCGTTATCGGGCGGATTAGTGGTCAGGTCTTGCTTCTCGACCCGCGTTCGGTGTTTCCTGAAGATGATGAAATCGTCCTTAAGGCGCTCAAAGATGCTGCCGCTAGCCTTAAGCGTCCCCGGTAAGGCCGGAATTTGATTGGGGGGGTGAGCCATGTTTGTGCTGGGTACCGCAGGGCATATCGACCATGGTAAGTCAGCTCTGGTGCGTGCCCTGACCGGCATTGACCCGGACCGACTGCGCGAAGAAAAAGAACGGGGGATGACCATTGACCTGGGCTTTGCCTGGCTAAGGCTGCCCAGTGGTCACGAAATAGGCATCGTTGATGTTCCGGGGCACGAACGACTGATTAAAAATATGGTGGCTGGTGTCGGTGGCATCGACCTGGCACTCCTTATCGTCGATGCCAGTGAGGGGGTCATGCCCCAAACCAGGGAGCACCTGGCCATTCTGGATCTGCTTGACATAAAAAGAGGGGTGGCGGTCCTGACCAAGAGGGACCTGGTTAGTGATGACTGGCTGGAGCTGCTAAAGACGGAGGTTGAGAAGCTACTTGAGCCAAGCAGCCTGTCCCAGGCACCGGTAGTTAGCGTTTCAGCGGTAACCGGCGAGGGATTACCCGACCTGGTTTTGGCTATCGACCGAATTATTGCCTCAGTGCCACCCAAGCGGGATGTCGGGCGGCCGCGGCTTCCCATCGACCGGGTCTTTACCATAGCCGGTTCCGGGACGGTGGTCACCGGAACCCTAGTCGACGGCTCGCTCAGCGTGGGGCGGGAGGTAGAGATTATCCCGCCGGGTCTACGGACACGTATTCGGGGATTACAGAGCCATAAAACTCACCTGAACAGTATTCCTCCTGGGGACCGGGTTGGCGCCAACCTGGTCGGTATCGCTAAATCCGAGCTGGAGCGAGGGGATGTCCTCACTAGTCCGGGGTGGCTCTTACCCACAGCGAGGTTAGTCGGTGAGCTTCGCTTAATTCCGTATCTCCGTCGCCCCCTGAAGCATAATGCTACCGTTAGCTTACATACCGGAACCACCCAGGCGCTGGCTAGAGTCCGTTTCCTTGAAAAGCCGGAACTCAGCCCGGGCGAGACTGCTTTAGTCTGTTTGTCGCTTAATAAGCCGGTGGCATTAGTTGGCGGTGACCGCTTTATCATCCGCTCCCCGGAGGAGACTCTGGGGGGTGGTAAGGTGGTTGAATCTCACGCCCGGCGGTATCATCGCTTTACCCCAAAGGTCATTCAGAGTATTAAGGGTAGGGCGCAGGGTAGTGCCGAAGAGGTAATCCTGGCCATACTGGAGGGTGGGCAACCGCTGGAGGCATCAGCCCTCTTTGCTCAGGGTGACCTGCCCGCTAGCGAGCTTGGGCCGGCGTTAGAATCTCTTATCGAGCAGGAAAAGGTAGTTGCTATTGGCCGGGGTGAAAATCGCCTTCTCTGCACGGTGGCTGGTTGGGAGCATCTGATTGGCGAGGTAACTGGTACCCTTAAGAAATATCACCAGAACTTTCCGTCTCGCGCCGGTATGCCTCAGGCGGAGCTTTCCAGCCGGCTCAGGATGGGTAATCACCGCCAGCTAGTTTTACAAAGGCTTCTTGATGAGGGTGTTATTGTCGGGGAGGGGGCTATGGTTCACCTCACTAGCCACCAGGTTCAGCTGACTCCAGCTCAGCAGAAGAGCCTCGAGACCTTTTTAGGTTCACTAAATGAGCACCCCTATGCTCCACCGGCTAGCCTTATCCCGGAGCCTGACCTGCTTAATCTGCTTATCGCCCGTCACCAGGTAGTCAAGGTGGCTGGCGATGTGGTTTTTTCGGCTTCGGCCTATAACGAGATGGTGGCCAAGGTTACCTCCCATCTCAAGGCTGAGGGTAGGGTGACGGTAGCCGAGGTGCGGGATATGTTCCACACCAGCCGTAAGTATGCCGTGGCCCTACTGGAACACCTTGACGGGGCAAAGGTGACCCGCCGCGTCGGTGACGAACGGGTACTGTACTAGAAGATATCCTGATATCGGTTATTATTAAAGCTAAGAAACTGCCGAGACTACACAGTGAAAGAACCGAAGCGGAGTGCTAAATAATGGGACTAGTAAATCAAATAGTGAAAACGATAATTGCCAGGATGAGCCAAGAGGATAAACAGCGACTAATTGGGGAAATGACCGAGAAATTCTTGGCGGACATGACGGCGGAAGAGAAGCAAAAGATTGTCGGCGACATCATGGAGAAGTTCTTTGCTGACATGACAATCGAGGACAAGAAAAGGATAATGTCGGAAATAACACCTCAGATGATGGAAGGCTTTGATATGGCGGTGATTATGCCCCAAATGATGATGGCTATGATGGGACGGGGGCAGGGGAAAGATGGTATGGCAAGTACAATGCCTATGGGAATCAATATTACTGGTAAAGCCAAAGAATCTAACGAAAGCCCTGGTCAACAGGAAAAAGGGGGTGAGAAATGAAGGTTCTGGGCATTGTATGTAGCCCCCGAAGAGCTGGGAATACCGAGATTTTAGTTGGTGAAGCACTAACCAGTGCCAAAGAATGTGGAGCTGAAGTAGAACTAATAACCATTGCTGGCATGAGTATTGCTCCGTGCGATGGTTGTGAATCTTGTATTACGACTAAAAAGTGTAGGCTGGATGATGATATGCAAGGAATCTACTTAAAACTCTTAGCGGCAGACGGCTTTATATTCGGCACACCAGTCTACTTCTGGGGTGTAACGGCTCAGGCAAAGGCACTGATTGATCGCACTTTCGTATTAAGGGAAGGGCATAGGCTTAGAAACAAGGTTGCTGGCGTTGTAGTTGTTGCCCGCCGAGCTGGCACTACCCATGCCTTTAGTGCATTCAGAGACTTTTTTGACCTACAGAGGATGCCCTCCCCGGATGTGCCATAGCTTACGCTGATAAAAAGGGAGACGTAAGAGAGGATAGCCGAGGGATGGCGGAAGCCAGGGCGCTTAGAAGGATTGTGGCTCAAACCATAAAGAGGTATAAATAAGGTTATATTGCCGAGCTTTGCGGTATCTCCCTTCAAAGCTACGTAATAGCGGATACAATAGAGTCTAGGAACCTACTACATGATTGGCAGAATTATGCTTAATCTACGTAATAAAAGCCAAAAAGAGTTAGGAAGTGAAAAAAGTTAAGCAAAATAGAAATAGTCAAAAGCTGGCGGGAGCGCATGGGAGTCGAACCCACCGGAGACATTCTGTGCCCCCCGACGGATTTGAAGTCCGCGAAGCCCACCGGGACTCAGCCGCTCCCCTTTCGAATGACCAGTTATATTGTAACTCTTGACCTCGCGACTGTAAAGCGACGGAACTTGTTGCTTAACACTTTGGACAGAAAGAAAGAGCCCCCCGATTCCTCGGGGGGCTCTTTTTATACATCCGCCACTAACCAATTTTGTAGAGGCTTACCTAAGCATCAAAGTGAGAAGCCACAAAGAACCAAACGAAACGTCATTTTGTACTAACTTGCCATTCTAACCGCAGAAGTTTATTATTGTGGTCAAGGTTTAGACCAGATTAGTAGCGTCCTAGTCAGAAATAAAACAGTCGTTAAAGGGAAATCACCATCAAGAAACCAAGTTTATTCTCGTATATTACAGGCTTGCTGCCCCTGTTTGTACTGGCGCATCTTACTCATCACCTAGTACCGGGATTATTGACCCCACTATTACCCTATATCCGTG
>Ga0209427_10004806_pt1 | contig 15546 bp, 16 predicted proteins | sample DeeMarSWOR136_30_FD_187465 | JGI IMG/M metagenome (GOLD analysis project Ga0209427, IMG submission 187465) | Marine sediment microbial communities from White Oak River estuary, North Carolina - WOR-1-36_30 (SPAdes) (version 2) | ecosystem: Environmental > Aquatic > Marine > Intertidal zone >...
TTACAGGTCCCAGGTATGCGGGGATTTTCATTGGCGTTATTTTCAAAGGTTTCTTTTTCCCTCCTGCAACCATCTTGGCAACTTTCCGGCATATGGAACCTATTTCTCTTTCAAGATTTCTCAATCCTGCCTCTCGAGTATATTCAGTGATGATTCTTGATATTGCCTTGTCTTCAAAGGTGATTTGTCTCTTTCTCAGCCCATTTTCTTTTATCTGTTTTGGTATGAGATATTTTTTGGCTATCTTAATTTTTTCCTCTTCCGTATAACCTGGAAGATGGAGAACCTCCATTCTGTCTTTTAATGCAGGGGGGATGGGGTCCAGGATATTGGCCGTCGCAATGAATATGACTTTTGATAGATCAAAGGGGACATCCAGATAATGGTCGCTGAACGAATTATTTTGCTCAGGGTCCAGAACTTCGAGAAGGGCAGAAGAGGGGTCTCCTCTAAAGTCAGTTCCTATCTTATCTATCTCATCAATCATAAAAAGCGGATTATTTGAGCCGACATTCTTAATCCCTTGGATGACTCTCCCCGGAAGGGCTCCTACATATGTTCTCCTGTGTCCTCTTATCTCTGCTTCGTCTCTAACTCCGCCAAGAGATATTCTGATAAACTTTCTTCCAATGGACCTCGCAATCGATTTCCCCAGAGAAGTCTTCCCTACACCAGGAGGTCCAACAAAACACAATATGGGGCCCTTCATATCCTTTTTCAGTTTATGGACAGCAAGATATTCAAGAATTCTTTCCTTCACCTTTTCTAAATCATAGTGGTCTTCGTCTAAAATTTTTGATGCCTGATCGATATCAAGATTATCTGTTGTGCTTTTTGACCAAGGAAGATTAACCAACCAATCGATATAGGTTCTTGCAACACTATACTCCGAGGCAGAGGGGGGCATTAATGACAGGCGTTCTACCTCTTTTGTTGCTACTTCCTCAACATTTTTTGGCATCTTAGCCTCTTTGATTTTTGCTTTGAGTTCATTGATCTCTACGGTTTTTTCATCCTCTTCTCCCAGTTCCTTCTGTATAGCCTTGAGTTGTTGCCTCAAAAAATACTCCTTGTGGGTCTTGTCCATATCTGTTTTAACTTCAGATTGAATCTTTGAGCTTAACTCCAGTATTTCTAATTCACGATTAAGGATGGCTGTTAATTTTTTTAAGCGTTCTTTAGGGCTGATGGTCTCAAGAATTTCCTGGTTTTCTTCCAATTTTATGCCGAGATTAGCTGCAATCAAATCAGAGAGTTTATCTGGTTCTTCAATGTTCATGGCCAATACAGCCAGGTCCTTTGGTAAATGGGGAGATATGGATATTAGTTTTTCAAATAGATTGGTAACATTCTTAACCAAGGCCAATACTTCTATATCGCTCTCTTCTTGATATTTGACCTCTTCAATCTCTGCCTTGAAATAAGGGTCTTTCGTCAAAAAATTTTTGATTCTTATCCTCTCTATTCCCTGAACAAAAATCTGAATACTGTCATCAGGCATCTTTAATTTTTTTATGATTCGAGCAGCCGTGCCAAATTGATAGATATCTTTGAGATCAGGATCATCTGTTTTGCTATCCCTTTGGGCAAAAAGACCAATAATCTTATCCCCAATCATTGCATCATCAATAAGCCGGAGACTTTTTGGTCGACTGACTTGTAAAGGGACAATAATAAAGGGATACACAACCGTATCTCTTAAGGGAAGAATAGAAAGTTGATAAGGTATATCAATTTTAGAAGGTTCTTTTAACATTTCAGGACTCATTTAAAAAGCCTCCTTTATTATCATTCACCTTTTAGGACTCGATTTTAATGATGATTTCTTCTCTATCTTTTTTCTTATGTTTGGGGATGGTTATCTCCAAAAAACCATCACTAAATACTGCCTTTATCTCATCAGAATTTACGATAAAGGGGAAGACAATTACCTTTTCAAATTCTCCGTAATCTATTTGCATTTGGTGGTATCTCTGTTTATTGCTTGGTGACCTATCTTTTCTGTTTCCTTTTATAATGAGTTTATTTTCCTGAGAGATAATTTCTATATCGTCAGCCTTTAGCCCTGCAATCTCTAATTTCAGTACAATAGCATCAGGGGTTTCGTAGATGTCTGTATTGGGATCCCAGACCTTTTTCGAAATCATTATATAAGATCTTTGAAATTTAAAGGATTCATGAATATTTTTTTTCGGGTCTCTTTTAAATCCCAGTAGTTTTAAATCTGATAGATGTAACATAAATTCCCCTTTAAAAAATTTTATAAATTATTAAAATGTAATATAAAGAAACTATAATACAAATTTTTCTTTTTATCAATAGCCTAATATTTTATGATCGATTCGACCAAAGTGAGTTTTCAAATTTTTTCATTTAAGTAGGTAAGCAAAGATGCCAGAAGAAAAGATAGTTTTGAAAAAGTGCGAAGATTACAAATTTTTTGAGGTGAGGAGAAAAATAGAAGAAATTATAGATTCTTTAGGTGGGATATCAAAATATATCAAAAATAGTGACAAGGTATTGTTAAAACCTAATTTTTTAAGATACAAACCTGTTGAGAGTGCTGTGACAACCCATCCTCTATTTATAAAAGCATTAGCTGAGGTTGTTAAAGATGCAGGGGCAAAAGTGATTATCGGAGACAGTCCAGGGATTGGGAGTTCCCTTTCAATCGCAAAAAAGATTGGACTCCTTTCCTTTATAAAGAAGGTGGATGGAAAGATTATTGAATTCAGCGAGTCTCAAACTGTAAAAACACCAAAAAATTATCTCTTTAGAAGGTTTGAGATAGCAAAGGAAGTGATGGATAGTGATGTAATGATCAATGTGCCAAAGATAAAGACTCATGCCCAGATGTATCTTACCCTTGCGGTAAAGAATCTTTTTGGATGTGTTGTCGGCATGAAAAAAACACAGTGGCACTTTATGGCAGGAAGGGACACAGATTACTTTGCTACCATGCTCGTTGAATTACACAAGATCGTTAATCCCTCTTTAACCATTGTAGATGGGATTACTGGTATGGAGGGAAATGGCCCTGGTAGCGGTACACCTAGAAATATAGGAATAGTTTTAGGAGGGGAAGATTGTGTAGCGATTGACAGGGTTATCTGTGAGATTTTAAAGGCAGATGTTAATAAACTAAGAACTTTGATTATGGCTGAAAGATTAGGAATTGGAGAGACGAAACTCGATCATATTATTTTGGATGGTGATCCCTTAGGATCATTTGACATTAAGAATTTTAAGATGGCTGATTTTTCAGCCTTAGAGACAATGGGGCTTCCGAAAATTTTCGGGAGGCATTTCAAGAATGCCTTTACCAGAAAGCCTGTTATTGATGGCAAATTATGTGTTTTATGTAAGACATGTATTGAAAACTGTCCCTCTCAGGTGATGTCTGTCAAAAAAGGGAAAAGAGACAGTGTTGAGATAGATTATAGAAATTGTATCAGATGTTTCTGCTGTCAAGAGCTCTGTCCAGAAGGCGCTATTTTTGTTGGTAAAGGCTGGTTTTTAAGAATAGTGGATCTGTTTGACTAGGGAGGGAGACAATATCAATTTTATTTTTGATAGGGTTTGTTATTTGGGTAAAATTAAAAATTTTAATCTATCTTATCCAGGATATTATTAATAATCTCTTCCTGTCCAACGGTCATTATATGAACCCCATGACAGATATTTTTTAGAGATCTAATCTGTTCGGCAGCAATTTCAATCCCTTTTTCTAAGGGGTCTTTTGAATCCTCGAGCTGTTTTATGAGATCTTGAGGGACATTAACACCCGCAACATTGTCATTGAGGAACCTGGCCATCTTAGCGGATTTTAGCACTAATATCCCTGCTAATATATAAACGTCTAATTTATTTACAAAATGTAAAAATCTTTTTAGCTTTTCTATATCATAGATAGCCTGGGTCTGGAAGAATCTGGCTCCCGATTGAACCTTTTTCTCAAAGGTTATCATCTCAGGTTCCAGAGGACTTGCCCCTGGATTTACAACACCGCCTATAAAAAAAGATGTCTTTCCCTTGATGGGTTTATCTATGGCGCTGAAACCATGATTCAACCTTGAGGCAATATCAATGAGTTGAACGGAATCGAGGTCAAAGACCGGTTTTGCATCTATGTGGTCCCCCGCTGAGACGTGGTCTCCGGTCAGAAGGAGGACATTTTTTATACCGAATGCGGCTGCTGAAAGGAGGTCTGATTGTAGGGCAATACGATTTCTATCTCGGCATGTGAGTTGATATATGGGATCGATATTATGACTTAAGAGGATAATGGAAGCCCCCAATGATCCCAGTCTCATAATAGCCCTTTGATTGTCAGTAACGTTAATCGCATTGACTCTCTCTTTTAGTGCAAGGGCTTTGCTTATAAAATCCTTAACATCCGCCCCCTTTGGAGGACATACCTCTGCTGTTATGGTAAACTGATTTGATTTTAGCGATTCTTGAAGAGATTGCAATACTAGAGTATCCTTTCATTTATCAACCGTCAAGCTGTTTGGATTTTTCTTTAGGTGATATTTTTTGGGAGATTTTATCTTTTTCATTTTATCCAATTCTCCCTTTTCCTCAAGTCTTTCATAAATTTTAATCCAAACACAGTCCATATTGGGATCAACCTCACATTTTCCCTCTTCAACACCACCACAGGGCCCATTTAAAATGGTTTTCGGGCAGCATGTTATAGGACATATACCAGTTGTTTCTCCAAGATAACAATTCCCACAGGCTGAACAACGCTCTACAAAGCTTCCAAATCTCAAAACATTTCCAATAAAGAGGGAGTCGATTCCTGGATAAACAGGTTGTTTGGCAGTGAGAGAAATCGATTGAACACCTGACCCACAGGCCAAAATCAAGATCGCATCACTCTTTTTCAATTCTTTCTTTTTTTCTCTTAATTTTCTCTCTGTTAAAGGGATATGACATGTTTCATCTGGAATCACATCTCCTGTAACCTCAAAACCCTTTTTTTCGAGTATCTTTTTCATCTGGAGAACCTCTTCTTCGCCGCCGGTCTTGCAGAGAGTGGCACAGGCACCACAGCCAACAATAAATATCCTTTTGTGGTTCTTTAAAAATTCTAATATCTCTTCTAATGGTTTCTGTTTCGTGATAATCATAATATCTCCCTATGAAATACTATCCAAAAAATATTCAAAAAAGCATTCTATGGAATATAAACCCTTATGTCAACAAAATAAACTGTTTATAGTGATTTGTAATGGATGATTTTGTTAATAGAGGTTTAGGTACGATGAAAAGTTGGATGCAAGGCCTGGGCTATTTTTTTTGTATGCCTTATGATTTCAATAAGTGAATCCATCATCTTTAAGTAATAAGAAGCGCTTTTGGGAGGACATACCCCTGAAATAAGTCGCTCTTCGTGTTCAGTTGTATATTGGCTGGCGCTTTTTCTCAGGGAATCAATATTTTTCAAGGTATTGTTCATTAATACATCATTTTTGGTTTTGATCGAATCAGCTAAATCCCCCAAAAGGTCGTATAAGACTTCATACAGATGACTAACCTCCTTTACTGCCTTATTGCTAAAGAGGATTCCGCTTTTGATCATATCTTTATTCGTAGCGATAAGAGTCTTAATTGTTTCCTCTATTCTTTCTAGATGACCTGAAATAGAAATCATGATTTTGAGCATCTTATCCTCTTCCTTATCCTGTGTGGTTATCTTTATGAATTGATTTAAAAGGGCTTTTGTATCTTTTCCAAGGCCAATAAATTCTTTCTCTGCCTTTTCTAATAGACTAAGCTTGTTTTCATAAAAACCTTCATAAGCATGATTAAAATATTTTCTTGTTTTTGAAAATATCTCTATGAGGTGATCAGTATTTTCTTTTAAAGATGTTTCTTTATTCATAAAGACCTCTCTGTATAAAGAATTGATTTCATTTTATTTTTTTCCAGTAAAAAACTCAATTGCATCTTTAATTTGATTCAAATCCACGGTACAGTCTTTACAAGGACCTTCAGGACGTTGATTTGGAATGCCAAGCACGGGTATCCTGGAGGCAAAATCTTGGATACCCACTAAAAGGTCTCTTTCGCAAGCAACGCCAACAATGGCCTCTGGTTTATAATCATATGCCACCTTTCTTGCTTCCATCCCACCTGGAACCACAGAAATTTTACAATGATAACACTTGCTAAATTCCATCAGTTCTTTTTTGAGAGAGGGCTTGAGACATCGAGGCAACAAGACCAGCAGTCTTCCATTAAAAGTCTTTTGTCTTCTTGACCTTGTCAGGGAGTTACTCACCTTGATAAAGGAGTTCCATATCCTGTCTTTTGATATACCAAATTTCATCCCTAATTTTGTGGCTAATGGGATAAAGTAATTTATGGACATTCTTTTACCCCAGAAGCTGAAAAGGGAGGGTTTTTCAGTAAGGGCGGAGCGGACCATGAGAACAAACCATCCAATGATACAAAAGGCCAAAGCCCCAGATATGATCCAAGCCGCAGAGGATAATGCGGGAGATATCTGAACCAGTCTTGGGGTTATCATGTATAGGAAAAAAATTGTAGCAGTCAAAAAAATAATGAGAACAATGCCTGAAAAGATAATAAAGAGTCTTTTTCCTTCATCAACATTCGATTCATATTCCTCTAGATTACCTTCCCAATCCAGCCATTCATCCCCGAGATGTCTCTCTTTACTATTTCTTTTGTCCATCATACTTTCCTGCTATATTTCCTTGGAGAAATTTTTTTCAATCATATGGCGTAAGGTACTTCCAGAGTTATAGGCACAAAAGGGGTAGAGATGGGCGTTTGGTGCAGCATAATGAACCACACATCTTTTAACCCTATCAATATCAAAATTGAAAAGGTCCTGGAAGTGCATTCCGAAAAGTAAAAGGCTCTTAAAAGTCTTTTCTTTTCCATCTCTTCTTCCTGCCCTCTTATCAATAAGGCCCTCTATCGTATACAGGAATTTTTCAAAGGATAATCCCTTGGGCGCTTTTTCTCTGTTGAAACATTTCTTGATATAATTGAGAGCCTTTATCTTTGAAAAGGATTTAAACCTTGCCTTTTTGATCTCTTTAGATAATCTTTGGAGTGCAACGAACATATTTTCAACATCGACAAAGTCTGTTATGGGAGTCGCTTTTTTATCATCATCCACAAAGAGATAGGTAGCCAAACCGCAGTGGGGATGGCACGTTAAGGTTGTGATTTCTTCTCCCCTTGTACTACTCAAAAGCCTTGAAATAGGAGATACAAAGGAAATAGGATACCAGCTTTCCTTTGCCTTCAAAAGTCCTGTTTGTTTTTCAATATCAAAAGCTAAGTCAGGAAGGGTGTAGCGCATCTTCATCCTATCCTCTTGAGGTGTTCTTCCTGTAAAGGCTATTGGCTGGTAAGCTATCCCTGAGACAACGTCTATATTGTGAACAGCAAATTTTAAGATTTCTCCAACCTGGTCATCGTTGAATCCCCTTGCGATTGTTGGAACAAATACGATCTTCATTCTTGCCCTTCTTATATTCTCAATGGCTTTGAACTTGGTTTCTAAAAGGGGTCTTCCCCTCATCTTTATGTATATATCTTCCTTGAATCCATCAAACTGGAGATAGATTGTGTGGAGCCCCGCATCCTTACATCTGAGGGTAAAATCCAGATCATGAAAACGTATTCCATTCGTCGCTGCCTGGATATGAGCAAAACCCATCTCCCTTGCCTTTTTGATGGCCTCTATAAAATGTGGGGATAAGGTTGGTTCGCCACCTGAGAATTGTACTGATTTACATGGAGCAGGACTTTCTCCTTGAAAGATTTCTAACATCTTTACGATATCAGAAAAAGAGGGTTCATACACAAACCCTTTTGCCTTAGAATTAGCAAAGCAGACAGGACAGAGAAGATTACACCTGTTGGTCAGATCAATATTCCCCAAACCTGTATGACTCATGTGCCTATTGCAGAGTCCGCACTCATCAGGGCATTGATCACTCCCTTTTACTTGTGGGTTCATAACCCCCTTTCCCTCTTCAAAAACCCATCTTTCTGCCTTTAAATACAAATCTACATCTGACCAGTATATATCTTGAAAATCTCCATGAATGGCACAGCTCTTTTCCATCATAACCTTGCCGTCATGCTCAAAGAGCGTTGCTTCGATAACCTCTTTGCATTCTGGACACAGGGATTGTATTTCTTTGGGAAGCCCTTTCTTTAGAGGAGAGCAGGTTGTTCCCGTATAGGTTTTCAGTGAGGTTTTTTGATTTGTATGAAAAGCGATGTGTGGATGAGGGGACTTCTTTACTTTCAAATCGACCATTTAACCGCTCCCTATAAGATAAGTAGTTAGAGATAGAATACTTACAGGTTCTAATTATAGAAGCTTACTTTTAACCTCCAATGAAAGACATCCCTCTATTACATCTTTTTACAGGATGGTCATTCAGGTAATGTTTTTCAGGTTTCTCACTAACAGCCTGATTAAGCAAAGCCTTTATATCCTCGTCACTTCCTCCACCTCGAAGAAGTTTTTTTATGTCGTGCTCCTTATTTGAAAAGAGGCAGCTCCTCAGATGCCCGTCAGCAGTCAGCCTCAACCTTGTACAAGAAGAGCAGAACTCTATGCAGCTCATGGGGTTAATAAATCCTATTTCTCCAATCCCGTCTTCAAATCGATATAACTTCGCAGGCCCCCCATTGTTTTGAGTATCTTTTATAGGTACTAATCCCTTGAATTTTTCTATTCTTTGAAAGATTTCTTCCACAGAAATACATTTATCCCTATTCCAGAATCTATCTCCATCAATGGGCATAAACTCTATAAAGCGGACCTGCAATGGCATCTCTCTGGCAAATTTAGCAAAATCAAGGATTTCATCATCATTAAATCCCCTGATCGCCACATGGTTTATTTTGATGGGACGGGTCGGATATTTTTGAAGCTCCTCAAGGCCTTGAAAGATTTTAGGGAGAAGATCTCTTTTTGTGATTTCATAAAATTTTTCTCGTTTAAGAGAATCAAGACTTATATTGATTCTTTTCAGGCCAGCATTATAAAGATCCCCTGCCATTCCCTTAAGAAGCACGCCATTGGTTGTAAGGCAGAGGTCTTGAATACCTTCTATGGAGGAGAGTTCTTCAATAAAATTGATAATTCCCTTTCTGATGAGAGGTTCCCCACCAGTAACCCTTATTTTGGTTACACCATTTTTAACGGCGATGTTGGCTATCCTTAATATCTCTTCATATCTTAGGATTTCAGGATGGGGAATATTTTCCAGCCCCTCCTCAGGCATACAGTAGACACATCTTAGGTTACATCTATCAGTAACAGATATTCTTAAATAATCTATCTTTCTATTATAAGAATCTATAAAACCGTACTTCAAAATTTTTTACACCTTTTTTATAAAATATGAAAGCTTCTTAACACATTTTCAACTTTTTGGCAATGTAATCTTTTTTTGGGCCTGATACTTCCCCCCCTTATCTTTATAAGACCTTTTGCATATCTCATCACTTTCGAGAAAAATGACTTGAGCAATTCCTTCATTGGCATATATTTTAGCCTGGACAGGGGCTGTATTGGAGATGGCGAGCGTGATATACCCTTCCCACTCCGGTTCCAGGGGCGTAATATTTGTTATAACGCCACATCTCGCATACGTTGATTTTCCAAAACAGATAGCAATAATGTTTCTCGGAATCTTAAAATACTCCACAGTTCTTCCAAGAACAAAGGAGTTTGGGGGTATGATACACTCCGAACCTTTACAATCAGCATAAAGGGAATTGTCTAAATTCTTGGGATCAACAACGACCCCTTCTTTTTTAGAAAAGACCTTAAATTCATCTGAAAGTCTAATATCGTAACCATAGGAAGAGAGACCGAAGGATATACAGGAACTTGTCTGTTTTTCACTAAAGGGCTTTATCATTTCATGTTTTTTGGCCATCTCCTTTATCCATCTATCAGATTTTACACTCAATTCTCTCTTTCCTCCTAAGCGAGATAGGAATAATTATGTATCAAGATTAAGCTTGGACAAAAAGGCCTTTGCACATACCGGCATTTTGGTTTTATATATCTTAAGGAGCGCCTTCGCATACTCCCTTATCTCATGCTGAGCGCTTTTATCAAGTCTCAGCTTAAAAAAGTTCATCAAAGAACGAGCATTGATTGTCCAGTAAAATTCTGTATAAAGACTGAGAGGCAAGACCGCCCTTGCCTGTTCTTTAGAAACCCCTTTTTTTACAAGTTCCCCGTAAGTCTTCAGAGAATTTTCAACAGTCTCTTTATATCTTTTAAGGATACCCCCCTCTAATTTTTCAGGGGTATAGTAATCTTTTTTGGCAATGCAGTAGCGGAGTGAAACCTCGTTGTAGCTGGCAATCCTGTGTCTGAACCACTGTCTTGCCACAAAGAGAGGGCATTTGATATCAAAGGTAAATACGGCATGCTCAAAAGGGGTTCCGTGCCCCTTCTTTATCAGATGATTGATTAAATTGATATCAGATTCCAGGCCCTTGCTTTTCGACCTCCAGCATCTCCTTGCAGCGCTGATCACGGCTTCATCTCCACCCATATGCCGGACAAGCTTTACATGACCATTATCCAGAATCTTATATTCCATATTCTTTTTCATTGAATTTTATTGTTTTCCTACCCAGGTCTCTCCGTCTTCCCATACCTCTTTTTTCCATATCGGAACGATTTCTTTTATCCTGTTGATGATATACTGGCAGGCCAAAAGCGCGTCCTTTCTATGGGGTGCGGAGACAGCGATAACAACACTCCTTTCACCGATATCAAGCCTTCCTATCCTATGGGTTACGGCTATTTTATCGATTTCCCACTTCTTTTTTATCTCTTCTCCTATCTCTCTTAACTTTTTTATTGCCATTTCTTCATACGCATCATACTCAAGATAAAGAACCCTTTTCCCCATCGATTCATTTCTTACAGTACCGATAAAGGTTGCAATAGCACCAGAGGAGTCTGATTTGACTTTATCAACAACCTCTTCGACATGAAGAGGGTCTCTTTTGATCTCAAACATCTCCCCCTCCGCTCACAGGTGGGATGAGAACCACCTCATCCCCTTCTCCAAGTAAAGTATCTAGCGAGGTATATTCCATATTAATGGATAGGAGTGAGTTTTTAGCCAAAGATTCTAAACCGGGGTTATCTTTGATAAGTCGCTCTAATAATTTCCCTGCAGTCATTCCTTCTTCAACCTCTATTTCTATCTCTCTCTTTCCCACGATATCCTGACATCCCGCAAAGAATTTTGTTTTTATCTTCATCATCTCATTCCTTATTTAGCGGTTCGCCTCGAAAACCATATGGCCCAATTCAGGAAGGATAAGCTTTGACATGGCAAGTCTGACTGCACTCTTAGAGCCAGGGATCGATATAATGATCCGTCCTTTTGATGTTCCTGCAATGGCTCTGCTCATCATGGCCGGAGAGCCAATCTCTTGGTAGCTTAAGTAGCGAAAGATTTCTCCAAAGCCATCTATCTTTTTTTCTAAGACCAAAGAAAGAGCCTCAAAGGTGCTGTCGCGTCTGGAGATACCTGTTCCTCCGTTTATGATGATTGCCTGAACGCTCTTCTGTTCAGCCCCTTCAAGAAGCTTCTTTATCTCTTTTTGGTCATCCTTTATGATTTTATAATCGACAACTTCGTGGTTGTTCTCTTTTAACATCTCTTGGATGAGTCTTCCGCTCGTATCTGTCTCTTCTGTTCTCGAATCACTCACCGTGATAACAAAGCACCTGATACGCTCAGGTGCTTTGTCTTTATGTTCTTTGTGACCCATGAGATTCTTTTGTGGTTTAAAGGATTATAAAATATAAACTAATCAACCAGTTCCCCAACAACTGGGAATTTTTCCAACACCTCTTCGTCATGGGGAGAGTTCAGTATATCATCCGTTAGATCAAAACCCAAATCATGATTAAAGTGTTTGCCGTCCTTGAATACTGCGCTCTGGCTCATATCATAGATCTTGCCCTGATAAGCGATATAGGGAGGCTTGCCTCCTGTACCGTTGTATTCCTCCAGTTGTGCTTTGGTTAATTTAATAGCCATGAAGTCACCTCCTTTAGTGAACCGTGATTTGAAAACATAAATAAATTAATAACTTCAATAAAACAGAGTGTCAAACTTTTTAAAAAATTATTTCCCCCATTTTCTTAGGAATTCGATAAAGAGACGAACCCCAATACCTGTTGGCCCCTTGGAAATATAGGGCTTGTCCTTCTTTGTCCAGACCGTTCCTGCAATATCAATATGAACCCATGGACCCTTCCCAACAAATTTCTTTAAAAAGGCTGCTGCGGTTATGGCTCCACCAGCCCTTCCTCCTACATTTTTTATATCAGCAATGTCGCTTTTTATCAGTTCATCATATTCTTCCCAGAGGGGCAGTTCCCATATCCGCTCCCCTGTGATATTTCCTGCCTCTTTTAATCTTGCCATCAGCTTTTCATCGTTCCCCATGATTCCGGATGCAAAATTTCCAAGGGCAATTTCACATGCCCCTGTGAGGGTGGCGATATCTATGATTGCCTTGGGTTTATATCTTGCAGCATAAGCAAGGGCATCGCAGAGGATAAGGCGGCCCTCTGCATCGGTGTTCAATACCTCAATGGTCTTTCCAGAATAGGATTTGAGAATATCCCCTGGTTTGAGGGCTGAGCCGCTGGGGAGGTTTTCAGTTGCAGGGACAAGTCCTACGATCCTTTGAGATAACCCAAGCTCTGCAGCTGCTTTCATCGCTCCAAGGACTGCTGCTGCTCCTCCCATGTCCTCTTTCATTTCGTGCATATTCAACCCGGGTTTTAACGTTATCCCACCGCTATCAAAGGTGACACCCTTACCGACAAGGACGATTGTATCAGGATTCTTTTTCTTTGGTTTATATTCAAGGATAATAAACTTAGGGGGCTCTACACTCCCCTTGGCTACACCTAAAAAGGCGTTCATGCCGAGCCTTTTTATCTCAGCTCTGTCCATAACCTTACACTTAAGATGATGTTTTTTTGCGATCTCTTTTGCTTTATTGGCAAGAAAGGTCGGCGTGGCTTCATTGCTAGGATAAGCCACGAGCTCTCTTGTCAGGTTTGTTGCCTCTGATAGGATTTGACCTCTTTTTAGTCCTTCCTTTATCTTTGGGATGTTCCTTTTTTCTTCCTCACAAAGACTGATCTCTTTGATTTCCTTCTTTTCCTTATCCTTTTCTGTTTTAAATCGGGTCAACTCATATAATGAGAGGAGGATTCCTTCTGTCATGGCCTGAGCCATCTCATCAAAGGGGGCCCCTAAAACATCCTTTCCATAGATGATGGTAGAGATGTTTGAAAGAGCTTTCGCTTTAATATACCTGGCAACGGTTCCAGCAGCTTGTCTTAGTTTCTCTAATTTAAATTTTTTCTTTTTTCCAAGACCAATAAGTAAAACTCGTTTTGCAGGGATGAGTCTTTGAGTTGGAAGAACAAGAATTTGTCTAAATTTACCCTTAAAGTCCCCTTGTTTTATTGCGGTGGATATCATCCCTCTTAGCTTTTTATCAATGGCCTCTACTTTTCCCTTCAATCTTTTCTCTTCTTCAAAGATTCCAATAGCCATGATTTCTGATGCTATCTCTTCAATCCTTCCATGGGTAATACGAATTCTCATGTGCTTTGCCCTCCCCTATTCAAGATATTTTAGACATTAAAAGAGAAGATATCTATTTGATTTAAGCTTTAAAATCTAATTTATTACCGGCAGGTTTTTGAGAAATTATCAGTTGTTAAATATTATAAAATCAAGGAAATGTCAAGGAGTTTTATTGTTTCTATTGTTCATTTTTTGCTTGCCCAAAAAACGAACCAAAAAAGGGCACCTCTCGATTTTTTTAAATGGTATTTAGCTGTGCTGATGTGTCCCTTTTTTGCTTGTCCAAAAAAGGGACGAAAAAAGGACACCCCTTGCTTTTTTTAACGGAATTTTTCTGCGATCACTCGGCGAGGGAAAAAACTCGGACTGCGTCCTCAAACACTTTCCCTCTTTCTTCCTCGTTCACTTTAAAAATTCCTAAAAAGCAAAAGGGGAGATGAGAAAATCGCTTTATGATTCTCTGCAAGGAAAAATTCCTAAAAGGCAGAAGGGGAATTAAAATTTGTAATTTTCTAAAATAATTAATATATGTTGATAAACAGAATGATTTCTGTATAATTAGCAGTCAATTTTCTAAAGAAATAAAAAACTAAATAACTAAATGAAGGAGGAGAGGTATCATGGCAATTATCGATTTTGGAGGTGTGAAGGAAAGGGTGGTCATGCGGAGAGAATTCCCCATGACAAAGGCGAGAAGGATTCTCAAGGACGAGACCATCGCGGTTATCGGTTATGGGGTACAGGGGCCAGCGCAAGCACTCAATATGAAGGACAATGGTTTTAAAGTGATCATCGGTCAGTCAAAAAAATTTAAAAAGGACTGGGACCGCGCGAGGAAAGATGGCTGGAAGCCCGGAAAAGACCTGTTTGACATTGAAGAGGCTGCTAAGCGTGGAACAATCATTGAGATGCTGGTCTCTGATGCAGCTCAAAAGGCAATCTGGCCTGTCATTAAGAAAAACCTCAATCGGGGTGATGCATTGTATTTTTCTCACGGATTCTCCATCGTGTATAAGAATCTGACAAAAGTGATTCCTCCCAGAAATGTCGATGTGATCATGGTTGCTCCCAAAGGCTCAGGCACATCGCTTCGTCGAAATTTCCTCTCAGGAGCTGGGATCAATGCCAGCTTTGCGGTCTATAGAGATGCTACAGGTCGGGCAACTGACCGTTGCCTCGCACTTGGCATTGCTATTGGGTCAGGGTATCTCTTCCCGACGACCTTTAAGCATGAGGTCTACAGCGACCTGACTGGTGAACGCGGGATACTGATGGGTGCTCTCGCAGGTGTCATGGAGGCACAGTATGATGTCCTCAGACAAAAGGGACACAGCCCGAGCGAGGCATTCAACGAGACCGTCGAGGAGCTGACAGAGAGTTTGATTCGGCTTGTAAGCGAAAACGGAATGGACTGGATGTATGCCAACTGTTCAGCCACAGCCCAGCGGGGTGCGCTTGACTGGAAGCCGAAATTCAAACGAGCAGTTCTTCCGGTGTTTAAAAAACTTTACAAGAGAGTGGCTGCTGGAGCAGAGACCAAGCGTGTTCTCAATGCGTGTGGAAGGGCTGATTATCAAAAACAGCTAACCAAAGAGCTGAATGCCATAGGAAACTCAGAGATGTGGCTGGCAGGTAAAGCCACCCGTGCTCTTCGCCCTAAAGAAGCTGCAAAGAAGATCTCGAAGGCTACAAAGGGGATTGCAGGAAGAAAATCGAATTAAAAAATTTCTTTTACCTTTCTTGTCTTTAGAAAGCAAAGGTAATCAAAGAAGAACTCCACTTAAGCTATTTGAAAAGAGAGATTTTTCTGCTCCTTCCGTAGTTTAACAGCTATAAACTTCTTTAACCAGCTTTGTTCATTTTTTGCTTGCCCAAAAAACGAACC
>Ga0209427_10004808_pt1 | contig 15544 bp, 14 predicted proteins | sample DeeMarSWOR136_30_FD_187465 | JGI IMG/M metagenome (GOLD analysis project Ga0209427, IMG submission 187465) | Marine sediment microbial communities from White Oak River estuary, North Carolina - WOR-1-36_30 (SPAdes) (version 2) | ecosystem: Environmental > Aquatic > Marine > Intertidal zone >...
CGCTGCCACAGGGTGGGACTTCACGGAAGACGAGGCGCGTGCTGTTGGATTGCGCGTCGTCAACCTGATGAAGGCCTTCAACCTGCGGGCGGGGATAACACGGGAGCATGATTATCCCTCGACGAGATACGGGTCAACCCACACCGATGGTCCTTGGAAGGGCATCGGGATCATGCCGTACTGGGAAGCCATGCTGGATAACTACTACACCCTCATGGGGTGGGACGTGAAAACGGGGAGACCCCTGCCCGAGACGCTGAGAAAACTGGGCATCGAACACGTCATTCAAGACATATGGTGACCCCCAAAAACGCGGTGGGGGCTGGGCGCGACCGAGCCTGATAAGCCGGAATAAGACTCCCCGTCAATCCCCACGTTGCAGAGATTACCCATGAAGCCGTCCTACTAAGCGTGTAGAGCAAGCTATATCCCGAAAGAATAGTCGAATGAGTACCGTTGCTGTAGTTCCATCATTGTTCCGGGAGGTTCCCCCTGTTGTGCTAGGAAAGACTTAAAAACAGAGACTTGGAAATGAATAAAAAGGGATTTTAGGAAGGTGAGGTTATGTCTAAAGATCAAGCTATAGGCGCTCTAATGCTTGTTGGAGCCATAGCGGTTATTCTTCTTTTTGCCTGGATGATCACGTCAGAATATGCTATGCTGGCCCTCCAAATCATCGCCACCATCGCGGTCGTTGCCGTCATGGGTATAGTTGCTTGGATCGGCTACACCATGGCTACCACGCCTCCACCAGAACCCATCGAGTTCGAGGAGCCCCCGGAAACCAGTGAAGAGACCGCATAACGTCTTCCACGTGTTGACCTAACTACTCAATCCTTTTTCTTTTTCTGCCTTGCCCCCACTCCAGACGCCCCCTTGATCCATTCCCGTCACCAAATACGTCTGAACCGAGTCCATAGCTAGCTAGCGACCTCCTAACACGTATAACCACCACGCATCGACGATGACGATGTCTCCGAACGCTCTTTTTCCCCCGCTCTTCAAGACAACCCGACTGAAAAAATAAGGCCGCAAAAACCCCTAAAACGGGAAACCTTTATTATAAAACCCATATATCAAGAAATGAGCCATAAAAACAAGCATTGACCTGAAACCCCCCTTAACACCGAATGTTCCCTCTGCCCGCTGTTCAACGCCCGCCAAAAAATTTTTTCGGAGGGGAAGCCTAATAAGCCTTATTTTCCTTAAACCTCCTCAAATACACGCGTTTATAGGAGACCGCTCATATGGATAAAGAAATACACCGCATCGTCAAGCGCGAAGCCCCCGAAAAAGAGTGCAAGAAGATCCTGAAAAGCATCGAGCAAACCTTTCACGAGGGACGACCTGAACGGGAATGGATCCTCGAACAACTCGCCGGCTTAATAAGCTACGCGCGGACCAAGATCATGGACTCCAACACTCCCGCCTCCGAAAGAATTAAATGGAGCCGGGTGCTGATTCAAGCCGCCTCCGCCTGCAACATCACCCTGCGAGACCGGGACATCGCTGAACTGGAAGAAGAAATTGAACGGCTTGAATCCACAATGGACGAACTCGACTAGCAGCACGGATGTACTCAGCGACAATGGTGAGTCGTCCCCGATGCAACCAAACACGTATATGCGAGCTTACCCGATAATACCGAACAACAGTCACCTTGGAGGGGAAGCGGCTTGAACAAGAAGCGTGTATGCGCCCTATTTGTTGGACGCTTTCAACCCTTTCACCTCGGCCACGCAGCGGTCATCCAGGCCATTCTCAACGAAGCCGACGAACTGCTCATTGTCATCGGAAGCTCCCAGAAAAGCCACGACCTGGACAACCCCTTCACCACGGGTGAACGCCTCCGCATGATCAAGGCAGCGCTCAACGAACTGAAGATCCAGAAACCGTTCCACCTCATCCCCGTTCCCGACTCCACGATGCACGCCCTCTGGGCGCCCAAGGTCATCGCCTACTGTCCGCCCTTCGACGTCGTCTACTCCAATGAGCCCCTCACACGACGCCTCTTCAAGGAGGCCGGTATCACCGTGCAGAACACCCCCATGTTCCACCGAGAACGCTACTCCGCCACCGAGATCCGGAGACGAATCCTATCCGACGAGGACTGGCGAAGCCTTCTCCCCACCAGCGTCGTCCGGGTAATTGAGGAGATCGATGGCGTTAAACGCCTCAAGGAGCTAGCGACCACCGACTCCCCTTACGGAGCGACGAAGCGTAATCCGTAGTCACGCCGCACGCCGTCTCGATACCTCTGCTCTCCTTTTGCTTCAGCTACCTCGTATCTACGACGCTTTCCCCCTCAAAAAGGGAGGCGCCTGCTATTTGCCGTCCCTTCTCACCCTCTTTTCGACCCCCACCTCGTAGCCCACAAACACGATGTGCGCCAGCTTGATGAACAACCCCACCTCTATCACCCCCGGCAGCATCTTCACCGCCCGCTCCAAGGCTTCCCCGTCTTCAATCGCCCCGAAGTCCACGTCCAACACGTAATGTCCATTATCGGTCACAAAGGGCGTCGTCTCCGTAACCCGTCGAAGACGCGGGTCTCCACCCAGGGCCCGAACCCGCTGCATCACCACCTCTGTCGCGAAGGGAAGGACCTCCACGGGAACCACCTGGCCCACGCCCAGCCGCTCCGTAACCTTCGTCCCGTCAACAATGACGACAAAGGAGCGTGCCGCCGAATCCACAATCTTTTCACGGGTTAACGCGCCCCCCATCCCCTTGATCAGATTCAGTTCCCCGTCAACTTGATCCGCTCCATCGATGGCCACATCCACGCGCGGATGCTTATTCAGGCTGGTCAACGGAACACCAAACCGCTCCGCCAGGCTGGTTGATTCTTCGGACGTTGATATGCCGAGGACGTTCAGGCCGTCCTCCCGAATCCTCCGCCCCAGCTCCTCAATGGCGTAGTAGGCCGTTGACCCCGTGCCCAGACCCACGACCTGCCCCTCCTCGACGAGGGTCACGGCCTCCAACGCCGCGCGCTTTTTCGCGTCGTCCCGCCACCCCACGCCCTCCACCTCAGCCCTCGACCTCGATCTGCTCAAGCTTCTCCAGCGCCTTCAGAACTTCCTCTTGAATCGCCTCAAGCTTCTGCTCCGCCTCGGTCTTCCGAGGCGGCGCCTTGGGGGGCGGGGGCTTCTCCGCCTCTTTTTTCGTGGGAGTGACCGGCTTAGCCGCTTCCTTAGGCGCTTCTTCCGTGGAACCGAGTCCGAGGGCAGCCCTCATGTTCTTAATCTCTCGGTCAATTTCCACCAGCCGGTCATTGAACATCCGTATCAGTTCGTTCTGCGTGCCCTCCAACTCGAAAAGTCTGACGATCGTCTCTTTCGTGCTTATCTGCTTATCCAACTGCTTCATTTCATCCCCATACTTCTCCAGCAGCTTCGCTTGATCGTCCTTCGTTATCTTGCCCGCAGCTTCCGCCTCATATAACCGGGTGAGCGCGAAGCCCACCACTTCCTTCTCTAAGCCCAGAATTCGTAAATCGTCTCTGGCCTTATCCGCTTGGGACGAGGGTATCGACCTCGTCTCGAGGGTGGGGGGGCCTGAAGGAGCCGCTTTTTCCTCAGGCCCTTCTCCGTCTGTCAGTGCCTTCCGTTTCTTGAAGAGCGTAATTTGTCGGCCGCGGGTGGCTAGGAGAATGACAGTCGCACATCCAACGACGCAGGCCATGGCAATTATTGGCAGCCAGGCCTCACTCAAAGCCTCAGACACACGAATCCCTCCACTCTACTATCTCATCTGCGCTACTATATATAAAATATGACCCGTTTGTATCTTCCTCTAATCCTATATTATGCTATCGCCTCAAAAAGGTTGTTACATCATGCGTACTGACGGAGCCTCGATACCCCCTGGAACCAAAAATAATCCAATATGGAGCGCATGGGGAGATTCTAGCAAACCCGGGCTTTAAGGAAGAAGCGCCCTCTTATCCCGTCTCTTACCTCCCACTTCCTCCACACTTTCCTTTATACTCCTCCATCGTAAAGAAAAGGCATATATCCTCACCCGAGGAAAGGATAGCTTGGTGTGAATCGGGTGAAGCAGGCGGCTATAATATATTGGTCCAAGACTGGAAACACGGAGAAGGTAGCTTTTGCCGTGAAAGACGGCCTCGACCGGGCAGGCCTCACGGTTTCTCTTCTGAGGACAGAGGACGCGGAAGACCTGGACCTTTACGCGTACGACCTCATCTGCGTCGGGTCCCCTTCCTACCAGTGGCATCCCCCCCAACCCGTGACCAACTTCTTACAGAAGAAATTTGAGCAGTATCGAAGGCTGGGACGCATTAAACTGGGTGCTCCAACGATCCCGGGAAAGAACGTGCTCATCTTCTGTACGTATTCGGGACCGCATACGGGACTTAACGAAGCCATCCCCGTCGGCAAGTACATCGGCCAATTCTTCGAGCACCTGGGCTTCACGGTTCTCGCGGAGTGGTACGTCCTCAGCGAGTTTTGTGGGTCGGCGGAGAGAAGTACCCTGGGCCGACTGGGCGACATACGGGGGAAACCCAACGAAGACGACCTGAACAAGATACGGGAAGACGCTGAAACCCTCGCTCATCGCTTGTGAACTGGAGGAGCGGAACCCTTGTCTTAAGAAGCCACTTATCCGAAAACCCTGTAGTCTCGTACAATCGTCAGGTTTTAATATAGCGTGTTCATAGCCTTCTCTACTGCAAAGATCTTCACGGCAGAACACGCACTTTCCGTCAGATACCTGCTGAACCTCGGGAAAACGTACTGTTTATGGCGTACTACCTTACGCCACATCATATCAAAGGGGGGCCTCATGAATCATACCTTTCTCAACAATGAGGTAAAAGACCGCGTTGTCGTAGTCTCCTCCCTGAACAAAGCGCTTCACGATTTTCCCGCCTTAGCCGAGCAGGCTGGTTTCAAAGCCGCTCGATGGCACATGATTCTTCTGAAACCGAATGTCTGTGGGATGTACCCCCCTGCACTCGCCCTCTTGCGGGCCGTAATCCAGTATGTGACGCCCTATGCCAAGGCCCTTGTTATCGGTGAGACGCCGAGTGCGATGAACGATCCGACGGAGCGTTTTCAGTCGCTCGGGATAACGGCGATGGCCCGCGCTCAAGGCGTCGTTACGCGGGACTTAATGGATGACCCGATTATTCAAAAACGTGTCCCCAAACCCCATACGCTGACGCGGATTCCTCTGCCCTCCACGGTTATGGACGCAGACCTACTCGTCAATTGTCCGGGTGTGGGAACCCATGGCAACACGCTTCTTACCTGTGCCCTCAAGAATCTCTTTGGCTTGATAGCTGAGCGTCATAAATTCTCCCGGCTTCATCCGAAGGGCGTCAGTGAAGTGGTGGCGGATCTGTTTCAAATCGTGAAACCCGGCCTCAACGTCGTCGATTGTGGGGAGAAGGTTCTGGTAGGTACAGACGCTCTGAGCGTTGACGTTGTCGCGTGTGACTTCGTATCCCTTTCCCCCTTGAAGGTGAGACATCTGGTTTTAGCGGCCCGGGACCTGGGCTTTGAGTTACGGGGTTTACGTATTCGACGCATCGAACTGTAACTCTTGAAGCGTAGCGGTCGTTCGTGGCAGGCTAGAGGTAGGCTGCGACAAGAAGAGTCAAGGCATAAGTCTCTGGTCTCTCGGCTCAGGCTATTTTTAGGATAGAATACGGCGAAAGCGTCGCTAACCTCGTTGTGAACGCAGTATATCAAAGAAAAAAAGGGAAGGTGGGGAGTGGCTTCTGATCTATGGTGACGGATCCGTTATCCACGCATCCATCGGCCGAAGACCGGGTATTTGAGGGTGATCATTTCGAGGAATGCTGGCTTTCCGGAACGGTTGACCTTGATTGCGCGCTTGATGGCGGGGATGACTTCGTCGGGTTCTTCGACCCGCTCACTGTGCATTCCCAGTCCTTCCATCATCCTCGCCGTGCTTAACACCGTCGAGGACGTGACCTCGCTTGTTTCGGGGTTATGGCCTTCGCCCCAGAACCCCGGACCATAGCCCGCGAAGCCTGAGTTGTTGATGTGGATGACCGTGATCCCGATGTTCTCCCTAACCAGCGCTTCATAGTTGCCTATTTGGTACATGATGCCTGCGTCTCCTGTGACGTCAAAGACCTCTCTGTCCGGGTAGGCCAGTTTGGCCCCTGCTGCTGCGCCCAGCGTGAAGCCTAAACTGCTGCAATTCCCCCAGCCGATGAAGCCCCGCGGAATGAGGGCCTCGTAGATGGTGCTCAGCTGATCCCGGGTATTTCCCGCGTCATGGGTCACGGTCGAGTTCTTCATGTCAATGGCTTCCATCAGATCGCAGTAGACCCTGTAGGGGTTGATGGGCTTCGTGTTTGATTCAATCGCGGCCTTATACTTCTCTCGTTTCTCGTCCTGAACGCCCTTGATCTCGTTCACCAGCGCTGCGTTCTCTGGCCTCCCCCCTGACCCCGCCTGCCGCTTCACCTCGTCAATCATCTGCCTGAGGACGAGCTTCGCGTCGCCGATGACGGCGTGGTCAACCTGGTAGCGCGTGTTGATGTCGCGCTCGTCGATGTCAACCTGTACGATGACCTTCCCCGCGCCATCAAAGTAATGTTTGAAGTCACCAGGCGCCAGGCTCTCTCCTACGCCAAAAACGAGGTCAGCGCCGCCCAGAAAATGATCCACCGGAATGTCGCGTACGCCGATATACAAGGGGTGATTCTCGGGGAACACGCTTTTCGCCAACAGGGACGCCATGACCGGTGCTTGGACCAGCTCCGCGAACTCGAGTAGTTCGTCGCATGCGTCTCCGTAGAAGATGCCCTGCCCGGCGTAGATGATGGGCTTCTTGGCCGCGAGGAGCGCCCGCACCGCGACCTCCACGTCACGGGGGTCTCCCGGATACTTCCACCCTTTCACGGTCTCGTAAGGATATTTTGCCTCATCATAGTCGCCTAATCCCAAAAACCCGCCAGCTTCATGCAAGATAACCGGTCCACGCCTGCCCGTTCTCAGATAGGTAAACGCCCGCCGCATGAACTCCGGTATCCGTTTGCCTTCAGGGATATATCCCGTCCACTTCGTTATCCCACGATACTGCCTCGTGATGTCAAACCGGTTTTGGCCGAGCTGACTGAGGGTCGGTCCCGCCATGATGCCTAGGATGGGCGAGCTGTCTTCGAAGGCTTGCGCGACCGCGCCTTGCGCTATCTCCGCGCCAACCGGGAAGGCTCCGCCCTGGATATTGAATACACCGATCTTCTTCCCATTCGACGCCCGTGAGTACCCATCAGCAAGGGCTACCGCAAACCGCTCATTCCGCATCATGATGATGCGAAGTTTTTCGTCGCGCGCCGCACGCGTGATGTTTCCCACAGGCATGACGCTCAGAAATTCTACCCCTTCTTGTTGTAGAATTCGTATTATTCCATTTGCCGCTTTCACGAAATATTTCCTCCATCGCGTAATGAAGAACCCCTACTTGTTCCTTATAAGTTATGCGCTCTCTCGGTATAGGTAGCCGGAATCGCGTAGTTGTTCGCGTCCCATACGACGACCGTAGGTCGTGTGCTCTGGTTGACTAAAACCTTTTAAGCCCCTTTTTTAAACCTATAAACTTGCATACAAGAAAGAATCATGGAGACTTGGAAACATATTGGTCAGGTTATACGAGTACAAAGGAAAGGAACTACTGAAGACTGTTAAGATCCCGGTACCAGAGGGCTACGCGGCGTCAACACCCAAAGAGGTGAGGACAGCAGCGGAGAAGATCGGAAAACCCGTGGTCATTAAGGCGCAGATCTTTGCGACAGGGCGCTTCAAGGCCGGGGGCATCAAGTTCGCAGACACCCCGGAAGAGGCTGAGGCGGTGGCGTCGGGCCTCATCGGCGCCGAGGTCAAGGGCATACCGGTGAAAGAGGTATTGGTCGAGGAGAAGCTTGACATAGAAACCGAGTTTTACATCGGCGTCATTGTTGACACTTCCCGGGACGTACAGGGGCCGGTTCTTATTTTCAGCACCAAAGGCGGAACAGGCATCGAGGAGATCGCCAAGGAGTTCCCTGAAGCGGTCGCCCGCATGAACGTGGATTACAGTCGAGGCGTCCGGGCATACGATGCTTACAACCTGGCGTTGAAAGCAGGGGCGCCCCGTGATCTGTTGGGGCCTCTAAGCGTTGCCATCTGTGGTCTGTACGAGGCCTTTGCCAAGTATGAGGCCCGCTCAGCAGAGATCAACCCGCTCGTGTTGACGAAGGCTGGCCAGGTCATTGCGGCTGACTGTCGCATCACCGTGGACGACTCTGCTATCTTCCGTCACCCGGAGCTTGGGATACGGGTCGCCCGCGAGTTTCAGCGAGAGCCCACCACCCTGGAAATGGTTGCTTGGACGATAGAGGAGGGTGATTACCGCGGTAACGCGTACTTCTCTCAGATGGTGACTGCCATCGATGGGCCTGGCTACGTGGGCTACCACGGTATCGGGGGCGGAGGCGCCATCTTAGGCGTCGACGCCTTAAATAGACAGGGCTTGAAGATAGCGAACTACTCCGACTCCAGTGGAGATCCAACGGCCTCGAAGGTATATCGCTTGGCCAAGACGATTCTGGCGCAGCCAGGCATCGAGGGCTTCCTGCTGGGCGGCTTTATCGTGGCGAATCAAGAGCAGTGGCACCACGCCCACGGGCTTGTGAAGGCGCTTAGAGAGGATCTTGCCGAGAAACCGGGCTTCCCCGTCGTGCTTCTCATCTGTGGGAACCGGGAGAAGGAGTCCCACGTCATTCTGGATGAAGGTTTAAAAGACCTACCGATCCGCTATGAAATCTATGGCAGTGAGTACGTCTTCAACCCCGACTTTATAGCCGAGAGGATGAGAGCGCTGATAGACGCGTATCGAAAGGATAAGGAGGCTGCGTAGATGCTGGAGTTTGAAGAACGCACGATAAAGATAACAATCGACGACAGTAAATGCCCGGACTGTAAGACGAAGGCCTGCATCAAGGCCTGCAGCCTTTACAGTCGTGGCATACTGAGGCTTCGAAGTGGTAAACCGACCCTCCTGGCGTCCCCCGACGAGGTGAAGAGGAGGGGAACCGAGTGTCTGGCCTGCGAATACGAGTGTTGGTTCAGGGGGTTAAACGCCATCACGATAGATATTCCCATGCCAGAGTTAGACGAATTTAAACGGTCATTAGTACCATGAAGGGATGAAAAATGGCGATACTTATAGACGAAAATACGACAGCCATCGTGCAAGGGATTACTGGCCGATCGGGCGAATTTTTCAGCCGATATATGCGGGAATATGGCACCAAGATCCTCGCGGGGGTGACGCCGGGCCGAGGGGGTTCCATGGCTGCAGGCGTCCCCGTATACGACACGGTGGAGGAAGCCGTCAAGAAGCATGGGCCCATCGACGCCAGCGTGACCTTCGTTCCCGCTCCGTTCCTGAAGGACGCGGTGCTGGAAGCGATAGATGCGGGCATAAAGATGATCGTGTCCCCCGTTGAACGCGTGCCCCTCCACGACCTCATTGTAATGGTCTCAGCGGCAAAGCGAAGCGGTGTTCGACTGATAGGGCCCGGAACCATCGGCATCATCAGTCCGGGGAAAGCGGTGCTAGGCTGGGTGGGCAGCTCCGCTCAGAGAGCCGCAGAGGTCTTCAAGCCCGGGCCGGTGGGAATTCTGTCTCGAAGTGGCGGCCAATCCGGGACCCTTCCCTGGATCATCAAGGAAAAAGCGGGATATGGCTGTAGCACCCTCGTTCATGAAGGGACCGAGCCCATCATTGGCACGTCTTTTGGCGACATTATGAGCCTCTACGAGGCGGATGAGCAGACGAAGGCCATTGCGATGTTTGGAGAGCTTGGCGGCACAACCGAGGAAGAGGTTGCGGAGGAGATGAAGAAGGGGCACTTCACAAAACCACTGGTGGCCTATATCGCAGGAGCCTGGGCTCCCGAAGGCATGCGCTTCTCCCACGCCAGCAGCATCATCGAGCACGGAACCGGATCAGCTAAAAGCAAGATCGGGGCCCTCACGGACGCGGGAGCCTACGTGGTTGAAAAACCCGCTGAAATCGTCACCAAGATCAAAGAGGTCTTACGATAAGGGATAACAAATAAATACCGCAATAAGATAACTTCGGTGAGAGGTTGAATAACATGGTCGTTATGAGATCCGTGATGTATACGCCCGGGAACAACTATCGAATGATACAGAAGATGCCCTCCCTAACCGCAGACGTCCTCGTTGCAGATCTGGAGGACTCCGTACCCCCCGAAGAGAAGGAGACCGCCCGCTTCATTGTTCGAGACGCTATCCCAGAGATAGCGAAGAGTGGCGCCTTGGTCTACGTGAGAATCAATGACTGGCGAACAGGCCTTACCGAGGGAGACCTTGAAGCAATCGTGCAGAAGGGGCTGGACGGCGTTGTCCTCGCCAAGACCGAGTCGAAGGAAGACGTTCAAAGACTGGATGCGAAGCTGACGGCGCTCGAGAAGGAACGGGGCCTGAAGAAGGGGACTGTCGCCATCCAGCTCCTCATAGAGACGGCTAAGGGCGTCATCAACGCTGCTGAATCCGCTCTGGGAAGCAAACGCGTGAACTCCCTCGTCTTTGGCGCAGTCGACTACACTCGCGACATGCGCATCACCTTGACGAAGGAAGGTGGCGAGATCTTGGTCTCCCGATGTTGGACCGCTGTCGCCGCGCGAGCCGCTGGATGCATCGCTATCGACCCGCCCTATCCCGCCTTCAGAGACACTGAAGGCTTCTTAAAGAATTCGCGAGAGGGGAGGCAATTTGGGTTCGAGGGGAGAATGCTGATTCACCCATCCCAGATTGAGCCCAGTCATGACGCGTACTCTCCAACAAAGGAGCAGGTCGAATACGCCCGAGAGGTTGTGTCCGTCTTCGAGGACGGAATGAAGAAGGGCTTAGCATCCGTTCCCCTTCGAGGACAGATGCTCGACATCGCAGTCTACCGTACTCAAAAAGATACCCTTGCAGCAGCTGAAGCCGTCGAAGCATGGTTGAAGGAGAAGGAAGAACGGAAGAAGCAGTGGGAGTAAGGCTTCAAGCAACTCTTAACACCCTTTTTCTTTTTTTAACCCGTTCTATCTTGACAAAGCAGAGCAACACATTTTCCATACAGCAGCTAGAACTCGTATCTCTATTATGAGCAGTAGAACCAGAATTTTTCTTTTTTTCCAGACGCGTTCTTTACGCGTGAAAGGCGCTTATCCTCTGGATGGAGAATCGTCTATTAACAATGTTAATGTAGACTATGCTAAGAGACGAAAGATGAAAAAAGGGACAGATAGACCGCTGGACTTTTCCTAATTTATAACCCACTCTACTATTCTTGTATTCAGAAGCCTTCACTGATCAGGGCTATTAAACGCTACTACCCTCCTTTATAATAATTGCCATATCTCCACGCACTTCGGTTTCTGAAACGAATAGCAGAACTTATATGTACCTTCTCCTCGTGTTGTACCAAGGAGGAATTATCTTTTGAAAGGAAGTCAAGCAATCGCAAAAATCTTGAAGATGGAGGGAACCGACTTCGTTTCCCACTATCCCTACGTTCCTGTGACCGAGGACCTGTTGGATGAGGGAATCCGAGTCATCACAACGCGACACGAGCGGACAGCGGTCTCGATGGCCGACGCCTATACACGGTACTCCATGGGGCATACGACGGGCGTTGCCATGTGCCAGGTCGGGTGGGCTGCTCACAATCTCCTCGGCGGGTTGGGACAGGCCTTCGACGACCTCTCGCCCATGCTGATGATGCCCACTGGGTGGAAAATGGACGCGTTAGACAAGCGGGTCTTTGACTCGACCAAGGAATTTGTCTGGGTCACCAAGTGGAGCGCCCGCCTCAACAGCGCCGGGAACATCCCCGACCTGATGAGCTTAGCTTACACACGGTTGAGGACGGGGAGGCCCGCGCCAGTTCTCCTCGAGATGATGCAGGATGCTGTGAACGGAGAGCTTCCCGACTCAGCCTTCAACTATCGGCCTATAACCGGCTGGAAGTCCCAAGGAAACCCCCATGATGTGGAGGTCGCTGTTAAAGCCCTCTTAAATGCCAAAGCTCCAATACTCTACGTCGGAGATGGCGTTCTTCAAGCAGACGCGGCTGAAGAACTGAGAGAGTTCGTTGATCTTGTCCACTCCCCGGTCATTACAAGCATGAAGGGGAAGAGCGCCCTCTCAGAGGATCATCCGCTCTCCGTTGGGATGCGGGGAAGAGCTCTGTGGCTGTGTATGGGTCGAGCTGACCTCGTCTTCGGTATTGGTACAAGTCTGTCCGGCGCCTTCGGGCCACCAGTACCCCCTGGAAAGAAAATCGTATTGTGTAATATCGGCGAATATGATGTGAACCTCTACCATAAAGTAGATCATGCTGTTATAGGAGACGCTAAACTGGTTCTCAACCAACTCATTGACGAAGTTAAGAAGCAAACCAATGGCACTGGGCTCAGGCGAAACCAAGAGCTTGAACAGGAAATTGCACGGGAAAAAGAGCTTCAGTTGCAAGAGTGGCTGCCTATACTCACCTCCAACAAGAAGCCCATTAACCCCTACCGAGTTGTTTGGGACATGATGCACACCTTTGATCGAAAGAACACCATTATCACCCATGAAGCGGGGGGGCCGCGTGAGCAGTTAACTGCCATCTGGGAATCTCTCGTTCCACGGAGCTACTTGGGGTGGGGACATACAACAAACCTTGGCTTCTCATGGGGCGCCGCCATGGCTGCAAAGCTGAAATGGCCTGAGAAGCTCGCCGTAAACTGGGTTGGCGACGCAGCGATGGGCCATAATGCTATGGAGATGGAGACTGCGCTGAGGGAGAACTTACCCATTTTGACCGTTGTAAGCAATAACTCAGGCTACGCGATCTATGGTCCCAAGGAAACGTCAGGTCTGAAGAGCATCGAGGATAAAATGGTGGCATCAAGCGCTGTCATCAGCTACGCTGCCGTGGCTGAAGGCTTAGGATGGTATGGTGAACGCGTTGAAGAGCCAGACGAGGTGATTCCAGCGTTAAAGCGGGGGATCAGAGAAGTTAACGCCGGCAGACCTGCCATGATTGAAGTGATAACGAGCTTTGAGCCAGCGCGGATCAGCCTCCAAATTCCCGACGGCTATCAACCGGGGAAGCTGTAACGCCCTTCTCACCTTTCTTTTTTTAAAGTCTATTCATAAGCGGTTCGTAAATCTTCTACTGCTTCTTTTTTCGACTTCGTTCAACGCCTATCTCAATACTATTGTGTGTTCTTCACACAGTCCACTCCATCCCTTTTTCATTTGAAAACACGGGTAGTAGAACCATCAGCGTTCAGAGGACCAGCTACAGGATTCCCTACGTTCCCTAATGCTGTTTTAAATAATCAAACAGGTAAGAACATCTGGGTTGAATCGACCCAAAGAAATAAATAGTGTATGTTGACTCTAGAGGTTTGATGCTGTATGGTTAGATTAAAGGAAGATCCTCTAAGAGCGCTGAGTATCGCGATCTTTAAGGCCGTTGGTGCGTCTGAGGAAGAAGCAAACATAGTCTCCCAAATCCTAGTTGACACAAGCATTCATGGCGTGGACTCCCACGGAGTACGAGCCATCCCAGGATACATCAAAAACATTAAAGCAGGTTCACAAGCTCCTGGCTACGCCTTAGTTCCTGGAACGCCCATCAAGACCCTTGTCGACACTCCGACCACCGCCATGTGGGACGCCGGCCCCGGCTTCGGCTTCGTGGCAGGGTATAAAGCGATGAAGACGGCCATGGAAAAAGCGAAGACGTACAAGATGGGGAGTGTCGGCTTGAACGGAACGGGACATATCGGTGGTTTATGGTGGTACTCGTATCTAGCCGCTAAAAACAACATGATCGGGATCACCCTCTGCAGAGGAGGTGGCCACGATGCCGCGCCTTATGGCGGAGTTGAAGCATTGTTGGGCATCAATCCCCTCTGTGTTTCTATCCCCGCCGGAAAGTACAAGCCCATCATCCTCGACATGGCCACGACAGGGGTTGCCATGGGACATCTAGCGGTCATGTCTGTTAGGGGGCAGAAGGCGCCCGAGGGCTGGCTCATTAAGCCAGACGGTACCTGGTCCAGCGATCCCCTTGCCGTCTTTAAGGGTGAGGCAAAACCCGTTGCGTTCGGCCATCCCTATAGCGAATACAAAGGCTATGGCTTGAGTGTCGTCGTGGAGGCCCTAGCGGGCGCTATTGGCTCGGGCTGCAGCCTCGACGAGACAGGCTTCGGCCACTCCTTCACGGCTATCGATCCAACAGGCTACTGCCCGCTCGACGAGTTCACTGGTCGGGTCGAATCGATGATTGATCACCTGAAAGCGTCGAAAAAGAGACCGGGTTTCGATGAAATCCTGTATCCAGGCGAGCCCGAATGGCGAGAAGAGGAGAATCGACGAAGGTTAGGGATCTTCGTGGACGACCCCTGGTGGGATAACATCGTCAAGACCGCGAACGAGCTTGGGGTAGATGTCGACGGAATCATGAAAGACGGCGTTGTCACGTCGTAGATCCACAAGGACCTTTGAAAACCCCCGCATCTCTTCCTCATTCCCTCTTTTTATCAAGTCCCGGTTCGTGATTGGGCTTATTTACTGCTCTTAGCCTTTCTGATTAACACACTAGTTACATAGATTTCCCATAACCAAGGTTTTTCAGAGTTCGTGAATCAGCTTTCCTTGCTGATTTCCTCACGGATTCTCAACGCCTATTTCACTGCTATTTATCCACATCTATACAGAAACAACACTTTGTTCGATTTCAGAGAATCAACCGAATTGAGATCTCATATTGTATCGAATTTAAGGGTAACAAACATATTTATTTCTCTTAACTGCATGCTCTAAAAACAAGGGGTCAACAGGCGGCTATCTTTGACGAAGCTATCAGCGAAAGACTCTTCCTACATAAGTTTGGCCATCTTATGGGGGACCTTCTTCGTCGGCTTCAGTGTCAGGATGGCTGTCATAATAACCATGCCCTTGATTCGAGAAGAACTCCAAATAACCCACGCCCAAGCGGGAATGCTGCTATCAATCATAACCGTCTCCTACGGACTGATTCAATTCCCCTCTGGAATTCTTTCAGACACCTTCAACAATAAGAAACTTCTGATCATGGTGACCTTCTCCCTTGTCCTCGCACTGATGGGAGTGAGCTTTTCCCAGGATCTACTGCCCTTCGCCTTAAGCTTGCTGTTAACAGGCCTATTCGTCGGGTTCAACACACCCATAAGCTTTTCTATACTCTCAAAGACGTTTCCAAAGAGAATGGGAACTATGATGGGTATCTACAACACCGCGCCCTCCATGGCCCAGTTTTTTGGGACCTATATTTCAGGCGTTGTAGCCATCACGTATAACTGGCACTATGTATACTATGTTTGGATTCTTCTCACTCTACTCTTACTCATTCTTGTCTGGCACTTCATAAACACAACAACTACTCAAAAGGACGAGCCACTACTGGAGGTACAAACTAGTAAAGACTTCTTCTCAAATAAGGA
>Ga0209427_10004809_pt1 | contig 15543 bp, 10 predicted proteins | sample DeeMarSWOR136_30_FD_187465 | JGI IMG/M metagenome (GOLD analysis project Ga0209427, IMG submission 187465) | Marine sediment microbial communities from White Oak River estuary, North Carolina - WOR-1-36_30 (SPAdes) (version 2) | ecosystem: Environmental > Aquatic > Marine > Intertidal zone >...
GATCCTAAAACATATTGGCCATGTTCAAGATATGGACATTGTGGCTAGAAACCGCTATTTTTCATAGCCAAGGTAAAGGGGTAAGATATTATGAATAAGCCACAGACGATTTTAAATGTTGATCTTAGCAATGAGGAGACAAGTGTGGAGCTGCTCGAGCAGTCTATTTCACGCCGCTTTATTGGAGGAAGGGGGGTGGGAGCCTATCTATTATACAATAGAGTGCCAAGAGGAGAAGATCCCAAATCACCAAAAAACGCGCTAATACTTTGTACAGGCGTTGGGGTAGGTACGGGAATTCCAGGAGCAAACAGAATATCGTTTCTGACTAAATCCTCGCATGGGACCTTTTCCTTTTCTCATTCGGGAGGGAAGTTTCCCACTGCGTTAAAGCGTGCTGGCTACGATTACGTTTTGATTTTCGGAAAGGCAAAACACCCCGTTTACTTGTTTATCGACAAAGAAAACGTATCCATCCGAGATGCCCGGCACCTGTGGGGCAAATTGGTTTGGGAAACAGAGGATTTGATTAAAGAGGAGGTGGGAAGTGATGTTATTGTCGGAACTATTGGACCTGGGGGTGAAAACCTGGTTCCCTTCTCTTCCTTTGTAACTGAAGTACATCATGTTTCTGCTAAAGGCGGAGCCGGCTATATTGCGGGCTCGAAGAACTTGAAAGCTATTGTGGTAACTAAACCAAAGGGTAGAGGAGATATGGAGAAGAGCCGAGTTTCCCCGATCGTATCGTTTATTCGACAGAGAATTCAAAAATCTCCTACCACCGAGGCATTTAAGAATTACGGTTCACTAAATTTTGTCGTAACTCATTACAATCTAGGCGCTATATCAGGCTATAACTTTAGGCACAACAATTCCAGTGAAGAGGGTATTAAGGCATACCATCATGAGCTCTTTGATAGGATGAGGGCCCAACGAAAAGCATGCTACGGTTGTCCAATCGGCTGCAATCAGATTTGTGAGGTCAATGAGGATATTCCCAGATTCGCGAAACAGACCAAAATTGAATGGGGTTCACTGTGCGCTTTGGGACCCTTATTAGGGGTTTTTGACTATGAGCAACTGGCTTATTTGATATGGCTATGTGCTCAGTATGGGATCGATGCCAAGGAAACAAGTTCATTAATAGGCATGCTCATGGAGATGTATGAGGACGGTGTAATTAGTGAGCAAGACACAAATGGGCTGGAGGTCAAATGGGGGAACTTTAGAGCTGTCCAAGAAATGATAAAAGCCATAGCTCGCAAAGTTGGGTTAGGCGCTGTTCTAGGCGAAGGATCTGAGGGGGTGCTCAAGGGGTTTGGCCAGGAGGCGGAGCGTCGGTATGGCTGGGTCAAAGGCTGTGGCATATCAGGAGCAGATGTACGGGCAGATTATTCATGGGGTTTAGGCCATGCCCTCAGTACCAGAGGCCCTGACTGTCAACATCATTTTGCGATAATTGCTCGAATGGGTAGAAAAGATCTCGCCAAGGAGTTGTTCGGGGATGAAAAAGCAGCTGATCGATTAAGTCCTGAGGGGAAAGGCAAACTAGTTTGGTGGAGCGAAAACTATAAAGCCATTATTGATTCCATTGGCTTCTGCCTTTTCTTGTGGCAAAACGTTCTAAGGATACCTGCCACATCTGTTGAGTTTTTCACCGAGATGTATAATGCTGTTTCAAACGAAAACGTTTCTTCAAAAGAACTATTCAAAATGGGAGAGAGAATCGTCCAGCTAGGCCGAGCGTTTAATTCGAGGGAAGGGTTTTCCCGAGCTGATGATACTTTGCCCTACCGATTCCTTAAAGTGCCGGCACCCGATGAACCGGTCGCTGGTTCCACTGTTCCTCTCTCTCACCCCGGAATGTTGGATGAATATTATGCTTGGAGAGGATGTGACAAAGAGGGGCTTGTCACTCGAGAAAGGCTGGAACAAGTGGGTCTCGAAGAACTTGCTGAGGATCTTCAAGATATGGGAAAGCTTTCCGAAAACAAACAGGAGGTTTCGTTCAACGACAATGCTGCAGTCAGGACCTTGTACAGGGAAAGGAGTTTGGCCGAAATAGGGGGTCCAGATGCTCCCGATTCTAGTAAAGAAAAGAAAGATGAATCTAAATTCAAGCATATCGATGTTCGCTACCAACTTGGATAATTGAAACTCTATGCATTCTCGACATGGGGACTACGGTCAGCGGTCAATTTTTTGCATCCTAACTCTCGTCTAAGGAGCATAATGAAAACTCAAGCGCAGGAGGTGTTTCACCATGAGTAAGAGCATTATCTCTGTGCCTAATGCACCAAAGCTACCGTTTTCTCCTGGCGTAAAAGCAGGAGACTACATTTTCATATCAGGTCAGGTTGGACATCAAGACCCGAAAACGGGTGACGAAATCAAAGGAATAGAAGCTCAAACAACACAATGTATAGAGAATATGAGAGAAATCCTGAGCAGCGCAGGATCAGATTTAGGTGACGTGGTTAAAGTGACCGTTTTTTTGACAGCGGCCGATGATTTCCGTAAGATGAATGAAGTGTATCGGAGTTATTTCACTGGGGATCTACCTGCCCGTTCTACCGTCGTCACCGGGTTGGTCATTCCTGGGATGCTTATTGAAATGGAGTGCGTCGCTTACTGCCCATAGCCTTTTCGTCTAAAAAATGGGCTGTAAGTAATCACCTTTGTTCTAGTTTATAAATAGCTCCTCACAGAGTCCAAGATACAAACGGAAATGTTGAAAATCGGTAGATTAAAGACTACCCAAATAAATCTTCACTTTTTGGCGGGTCAGGATTTTCAAGACTACCTGCCATATCCTCGCCTCTGAATGGCCATTATTTAATTACGACTACCAGATGAAAACTTTACAGTTGGCCGATTTAACCCTACCCAAATTACTCTATACTTTATACCAGCAGCGAACTATGGCTTTGAAGAATTTGATAAAGGCCATTTTAATGAGTTACTAATATATCAATGAACGTCTCCCTTCTCACAAAAGTGATAGACGTGAGTGCGAGAAGGCTAGTTCGGGTGCAGCAATGCAAGACAGAGTTGATACCACACCAGATCAAGGGGTACATGAAATAGGTCCAGAACGTGAAACGTGGAGCATTTTGTTTCTCGCATCCATCTTTTTTTTATCCTACAACGGCCGCTCTATAACCGGTCCTTTGCTTCCCTCTTTGGAGTTCGACCTTGGACTTAGCCATGCCCAATGCGGTGGTCTTTTTGTATTCCTGTTCCTAGGTTACCTGGTGGCTCTCTTAGGTTCAGGGTTTGCAGCCGCCCTAATTGGTCACCGGCGGACCATTATTCTTTCGGCCATTGGCGTGGGCGTAACACTTATGGCCGTTGCCGGAAGTGATACGTTGTGGGCATTGCGTATCGGTTTGATTGTAGTGGGTTTAGCCTCTGGTTTGTACCCTCCCTCGGGGATCGCGGCCTTAACCAAACTGGCAAAACCGGCCCAGTGGGGCAGGGCCATAGGAATCCATGACATTGCCCCCAATTTAAGTATTGTAGCGACGCCTGCGCTGGCCGGTATCTTGATCCACTGGACGTCATGGAGAGGGGTTTATTTCTTATTCGGGATTATTGCTATTTTGGTCGGGTTCGCCTTTGCTCGATACGGTCCGTCCGTGGCCGGCCGAGGACAGGTCCCGAACCTAATCGTGCTCAAATCGCTTTTGGGGAAACCTTCATTGTGGATTATGTGTATTCTTTTTAGCCTGGGGGCGGCTGGAATGATAGGGGTCTTCAACATGCTCCCCCTTTTCCTAACCTCTATACACGGCTTTCAGGCATCTTCCGCTAACCTGATCGTTGGGCTGTCCCGGGTTCCGGGCATTGGTATGGCTCTAGTAGCTGGATGGGTCACGGATCGCATTGGTGCCCGCAAGGCAATTGCGGTTGTGCTGGCGTGTTCCGGATTACTGGCTGTGTTAATCGGGATTGAGTCTGGGACTCAATTGGTTGTGGTTATTTTTCTCCAGGCGGCAGTGGCTCCCTGTTTTTTCCCGGCCGGTCTAGCCGCTGTATCTAAGCTGTTTCCCTTCGAATCGAGGAACCTGGCCATAGCCATCGCTGTCTCTTTTTCCAGCTTTGTGGGATCAGGTTTAATTTCCGGATTGATGGGACTGCTAGCCGATAAGGGCATGTTTGGCACAGGTCTGATGCTCAATGGGATAATGGTTTTGGCAGGAGTCCCAATAGTGATTTTCCTCAAATTCAGGAACGACGCGGAAGAATAAGGTCCAGGAATTGCAAGGTAGGTGATCAGGGCTTACTGACCGGCTTTAACCCAACGTTTCGGTTCATCGTAGGAAAGTTGGGGTCAGGCCCTGTATTATTACATTTTATATTCTTACCAGAATCTGCAATTTCCAGAAGGTGCAGATTACAAGTGAATTTGTTCTTTTATCTCAGCATCCTAGGATTTTCGATGATCTTCTCTTCTATCTGCTTAGACGTGTTTTCTGGGAAAATATAGGAAACCTTTGGTACGGTTCCTTCCGATGCGAGCAGGGGGTGAGATCTTCCGAGCTTTTTTTGAATTGGACTATCGGGATCATCGAGGTCCCCAAAAACCATCACCTTTGATGGACATCCTGCCACGCAAGCCGGCTCCTTGCCTCCGTCAATGCGATGCGCACAAAGTGTACACGTAGAGGCCTTTCCAGGTGGATGCCTGCGGTATCTCTCCGCCTTTTCTTCAAAGGGCAATTCCCAGCCGGGGAAATAGGAATGGGTAGGATTCACCTCTATGACACAATAGGGACAGGCATCTATGCATTCGCCTTGCCCTTTGCATTTATCCTTGTCTATCAGCACAATGCCGTCGGCACGTTTATGAATCGCGTGTTCCGGACACGCCCCAACACAGGGCGGGTTATCGCAATGCATGCACGCATATCGGAAATATGTGATTCTGTCCGGTAATTGGCTTTCCAATTCCAGGACTTTGTTCCACCACACACCCGGTGGGGTAAGATTTTCCTGTTTACATGCCACAACGCAGGTCATGCAACCCGTGCACCGATTCAGATCAAGGAGTATTCCATATCTAGCCATATTCTCCTTCCCCCATCCGCTATAGGATGAAAGTCAATCTTTTGCGACTTCACAGACGACCTCTTTATAGGGAGGGAACCCGGAGATGGGATCAAATTGCCTTGGGATCAATTCATTCACGTTGGCCCCTGCCCACCCGTGCATAATTCCCACAACACCGGGGGGAACCATGACCGTGAGTTTCGCCTTTACACGCATTTGTCCATAGGGCGTTTTCAGTATAACTGCATCTCCATTGGAAATCTCCCTTTGTGGTGCGTCCTCGGGATTGATCGTCAGTTGTGGATCCCGCTGCAGTTCCAACAACCACGGCGCATCTTGTCGCCACTTGCTGTGTGTAATGTAGGGAAGCCTGGAGCCAGATATCAATATGAGGGGAAATTCAGGCGTTGTCTTCATGGGTTCCTTAAACTCGGGCAGGGCCGGATAGCCATATTTTTCCAAAACCGTGGAGACGGCTTCGATTTTACCCGATGGCGTCATAAAACCCGGCTTTTTATCCGGCCGCATATCCCCTGTCTCATACTTCCTGTAGAGTTCAGGACCTTTGGCCGGGATCTCGATCCCCTGCTGCTGGTTTTTTCTCAAATCCTCATAGCTAAGGCCCCACAAGCCAAGGATATCATCACAGGCCGCTTCCACGCTCCCGTTATAGAAAAGCTCGGGGTGTCCCAAACGCACGCCTATGTCCAGGGCTATTTCCCAATCCTCCTTAGCCTCGCCCCAGGGCTTGATTGATGTGCGACCAAACAGCTGCCGGCCAAAAAAGGCAAAGGGGGCCAACCGCTCATAGTTCATGGCTGCCGGAAGAACAAGGTCCACATAATCATGGGTCCAGGGACGGTAGAAATAATCTACAGCCATAGAAAACTCCAGGCTTGCTATGGCCTCCTGGTATTCATGGGTTTGGGGCCATATCATGGTATTGAGGCCCCATCCGAGTAAGGCCTTGACCTTGCCCTCTTTCACCCATTCAACTAGGTGATTGGTCTGTACCTCCCAGAATTTTTCTGCCCAAACCGGAAAGGCCTTAAGGTCCAGTCTATGCTCCTTCATCTGTGTCATCTTTTTTCTCATGGAGAACAGCGGTGGGCCAGCGGACCATGGCCCGGCCATTTCATCCAGAGGATATGTGGGCTTTATCACGCCCCCTTTCATATCCACATTTCCGCAGATGGCAGGAATCATCAATATGGCGCGATGGTTATTTGTGGCGTTCAGGTCATGGGTCGTGCCCTGGGCGCTGGTCATCATGCCCCCGGGGGAATTGCCCGCATAAAGGCGAGCAGCATCAATGATTTTCTGGGCCGGTACCCAGGTAATTCTTTCTACTTTTTCGAGGGTAAAATTCTTGACATACGCTTTCAATTGATCAATGCCGTGGATCCATTTTTCGCAAAATTCCTTATCCTCCAGACCCTCCTTAAAAATGACGTGCATCATGCCTGCTGCAAGAGCCGCGGTCGTAGCAGGCCGGGGCCGCAAGTGGATGTCGGCCAGTGTCCCAGCCGTTGGGGTCAATCTGGGATCCACCACAATGAATTTGACTCCCCGTTCTTTGGCATCGGCAAGATGTCCATGACACATAAAAGGTTGCCCTGAGTAGGCGGGGTTGGTTCCCCATATGATCATCACCTTTGTTTCTTCAGTGGGAAGGTCTCCCATGGTCGGGAATCCATAGGTCAAGAGCTCGGCTAACTGTGCAGCCCTTCGGCACGCAGTGGAACTTTCGCAACCGTAATTGACCGATCCATAAGTGGCTGCCAAACGCTGGACAGCGGCCCGCGGCTCCTTAGGGTCGCCCACATAAAAAAACACAGAATGGGGGCCATGATCCTCCTTGATTCGGTTCAGATGACCCACAATTGTGTCGTAGGCCTCATCCCAGGAAATTCTTGCGTAACCGGGGTCAGAGGATCCCCTAGGGTTGGTTCGCTTCATAGGGTAGGTGAGCCGGTTCGGATGATAAAGGCGCTGGAGGGTTGCATAGGCTTTGGAGCAGATCGGGCCTGCGGGGAAACCGGGCCAGGGTTCTATACGGGTGACAACATCTCCCTTTTTATGGAATTTTATGCCGCAAAAGGGGATTTCATTACAACCATCGCAGAAAGTGTATCCTTCTGTCTCCTGTGCGTCCTCAGAGGCTTCTGCCTGCGCAGACGAATTGAGCACTCTCTCTACCGAATTCTTTCTTGGAGCCATGATGGCTACTCCTTAATTTATGGTTGCGCTCCTATTCTTTTTCAGCCTATTCCATTATTTTCCCCCTTGCTTGTCAGGCTTGAAGCCTCAAAGGAAAGGATCCATGGTCTTGCAATCTGCTTTTATGTCGCCATTTTAAGAGGAAACGGTGAAAGACCCTGTCTCCTCCCTGACTCCTGGAGCAGCCTATCGGCCCCAGGACAAACATTTCCAGAGACGCAACTAAGGATCTATCCCACAATCTTTGGCTTCCTTAAAAAGCAACCAAAGATGGTAAGAATGTCGTAATACCCGGGAAAATTATTAATAAAATGATCAACACAATGATTGCCGCAAAAAAGGGGAATATCCCCTTGAAGATAGTCTCAAGAGGGACATCAAGCGCAATTCCTTTAACTACGAATACATTCACTCCAACTGGCGGTGTAATCGTCCCAGTCTCTACAAAAAGCACAACTAGTACTCCAAACCAAAGCAAGTTTAGTTGAAGATGGTCAAGTATCGGAAGAAAAATAGGGACGAGAAGCATGAGCATGGCCATTGAATCCATAAAAAAACCGCCAAAAACAAACATAAGAGCTATGAGGGCCACGATCATCGCAGGTGGTAACTGGAATCCCATCACCCAGTCCACCAGTCTGAAAGGTATCGTTGTTACAGCCATGAAATGTCCAAAAATTGTGCCACCAGCAACGAGAAGGAAGATCATGCAAGACATTCGCAAACCATCCTCACATGACAAAATAAATTTTTTCCAGCTGAACTCTCTCCTGACTAGTCCAATAACCAAAGCTCCACCTGCTCCGATTCCCCCGGCTTGGGTGGGGCTGAACCAACCAACAAGTAAACCGCCAACAACGAATAAAAAAAGAAAAAGCGTTTCAATGACTAAAGTAAGGGAACCTACTTTCTCTTTCCAGCTCGTTCGGGGGCCAGATGGTGCGATGGAAGGATTGCGCCGGCACAAAATGGAAACTGTCACCACAAAAAGCAGGGTGAGAAGCACACCCGGTAATATTCCAGCAGCAAAAAGTTTACCTATGGATTCCTCTACCAATATCCCGTAAATGATCAACACAGTGCTCGGAGGGATAAGGATACCCAGGGTACCGGCCGCAGCAACCGCTCCAGTAGATATCGTGTCATCGTAGTGATATTTTTTCATCTCCGGGAGAGCTATCTTTCCCATAGTAGCTGCTGCAGCCGGACTTGATCCACAAATAGCACTAAACCCTGCGCTAGCAAGAACCGTAGCCATAACTAGACCGCCACCCAGTTGCCCAACCCAAATGTAGGCGGCCTTATACAGCCTTGAGCCCATCCCACCAGCGAACGCAAATGTACCCATGAGAACAAACATTGGGACAACACTTAAAGGATATGATGAGAATATCTCGAAGATATCCACGGCAAGCGTATAATATGCCGCCCTGAAGCTGTTCAAATACGCAAGACCTAGAAATCCGACAAAGGCCATTGAAAAAGCAATTGGCATCCTGAGGAACAGTAACAGGAGAAGAATGCCGACCCCAATGAAACCTACGATGACTGGATTCATCGTTTTAACACCTTAATCACTGAATTTATGAACTTGAGCAGAAATATTATACAAACCGGAACACACCCCAGGGTTATCGCGAAGACAAAGGGATAAAGAGGTACAAAGAGGGTGGCACTAACCTCTTCCGCCATCTGTAACGCACGCCCGAGCACATAGGTCCGCCACGCAATTACAGCGAAAAGTATTAACTGCAAAAAGTAGATAAAGCTATCGATGGTCACTTGTGAAGCCTCTGAGAGTCTGGAGACAAAAAGCTCAACTTGGATATGCCTACCTGCAATTTGAGCAGCGGCAATGGTGAAAGCAATGGCTACCACTTGGGAGAGCGTTACGATATCAATAGCTCCATGAATTGGAACTCGAAAGAGCTTAGCACCAATAACATCAACGCATGTGAGACCCAATATAAGTAGAAGCCCGATTATCCCTATCCGCTCAAACCAGGCACTAATATAGTGGTTTATTTTTTCAAGTGTTCTCAACATACTAGAAAATTTATCTTTTTTTTCTTCCTAGAATTTATCAATGCTAACATCCTCCACGGACGTACAGCAGTTAAAACCAACGAAACCCTCTTCGTATATTGATTGCTATCACTTTAGAATCTCATCGGGTCCGGTTGCGGACTTGATCCCTGCTTTTAACTGTTTCTTGGTCCAGTACTTGATTCGTTCTTCGAGAAAACTAATCCAGTTCTTAACCTCCTTCTCAGCAAAACCTTTATCAATCATTTCTTTTACATATCCATCGATGACGGGGCGTACGGCATTCTTCCACTTGGCTGCTTCTTGTTCAGATAATTGAATAAATTGGATCCCTTTCTTCATGCCAAATTCTTTTCCGCGCACCTCGGCTGCGTTCCACATCACCGCAAATTTTTCCTTGTACTCCTCAATAGCCCCTTTAAAGATCTCTTGGATGTCTGGAGGCAACTTGCTCCAACTGTTCTTGTTCATGACCACATAAAATGGAAAAACGCTTCCCACCTGCCAACTTAGAGTCGTATAATCAACAACTTCAGCAAAGCGCCAGTCCTTAAGTCCCATTACGCCAGTGTAAACTCCTGAGATAACGCCCTTAGACAATGCATCATAAACTTCCGACATAACTGTAGGGGCAGGGTTTCCACCAAGTGCTTTGATAGTCTTACCGGGTCGACCGGGGGCTCTTATGATCATTCCCTTAAGGTCTTCCATCTGACGCACCGGCCCCTTGGTCATCAATATAGTTACACCGGAAGCATGCATCCAGAGAACACGAACTTCTTCCCACTCCTTTGGTTTATATTTATCATAGAAGTCATTAAGAACATGACAACCGACCCATGGGTTAGGGTAGCCTAATGGTAAAGCGCAAACCTCCGTGACTGGCATACGGCCGGGAGTGTAAAAGACATGGGCAAAGCCTATATCAGCCGCTCCTTCAGTCACTCCCATAAACATCGCTTTGGATTTAAGCAATGAGCCGCCAGGGTAGTAGGCAATTTTCACTTGCCCATTGGTGCGTTTCTCTATGTCCGAGATGAATTCTTCACAGATTTTGCTCGGAGCGGCTGCGGGCGGAAAGAAATTGGCGAATTTCAACCTTATTGTCTCTTTTGCTAGTGCTGGAACGGGACCAATTGAGTATGATATTGATGTTAATAATAGGCAACCAATTCCGACGAGCACTGCTCCTATTTCCCTTTTCATTTGACCCTCCTTCTTTAATAATATACATGCCAAGAAAGTTACCTTACCTCGTCTTTGAAGCTATCTTTTTCACCTCCTTTCTATCTATTCTCTCATTCGTTTACACCTTGGAATGAATCCTAACGGGGATGGGTGCCGGTTTCAGTGACCTGTTTAGAAATGGGCTACATGTCCCATGATCTAAGTTCTCGGAAATCGCTATCGACAACAAAGGCTTCCAGAAAAATCGTTGGCAAAGGAAAGATTTCCGGATGCAAAAAATCTAATAGACATTATTCAACCGGGGTAATTTATAGAGTTGTTCAAAGTTTAGAAATGATTTTTGGTTGAATCTAATTGATACAATCAGTCCATGGACATCTCACGCATGTATCAGGAAAAAGAGGGTAAAAAAGTGACAGGATTTTTCGTAAGCTGAACTATAAGTATTTTACTCTTGAGCGTCAATCATAAATAAGGCCAAAAATATTTTGGCCGCTTGCTTTTTACCAGCCAGCAAGAGAATGTCAATATATTGTATGCGGCTGAAATGGGTCAACATAGCATGTTACTGCTAATCTACACCCCAAGCAATTCCTGAAAAGTTTAGATATTTATAATATTGACTCTGACCTAATTCAAATTGCGATAGTAAGCTCACGAAGTAGGCTAGAATCTAATATCGACCTTGAATGGCCAGATCAGGTCTACTGACATTTATATTGTGTCCAAAATTGTGCCTATTTTTGATGACTAGCAGTGATATGAGGTGAGATTTAGTGACATTCAAGCCAGAAAGGGTAAGGAAAGAAAAGCTATTAATTTTATCATGTTAAATCATCATAGATCATTATTAAGCATTTGTTATCATTGAGTTTTTCGGGGTTCGACTCCCCCCGCCTCCACCAGCCTTCGCTTCGGCGGAGACGAGCGAAGGCTGCCGCGACGTAGCCCGCAGGGCGAAGGCGGGCTTTTAAAATCAACCACCTCATCACCGAAGCTACGGCTCGGCACGCCTGAAAAACAAATAGAAATGATAGGCTTTCATTATGTCTACATCCTCAACAGCCAAGGAGAGCCGTCCCGCCACTATACCGGGTTGACCGACGACCGAGAGGAACGTCTTAAAGCCCACAACTCAGGACAAGTCCCCCACACATCAAAGCGTCGTCCCTGGAAGATTGAAACGGCGATCGCATTTCGCTCTCACAAGAAGGCCGTGGCCTTTGAGAAATATCTCAAAACCCACTCTGGGGGAGCCTTTGCTTCGAGGCATTTTTGAAGTGGAATAGCATAGTCCCGCCTCAGCCTTGGCGCCTTTCCTCCCCAGTAGCCTGTCCATGAGAACGGGTACCGGCTCATCGAATAGCTTTTTACTCTTTTACCAGCGTCCCCTTCCCCTGTTTCTTCCTTTTCCTCCTCGGTTACATCCGCATCGATTTTGAAGCGGATCGTTCGAAGAATGGCTGACCCAATCTTGGAGCGCTGAAACCCTCCGAGCCCTTTCTTATCCCCTCTAACTCGTATCAGAAATTTGACAAAGTGAAACGATTCTATGTCGTCGAGGTTTTAATTGACATAACAGGGAAAATTGTGTCATTATGGAAGCGAAAATTCCAAAAAGGAAGCAAAAATGGAAATCAAGCCTCGAGCTTTTCAGGACCCAAATCAGAGTTTCTTTTTGTTTGGCCCGAGGGGCACCGGGAAAACCACATGGCTCAGGCAGAAATTAGAGAATGCCATCTTTATTGAGCTTTTGGATCCGGAGAGTTTTCGTAACTATTCTGCAAGGCCGGAAAGGTTGCGTGAAGTTGTCGAGGGCCAAAGACCTGGCACCACGATAGTGATAGATGAGATTCAAAAAGTGCCACAGCTTCTGGATGTGGTGCATCAATTGATCGAACAAAAATCTGGCTGGCGTTTCATACTAACGGGGTCCAGCGCCAGGAAACTTAAGCGCGCAGATGTGGATCTGCTGGCCGGCCGAGCTGTGGTTAAGACAATGCACCCGTTCATGGCTGGAGAGCTTGGCGAGGACTTCTTATTAGAGAAAGCCCTTACATTAGGCATGGTTCCCCTTGTGTTGGATGCACCGAACCCAGAGGAGGCGATTGGAGCTTATCTCGCCCTTTATCTCAGGGAAGAGGTTCAGATGGAAGGTCTTGTCCGCAATATTGGTTCCTTCAACAGATTCCTGGAATCCATTAGCTTCAGCCATGGAGCAAGCCTCAATGTTTCGGAGGTAGCACGGGACTGCCAGGTGGAGCGTAAGACCGTTGAAGGGTATATTTCAATACTTGAGGATCTGCTCATCGCATTCCGCATAGCCGGATTTACAAAACGTGCAAAAAGGCACCTGACTTCACATCCCAAATTTTACCTTTTTGATTCTGGTGTTTTCAGGTCGGTCCGTCCCGCAGGTCCCTTGGACGCCCCGCAGGAAGTCGAAGGAGGCGCATTAGAGGGACTTGTAGTACAGCACCTTCGGGCATGGAATGCCTACAGCGGGGATCGTTGTCAGATATATTTCTGGCGGACCAAGTCAGGTAATGAGGTTGACTTTGTTGTTTATGGTGAAGATACCTTTTGCGCTATAGAAGTGAAAAACGCGGTAAAAATTCATGCCAAAATGCTCAAAGGACTACTCTCATTTAAAGAAGATTACCCTGAAGCAGAGACCTGTCTTCTATATCGCGGCAAGGAGCGCCTGAAGATAAAGAGCATATTGTGTCAGCCCGTGGAAGACTTCCTCAAGAACCTTCAGCCAGAGAGACCCATCCAGATATAAGCGGCTCCCCTAAAAAGCAAGACGAATAGCAAATTCTACCGCAGCCAATCCATCAGACGGCGGCCGGCTTTTCCCTCCCATTGCAACCCTTGACTGTTTCAGACCCAAATCCCCTTCCAGCCCATACATCATTCATCGCTACAATTTCGTAGAATGACAATTATTGTCAGAAATGTCACAGATTTTGTCAGATTTCATCAGATTTGGTGGGCTAATACTTTATTATTAGGTGTAACTTATTGATATTAGGCTATTTTTATTGTACGAAATGGCACGGTGTTTGCACTATTTCATACACACACAACCCAAAGAGTATCCTATCGTATACATGGGCTCGGGGGCTTTAGCCCAAAATAATGCAGCAGGTGCTCTTTTATCCATCCTCTGCGAAACTGCTACTTTTAATAGAGGATGGGCATCTTTGAAAAAGAGGGGGATTGAGAAATGAATTCAAAAATGGTGGTAAGGATTCTATCAATTTCTGTGGCTCTGCTTTTCTTGGGAATGGTAGCCCCATGCCTTGCATTCGATGCCACTACGCCGACGAGTCTAGATTTTGGGGAGGTGACGGTAGAGACCACAGAGTCTGCTACCCTGACCATTCATAATCCCAATCCGTCGTACACTATGACCGTTACTCTGAGTGTGGTTAATGGTGAGTATGGTGAGTGCGGATTTAGCGTTGAGCCTGCCCAATTAACGCTTGAGCCGAACGGATCTGGTGACGCGACAGTTTGGTACGCACCGACGGCCGAGGGTTATTGCGAGGCCGATATATCCGTCTATTATGGTCGTGGCAACCCTATTCTGGTTCAAGCAAAGGGGACAGGCTTACCTGCTGCGCCCAGTACGGTCATCATCGATGGGCAGGACACGGGCGTGGAAAACGTGTTCTACAATGATAAAGCTATGTCGGTATGGCTTGATGATTGTGCGGGGGCCGCTCGTAACCACGGCGAGTATGTGCGCTGCGTTGCCCTCCTGACAAGAAATATGAAGAAAGCCAAACTTCTCAACGGGGAGCAGAGGGGGGCTATTATAAAGGCTGCGGCACATGCAAACATTCCACCGAGGAAGTCAGGCCTTGAGGAGCTCAGCCACGAAGGTACGCCTGTTACGGATTTGATCAAGGCGTGTGAGGAAAACGCAGGAAACAATAAGGAGTATATGCGTTGTGTGTATCAGCTCATGAAAGAGATGAAGAAAGCAGGCGAGCTCAAGACCAGGAAGGAAAAGCATCAGATCCGGAGATACGCGGCCAAGTTAAGATTCCATAGTAGGCACCACAAGTAGCCAGGGAGTGCCCAGAACAAAAAAGACAGGGCCAGAGAGAAATGGCTCTGCCTGAATCGTTGATAAACAGAACGGTCTATTTCGACCGCTGAGATAAACCTCCTAAATCCTGATGGATTTAGGAGGTTTTCTTATTGAATTTGATTGCAGCTCTTTTCGAACCGTCCCTAGCGACGACTCAAAGCCTCCAGGACCTCCTGCGTAGTGGCCTCCGGATGCTCTGAAAGGTAATCGGCAATCACGTTTGCCGCATAGGCGGCGGAAATGGAAGTCCCTGCATAGGGCCCGGGATCCCCTATATAGCCCACAGGTAAGGTGGCGAACCCAGGGGCGTATACCGTCACAAAATTCCCGTAATTGGAATTTTCCCAGGACTTGCCATCTGGTGCGAGGGCACCCACACCGATAACAGAGGGGAAGGCGGCCGGATAGACCGGTCTTCCGGTGGGCTCATTTCCGGCCGAAGCGACGACGATCAGTCCTTTGGCACGGGCGTCATTAAGCGCGGTTTCCAGAAAATCGCTTCTGGTCTCTGATCCCCAGCTCAAACTCATAACCCGTGCCCCATGTTTCAAGGCAAATTCAATACTGCTCATGATGGTGAAATTGGATGTGAACCCGTTGTCATCCATCACTCTGATGGGAATGATGGGATTCTGGTTATCAAACTCTGATCTCACTCCGGATGGTTTCACAACGCCGGCAGCGATGAGGGCCATTTGTGTCCCGTGACCAAGGGAATCTGAAATGGGGCCATCCGGGTTCAAGGCGTCAAGGGTCGCCAAAATAAGCCCTTCTAGCCCGGAATCAGGAGTTAGGCCCGTATCGAGAACGGCTATAGGGACAGTGGCTCCAGTGGCCTGGATATAAGAGGTGCTATGAGGAGGGATATCAGAGGCAATTTGTTTGTAAGGCGTCGGGATCGGATAGGCATAATTGGGCTCCGCTTTGGCGACTTT
>Ga0209427_10004810_pt1 | contig 15541 bp, 15 predicted proteins | sample DeeMarSWOR136_30_FD_187465 | JGI IMG/M metagenome (GOLD analysis project Ga0209427, IMG submission 187465) | Marine sediment microbial communities from White Oak River estuary, North Carolina - WOR-1-36_30 (SPAdes) (version 2) | ecosystem: Environmental > Aquatic > Marine > Intertidal zone >...
TTATTCCAATCATCGATAAAGTTATTTGGGGTACTTATTACAGGGAGTTTAAGTTTTTTATCTGAAACTGCGGATACTTTTACGGATATTTTGTTTGTTTCCATTACTTTATATTCATTACATAGTAGCCAGAAACCAGCAGATTACGAACACATGTATGGTCATAGTAAAATAGATTCGATTTCTGGATTGATTCAAGGAGTAATATTGATGAATATATATGTTCTTCTGATTTATAATGCTATTCAAGTAATTATAGCACGTAGATTTGAAGTCTCAAATCCCGAATTTGGTTTAATTATACTAATAATTTCATTTATAGTAAACCTAATTTTTTCAAGAATATTAATATCGAAGGGAAAACAGCAGAGAAGCCTTACAATGGAAATTCAAGGTCTCAATTTATTTCAAGATTCCATGCGAGCTATTATCGTCTTATTAAGTTTTATTTTTGCTTCTTTCGATATAATTATTCTCGATCCTATCCTTAGTATTGTACTTTCTGTTTGGATTATTATTGGTGCATTTAAATTAACTAAAGGGGGGGTAAAAGAGCTCGTAGATACAAATCCTTTTAGCTCTATTATAGTTGAAGAGTTAAGACAAGAAATATTTGCACTTGAACATGTGTTAGGAGTTCATGATGTTAAAATGCGTGTGAGTGGTAAAACATTATTTTTAGAAGTTCATTTATCAGTAGAAGACCATATTTCAATAATTCATGCAAATGAAATAACAACCTCAATTAGAAATATGAGTAAAAAAGTATTTCCGCTTTATAATGTAGAATGTATTGTAGAAATGAATCCATTAGCTAGTGAAAAATCAATAGGAGAAGGATTGATTAATCTTATTTATTCTATGAAATCAGAATACCATGATATAATAAGCTTTAAAGATCTAAATCTTTTTAGTATTGAGAACGAAAACTTCATTTCACTAATTATTGTTGTTGACGAAGCCCTTTCACTTTCCGAAGCACATAAAATTAGTACTAAATTTGAAAAAGAAATAAAAATACAAGCACCCTATTTATCTCGAGTTATAACCCATATTGAAAGCCAATCTGTAAGTGAAGATTTATCTCCTGATCAAATTAAATGTGAGGATGTTGGGCCAGAAATGTTGGCACAAATTAATGAAGTGGTTGAAGGTGTTTTAAAACGACATCCTCAAGTTAAAGGTTATCATGGGTTGGAATTTTGGGCTACTTTTGACGGTTGTATTTTAGAAATTCATATATTTTTTGATGGCTCATTGAATATTTCACAAACTCATAATTATATATCTGAATTAGAAGTTAAGATAAAAGAAGGGTTAGGGATTGATAATTTGGATACAATTATACTTCATTCAGAGCCACTAGAGGGAAGAACTGATGGAATAATATTTTAATTTAGAATTACCATTTGTCATACTTAGGTTCCTTCTTAGCTAGTAATGAAAAAGCGCCTTCTGGAGCATCTTTGGTATTTATACAAATCACTTGTGTTCTATTTTCAAGTTCTATAGCTGCTTCCAATGATGGGGCATCAATGTTTATATTTAATGCTTCCTTAGTAAGTTTTACTCCTAAAGGGCTCTTTTTCAAAATCATTTCTGCTGTTTTCATTACCTCGTTCATTAATTCATTATCAGGCACCACTCTGGAAACCAACCCATATTTTTCGGCTTCTCTTGCATCCATGTCCCTTCCTGTATACATAAATTCTGCTGCTCTTGAAAAACCAATTAAGCGAGGTAGCCAATAGGAGCTAGCCATATCCGCTCCAGATACTCCAATTTTAATGAAAGCATTGCAAAATATCGCATTTTCACTCGCAATCCTGATATCAGCAGCAATTGCCAAACCTAAACCCCCTCCATAAGCAGGACCGTTAACCGCTGCTATAACAGGCTGAGGAATCCTTCTTAACTTAAGCATTATTTTAGAAAGTCTTTTTTGGGCATAAAAGGACCTTTTCACTAAATCTTTTGTTATCAGATACTTATGTTTTTCATAATCTTCTGGTACTTTTTTGTTATAAAAAAGCTGACTTTCCTTTAAATCGAGCCCGGATGAAAAACCTCTTCCTTCTCCGGTGAGAATTAAAACTCGTATTGTAAGATTATCCTCTAATGTAGTAAGATAATCCAACATGTCTTCTGTATATTGGAGTGACATTGCATTCAAACGTTCTGGTCTGTTAAAAGTAATAATAGAAATTCCATCGTCCCTTTCTTCAACTTTTATTGTTTCATAATTTTTCATTTTTATCACTCGATAATTCAAATTGATTTTGTTAAAAATAAGAATTATTCAATTTTAAGTAAAATCCTTTCAAACATATAAAAGCTATAAGCAATAATAATTAACCTTACAAAATTAAATGAAAAAAAAGATTAATTAAAAAGGAAATTTATATTTATCTAAACCAAGTTCTTTTTGCATTATTTTTAAGTCATTTTGAAGACTTTTATTTAGTGGAATACCCTTTTCTCTATTAGTTTTTTCCGCATAAAATTCTTTTTCACCCGCCGTATAAATTCTTTCCTGTCCAGGTTCTTTAGGAGAATTCCTAAGATCTCTCATTATATTTCCTGCTGTTTTTTTAAATGAATCGATTCCGATAAAACTTTCTGGATTAATCACTAAAAAGAAATGTCCTACCTTTAGTCTTTTTTGTCCATCTTCTTCAATGCCTAAAGTATCACGTAAATAGATTCCCTCTTGTAATGCAGCAGATAATAATTCAACAATAGTAGCATATCCATATCCTTTATATCCTGCTGTATCTTCACCTTTTCCGCCAACCGGTAGCAAAGCTGCTTTTCTTTCTAACATTTTAGCTAGGATTTTTGTTGCATCAGTAAGAATTTCACCTTTTTCATCAATAACTGTATTTTCTGGAACAGGTTTTTTAATCCTGTCATACATCTCAACCTTACCTCTCTGAATAATTGAGGTTGCTGCATCTATTAAAAAAGGAATTACTTCATCAGTAGGGGCTCCAAAGGTTAATGGATTAGTACCTAACATAGGCTCAACTCCGAAAGTTGGAGGAATGGAGGGTCGTGCATTTGTAACACTTAACCCTATCATTCCTTCCTTTATTGCCATAAGGCTGTAAAATCCGGCAATTCCAAAATGTGTGGAATTTCTCACTGCAACAGCACCTAATCCATACTCTTTCGCCTTTTTTATGGCCATAGTCATCGCTTTATATGCAATAACATGTCCCATCCCGCAATTGCCATCCAAAAGTGCTGTAGTAGGTCCCTCCTTGACGATATCTATTTTAGTATTTACTTCATAAATACCCGCTTTAATCCTATCATAATACATCTTACATCTTTGAACACCATGAGATTCAATACCCCTCAAATCAGATGTGATAAGAACTTCAGCAATAATATTTGCATCATCTTCAGGTACTCCAAGCTTTGTGAAAACGTCTCTCATGAAACTTTCTAAGATTTTCGCATCAATATAATAAATTTCTTCCGACATTTTAAACATTCCAAATCTGTAATTACATATTGGATAAGTATGTGCTAAATAAATATCAATATTATTAAAATATTGTTATTAAATTGTATTTACTGCTTATTATTAAAAAATAAGCTCCTCTGAGAATTCATTCATTCTTAAAAGGCAGTATGTTCTAGATATTATTTCTGTATATATATCACTATTAACACATAGAAATATGATAATATTATGTCATAATAGTCAGAATATATTATTTGAAAACATATATGTAAATGAGTCATGAGAGAAAAAGAGAAACTAAAATGTCCTGTTTGTGATACAAAATTCATTCCAAGAACATTTTATCCGGAAGAAGCAATTTTTTCAACTTCAGATGGGAAAAAATTATCAGGATTTAATGGTTACATAAGTTCAAGTGGAGTTAAACCAACAGAAGTAGTTTTGAGTACGTGGATTACATATTGCCCCAGTTGTAATTATGTTTTAAAGTTTGTAAAAGAAATTGTGAAAAAAGAGAAGATTCAGACACAAAGTACGCTAGGGAAGGACATTAAAGAGAAATATAATAATTATTATTATGGATTTCAGTTTGAAGATTATTCTCAATATTTACAAGATATTTCAGAACAAGTTAAATCAACTATCGAAACCTCATTAAAGAATTTAAATCTAAGTGCCTTTGAAAATATGCATGATATAAAAGAAACATTTAAACTCTTAGTTAGATTTTATGCTAATTTAGAGAACTATTGTAATTCACAGTTTACTGAGGAAATTGACAAGGATTTAAAGGATAAAATCAAATTATTGGATTTGTCACCAGATTTAGAAGAAATTCTATTAGAATTAAATGAGATTAGAGATAAAACAATCCATAGCGACTATGAATTATCTGATGAAGATAAATTAAAAGTAAATAGAGCTGTTACAGGTTTTATGTTAAACCGAATTGAAAAGCATATTAAACCATTGATCAACGGTAAGAAGCTGAAAAACAAATATAATTATGTAGATATACAAGATCTTAATTCAGAAATAAAAATATATTTGAATGAATACTTTAAAAACATTTTTAATAATGGTCGAGCTGCTAATGACCAGATTAAAAATTTCCTGGAACAGCTTCTTGTACATGAGATATAAAAACATTTCAAAGATTTTCTTTTTTGTCCAGACGGTTAAGTCACTAATTCTGGTGTTATCACCATGCTATATCTATTTTTGAGCGCTTGAGTGTATTTTTAATTTATGATTTTAAATGATTTAAAGGCCAAAGTTGATGGACGGTTTACTAGAGAAATCATTATTGATGATGATGGAGAGGACTTAGTATATGTGTTTCCTGATACAAAAGAATTTATTTCTATCTTAAGGAGAAAAATAAATAAAGAAGCAGTATCCAGATAATGATTGTCTAATCTTAATTTGAAAAGTACTAATCATTACAATATGTTTTTATTATTAAGTTCATTTCATATAATGGACCTTTTGGGGTGGTCTGAAGTCCCATTGCTGGACGGACCGTAAAATCCTCATAGCGGAAATTGCCCGTGTCAAGGTTTCATGAGTATTGTTAGCCAGCGTTATGTTCTCGTCGAAGCACTCCCTATAATGGTAGGTATCAGGGCAGTATCTTTTGAAGGAAAGATATAAGCTCGTAATTAGAAAACCGGCAAGGCCAGGGATGGAGCAGCCGTAACTATAGGTATTTACGCTTTATAGTAAGGGTGTGGAGAGGCGTAGCATTTGGTCTTAGCAATAGAATTGAGGCCGAGATTCGGGTTTTTTATTCTTTAATCGTTAACAGATACTGACAATTTTTTCTATTAGATTTAAGAATACAATCCACTATCTCTGTTTCATATTTTGTATCGGGATCTAGAGATTGCAATATTGCTCTTGTATATGGCTTACATATTGAATTTCTAATGATGTCTGATCGATCAGGATTGTATTTTCCACCAATAGGGCAAAAGTTTGAGTGAAATTTGATTATTATCTCACGGGTATTCTTATCTATGGAAGTAATTTTAGTCTTGGCATTTAATGCTGAATATATTTTTTTTAATCTCTCTTCTAAACTAAGAGATTCCCTTTCCTTTAATATTTTACCTAATTTTGCTCCCAAACTGGCGGATATAGATTTTGGGAGATTTTCTCCACCTACATCAATCATTTCATTGATATATGCTTGAAAAAATCTTAAAGCCTCTCTATTTTTGGGCATAGTTTCAGAATCCTTCTTAATAGTAATAAAGTGAATATATTACATAAATCTCAATTTTAAAGTATTTAATTTTTTATGTAGAAAATATTTATTTGATAATATATAAAGAATCTATATTATCTGAATTTAATAGAAATAGATAGCTCAAGGAGTATTTTCTCTATTTTTTATTTTTAAAATATAGTGACAAGTTCGATGATTATTTAGAGGAATACAATTTAAGATATCAGATTCAAATTTATATTCTGGAAAAAGTTCATTTAAAAAACCCCTTGTATAAGGCCTACATATATTTTCTTGAAATAAAGCCGCGCGTGAAGGATTATTGGCACCCCCAATTGGACAGAATTTCTTTGAATAATTGATAATTATATCATACGTATTATCATCTAATTTTTTTATTATTGGTTTGGCATTTAATGCAGTATAGATTTGAATTAACACATCCTCTATTTTTATTGGAAATCCTTTATTTTTATATAACTTGCCTAGCTTCGCACCAGATTTAGAAGATATTGCTTTTGGTAAATTATTCCCACCTACATCAATCATTTCTTTCACATAAGCTTGAAAGAATTTCAAGGCATCTCTTACGATATAATCACCTTATTAGACATTCCTAACTTAATTAAATTAGACCTACAACCAATAACCCTATTCCAAAGTATATTTGGTAAATTTGAGTATTTAAATTTTTCCATTAATGTCTAATTTTTCCTATGAAAATGTAGAAAATGAGAACCAGTTTTATTTTTTTCTGTTAATTAGGGTGTATCTTAATAGTAGATCTTTATCTTCTTCTGCGTAATCTATACCGATTCTTTTACTTTTTATAATATTTTTCTGATCAATCTTTTCACCTTGAGTAAAATAGAGTCTTGAACCGATAGAACAAGAATCAGTCCCATTGAATTCTTCTTTTGTTATATCAAATGCCATACATAATTTTCCAGGGCCATCGAGTAGATTTTTAAAGTTTTTACCCAACTTTACATTTCTATTTTCAATCATTGTTTTGATCCCATCAATAGGATATAATTTTCTTACTAAAACAGCGCATGGCATCTCCGCTGGCTCTGTAATTATGTTAAGACAGAAATACATCCCATATATGAAGTAAATATAAAGAGTACCTGGTTTTTCATACATTATTTCTGTCCTTTTATTTTTTTTGTAATTATAAGAATGACTGGCTTTATCTTGAGGACCGAGGTAAGCTTCAACTTCGATAACTTTTCCAACTAACTTGTTTTTCTCTGTTTCTCTTATGAGATATTTCCCTAATAAATCTCTCGCTACTATTTCAGTTTTTCTGTTGAAGAAATCTCTATTCAATCTATTAAAACTAGTCAAGGAGATTTACCCAGTTTTAAAAGAATTATTTATTTAAGAAGAATAATGTTAATCTTATATTAATTATAGTTATTTCATCAAAATTGGGGGACAATGAAGGCACCAGAAAGAGTGTTAAAAGCTGTAAACCATGAAGAACCTGATCGAGTCCCTGCCTTTGAAAGTGCTTTTACCAATAACACTATTATGAGACATTATGGAATCGATCCTAAAGGTGCGGGAGGTTACAAATTATCTTATGAGTTTTTTCGGAAAGTAGGCATTGATTTAGTATTAAGCTTCGTAAGTTTATTTCCTCGAAAATTTCTTAGTAAACACGAAGGATTCATTGATGAGTATGGAAGACACATGAAATTTGAGCCATATAAGGATGGCACTCAAATTTTAGCTTACCATGGAGGCCATTTTAAAGATTTTGAAGATTATGAGAGCTGGGAACAACCTGATCCAAATTTAAATACACGATTAATACAATTTCAAACGGGAAGAAAAGTTCAAAAGGAGTTAAATGATGAGGTTTTTTCTATTCCGGCAACGGGTTCTTTAATGGAATGTACTTGGGAAGGATTCGGAATAGAACTTTTCTCTAGAATTCTAGGTAGAGAAAAACAAATAAAGAGAGTGTTTGATGATCGAGGTAAATTCACTCTTGAAATAGTGAAAATTTTAGCTGAAAATAATGCCCAAATGGTATTGTTATGGGATGATTATGGCTTTAAAAACGGTTTATTCATGCATCCTAAGTTATACCGAAAATTTATTTTTCCATGGTTAAAAAAAATATGTGATGTAGCACATAAACGAGATTGTAAGATATTATTGCATTCTGATGGGGATCTAACCGAGATTTTTGAAGATATTATTAATTGTGGGGTTGATGTAATTAATCCAGTCGAGTCGACGACTGCAAATCCTGAGTATGATATTTTTAAGTTAAATGAGAACTATGGGGATGAAATTACTTTTGCGGGGAATTTAAGCCCGATCATGCTAGCCATGGGAGAAATCTCTGAGATTGAGGGGTATGCGAAGCGATTAATTAGAGAATTGGCACCAGGAGGTGGTTACATTTTTGGTTCAGGTCACAGTATTAATCCTGCTGTGACTATTGATAGGTTTGAAGCAATGCAAAATATCAGAAGAAAGTATGGAAAATACCCAATTAAAGTCCCGGATTAAGTCTTTAATCTTGATTTTATTTTATTATCAAATAATTTGGTTTATATTTGCTCCCTTTAAAGAAAATCTTTTTTTAAGCATACGATTTAACTGTACCTCTATATGAGCTAAATCAATACGTTCAGACATAATAGCTTTTGAGTTCCTCATTTTTTCCCATTTACCCATTTCATTTACTAATTCATCCTGCTCCTTATTAATCCTATCTACTAATAATGCTAAATCATATTTTTTCCCAATATCCTGAGCAGTTATTAATAATTTTTGAGCTTCCTTTAATTCAAAAATTAAGAGTTTCAGCTTAGCTTGAAGTAAATGAGTTTCAGCCAATAGCAAATATGATTTTTGTTCCTTGGCTATGTTAAGCGTTTGCTGAATATAAAGGTTAATATCATCTAAAATTTTGATATTATTCGTTTGATGTAATTCTCTTAGATTTAAAGCGCAGAGATTAAGTAAAGCTACAATTTTTGATTCAAAATCTGCTTCCTCCTTCTCAAGTTCTTTTTTAAAAAGTTCTTTTGCTTTTAGTCTTTCAACATCATTTGGACTTTGTTTAAGAACCAACGCTTTTGATAGATTGTATATATCATATCCAAGTAGGTTTTTCTTGTCCCTTTGATTAGTAAAAACTTTCATAGAATCTAAGCATTCTTGTGCTGTATCAAAAGAATCCGTTTCAATAGCTAATCTACATAAAGTATCAAGAATAGCAGGTGTTTTAAAACTTTTAATTTCATTACATAGGATTAAACTCTGTTTTATATATTTCATCGCTTGATTAAGATCCCCTAAATCACGAAATACTGTTCCGATGTTGTTTAGAGCACCAATAATCTGTTGCTTGTCGTTTAAATCTTTTGCTATTTTTAACCGTTGTTTATTATATTTTTGAGCAATATCAAATTCTCCTTTCCAAGAATGAATAGTGGCTAGACACCCCACATTAAGCATAATTAGTCTTTTATTATTAAGTTCATTTGCAAGCTGTAATCCCTTCTGTCCATGCTTTATTGCCTTATTTAAATCACCTTCTTGATAATAAATAAAGCTTTTGAGATATCTTATATAAGCTTTTTTTTCTTTGAATTGAATCGAGGAAATTTGATTAAGGATATTGAGCAATTCCTCAGCTTTGTTAATATTTTTGAGCGCATCAATACGTCTTCCAGAATATCTAAAGATATTAATCTTAGTGAAAATTGTATCTAAGGTTAGAAGATTATTTTTTAATTTTCGGCTTTCATTATAAGCTAATTCAGCATATTTAAGGGCCTCATCCATAAATCCTTGTTCAAAAAGGAGAGAGCCTTTAAGATGATGATAATCAAACTGTTCTTGAAGTGAGAGGACTTCTTTTTTTTCAAGTTCATTTAAAATTTGGAGAGCTTCTACAAATTTACTTTCTCTCATAAGTTGTTTTGCTCGAGTTAATTCCTTGGCTTTTAAATTTAACATTTTTTTCATCCTCTAATATTTTTTAAGATAAGTTTTAATTTAATCTTTTTATTCTTAAGTTATTTATTTCAAGAGAGACCGCTTTCTAAGCATGCGGCCAATTTGATTATCTAGGTCGGTTAATTCAAGGCGTTCAGCCATAACCGCTTTTGATTTCTTCAATTTTTCCCATTTGATTTTTTCATTAAGCAATTCATCCTGTTCTATCTGAACTCTCTCTGCTAATAGGGTTTGACCATATTTTTCAGCAATATCGAGAGCTTGGGATTGAAATTTTTGAGCTTCATTAAATTCAAAACTTATGAGTTTCAATTTAGCTTGAAATAAATACATTTCAACAAGTAGCCAGGATGACTGTTGACTTTTGGCAATATTCATTAATCGTTTAATATAAGGTTGAATCTCATCTAATATTTTTAAATCATTTGTTTTTTGTAATTCCTTCAAATATGAATCACATAGATTTATTAGAGAACAGTAATAGATGTCAATAGCAGAATCCCCCTTATCAACAAGTTGTTTATATATTTCCCTTGCTTTAAGTTTATTAATGTCTTGTAGTTTCTTTTTCAACAATTCTGCTTTTTCAAGCTGATAAAGATCATTATGCCACTTAGTAGGTTCTTGATTTCTGATTTGTTTTATTTGATCTAGACATTGTTGTGCTTTATCAAGATTATTAATTTCTAGATATAAATCAAGAAGAGAGCTAAGAACCGCAGCTTTTTTAAAACTTTTAATTTCATCACATATTGATAATGCTTCCTTAAGACAATTTAAGGCTTTATCAAACTCCTGTTTTTCAGTGAGTATCATTCCCATACTATTAAGAGCGCCAATTATTTCCTGTTTATTATTTAACTTCTTCGCTAGTGCTAAAATGCGTTTATTATTCTCTATATTGAGTTCAAGTTCACCTTTAAGACTGTAATTAAACCCAAACAGCTTTGTTGCAGAAATTTTAATTAAATCATTTTCAATTTCTTCAGCAATAGCTAAAACCTCATTAGCATACTCTAAAGAACGATTGGAATCACCCAAATTCCAATAATAGTGTCCTTTAAGTAAAATTAAAGATGCATATTTCTCTTTATATTCTTTTGATGAGATATGATTTATCTTTTTGAGCATTTGTTCAACTTTAATAATGTTATTTAGAGCTTCGTTTAGCCTAGTTGATTTAAGTAGGAGGCTACTCTTGGAAATTAGGATATCAATTATTTGAAGATCATTTTTCATTTGATGACTTTCTTTATAAGCTAATTCAATATATTGAAGGGCGTCATCAAATCGTCCAATTTCAAAAAGGAGAGAACTCTTGAAGCGATGGATCTCGAATTGATCTTGAAGCGTTAGATTTTTTAAATCCTCAAGCTTATTTACAATTTGAAGGGCTTCCTCATATTTACCTTCTCTCATAAGTTGTTCTGCTCGAGTTAATTCCTCGGCTTTTAATTTCAACACCTTTTTCATCCTCCAATATTATTTAAGACAAATATTAATTTAATTTTTATTTTTGCTTTAATTTTTTAGTAAGTTCAAAGAGAGCCGATAAAGGTAAGGACATATCAAAATAAACAAAAGCATTATCAGTATCTAATTCTTGTTCAATAGCCAACTTATGTAATTTCATCATATACTCTATCCGTAGATCCAAAAATTCTTTGAAGCGTTTCTTATCAAAATAAATAATATTATTCAATGGTTCATTTATACCTGATAAATATTCATTATAAGTAGACTTAGCTTTATCAATATCTTCCAATTGGCTTTCAAGATGTTTTAGTAGTGTGGTCAGGTAATCAATTAATTTTTTCATGTTAGAAGTAGCTTTATTATGTCTCATTATTTCCGATAAATAGAATTTTTTAAGTTCACCTGGATCTTCAGGTAAGTTCTCTTCATCATACTCATATTCCTCCATTTTAAATTTTGGATTTATGTGATAAAATTTTGGAGGGATCTTCTCACCTTTTTCTTTTTTACCTCTTCTAGATAAAACAAGTTCATCATCCTCCATTCCATTTAAAACACGTGATACTGTTGATTTACTCTGTTTTACATAACGAGTAATTTCAGTTACATTCAACTCACTATAGAGTTCGAGAATCATCCATATATCATGGCGTAATGGATGTTTATCAATCAATTCTGACCATGTTTTCTCACTTTTTTTATTATTGATATTAAGAATTGAACTATTCTTGACTTTGGATTTATTTTTTGTTTTTAATTCGTCTATGTTCTTATTCCTTTTATCACTCATGATTTTAGTCGGTTTAAATGAGATTTTTTATATATAAAACGGAAAAATTTTACAAATTGAATGAAACTAATTTTTCTTAATTATATATAAATAATCGTAATATTTAAATATGACCCTTCCCATTTTTAGTGATGGGTAAGCCGTGCCAAAAAACCGTCGCGATGAAACGGCTTACAATTAAATTATAATTAAATCATATTAGTTCACTTTAGATGGGGTGGTAAATAAAGATGGAATATGTATTGGTTAATGTATCTCAAGAAAATCTTGAGTTACCAAAATTTAAGAAAATTAAAAAAAGAACAATTAAGAAGTTTTATTTTACAGCTATTCTCATAATAACTTTTTTTGGTGTTAGATTATTGGATATAATTTCAACCGTTATATGTTTAAAATCATTTCCTTTTTGTCGAGAAAGTAATCAATTGGCTGTAGACATTGTAGAAAAACCTTTTCTATGGACAATGATAAATGTGATCATCACTGGAATTTTATTAGTTATAAATTTCGCATTATGGTTTATAAATAAAAAAAATGATATGGTTGATTATATAGCAATAGGTTATGGTATAATGGTGTTAATAGTGATATTAGTTTGTCTTTGGCCTGTTCTCAATAATTTCAATATAATATTTAAATACAAAGATCTAATTTAACTTAATTTGGTTTTTTTAGTTATTTTTTTAATTTAATTTCCAATATTAATAGATTATAGCCATTTTTAGTTCAACTTCAAAAATTTCTGTTCTCTTTAAATTAGCACTGATCTTTTTAACTAGAATCTTGTATTAATAAACATTTTTTTAGGAATGATTCTAATTCAGCATTACATGCAATAAATGGGAATTTTACTTCTATTGATAAGTTCTTTTCAATTTCCTTTCCATCCAAAGAAAAGATTTTACCACCTGCTTCCTTTAAAATTAACACTCCTGCGGCCACATCTACTAATCGGTTGCTTTCTCTCAAATTAATAAATGCTTCCATACTTCCATTTGCGATCTGACATAAAGATAGAGCACTACTTCCTAATATTCTGATTCTATAGAATTTTCTGATTAAAGGTTCTAATTTATGTAAATTTATCATCAAATTATTCATTGGAAGATTAAGCTCAAAAAAGCATTTTTGCGACATATCTAGGTCAGAAACATTAATTTTATTGCCATTGAGATAGGCTCCTTTTCCTTTTTCTGCCCAGTAGATATCTTTCGTATTTAGATTAAGAACTACAGCTTTAGTAATATCTGTCATTTTATCACCAATAGCATAAGCTATAGAAACGGAACAATAAGGAATTCCTTTTACAGCATTATTTGATCCATCTATTGGATCTACAATTAATTTAATTTGCCCTTTTTTAGCCTCTTTTTTATCACCAATATATTTTTCTCCTATTTCTTCACTAATTAACAATAAAGGCACATTTTTCTTTTCAAGAGAATCAATGATTGCATTTTCTGCGACAATATCAAGAAGCATTGAGATGTCACCACCAGCTCCTCTTTTTGACTTTTTAGCAGCTGCTTTTGTGCCTAAAAGCGGATTTACTACATTATAAATATCCAACGCGATTTGTTTTAAGAAATTAATACTAAGCTCCATAAATACTCAAATCTAATGTATAAATCTCAAAAATAGAGAAGAGTATAATTCTATATATCTTTTCTTTAGAAATAAGCTTTAATATTCTTATTTATTCTAAGATTTTATTCTTCTCAATGATCCATTTATCAACAGTAAATTTCTGTAGATCTTTATGTGTTGTATCATAATCATTATGTATGGTACTTTTAGGGATCCAGAATTCTTTATCTGATTCTAATGTAATAAGCAATGCTTTAGGGCTTTCAACTTTAATTCTCGCTTTAATATCAACTCTATCAATAGAAGCACCATATTCTGTAGTTTCAACAATGTGCAATCCATCTCTAGCAGTAATATGTTCTGCAAATACACTGTATTCAGCTTCTTGATCAACAGATTCTTCCTTATCTTTCGCTTTAAAGGTACCACTAGTAGCAAACTCTATTTTTTCGTCAAGCATATGCTCAAGCATTAATGTGAGGAGATCTAAATTTGGAAATCGAATTTTCTTTTCATAATCCCCAATTTTTATTCTTAATGCCTGACGACTCTCATCTTCCCAGCCTACATAAATTTCTGTTTTACGATCCTCAAAAACATGAAATCCTCTCCACACTGCAGTTCTTCTATTCAGAACTCCTAAAATACAGATAATTTCTTCAATTGATAGTTTGACAGTTTTTCCTTCACCTTTACTTGTCTTTTCCCATGTTCCATCATCTTTTCTATTTGCACAACTTAAAAAAATATAGGGAACTGTTCTTGCAGGGCTAGAAACCGTTAAACTTGATTTTTGACCAAAAAAAGTCTTAGTATGGAAATCTACCAAAAAAATCCACTTCTATTAAGATTATCTTAAATTGTCTAATAAAATCATATCAATTTATTGATTTAAATCTGATTAATTGAAGGCTTTTCTTTTTTTCCAAATTAGGAAAATAAGTAAAAGTTTTATTAAATTTGATTTTATATAACTTTAATCAATTCTTTTGGTTGTGAATTAAGTGGAAAAAAATAAGAATGAAACTGTAAAGGAAGAGGAGAAGAGAGCGATAGTTAGTAGTTCAGGAGACTTGATGGAATACGATGAACATATTAGCATTACTGGATCTGCTAAAATCTCAGGGGGAAAAGTTAAAAAATCTATAAGAATTTCTGGTTCGGGAGTGATTAATGGAGATTTAGAATGTGATGGACTTACATCTTCAGGTACCTTAAAAGGTTCAGGTAATCTAACTGCAAATGGGGAGATAAGCAGTTCAGGTTCATTGAATATCGCAGGATTTATTCGCGGGGAAGGAAGTGCTGACTTTTCAGGTTCAACACAAATAGGTAATCTTGTAAGGATTCAAGGGGCTTTAGTAGCTTCAGGTTCATTTAAAGTAGGACATTTTGTAACGGTTGATGAAGGAATTGAAATTTCTGGGTCTTCAAGTATAAATGGAAATATTTCTGCTCAAAAAAGCATTAAGATCGATGGAACTACTAAAATAGAAGGTAATGTTGTAGCTGAAAACGTTCTTCTGGGTGCTTCGGAAGGTGCTAAAAAAAAACAGCATTATAGAATTCACGGAAGTATATTAGCTAAAAATATTGTCGATATTACCAGAACACATGTCGAGGGAGATATTAAAGGTAAAGATATAACAATTGGTCGAGGATCAGAAATTTTGGGAACTGTGTACCATGTTGATAAAATCGAAGTTAATAAAAAGGTAAAACTAGCTAATGATCCAGTACAAATCAAACAAGAAGAATTATAAATAAATAAGAAGACCTAAATTACATTAACTCAATTTCTACGAGCACTGATTCAGGGATCTGGATTTTCATAATAAGATGCATACTTCGCTCATTTGCAATGATTTCAAAAAGTCTTTTGTGAATACGCATCTCAAACTTAGCCCAAGTTGAAGTTCCTTGACCACTTGGAGCTTTCATTATCGGTACGCGGAGTCTTTTTGTTGGGAGTGGGATTGGTCCATTTTTTCTAATTCCT
>Ga0209427_10004811_pt1 | contig 15541 bp, 10 predicted proteins | sample DeeMarSWOR136_30_FD_187465 | JGI IMG/M metagenome (GOLD analysis project Ga0209427, IMG submission 187465) | Marine sediment microbial communities from White Oak River estuary, North Carolina - WOR-1-36_30 (SPAdes) (version 2) | ecosystem: Environmental > Aquatic > Marine > Intertidal zone >...
GGTCCGTGAAAGTACCGGCCTTGCTGTTATGACCGACGTTCACGAGCCGGCGCAAGCAGCCGTTGCCGGCGAGGTTGTCGATTGTCTACAGGTTCCCGCCTTCCTATGCAGGCAGACTGATTTGCTTTGTGCCTGCGCAAAAACGGGCAGGCCTGTAAATGTAAAGAAAGGCCAGTTCCTCTCACCTGCTGAGATGAAAAATGTGGTCGAGAAGATTTCTGCCTGCGACAACGAAAAAATAATACTTACCGAACGCGGCACTTTTTTTGGGTACAATCGATTGGTCAACGATATGACGAGCATCGAAGTTATGAAGAAGCTGGGCTTTCCTGTTGTTTTTGATGCCACGCATAGTACTCAGCAGCCCGGGGGCCTTGGTAATGCAAGCGCGGGCCGGCCGGAGATGGCTCCCATACTTGCCAAAGCAGCGATTGCCGCCGGTGCAAACGGCTTGTTCATCGAAGTCCATACCGAGCCGGAAAAGGCAAAATCAGACGCCGGCAGCATTATGCCTATAGACTGGCTTGAGGACTTATTAAAAGTCTGCAAGGAAATCTTCGAGATTGTACGCGGGAATAAAAGTGGCTGAGCAGATGAAATATTTGTACGGCCCCGTGGCCTCACGAAGGCTGGGATTGAGTCTCGGTGTTGATATTGTCCCCTTTAAGGTTTGCACATTGAATTGTGTCTATTGCCAGCTCGGTGAGACTACCGAGATGACTACAGAGCGCAAGGAATACGTTCCAATTAAAGAAGTTTTAGCCGAGTTGAGGGAAGTGATATCTCGGGACCTGCAGGCCGATTTTATTACGATTGGCGGTTCCGGCGAGCCGACGTTGAACTCACGGCTTGGCGAGCTAATCGATGGTATCAGAAAGATTACAAAAATACCTGTTGCCATATTAACCAATGGCACGCTTTTATACAGGCGGGATGTTCGCGCCGACTGTGCGAAGGCTGATGTGGTGCTGCCTTCGCTGGATGCCGGTGACAAGCGGGCCTTTGAGGAGGTAAATTGCCCGCATAAGGACATTCTTATTGAAAACCTGATTTCGGGATTATGTCTCTTTAGAAAAGAGTTTGCCGGGCAGATATGGCTTGAGGTTTTCCTCATCGAAGGGCTGAATACCGATGCGGACCAAATTGCAAAAATTAAGGAAGCCATAGAACGTATTCAGCCGGACAAGATCCAGCTGAATACCGCGGTGCGACCTACGACCCGCGCCGGTATCAATAAAGTAGATCCCCAAAAACTGCAGGAAATTGCACAGCAGCTCGGAGAAAAGTGTGAGGTGGTCGCTGACTTTTCCTCCGCCCGATATAGTGAACGTATGTCGGGGGATACGCAAGATGTAGTGGATCCGGCTGTGGTAAGCGGCATGTCCCCGGTGGGCAACCTGTCACAGGCTGGGGATCCCAAAAAGATGGAAACCCTGTTATCAATGCTGAAACGCAGGCCTTGTTCCCTGGAGGATATACATTCAGCGATGGGGATAGGCCGCATTGAAGCGTTAAAATATATCACTCATTACCAGCAGCAGAGTATCATTGATACCTTTGAAAAAGATGGAACCATCTTCTTCAAAGCAATTAGGGGCAAATAAACACAGATTAATAAATTTGTGGTCAATTTGCCGAATTCCCATTCAATTTGTAAAGACAGAGGTCTTATTGGCCGATAAAACCGTTGTGGCTTTGCCAAAGAGTTGATTTTTTTGAATTTGCTCAAGAAAATCGAAGTTTCCGTATAAGTTATCTGATTTTCGACCGATAAAGAGTTTAGACGTTTATAGGAACAACTTGTCGGATGTAGTCCGGTTTTTTTCCTGAAGTTCAAAATGCCGGTAATTTAGTGATGGCCAAACAAAGGCGACAACTGGTTTTAAACAAGGGGATAGAGAAGTTCATATTTCGTTACGAGGCCGGTTGTGAAGATGAGCTTCTGGATGCTTTGATTGCCCAGGCAAAGGATGGCTGCACAAGTTTTGACTGGTTTGATGCGGCGGTCCTGAGTTTCAAGCTGACACAGTCCCTTATCGGCCAGGCAGATGAACTTTTAAGTGAAGATACGAATACGCAAATTCACGCGAATTAGTTAGAGCGCGTCAGTATAAGTGGCGTTTTGTAAATGAGCTTTTGTTTTACAGGTAATAAAAAAGAGATTTAGAAGATCTTTTGTTTTTAGATAACGTGGCGCCGGGGAGAAGCCCAAGAGACTGAAAGCAGGTGGATTATGGAAGATAATACGATTGTCCAAGAGTTCCTGAATTACTTGAAGTTTGAAAAGCGATTCTCCGAACATACAGCCAAGTGTTACGAAGCTGACCTGAGCCAATTTAGTGAGTTTCTCACTGGTAGTTCTGAAAGCGGTCCGTCGGGTGATGAGCCGATGTCGGTGCACCATGCCAAATCAGGGGGAGGCGGCTCGGCTACGGCTGTGGCGACGCAGACCGACGTCAAAGTTGACCAGTTACTGCTTTCGGCAGAAACAGACGCCGTCAGGACATACCTGGCTTTTCTAAATGACAAACAATATTCCAAGGCGACCATAGCCCGCAAACTTGCTACATTGCGAAGCTTTTACAAATTCCTGGTTAAAAGAAACCAGCTTAGCTCCAATCCTGTAGCTGCGGTTAGAACTCCCAAGCAGGATAAGAAACTTCCCAAGTTCCTTGAATACGAAGAAGTAAAGAGGCTGCTTGAAACACCGCCGATGAATAACTGGCTGGGTGCCAGAGACAGGGCCATTCTGGAGACGCTTTACAGCACGGGCATAAGAGTTAGTGAGCTTGTGGCGTTAAACATGGATGATGTGGACTTTCTGGGTGAGGTCGTGCATATCAGAGGCAAGGGCAAAAAGGAAAGAATTGCACCTATCAGTTCCTCTGCCTTACAGGTTATCCAGCACTATATGGAGTTCAGGAATAAAAGGGCGCAGAGCAACAGAAATTTTGACTCGAAGGTTTTGTTCGTGAACAAGCACGGCCGGCGGCTCAGCACACGCAGTGTCCGACGCAAGATGGATAAATATCTCAAGATGGCCGGCCTCGACCCGTCTATCAGCCCGCATACACTGCGTCATAGCTTCGCAACGCATATGCTGAATAACGGTGCCGATTTAAGGAGCGTCCAGGAATTGCTCGGTCATCAGTCGCTATCGACAACGCAGGTTTACACTCATCTAACAACAAAGAAACTGAAAGAAGTGTACGAGCACGCTCATCCGCGAGAGAGTGTGAACTATGAGTCACCGGCTGGGCCGCAACGTGAATAAAAAAGGTGATTGACTGTGAATAAAAAGCCGCTTTTCGAAGCGGCTTTTTTTATGTATTCGTTGCGTAGTGGGATTTAAGCTGGCTGTTTCACCCTATTCAACAATTGTTTGAATTAGTTCCCGAACGACAAGGCCTTAGGCTGATGTACAGAAGGACACAAAGGGGATAAGGATTCAAAAAAGTTTTTGTTTTTTTCACTGATCTAATCTTTACCGCCAAGATATTTTCTATATTGATACGATTGATTTTGATGCGATATCAGAGACTCGGTAATATGTAAGTATAATCTATTTCTTCTGTGCAAATGCGTGTATGGTCCCTGCGGACATGGCGGAAAATCCACCACTGAGTAACATCTATAATCAAAGAAAAGTCAGAACAATTAACGAATATCGCGCAAAGTAGAAATTAATTAAGCTTGACATTTATTAACAGATTAGAAACATAGTCAGGAAAATCCTTTTCTTGGCTTTAACGTTTTTCTGGAATGTGCTCAAAAAGGGTTATAGCAGTCAAATCTGTTTCCACATTCCAAAAATTAGAGTCGGGTAAATTCAGCAAAATGCGAGTTGAAAACTTTCAGCGATGCTCAACGAGACAGATAAACGCTGTTTTCATGATTGATTGCTTATCTTACTCCATCGTTATCGGTATTTTCCCCGATGGCTAAAACTGGGCTTTGCCCGATAAAAAAATCAGGCCCAATCCCGATTTACTAATTTGACACAATCTGTATTATTATCGCCGCTGTAAAACTGTCACAATAACCGGTAAGTGACAAGTGTGTCCATCGAAAATATATTTTTTTTAGGAGGTCAGTTTATGGCTAAGAAGATGTTGTGAAGTCCTGATGAATGTCAAGAAGTTTTTTAAGCAGCGCCAATGGCGTGAAGAAGTGTGATAAAAGAAAAAATTAAATACCTTTGCAGTAGTTCCTGAAGGAACAATTTTGTACAAGGAGACGAATAATGACAACTAAACTTTTGCGTCTTAAAGTAAATCTTTTAACTTTGACAGTGGTTCTCGCGGCCTCCTTTTTTTACACAGGTTATGAATGTGCCGCTGTTCCGCTGGACCCCGCTGGAATCCCGAAATTTGTTCAACCCCTGGTTATTCCACCGGCGATGCCTCGAACTAATAAAGTAAAGCAAAAGGGCACCAAGAACATTGAATACTATGAGATTGCGGTGCGTCAGTTCCAGCAGCAAATTTTACCGTCCGGTTACCCGATGACGACGGTGTGGAGCTATGGCTCCATCAATCATCCCGGCAGCTTCAACTATCCGGCCTTCACAATTGAAGCCAAGTACAATAAGCCGGTCAGGGTCAAGTGGATTAACGAACTCGTCGATGCGGCCGGCAACTACCTCCCGCATATCTTGCCTGTGGATCAGACGCTGCATTGGGCAAATCCGCCCGGAGGGATGATGGGCAGAGATATGAGAGGCGATGATCCGACTCCGTATACCGGTCCTGTCCCTATTATTACACACGTCCACGGCGCTCATGTCTATGAGGAAAGCGACGGTTATCCTGAGGCATGGTACCTGCCTGCGGCGAACAATATTCCAGCCGGCTACGCCACGGGAGGTTCGTTGTACGATACTTTCAACGGGGAGTATCATACCAGATATGGTGATACTGCCTGGCTTCCTGGTACCGCTGTGTTCCAATATCCCAACCTTCAAAGGGCAACGACTCTCTGGTACCACGACCACACGCTGGGCATGACCCGGGTTAACGTCTATGCCGGCCCTGCCGGCTTCTATATCCTCAGGGGAGGAACTTCCGACGCAGTAGTCGGGACACTGCCCGGACCAGCTCCGGCCCTTGGCGATCCGCTGGGTATGATTTATTACGAAATCCCCATTGTGATTCAGGACCGCTCGTTCAATGCGGACGGCTCTCTCTTCTACCCCGACAACCGGGCATTCTTCGAGGGATTGTTACCCGCTCAACTCCAGATTCCCTTCATTCCCGATCCGGCATGTGACGGTCTGACGAGCGACGTCTCCGCCATCTGGCAGCCCGAGTTCTTCGGCAACACAATGGTTGTTAACGGCAATACCTGGCCCTTTTTGGACGTGGAGCAGCGCCGCTACCGCTTCCGCTTACTCAACGGCTGCAACTCCCGGTTCCTGATCCTACAATTCAGCGATCCTCTTGTGCAGGTATGGCAGATCGGAGCCGAAGGCGGCTTCCTGCCGGCGCCGCTGGATATCAATTTGGTTAACGCCGGCCAATTACTCATCGGCCCGGCCGAACGCGCCGATGTTATCGTTGACTTTACCAATGTTCCCGTAGGAACAGCGGTCACTCTGTTAAACATAGGGCCGGATGAGCCTTTCGGTGGAGGTGTGCCTGGTGTTGATTTTGATCCTGCCGATCCCACGACGACGGGTCAGGTAATGGCGTTTAATGTCATTGCGGCTGTAGGGCCCGACTTAAGCACGCCGCCCGCTCAACTGATATTACCGCCGATTGTTCCGCTCGCTGCGGCGACCAACACGCGTCAGATAAGCTTGAACGAAGAGGAATCTCAAACTGTCCGGGTAATCACAGATGACGCTGGAAATGTTGTTTTGGCCTGCGATGATGCAAATGCCTCACCATTCGGTCCGACTTCCGCGTTGTTAGGGACACTGAATCCGGACGGGACAGGGAGCCCGTTAAAATGGATGGATCCCATCACAGAGAACCCGGCCGTGGGTACCACCGAGATATGGGAAATCCACAACTTTACTATGGATGCCCACCCCATTCACCTGCACCTTGTGATGTTCCAGGTTGTTGACAGGCAACCGTTTGGTGGGGTCCCGAGACCGCCTGAAGCATGGGAAACAGGTTTCAAAGACACGGTCATTGCCTATCCCGGTGAGATAACCCGCGTTAAGGCGACCTTTGATTATGCGGGTCTCTACGTCTGGCATTGCCATATCATTGAGCACGAGGACAATGAGATGATGCGTCCGTATCGCGTAGGGCCTTAAGCGAGGTACGTTATAATCCGCTGGATAAGAGAAGGGCCGCTCAGGCGGCCCTCTTTTTTTTGCTTAGTGCACGAGCAGCGAGACTTTCGACTGGCATATAAAAATCCGTAAAATCGATAAAATTTCGGCAAGGTTTTGTTGTTTTTCCCATTTTTCACATTTTTGTTGACGCAGGAAGAAGAATGCTGTAATTTACAATGACAACATTGGGGTTTTAGATCGCAGAAGAGAGCATCAAGGTGGAAGAGCACCTTAGAGGAAAAATTGGAAATAAATTTGTGCCAATTGTGACATTTTTGGTGACTGGTGTGAGTGTGGTAATGACGATCCAGGTTGCGAAGTAGCTAAAATTGTCTGTGAATTAATTATAAGTTGTTGGGACTGCGGCAAAGGAGGATATATAGTAGATCAAGTTGAAGAAGATACATGTGAATGTACAAATTAATACTGAATTCATTGTAATTGGGAGTGAATAAAATGAAGATTTATAAACGTTACCACTCGGGGAAGATTCCTGTTTATGTTTTATTATGGTTATTGATGTTGGTACATTCTTATGAGGCATTGGCAGGTAAGCCTTCCGGCCAAACCACAAGAATCATTCCCGACGACGAAATGCCGATTTTTTTAGATTTAATAGCGAACGAAATCCGTGATAATTACGAGCGAATAATTACGTGGTCGGGAGAAATTGACGTTAAAATAAATTGGCTGTGGACCGGAGACAAGGCGAAGGAAATATTTGTATTCACAGACGTTATTGGGGAAATACCGGAAGCTATTTTGCAAAAGGTAGAAGAAAAGACTGTCTTTGCGATAGATGCAAATGAAAACTTTGTCTATATCGATCAAATCAGAGAAAAAAACCAATATATAAACCATATTACTAAAATTGATTTAGGAAGGAGGTCAAATACCACGATTTGCTCTACTTTAATTGTCAGGCCGGATTTTTCCCTCGAAGCAAAGCCCAAGAGCTACGACATTAAAGATAACACAATTCGCCAAAGGAAAGCAGTCAAGAAAACTTCGCCACGGATAGAATCACGAACAGGACTGTATAAAACCGTCAATGATCCCAGAAAAATATTTATGCCCGGAGCAATGTCTGCCTGGAATCTTCACGACAGGTTAAAAAAGATGATCGACAGGTTCGGAAAAATCGAATTTGATGGTTACAGTTTCAAGATCGAAGAGCACATAAAAGACGAGAGTACCGAATATAAAATCATACAACCAGCGGTAGTATCTATGGAAAGAAACAGTCCGGATGACTATGCAATAGAGACAAAAGTTTTTTCGAGCCAATACGGCTTTAATTTAAGAGACTACCGAATTACCAATGGAAGTGGTAAATTGTTACAACAATTTACTTATGAATATGAATTAAATAATGGCGTTTATTTACCTAAAAGGGTAGTACAAAAAGATTACCGTTCGAATGGAGAAGTTGGTTATGAAAAAGATTGTACTTATACCAATAGTAAACTAAATCAAAAAATATCGACAGAAACATTCGAATATACAAATTTGAAGCTTAAAGACGGGGATATTTTTATCGATGAAATATCTAACAAGGAATATCGATATAATGCAGATACCCGAACTCTGAGACCAGTTGATAAATAGCAAAACCGCTTAGTTGGATTTGTTGAAAACTAAAAGCCCCGATTAAAAAATATTGTCAATGTAAATTCCAGCAAATAACGATACTTAAGAATCCACAGTTCTTTTCCGTTCCGTTTCGAAAGAAGAGCCTTCTTTGGTTTTGTGGGTGAGTGTTAGTCGTTAGTCGAGTGTCATTGGTTCGCGGGTTCGGCTGTGGCGTCGGTAGATTGTGATTCCTTTGCAGCCGAGCTTGTAGGCCATTTTGTAGGCCTTGTCGACGGCGGCGGTGGAATGCTGTGATGAGAGCGGATGTGTAACCACATGCCCCGGCAGTGAATGTTGTGATGACGGGATATGCGTAAGTTCGTGTCCCACTGGTAAGTGTTGCTCTGACGGCACATGCGTAGATGATTGTCCCAGCGGTGAGTGCTGTGATGATGGGATGTGTGCCAGACTGTGACGCTGAGGTCGGTGCAATGTGTACTTACCCCACCCTTCCTGGGCCTGTAATTTGCAGAACGAAGGAAGGTGAAGATTACACTTGTGACGACTACTCTTATGGACCGGGGTGGTTGGACGGATATTGCGAAACGGCAATATCCAGTGGTCCGAAAAAACATGATGCTTGTCACCCCGGCTGTTCGTGTGTAACACACACAGAACCTTGCGTCGTGACATATAGCAAAGTGTGCAAGAATAAGCTCTCCGTGGTCCCCCCGTTTCTTTTTTGCAAGTGTAGCGAGCCAGGAGGTCTCGTAACGTATACAAGCCGGGGAACGGTTACTGTCTGCGGTCCAGTCTTACCGTGATATTGTATCGTACTTTGCAATCAGCGTTATTTTGAGGAAGTCGTTGTTAAAGTAACTTGACTTAACGAAATGTATCGTGATAATGTGATAAATGAAACGTTGTTAGCTAAATACGGAGGTTTGAAGATGGTAGAGAAAAGTTATTCATACAAGAAGCCACGCTTGATGTGGATGGTCTTGCTTGTTTTGTTTGGCACGTCGATTGTTAAAGCACAGAAATCAAAAGTGATTTTATCTGTACAGGATAAAAGAAAGCTGATCTCAGAGATTAAGGCATCGGAAAGAAGTCTGTCAAACCTTAAGGTTGAATCCGAAGCGTGGGTGGAGGAGAAATCGTCCACATCATCCTTATCCGATCCATGTGAACCTTGGAAACGGACTGCAATTTGTGCCATAACTACCGCGTGGTTTGACGGGCGTCCCAAAGGTAAGCGGAGAGTGGATGTCCACCTGGAAGTTACTGAATGGCGGGAGGGCGCGGCTCCATATTTTGAGAAAAGCTATTCCCTAGGATTTGATGGTCAGTACGGCAGGATTGCCGAGCATTCAACGGGATACAGTGGGAAAACCTACCCAAGCAGACGAGGAGAAATTCTTCCCAGTGTTCCCAGGCAGTTGAAACTGAAATATCTTTATAGTTGCACAGGACGTCAGTTTTCATCTATTTTTTTCTTCGGTGAGGAAGGCTTCACATTCTCTCAGCTTGCCGAGGCATCTATTACTCCAGCAGCATTGGAAGCTAAGACATTTGAATTTACTTTGGAAGAATTTCAGGGTGTTGAATGTATTAAATTGGGCTCAGGACACCAAAAATGGGGGCACATAAGCTATTGGCTTGACCCTGCCCGTGGATTCGCGCTGCTTGGGCACGATAACATAAGCGTGCGTGAGGATGGCGCTGAGCGGGTTTCAACGCGTATAAGGGTGACTAAATTGAAAGAGGTAGATCCCAACACATGGTGGCCAATGGAGGCGTACGTTGAATCAGATAGGCACGAACCAGGAGAGCCTTATAAGCGGACTGTTTACCGTGCTTCAGATGTCGTTGCTAATGACCCTAACTTTGATGAAACGATTTTCACGGTTCCTTTCCACGATGGTTACTTAGTAGATGACCAAGTCGCTGACAGAAAGTACACAGTCGGACAAAAATAGCGCAGTGTAATGATAGAAAAAGTGATTTTATACGAGCTTTATCCTGACCCTAAAGAACAACACAGAGGCCCACAGCAAATAGCGATATTAGAGAATCCATAGCCCTTTTCCTTGCCGTTTGCCCCTTTAGAAAGAAAGCCCTGCCTTCTAACGGGATTTACAACAAAAATTGAGAAGCGATTAGCTCTTTTATAATACAGCCGATATGGTTTGATTCCTGCTAAGCGGAATTCCCGCCGGTATACTCCGGTACAAGCTCCTTGATTTTTTGGACTATCTTGTCGTAGTTCTGTGCTTGGGCGACGGTTACAAGCTCGTTTATGCCGGCCCGAAGTCTATCCCGGTCCATCGGTATGTTCTTCCATATACTGATTTTGGGATGTCTTGTACGCTGCATATCTTCGCCTTCTATCGAGAGTTCTTCGAAGAGTTTTTCGCCGGGTCTGGGATTTGTGAAGGTTATATCAATATCTTCTTCGGGCTTAAAACCGCTCAGCGTAATAAGCTCCCTTGCAAGGTCCACAATTTTTACCGGCTCGCCCATATCAAGCACGAAGATTTCGCCGCCTTTTCCCATTGATGCCGCCTGCAGGACGAGCTGGCTTGCTTCCGGTATGGTCATAAAATACCGTTTCATCTCGGGATGTGTAACGGTTACGGGGCCGCCCTCGGCTATTTGCTTTTTGAAGGTAGGTACAACCGAGCCGTCGGAATCAAGCACGTTGCCGAACCGCACGGTCACAAAATGTGTTTTGCTGGTTCGGCTTAAGTCCTGAATATACATCTCGGCGATTCGCTTGGATGAACCCATTATGCTGGTTGGATTGACCGCTTTATCGGTACTAATCATTACAAAGTTAGTACTGCCGTAATTATTTGCAGCTTCGGAGACTGTTTGCGTGCCAACGATATTGTTTTTGATAGCTTCGCCCGGATTTAGCTCCATCAAAGGCACGTGCTTATGAGCGGCAGCGTGGATGACAACCTCTGGTTTGTACGTTTCAAAAATTCCCTCCACACGTGGTTTGTCGGTAATATTACACACTATCGCTTTTATGGAGATACCTGGAAATTGCTTGTGTAATTCCCGCTCCATATAGAATAGGGGATTTTCGGCCATTTCGGCGAGCAGGAGCAGCTTCGGATTAAAGTTACAAACCTGTCTGCACATTTCCGAGCCTATGGAGCCGCCGGCACCAGTCACGAGGATTGTTTTATCTTTCAAAAAAGCTTCTATTAAGTCCAGGTCAAGCTCGACAGCCTCCCGGCCGAGCAAATCATTAATATCAACGTTTCTAATCTGTGAGACGCTAAGCTTGCCCGAAGCAATATCGGTGATTGAAGGTACGGTCCGAAAACGTATTTTAGTACCGCTGCATGCCTGAACGACGCGTCTTCGTTCCTGATGGGTTGCCGAGGGCATTGCGATGGCGATTTCTTCGATATTGCGCTGCTCGCAGATTTTGGGCAGCTGTTCCACCGTTCCGAGCACGGGCAAGCCGTGGATAAGTGTACCCTGTTTGCGGGGGTCATCATCAATAAAGCCGATGACTTCATATTCGGCGACCGGCTTGCGATGAATTGCCCGAAGCAGCTCTTCGCCGGCATCACCTGCACCGACTATGAGAAATCGCTTCAATCGGCCAGCTTCGACTGTACGGAATTCCTCAAAGTATAACCGGATTAAGGTTCGAAGCCCGGCAAGAAGCAGTATCGTGGCAAACATATCGGCCATACATATACCTTCGAAGGGTCTCTCCATGCCCACCGGCAGATATATACGAAGAGGTTCGAAGTAGCCCATTACGAACCATAAGGCTACGATAATGAATGTGCTTACGAGTGAGGCTCTCATGATGCCGGTCAGGTCTGATATGCCGACGTAGCGCCACCAGCCGCGATATTGTTTAAACAGGCCGAACACAGGCAGCTTGACAACGATAATGAACAGGAGCAAAGGCGGATATAAATTTAACCAGGAGCGTCTAAGTTGCATGTTATGGATCAGCAGGAAGGAAAGAAGCAGCGAGGCGGCGAAAACAACTATATGGGCGAGAATTATCAGGGGCTTGCGGTAACGCAGCAAAACGGCAGGGATGGGGGCCAATTCTGAAGGTTTTTGAACCTTTCGCTTTAACTGTGTGTTTGCGTTCGAATCAGTCATATTTTATTGGAACCATAATACCTCCCCTTCATTACCTAACGGCGGAATTATAGCGGGAGTTTAAGAGTATGTCAATAATTTCATTTGCTTATGGGTCTTTGTTTTTGTAGCTGCAAGGTATGGATTTGGAACTTGGTCGTTGTCTTTTTAAATGTTTGGCCGCTGAAAGCTCAGGTGTTTCGATACAGCACGGAACTGCCGGCTTGACTGTAAGAAGGCAGTAATCGAGAACAGAAGGTAAAAGCAAAAAGGTTCTGGGATTGTTGACTTTTTGGTAATAATACGGGATAATCCTTTTCTTTGTCAGCCATAGAAATTGAAATATTAATTACAAGGAGACAGAAATGTTTAATGGTATTTTTCGCATCCCCCAGCCGGCCAACGAGCCGTGTTTACGATACGCACCGAAGAGCACGGAACGTGCGGGATTGACAGCTAAGCTCAAAGAGATGCTCGGCCAAGAGGCTGAGGTACCGATGATTATCGGAGGCCAGGAAGTACGCAACGGCAATCTTGCGGATATTCGCTGCCCCCATGACCATCAGCATGTTTTGGGCAAATATCATCAGGCTGACGCGGAATTCGCTATTAAAGCGGTTGATGCGGCAGAGAAGGCCAAGCAGCAGTGGGGCAGGATGCCCTGGGAGTCCAGGGCGGTGATACTTCTGAAGGCAGCGGATTTACTCTCCGGCAAGTATCGCCACACACTTAATGCGGCCACAATGCTGAACATGAGTAAGACACCGCATCAGGCGGAAATCGACTCTGCCTGTGAGCTAATAGATTTCTGGCGATTCAATACCCATTTTATGGAAGAGGTATATGGTGACCAGCCGATGTCAACGCCGGGAATTTTGAACTATATGGAACATCGTCCGCTGGATGGTTTTGTACTGGCTTTGACTCCGTTCAATTTCACATCTATTGCCGGTAACCTTCCGACTGCACCGGCACTCATGGGAAACACAGTCGTTTGGAAGCCCGCCTCAGCTGCAGTATTGCCTGCTTACTTTATCATGAAAATTCTCGAAGAAGCGGGGATGCCGCCGGGTGTTATCAATATGGTTCCCGGCCCAGGGCCGGTTGTCGCACCACCGGCGTTAAACGATGTCAGGCTCGGAGGAATTCACTTTACCGGAAGTACATATGTGTTTTCGACAATCTGGCAGGCGGTCGGCTCAGACGTTCGCAAGTATGTGTCCTATCCTCGAATTGTCGGTGAGACAGGCGGTAAGGACTTCATTTGTGCCCACGTAAGTACTGATATTGAAGCTCTTGTTGTGGCGTTAGTGCGAGGTGCATTCGAATATCAGGGCCAGAAGTGCTCGGCCGCTTCACGAGCTTATATACCCGATTCGATATGGCCACAGGTCAAAGAGCAAATGCTCAGCGAAATCAACGATATTAAAATGGGTGACGTAACGGACTTTAGAAACTTCATGGCTGCGGTTATAGACGAGAAGGCATTTGATACCATTAGCGGTTATATCGATTTCGCCAAAAATTCACCTGATATGGAAATTATTACCGGCGGAGGATGTGACAAAACGAAAGGATACTTTATTGAGCCGACCGTTGTGGTAAGTAAGGATCCGAAATCAAAGCTGATGGACGAAGAGATTTTCGGGCCTGTGCTGACCATATATGTCTACCCTGAGGGTGAATACGAGAAGACACTGGAATTGTGCGACCAGACCTCACCTTATGCCCTGACAGGAGCAATCTTTGCTATCGACCGCAGCGCAATCGTCAAGGCGATGGATAAGCTGCGCCACGCGGCAGGTAATTTTTATGTCAACGACAAGCCCACGGGTGCGGTCGTGGGCCAGCAGCCATTTGGCGGTTCGCGGGCATCGGGAACGAACGACAAGGCCGGCAGCTGGCTTAACCTGCAGCGGTGGGTCTCGCCGCGGGCCATTAAGGAAACGTTCCTGCCTCCGAGGAACTTCCGTTATCCATATATGGAAGAAGAGTGACCGTCCGGATAAATACAGTAGTTTATGGCTTTTGAAACCGAAGGTGCATAGGCAGTTTTTCTGGCGCCTTCGGTCTTTTTGTTACGAAGTTCTGCCTGAGAAGTTAAAAGTTTAGAGATTTAGTCGGTAGTGCCGATGATAAGTTAAAAGAGCATGATTCCGGCCGGATGAGTAAATAGATCCGGGAAAAGAATATATATGGCCAAGACAACCCAAAAAATTAGACCTCTGGTTTATATCATGGGTGGAGTATGCATTGTTATTGCTGCGTATTTTGGACGTGGGTTTTATTACAGGGCGATGACAATTCACCAGTTATTGACTGAGAATAGGCACCTTAAGCAGGCAATCACGAACCTTACTTATGAAGACCAGATAGGGTATGCAAAAGTAATCGCTCAGGAGCCAAATGATGGAAAGCTTCTTACAACGATAAAGTTCGTTGAGACTGCCAGAGACGATAAATTGAAGACGATTTTGGAGAAGGAATATACAATCGAGGGTGATGTTGTTTACTTTGATGCCCTGATAGTGAAGTTCGGCGACAAGATAGTTATGGACGGCAATACAAAGGCACTATATTTATGGAGGAGGATTTACGGAGAGAAAATGGCGCCGGAGCAGGGTTTTGCGATCGAGGAACCAGGCACAGAACCCCAGAGATACAGTGACTTGCTGGAGGTTTTGCCTGTAAAGCAAAAGCAGCTTTTCTGGACTAATATTTGGGACCTGGCTAATAATCCGGACAAGTTGAATAAGTACGACATCGAAGCGATATATGGCAATGCCGTCTATTCGAGGCTGAGGAAGGGCCTTATTTATGTCTTCAAAATAAATGCGACCGGCCAGGTTTACCCGGAAGTTGTACCTGATATATAGCAGGGGTGAAAGTTTTAGGTGAGGAGGTTGTAATACAAATGTTTTTGCATTCGAAGTCTGGCCTGAGTGAAGCCGAATAAGTTGGAATGCTTGATATTACATTTGTCGATTTTAGATAATGAAACGTAAGGTTGACTTTGATATTATTGTGGTTGGCGGAGGGATTGTTGGGCTTGCATCGGCCTACAAAATTGCCCAAAATCACCCTGGCGTTTCAATCACCGTTTTAGAGAAAGAAAAACAGTTGGCAACTCATCAGACCGGTCATAATTCCGGAGTAATTCATTCCGGGCTGTACTACAAACCTGGTTCGAATAAGGCGAAGACCTGCACTGATGGTCGCAAACAGCTTATAACCTTCGCAAAGGAGCATGATATTGCTTATGATATTTGTGGTAAAATAATTGTCGCAACGAAGGAAAAGGAGCTGGCGAATCTTGAGCAGGTTTTCCGCAATGGCCTGGAAAACGATATAGAAGGCATAGAAAAAATCGGGCCCGGTGAAATCAGCGAGATCGAGCCGTCCTGCACAGGCATAGCCGGTATACGGGTACCCTGTACGGGGATTATTGATTTCACCGAAGTAGCAAAGAAATTAGGTGAATTGATAGAGGCGGGAGGAAAGAATCAGGTTCTGAATTCACATGAAGTAGTGGTGTGCGATAAGCATGATTATTTTACTACT
>Ga0209427_10004813_pt1 | contig 15539 bp, 8 predicted proteins | sample DeeMarSWOR136_30_FD_187465 | JGI IMG/M metagenome (GOLD analysis project Ga0209427, IMG submission 187465) | Marine sediment microbial communities from White Oak River estuary, North Carolina - WOR-1-36_30 (SPAdes) (version 2) | ecosystem: Environmental > Aquatic > Marine > Intertidal zone >...
CATGTTCATTTGTTGAAATATTTTTTGAAAGGAGCCAGCATGGAAAAATTCTTCCCTGATAGGAACAATACTGCCTTACTGATCATTGATATTCAGGAGAGGCTCGCAACGGTCATGAAAATGAAAGACGCCGTTATCAATAATTGCCTTCATCTGATCGAACTCTCTAAAATGCTTTCTATCCCGATTGTTGTGACCGAACAGTATTCAAAAGGTCTCGGACATACGGTTGAACCATTGCGGAATGCACTGCCCGATTACCGGCCGGTCGAGAAGCTGACGTTCAGTTGCTGCGATGAACCATCATTCCTTGATGCCATCAGAACACTGAATAAAAAAACCCTTATCGTGACCGGCATGGAAACCCATATCTGCATTCTTCAGACGAGTATCGGCCTCCTTCGGGAAGGGTTCAATGTCCATCTTGTCAAGGATGCGGTCTGCTCAAGGACCAAAGAGAACTGGAAAGTTTCCTGCGAATTTATCCGTAATGCAGGGGGTATTGTCACCTGCACGGAAACAGTGCTGTTCCAGCTTCTAAAAGTTGCCGGTACGGAGGAGTTCAAAACAATCTCAAAAAGGAGATCCCCGTGGAATTTTTATTGCCAGAGCTTTCGCAGTTGAACAAGGAAATCATCGATTTTTTCCCCAAAACAGTCTGGGCGGTCGGCCTGGACGCCCCCTGCTCCCTTCCCTTAGGCTTGAATACCTGCTGTCTCCAAGATAACCCCACCTGCACCTGCCAACCTTTACATCCTTGGAAAGGCAGAGCCTGTGAGCGAGATCTGGTCAAGGCTGGGTTTCGCGTCTTTTATCCCAGCAGAAACATCTTCTGCAAAGGTTGGCTTCGCCGAGGCCTGCGATTGAAAAAGAAGCTGGAGGAGGCGGGATTTACGGTGCTGGAGATATACCCTCACGCTGCCAGAAAACGTCTTTTCGGCTCTTTTCCCCCTAAAAGCACCCGCCAGGGTCGCCGATCTCTACAAAATTCTCTCCGACACTTGATCAACGCCATTCCGAGTCCCACAAACCAGCTTCTCTCCCACCACGAGCTGGATGCGATTTTTGGGGCGTACACGGTGTACTTGCATCGGCGGGGATTGACTGAAGATATGGGGGATCCGGAGGAGGGGGTAGTGGTTATTCCCAGAGGAGGCTTGAAGCTGGGTTAAGTTATGGAAACTGGTTAGGAAACTTGATGCAAGATGCTGGAAGCTAGATGAAGAACGTTATCCTCAAATCCTGCAGTATTCCAGCTTCTAGCTTCCAATGACCAGTATCCATACCAGTTTCCACAAACCACAAACAAGCCTCCTGGAAGTAGAATTTCGTGCCGTCGTGTGGCTTCACCCGACGGCCTGTTGGTATAGATAGCGACGCCGTGGACAACATCCATGGAGAGCACGTGGCGTTTTGAAAGAAGGGGAATACCTAAGATCAGGGCCCCTGCTGGTTAACCATGGAAACAAACCTGCGGCAAGACCCAAGCTTTTTCAGTTATAGTACCAGATGCGGAGGCGGATATCATCTATATAGGGGTCGTCTGCCATTCTGTGAACTCTCACAGATTCGGTTGTTAAACCATAATAAGTAGCCCCATAATTATAATCATATTGTTCACGAAAGCCGTAACTAACATGATGAATTGCATTAATACCGTCTGAGCGAAATTGGAGATCGACGACATAGTTGTCTACATTTCCACCGAGATTGTGTGTGAGAATTAAAACTCCATCCTGGCTTATAGCTCTCCAGCCACTATCATAGGCCGGTCGGGGGAAGGGAGCGCCAGCATTAGGCCCGATAGTTCCCCGGTACGCGCCGGTCACCAGCAAGTCTCCATCGACATGCAGATCGGCAGCGGGATTTGCAGTTCCGATGCCCACTTTACCGTCGTCTCTTTTCACAACGACATGAGGTCCGTACAGCGTTGCACCTGATTTCCCGAAAAGCTGTAGTTGATTGACTGATCCATCATACTTCAGATTCATGCTGTAGGTGCCATCGTTATCCTCTGCCAACACCAGCTCGGCGACATCCTCAACGTTGCTGTTGGGCGCGATCATGACGGATCCCAATGTGTCGCTGCCGACGATGTGAAGATCAGTCACAGGACTCACCGTCCTAATGCCCACATTTCCATTGGGATCCAACACCAGATCCCCCCCCGCGTCGGTTTTGATGAAGCCATCGGTCCCATCATGAGTCAACTCGATATACTTGCCCCAATTGCCGGTGGCTTTGCCATGGACTCTGAACTTGGCATCATAGGTTCTGTTATCGCTAAATTGACTATACACCCCAAAGTTCTCATCGGAGCCATCATCACCACAGATTAGAAAGTTGCTATTGCCGGTAAATCTAATTCCGGGCCAATTGCCGCCCCCATTGGTATCATGAAGAAGCAGATGCCCGCTCGTTGTAGATATCTTTATGGTACCATCGACTTGAAGTTTCTCATTGGGGCTGGTGGTGCCGATGCCGACGTTTCCCGTGGTCCCCACACCGGAGCTGGGTCCCACGAACAAAGTGGGGATATCGCTGTCGAAGCCGATCATCAGGGAACCACTAATGTTATTGATGAGGGTGTCTGTGCTGGCACCGCTCCCCAAAACCATGGTCACAGCCGCCGGTCCCGCTTTAACGAGCCGTCCAATAGCCGTGCACCCCAAATTCCCGCTGGCAACAGCGTGATACCCCATGGCGACAGCACCATAATCGCCTCTGGCACTGGTGTTATCCCCCAGGGCGGTGGCACCGTAATCCCCGCTGGCAGTGGTAACATTTCCCATGGCGGTGGCACCTTCATCTCCGCTAGCGGTGGTGCCGTATCCCATGGCAGTTGCACCATGGCTTCCGCTGGCGGTTGTTAATTGCCCCATCGCGGTGGCACCATGACTTCCGCTGGCTTCGGTATCCTGGCCCATGGCGGTAGCGCCACTGCCCCCACTAGCTTTGGTATCATCGCCCAAGGCAACCGAAAGATAGCCCACACTATCAGGATCCCAATGGGTGCCGTCGCTATCTCTGCCGGCTCTTAAAGCTGCTTGATCCTTGTTCCAAAAGAACCTATCACCAGCTCGATACCCGTAGAAGTTCACATCATAACCCGTATCGTCCACACCCACATTCAGCGTCCCTTGAATATCCAGCTTCGCCGAGGGGCTGGTGGTCCCGATGCCCACAGAATCGGTTACCGTCTCCAAACGGACCACGTTGCCATCATCCACCCAACCACCGCCTCCACCACCACCGTCACAGCTGCGAGCATACTCGGCCGTATCAGCCTCGGCGGCCCATAAGGCATACCCAACTGCCGCGATCCGTTGCCGCGGTGTCAATTCGGGGTCACCTCCAACCTGAACTCCAAGCCAGCGCTCAGGATCTTTGAACACCGTGTCTGCGATGCTATCAACACTGCCCAAAAGAACATTGAAGACGCCACTGCTCACCACCACCGCCGGCTGCGTTTCCGTCCATACAGCAGTTCCTCCTACAGAAAGTGGATAAATGGAAAAGGTCATGGAAACGGTAGTGTCCAAGGTCACACCATCCCCGTCGGTCAGTGTGCCCTGGTAATTTATCAGACCCGGGACTTCGGCTTTCAAACCTTTGGATGCTGTCTCCTGGGTAAAATAAATCCCGGAAGGATTTGAAGAAATCGTCCGCGAAGCCTGACTTTCGGTCTGTGTCCGGGAGAGCTCAGCCTGATCGGACTGAGTGGCGACCTCTCCGGCTAGCGCCGCCGCCGACAGCAGAGACACCGACAGCACGACCACAAAAGCACCCGCTCTCATGGCGCACCTCCTGTGAGGATTGCAAAGTGACTACAAGAAATGTCAATAGTGAAAACGTCTGCCGTATATTCTTTCCTTTCTCATTTGCTCCACATTACTGCGTTGAGTTCGTCCTTTAAGATGAAAAGAAAATGCGGTGCAGGCGAATGCCAAAGCTTCGGTTCCAGAGGTAATGGTATTGCTTCCTCAGCCATATGAGCGGAGAAAGCCTGCTCAAAGATTCGACACCCGCCCAACTTGATTTTTCTTTTTACCTGATCTCTGCCTTTATGGCTTCAATCTCCTTCCTTAATTCTCGATTCGCCGCCCTCAGCTCCTTGACCGCCTCGATGAGCACTCCCGTCAATCTGCCATAGTCAACGGCCCGGTAGCCCTCCTCACCCCAGGTGGTCACCAACTCTGGAAATTGTTCCTCCACCTCCTGAGCGATAACGCCGATCTCGCGGTGGCCCGTGGAGCGGCCAAAGGACTCGTACAGGTCATTCCAATCGAAGGAGACGCCGCGGATTTTTTCCAGCCGGTCTAGCACGTTTTTCAATTGCTCAACATCTGTTTTCAACCTCGCATCGGATGAGGTGGGGAAGCTGGAGGCATGACAGGCCCCAGCTACATCTAGAAGATATCCTGGAGTACCCGTCTTGATACCAACCCAGCTATCGCTGCCTCGAACAAAAAGAGCATGAGAGCTCACGTCCGATTCCACGCGGAAATCAACATCGCTACTGAAATCGTTGATAATGACCGCATCGTGAATGTCCTCCTCGGCGGTGATCAGTTTTACACCACCTCCATACAAATCTATTTGATTATACCCCAAGTACAGATAAGTGTCTTCGTCCCCATTGTGATAGATATAGTCGTTGATTCCAACAGTGCCATTGACATCGAGTGTATAGTCTGGAGTCGTTGTATTGACACCCACATCGCCATTTATGGCCAAGATATCATTGTCAAACTCGCCATAGACCAGCGGGCTAGTGGTATCGGAGTTATCTATATATAGCTTGTTAGAACCGGTCTCAGAGCGTCCAGCATCATAGCCGATAAAGACATTACTTGAACCTGCATTGGAGTAGCCTGCCCCATAGCCTACGAATGTGTTGCACTCACCTGTGTTGGAGTGGCCCGCTCCACTGCCTAGGAATGTGTTGCTACCACCTAGGCTGAGATCGTAGCCTGCCGCATAACCCACGCATGTGTTAAAATTGCTATGGCTGGAACAGCCCGCAGCATAGCCTACGAATGTGTTGCACCAGCCATACACGTTGGAGTGGCCTGCGGCATTACCTAAGAATGTGTTTGAGAAGCCGTCGGTGTTGCGGCGGCCTGCATACATGCCTAAGAATGTGTTATTGGAGCCTCCTTCGTTGGAGAAGCCTGCATTCAGGCCTAAGAATGTGTTGTCATTACCGGTTAAGTTGGAGTAGCCTGCATTTAGGCCTAAGAATGTGTTGTAGGAGCCTAAGATGTTTGAGTGGCCTGCATTGATGCCTACGAAGGTGTTCGCACCTTTGATATTACTCGCATAGAGCACTGTGCTCCCATCAATCTGGTAGCTGGAATTGGCGTTGATATCTCCGTTGACATCGAGCTTGGCTGCAGGAGTTGTTGTTCCAATGCCAACACTCCCCGGCACAGCAGAATACATATTATTTCCCGAAACGGTCCAATCCCCGTCATCTCCACTAATACCACTACGAGCATACTCGGCCGTATCAGCCTCAGAGGCCCAGAAGGCATACCCTACCGCCGTAATACGTTGCCGAGGCTGAAGCTCGGGATCGCCTCCAACCCGCACTCCAAGCCAACGTGTGGGAGCTTTGAACACCGTATCAGGAATGCTATTCACTCTCCCTAACAGAACATTGAAAATACCACTGCTCACCACCACCGCTGGCTGAGTCTCAGTCCATTTCAGAGTCCCTCCTGTCGAATCGTCGTAAATTGAAAAGGCCATGGAAACTGTCGTGTCCATGGCCACCCCGTCCTCATCGGTGAGCGTGCCTTGGTAATTCATCAGACCTGGCACTTCGGTCTTAGGCCCTTTCGATGCAGGGCCTTCAGCCAGGGTCAGACGGGACGCATCCGTCCGCGTCGCCTCGGTGGCGTCTTCCCCAGTCAGCGTTGCTGTCGACACAAGAACTATCGACAGCGCTACCATAAAAGCGATCGCTCTCATGAAATACCTCCTAGGAAGGCAAGGTTAAAGGTTTTGTTGCTAATGGGAGTTGAAATGATTATTGTATATTCGATCTTCTTTGGCAGAAAATAAACGACTGTGGCACAAAATACTTCGGCCCCCGAGAAGAGTCCCCGCCACCCTCAACTCCTGCCCAAGGAAAAGGGCGGGTGCAAAAAACTCTGGTTCCAGAGGTAACGCACCTACTTCCTCAGCAATCTTAGCGGAGAAAGCCCACCTCAAAGGTTCCGCACCCGCCCAAAACAGCTGAAAAACCTCGATTTTCTCAAACAAGGGCTAGCTTATTTAGCTCCAGCATCCAAGCTAGCGTCGAATTCCCCCACCTGGTTGGAATCCTCAGACAGGTTGCGGCTCGGATCCATCGCCTTGGCCACGTAGAAATAGTTGGTTAAAGTGTCTCCGGCAGCACCCAGATCCAGATAAGATGTGCCCTTGGTTCCGCCGAGGGAGTCTCCGCCAGTGGCCTCAAAATAGGGCTGTGTGGCTCGATAGACCACATAGTGGTCGATGGCCACGTTGTCGGCGGCGTGGGACCACTCCAACAGGATGTCATTCTCCGCCAGGTTGGCCGTCAAATCCCCGATGGTCGATGGGACCACGGGATCCTGATACCAGAATCCCGCGCCCATCTCAAAGTTCGTGCTGGCAGAAGGCCCGATAGGCGTAGACTGACCCAGTGTGGACTTCACCACGAAGTTCGTGGAGCTGGCCTGCCCACCCGCTGATGCTATCACCGAGGTGGCCATCTGGGCGTCGCCTGAGGCCAAGGAAAACGAAAACAGAACAGCCGCGACCAATAGCATCATCCTGCCAGCGTAACTTTCTGGTCCTAATCCTCTTTTATTCATAGCAGCTCACCCCTCTCCAGCTTAATGCAGGGTTACGAGAACTTTGACAAGACCGGTGCCAGAAGCCAACGATTCAAGAGCCTTTCCGAGAACTGTCCCTACTTTCGGATCGTCGTCCCGCATGGCATGACCCGGAGTGCCGGAGGTAACCAGCAAATCACCTGGGTGAATAGACCCGTTCTCCGCCGACGCCTTGCAGGGCACAATCCCAACCACGGCAAGGGGTACCTCGTTGAACTCCGAGGCCATCTCCTCCATGGTGTATGTTCCCGTCTCTTCACCTTCACCCCGCACAGGCTTGTCCCAGTCTCGTTCAGAGCCCAGGAAACCAGGCCGCGTGCTGTAGATACCAGCCACCAGCGTCGATCGCGGCACAGAAGCTTTCACGGTTGCCCGCGAATTACGAGGATCGATCACCATCACGTCTCCCGGCTCTACCGTTTGGGCTCCCGAGCTCACTGCGATCATCTCGGAAAAGTCCGCTGGACCGGAGTAGGATCCATCCGCATACACGTTTCCATCCGCCTCGACTTTGAACTTAACAGTGTCTCCTCGCTCGCATTCTATAAATTGCATGCCGTTCGCGGTGCCGCTTCCAGCCCTGATCTGAAGCATGTCTTTGTCTGCGCTGAGATTTTGGTTAGTCTCAAAATTGACCATCTGCGAAACGCTGAAGCCTGTGCTGTAAATATCAAGCGCCAGGCTTGAGGCTGCACTGTTAATGCTCATCTCTCCTTCTACTTCGAGCTCCTGACTTGGAGTTGTCGTCCCAATGCCCACATTGCCAGCCGGGTTTAGAACGATGTCACCAACATCTGTGTTCAGAAATCCATCTGTTCCATCATGGGTCATCTCAAGATACGTGTTCCAGCTGGCCGCTGCACTACCATGAATCCTTAAACGGGCATCATAAGCTCTCGCATTCGTAAAGTCTGTATAGAAACCGAAAACCTGGTCTGTGCTATCATTGCCCACGATAGGAGCGAGGCTGTTGTTATCGAATCGAATTTTAAATCTACTAGGATGTTCTTTCTCCGTACGGAGAATTAGCTCACCACTAGAGGCCCATAGAAGAAGATTTCCCCACACCTCCAATTTCTCTGTAGGGTCTTCTGTCCCAATGCCTACATTCCGCGAGGCATAGAGATCACCAACAAAGTATCCAGCATAGCCCGAGGGACCACTCCCACCATACACTCCCTTACCAGACAAACTGCTACCATAAACACCGGTGCCTTCTAAGCTATGACCATATACACCATAATCCCATCCATCTCCATATACACCCGTTATGTCCCCAGAGGGTAGGCCATTTTTGGGTAAATATTCCCCACCAGCTATTCCAACCACGCCATAGCCCGTTAAGCCGGGGAGACCATAGCTTTCGCCATATACACCATAGTTAGTTTGGCTATACCCCCCCACGCCGCAGAAGTCGCTGCCCAGATAACCAAAGTTGCCAGAACTGCTATGTTGGCCATATACGCCCTCACCGGTGCCGTTGGTTTCGGCATAAAGCGCAGAACTGTCATTACTGGCGTTATTAATCCGGAAGTATCCTGCTCGACTTGTTCCAGTAGTCACGGCGTGTAGCTTTGCATCAGGACTAACCGTGCCAATGCCCACGTCGCCCCCCAAGTAAGAATTGTTCGGTGTGTAAACACCCCAAGTATTACCGCCCAAATCCCTGTAACCTAATGCACCCCAATAGGAACCTGACAACTCCGCACCAAAAACACCTCCTGATATGCCACTTAAATTTTCGCTATAACCAGCCACACCGAAGGAAAAATTGTCGCCAAAAGCGTTTGCACCTACAACTCCATAATTCCCATCTAGATAACCATAACCGGAACCCATATTCTCCACAGTTGGAAAATAGGATCCCTTGACGGCTGCTCTTGCATCGGAGGAATCATCGGATCCAAGCATCCAAGCACTGATGGCAATCTTATTTTCAGTGCTCGCATCGATGGCAATCTTATTTTCACTTTCTACATTCAGCGCGCTGGTCCCTTTTTCCTTACTGATGCTGCTGTTCTCTCTCCTTAAGCCCTCCCCTCTCGACCCGCCTTCCGTTTTCTTCGTCGTAGATATGATGTTGACCTGATCTGCCACATTGGAATACAGGTCGTCGCCGATAATCACCCAATCCCCATCACTAACTGCATTCTTAGCATACCCAGCCGTATCGGCCTCTGCTGCCCAAAAAGCATACCCCACAGCCGCAATCCGCTGCCTCGGTGTCATCTCGGCATCACCGCCCACCTGAATCCCCAGCCAACGCTCAGGATCTTTGAAAACCGTGTCAGAAATGCTATTCACATTCCCCAAAAGAACGTTAAAGACACCACTGCTCACTATCACCACAGGCTGAGTTTCAGTCCATACAGTAGATCCTCCCGTCGAATCGGTGTAAATTGAAAAGGCCATGGAAACTGTCGTGTCCATGGCCATCCCGTGCTCATCGGTGAGCGTGCCTTGGTAATTCATCAGACCCGGCACTTCGGTCTTAGGCCCTTTCGATGCAGGGCTTTCAGCTGGAGTCAGACGGAACGCATCCGTCCTCGTCGCCTCCGTGGCGACATCCCCAGCAAGGACGACTGTCGACAGCAAAACTATCGACAGCACCACCATAAAAGCGATCGCTCTCATGGCGCACCTCCTTTTAGGGCTAAAGGTTTGAAAGAAAGGTAATGGAATGGATAAAGTCTTTTCTCTTTTCTTAAAAAAATCCGTTCGAAATTTCAGAACCATTTTACCACAATAGGTATTTTTTGTCAAGAAAAAATTCCTTCTATAGCAAAGATTTATAAAATAATTGCTTTTATTGTAATTAAATCCATTATCACATGATATCCAAGCTCAAAAAGGCCCCGCTCCCTGTGGATGTTATCATCCGCAGGGAAAGCAAAGACAACTCGCGTTCAAATCCACGGCACGTTTGATATCTAATGCGTTTATGAGTGCTTATGTATTTGTTTTTGAGACAATTTTCTTCAAGCGCAACGAGCCTCAAAAAAGGCGGTAGAAGAGCACTACCGGTGACGCCGTTGATGAGAACATCCACGGCGAGCATGAGCGAGCATGAAAATCTCGTTGGTAAAAGCTCGTCTGTCTGTGTCGAAGCTCGTATTGTCTCTCGTCAGTCGGTATCGAAGTTCGTCCGCACAGATAGATGAGTGATGATCACGACGACTCTCGACAGACGCCTATTCGACACACGTAACCAGCTTCGAAACCGATAACCGACTCACGAGGAACACAAGCGCTGTCGTGTAGGGCGCCCCGACGCCATCTAAACGCCGTGGATGATAACATCCATGGCGAGCACGCGGAGGCTTGAAGCTGGATTAAAGCTGTGGAAGCTGATTCTGAAGCTTGACGCAAGATGCGGGAAACTAGATCAAGAATAGTTATCTTCAAGCTGGCGGCATTCCAGCTTCTAGCTACCAACTTCAAGCACACGAAGTACCTCCGAGGTGTCCTCTCGCAAGGCCTCGAGCGTTTTCCACCTTCGCTTCGCCTACGACAAAAATGCGCCAAAAACATCTTGACTTTGGGCTATCCAGCCGGTATTATGTGCACGATGAGCGAGGCGAACATCTCTTCTTACGACACTCATAATGGGCTTGAGCTAGGATTTCCTCTTTTCCCCATCACTTATTAAGCAAATCTATGAACAACAATTTTTTAAGATGGACCAGCAGCTCCCTTTTGGCCTTGATCGTCATCGTGTGCCTTTCTGGGCCGGCAGCAGCTCAAGACGCTCGCGACAGAGGCCCAAGATCCTCGGGAGCAAGAGGCCTAGCCAAACCCCTGGTGGACGATTTCAGGCACTACACCACCATCGGCAATATCGGGTTGACAGTCACCAACTTCAGCAACTTCGGAAACGGCTTCTCCAATCCGGAGCAGCCTTCCTGCGAATATCCCCGTGGTTCTGGCGTCGAACACCTTTACCGGGGAGGTCTCTGGGTGGGAGCTAGAACGCCAGATGGCACCATCCACGTGACCACCGGGGCTTTGGATGCAGGCTCGGTGGACCAGGGAGAGGAGGGCTTCGAGTTCGCCGCCGCTCTACGAGATAGCATCACCGAGTATTCCTCCATCACCACCTCTCGTTATTACGTCCCCTCGGCCATCTCGGAGCAGGATTTCACCTGCACCTACACCGACACCCACACAGTGGTCCCCGGAACCTCCATCCAGATCCCCAACCACACCCCTCTGGGCATCGAGGTTCATCAAGAAAGCTATGCCTGGAGCTTCCCTTTCGCCGACGCCTTCGTGATCCTGAACTTCACCATCAAGAACATTCGCACAGACGGTTTGCCTCTCCGGGACATCTATTTGGGCTTTTGGGTGGACACCACCGTGGGCAACACAAATCTCACCGACCCGGAGGAGGGAGACTGGAATTACTACGACGACAGCAACGGCTACGTGGACAGCCTGAGGCTGGCCTACGAGTATGACGACGACGGAGACTACGGCTATTCGCAGAGCTACGCTGGCGTAAAGCTTCTGGGCACTACCCCGGCCATCGATCTGGATTCCCTAACCCATTACAATCACTGGCTATGGCGTCGGAGCACCTCCGCCGACCCCACTTACCAGTACCTGCTCATGCCCCGCGATGAACAGGCTCGGTATGAGAAGATGACACGGAGCTACATGGATCTGGATCCCAATCTGAGTCCGGTCACTCCGGAGCCAAGGGATTGGGTTATGCTCCTGTCCTGCGGGCCCTTCGAAGAATTAGAGGCCAATTCCACTATCAACGTGGTCTTCGCCATCGTCTGTGGCAAATGGGGACCGGAAACCGACCGCCTGGCTTTTCTCCGTCTCAACGCCTCCTGGGCCCAGATCGCCTACGACAACGATTACACCCTCCCCACACCCCCTCCATCTCCCGATCTGAGCTTTGATCCCCGAGACGGCGAGGTACTGCTCACCTGGGACGACTCTCCGGAGGACTATGTTGATCCAGTCAGCCATCAGCAGGATTTCGAGGGCTACCGTGTCTATCGCAGCATATCCCACGAGGGGGAAGTGAGCAGCTTTATCCTCATCGCCGAGTTCGACAAGATCGACGACCTGGGCTACAACACCGGTCTGCAGCACGAATTTCTCAATAAAAACCTGCATAACGGCTGGCCGTATTGGTATGCCGTCACCTCCTTTGACCGGGGTGAACCGGACAACAACCTGCCCAGCCTGGAGAGCAGCATCAACCTGAACAAAACCCTGGTTTACCCGGGCACCAAGCCGCAATCCACCGGGAAGATCGGGGTCTATCCCAATCCGTATCGGGCCAGAGCTCTGTGGGACGGCATCGGTGAGCGGGAGCGGAAGCTGTATTTCAACAATCTACCGGCCAACGCGCAGATCCACGTCTACACCCTGGCCGGGGACCTGGTGGACAGTTTCGAGCACCATGATCCCGATTATGGAGAGCACTCCTGGGATATGATCACCCGCAAAGATCAACCCGTGGCCACGGGACTGTATATCTGCGCGGTGAAGAATCTGGATACAGGTCAGGTAAGAACCACCAAATTCCTGGTTATCAAATAACCTTTCACAGAGGGAGGAGAACCATGAGGTCATTGCTACTGATGGGCATCCTGGCGCTAACACTGATGTGGGTTCTGCCAGCCAGCGGTCAGATACCTTACCCGTTCATGACCATTCAAGAAATCCAACAGGTGAATGCCGGCGACGATAGCTCCTACCAGGCCGCCTTCCCAATGGACACCATCTGGACCACGGGAATCGTGACCGTAGGCGCAGGTGAGATCTACGCTGGAGGTAACATCACGCTGTATATGCAGGATGCTGCTGGCGGGCCATGGAGCGGCATTCTGCTGTTCAACAGCGACAACTCAGCCTTCAACGTCGGCCGCAGAGATTCCATTTTGGTCATCGGTACCATTGGGGAATACACCACTGTCAGCGACAGCCTGGAGACGGGATATAACATCGAAACCAGCATGTCCGAGATCTTCACTGCAGCCGCTGTGCTGAAGGTCGGAGAGGACAAACCTCTCCCGGCGATCGTAGACCTGATCCCAGGAGATATAGACTCTTTGGCCGCCATCCAACGCTCTGCCGAGCAATATGAGGCTTGCCAGGTGCGCGTGCAAAACGTGGTGGTCACCTCTCAGGAGTCGGCCTATCGACAGTTTTGGGTCAGCGACGATGGGGGCTGGTCGGAATCGTGCGTCATCCGGCTGTATGCCGATAGCCTGAACAACTATCCCATCCCGCCCGCCGGGTCCGTCTTCGAGTCCATCACCGGGGTGATCTATCATGTATATGGCAACTACACTCTATTATGCCGTAGGCCCGAGGACCTAGTTCTGGCCACGGGCGCTCCCCTGATCGGCTATTCTTACTCCCCCATGCCGCCACAACCCGATGATACGGTGATGGTGGAAATCACCATCGTGGACGATGGCAGCATCGTCGAGGCGAGTCTGTTCTATCAGCTGAACGGTGGAGAGTTCTACGACGCGCCCCTGGAACATCTGGGCGGCGCCTCATATTTGGGTAGAGTCCCGCCGCAGCCGCTGGGAACGGTGGTGGGCTTCTATATCACCGCCACCGATGACATCGGTCAGACCTCCTACGAGCCTGAGAATGCACCCACCGAGGTGGTCAATTATACGGTGGTGCAGTCGGTGCTGGCCACCATCTACGAGATCCAGTACACCACGGATCCCGGACCCAACAGCACCTACCCCTCTCCCATGGACAGCGTGTTGGTGACGATCACCGGCGTGGTCACCGAGGACCATTCCCACTCCAGCACCCATTTTCATATCCAGGACGACGCAGACCCCCAGAGCACCGGAGGGGCCTGGAACGGCATCTACGTTTTCGACAACGGGGGATACAGCCCGGCTGTCGGGGACAAGGTCCAGATCACCGGCCTGATCTCGGAATACTATGGCAAGACCGAGATCGGCGACCTGGTCTCCTGCACCTTACTCAGCTCCGGCCATGACGTTCCTCCAGTGGAGTGTACGACTGGCGAGTTAGAATTTGAAGACCCGGCCAGCGAGCCCTACGAGGGCGTCTACATCATCGTGCGGGATGTCACGGTCACCAATCCCAATGATGGCTTCGGCAACTGGCACATCAGCGACGGAACCGGAACGGCGCAAGTGGACGTCAGCGGTGACTACAGCTACGAGCCAAAGCTCAACGATCACATCGATTATGTCCGGGGCGTCATCGACTACAGCTACGATCAATACGAGATCGAGATCCGCAACGACGACGACATCGGCCCGGTGACTACCGGGGTGGAGGAGTTCTCCAGTGAAGTACCCAGGGAATTCGCCATCTCCCAGAACTACCCCAACCCCTTCAATCCCGTCACCCAGTTCATATATAGTGTGCCCCATGAGACCTACGTGAAAATCGAGATTTTCAACGTGTTGGGCCAGAGGGTGCGCACCTTGGTGGACAACAGGGTTTCGGCGGGCAACCATGTGGTCACCTGGCGAGGCCGAAACGACGCTCAAGCAGAGGTGGCTAGCGGACTTTACTTCTACCGCTTCCAGGCGGAAGGCCTTATTCGTGTTCGCAAGATGGTTCTCTTGAAATAGAATCCGATGCGTTATTTGAAATCCTCTATAAGGTCTCTGGCTCCCTGGATCCTGGCGCTTTTGCTCCTGGCCAGCGTCACAGTCACCACCTCGGCCCAAGCTCACCTGGAGTATGTGAGCAGCACGTTGTGGTCGGATGTGCGAGCGGTGTCCGTGCGGGGAGATACAGCCTATTGTGCTTTCGCCAATGGGCTTGTCGTCCTCCAGCTTACTTCTGGAATATCCCCTGAGGAAATGAGCCACCTATATCTTGAGGGGAACGGACGTGACGTGCACCTTCATGGCGAGCACGTCTATGTGGCCGACGGCTGGGGCGGGCTTCAGATAGCTCAGCTGGAAGAGACGGCTGGTCTCGTGTGGGTGGGGCAGTATAATACTCCTGACGTCGTTTATGGCGTCGAGGTTCAAGACACCCTAGCTTATCTGGCTGCCGGGGAGAGCGGTTTGGTCATTGCAGATGTTCACATCCCAGCATATCCTCAGTATGTGGGCTCCTATGTCACCATTGGAGCTGCCCAGAAGGTCTCGGTCAAGGACTCACTGGCCTTTGTGGCTATTGGGGATGGCGGGGTGGAGATCGTGAACATAAAGAATCCTGACTACCCAACCCTAGTGAGCAGTTACGGTTTTCCTGGATTTACCTTCGCCCATGACCTTCACCTGGAAGGCGCTTTTCTTTACCTGGCCTTGGGCAGCGGTGGTTTGAGCATTCTGGACGTAACCAATCCAGCGGTCCCCCTGGAAAGGGGAACCTATAACAGCCCGGGGAAAGCCGAGGGTATTGAGGTGCAGGGAACGCGAGCCTATTTAGCTGATGGCTATTCGGGATTTGAGGTTATCGACGTTACTAACCCGGATAATCCCCGGCTTCTCGGCTTCCACAACACGCAGCAATGGGGCTACCAACTCTGTGTAGAGGATACCTTAGTTTACGTTGCAGATGGATTCGGAGGTCTGCGGATCTTTGACGTGACCGATGCTGAGCACCCACGGCCACTGGATTCTTACGAAACCCCAGACCGGGCCCACGGCGTTCACGTTCGAGGTTCCTACGCCTATGTAGCCTGCGGGGGTA
>Ga0209427_10004814_pt1 | contig 15538 bp, 13 predicted proteins | sample DeeMarSWOR136_30_FD_187465 | JGI IMG/M metagenome (GOLD analysis project Ga0209427, IMG submission 187465) | Marine sediment microbial communities from White Oak River estuary, North Carolina - WOR-1-36_30 (SPAdes) (version 2) | ecosystem: Environmental > Aquatic > Marine > Intertidal zone >...
TCCTTTTTCCTCGAATCCCCGGAGCTCCTTGAGATCGCTCTCGTACCGGAGAACCACATCGTCGGGATCGAGGCCGATGTATTTCCCATATGACATGAGGAACCCCTTCACAAAGACCGGGGTGGGGAGAAGGTCATGGCGATCTTCCTCAATGGCGGTCAGGAGATGTTCCCTGATTTTGGTGGCGGCCGATATCTCCGTGAGGGAGATATTCCTGAGCTCGCGTTCCCTTTTGAGATATTTGCCGACGGTTTCCATTGGGTTAGGATTTCCTCGAGAAGTACCGATACATTTTACAATGAACCCCCGGCCTTAAGTCAAGGTAGGGAGAAGCCGACGGTCAATGATAGCCCAATTTCTTCAAGGCCTTTCGATCCTTCCTCCAATTCTTCTCCACATTCACCCAACACTCTAGGTAGATCCTCGACCCTAATAGATCCTGGATCCTTTTTCGGGCATCGCTCCCTATCTTCTTGAGGGTTGCGCCTTTTTTACCGATGATAATCCCCTTTTGGGAGGGTTTCTCAACGTGGATGAGCGCCCTTATGAAGATGAGGTCAGGGTCCGTTTTTTCCTGAAACTCGTCGATGGAGACGGCGACGGCATAGGGGATTTCCTGGTACGTATTCCCCATGACCGCCTCCCTGATCAACTCGGAGACGATGAATCGTTCCGGCTGGTCGGTAATCAGATCCTCGGGAAAATATTGAGGTCCCTTTGGGAGCAACGCGAGGATTTCCCCCATTAATCGATCCATGCCGTCCCCCGAAAGGGCGGAGATGGGAATGACCTGGGAAAATCTCCATAATTGACTATATGCGTCGATCAGGGGGAGGAGGCCCTCCTTTTTTACTCGGTCCACCTTGTTAATGAGAAGGATTACGGGAAAGGAGAATCTTGAGAGAAATGTAAGGATGTGGTGATCCTCCTCTGCTATCGAGTGATTCGCCTCGACCATGAGGAGAACGAGATCGACATCTTTGCATGCGGCCATGGCCGTGTCAACCATATACTTGCCGAAAAGGGATTTAGGTTGGTAAATCCCCGGCGTGTCCAGGAAAATGAGCTGCGCACCCTCGATATTTTTGATTCCCAGGATCCGGTTTCGGGTTGTCTGTGGCTTGTCCGAAGTAATAGCAATTTTCGTTCCAAGAATCCTGTTGAGCAATGTCGACTTCCCCACGTTGGGCGGTCCAATAATGGAGATAAATCCTGATCGAAACTCTTCCTTCATCGTGCAGGTGCAGTCAATTGCGATTATCTAATACTATAAAGCATTTCCGGTATTTGTCAAATTCGACCCCGGGTACGGCGGATTTGGCAGGGCCTTCCAAGGCCCGGGAAAGCTCCGGCACATTCTCCTTGCAAAGGGGGTGAGGGCATGCTACCGTATGGGCCGAATCCATCTCATCTTTCGGAGGGAACCATGGCTGGCGTCAACAAGGTAATCCTTATCGGAAACCTGGGGGCCGATCCGGAGGTGCGGTACCTCAATTCGGGAACGGCGGTGGCGAACTTCAGAATGGCCACCACGGAAAACATCAGAAATAGGGAGGGGGAAAGGGAATCTCGCACCGAATGGCATCGGGTAGTCGCTTTTGGGCGTCTTGCCGAAATCTGCGGGGAGTACCTGAATAAGGGGAAACAGGTCTACATCGAGGGGAGACTGCGAACCCGTTCGTGGGATGACCGGGATGGAAACAAACGGTGGACAACGGAGATCATCGCCACGGTTATGCAAATGTTGGGGAGCCCAACCGATCAAGGGACAGTCGAGGCCGAGATCCCGGATTTCGGGGGATCAACCGATTCGGGTCCTGATCAGGAAGATGATGTTCCCTTCTAGTGGCCGAGGCGCTAACTCCCCTTTTCCCTTTTTACCTCCTCGAATATCCCCATAATCTTTGGAGATATGTAGGTGGGGTCCAGTTTGAGAGCCGGGTGAATAGCCAGCGCCTTCCTGAAGGCCTTCTTGCCCAAATTCCGCTCTCCTAAGGCAATATGGGAGTAGGCGAGAAAACGGTAGGCTTTGCAGATATCCTCCTTCCTCCTCAGTCCCCTTTTCGAGGCCTCCTGCAAGCTTTGTACGGCAGCCTTATACTCACCGGCAAGGTATAGGTGAATTCCCTTCTCCAGCCAGGGGAAGCCCAATTGCTCCTCCGGGAGCAGCGGTGCCTTTGGAGGCTGGCTGACCGGGTTGGTTTTTACCCCGATCTCGAGGTTGGCGATGGGAATGAGGATCTCGGCCCCCGGTTCTATGGCCCGAGGGTCCGTGATGAAGTTGTAGGATGCGATGAGGTGGAATTGATCTGGATCCCCACAGTATCGATCGGCGATCATGGCCAGGGATTCTCCTCTGTTGACTTTGTGGGGAACGTCAAAGGGTATCTTTATGCTGCTTCCAATGCCGAGGGCCCTGGATGAGTCGAGGCCATTGATCAGGGCCAGGGCTTCATACCGCCGAGAATCGCCCAGGAATTGTTGAGCTATTTTGGCCAGGGTGTCCCCCTTCTTCACCGTATATCGAATAACGTTGGGGATGGCGATCTTGGTTCCAGGGAGGACCCTCTTGGGATCGGGAATGCGATTGTACCGCAACAGCAGGATCGCCTTATCCCTGTCTCCGTAGTAGGTCCAGGCAACATCAGCCACCGTTTCCCCCGGTTTCACCTCGTGGTAGCTCATGGTCCAACCGGCCGAGCTCACCAGGTGAATCAGGGAAACGAGGAAAATCACTTTCTTGTACACCTTCTGCCTCCCAGAGCCCGCGAGATCTTCAGGATCCCAATCTCACCGAAAGGAGCCGGGTTTCCCCCGGTTTAAGGACGATCTTGATGGTTTTCGATTTGAATGTGCTATGGGAAAAGGAGAGGGTATGTTCCCCCGGCTTCAGCCTCACGGGGTCAGCTATAGGGGTCGTATCCACATATTTCCCATCGATAAAGACCTTGGCCCACGGATAGACGACGATTTTTACGAAGCTATCCCCTTGGGGTTTGGCGGCATAGACTCGTATTTTCTCCCTCATGCGGGCAGGCAGGAAGTCGGAGAAGTCAACCGCCTTGTGATAGCGATACGCAATGGCGGCGGAGGCCATGGCAATAACAACCACGAGGGCATAGCCCAAGGATATCCCCCTCTTCCGCCGAAATTGAGCGGGCAGAGGGCTGTCCGTCCCTTCAGGAGGAAAAACCATCCCCAAGAATGATGAGAACGCGCGAGTCCTGTCCTCGCTCTTCTTGGGGAGAATTCGTTCCAGGGAGATCTTGAGATCCTCCATGGTCTGAAAACGCTTCTCGGGCTTCTTCTGGAGACACTTCATGGTTAACCGATGGAGTTTCCATGGGACTTCCCTGTTCAGCTTACTGGGACCCTTCGGCTTCTTGGCGAGCACGCTGGCGATGACGTCCTCCTCCCCATCTTCTCCGAAGGGCCTTCTTCCCGTGAGCATTTCGTAGAGGACTACTCCCAGGGAGAAGATATCCGACCGTGGGTCTGGCTTCTCCCCCCGGATCTGTTCGGGGGACATATATTCCGGCGTTCCAATGGCAATTCCGGGCTGTGTGAGGGGGCTTTTCCCCGGAACGTAGGCTATGCCGAAGTCGGTGAGTTTTACCTCTCCCTTTTGGGTGATGAAGATATTGCCGGACTTCACATCTCGGTGGATAAAGCCCCTTTGATGCGCGTAGTGCAGGGCATCGGCGGCTTTGGAGGCTATGGTTACGCTTGCCTCAACGGGAAGGGCTTCCATGGTCCCTATCACTTCCCCCAAGTCCTTGCCATCGAGGTACTCCATGGCCAGATAGTAAGAGCCCCTTTCAACCCAGAAGTCGAAGATGTTGACAATGCCCTCGTGGGCCATTGAAGCAGAGGCCTTCGCCTCCCTTTTGAACCGTTCCACCATCTCGTTATCCGCCTTGAGGATGGGAAGCAATTCCTTGATGGCGACCCTTCGATCAAGGGATTTCTGAATGGCCAGATACACGGTGGACATCCCGCCCTTGCCCAATTCTTCGACTATCTGATAGTTGCCAACCTTCCTTTTCATGGGATTCCAGTCACTACTATCGAGGTTTCAAGCAACCGTGCGGCGGTAGCACATTTTCAAAAAGGACGAAATTGACTTCTCACTCGCCTGGTGATAGGTTATGCAAGGATATAATGATTCGTTTGACTCATTAATTATGACGGCAAAATCGAAAAAAGGCAAGCTCACCAAGAGAATCCCCGTTCAGCGGGGCAGGGAATCCCCTCTCCGAAGCGGAAAACTGGTGGTTATTTCAGGAAGGGACCTCCAAAAGGCCTTTGGTATCGACGCAAAGGCCGTGACCATCGGCTCTCAGGATGATAACCACTGCGTCCTCAACGACCCCACCATATCCCGTCATCATGCCGTTATCGAGGAGACCGGGGAAGGGTATGTCCTGAGGGATTTGGGAAGCACAAATGGCACGTTCCTCAACGGGATTCTCATCAGGGAGGCCTACCTTGAGTACGGATCGATCATTGGCCTGGGAAACACCCGGCTCCAGTTCGTCCCCCTTGAGGAGAGGGTAGATATCCCTCCCTCTGAGGAGCGCTCCTTTGGGGACGTTCTTGGAGGCGGCCTGGAGATACGACGCATTTTTACCATGCTGAAGAAGATCTCCCCTTCTGATGTCACCGTTACGGTGGAGGGGGAGACGGGGACAGGCAAGGAGCTGGTGGCCCGGGCGATTCACTCCCATAGCCAGAGGGCTAAGGGCCCCTTTGTGGTGATCGATTGTGGCTCCATATCCGAGAGCCTCGTCGAGAGCGAACTCTTCGGACACGAAAAGGGGGCCTTCACCGGGGCAACCCAAACCCGGAGAGGGGCTTTTGAGATGGCCGATGGAGGGACGATCTTCATCGACGAAATAGGCGAGCTGGCGTTGGAGATGCAGCCAAAACTGCTCAGGGTGCTGGAACAGCGAGAGGTGAGAAGGGTGGGCGGCAACGAGGTATTCACGGTTAACGTGAGGGTTATTGCGGCTACCAATAAAGACTTGGCATCCGAGGTCCAAAAGGGCCGGTTCAGGGAGGACCTGTTCTATCGCATCTCGGTGGTGAGCATTCACCTTCCCCCTCTCAGGGAGAGGAGGGAGGACATTCCGTTGCTCGCCCGGCAATTCGCCAGGGAGCTCGGCGAGCTGTATAGGGGCGGAGGGGATCTGACGGTTTCACCTGAGGCCCTTGAGGTGTTGAGGCACTACCAATGGCCGGGAAACGTAAGGGAGCTGAAGAATGTAATCACCAGGGCCATGGCCATGGGAAGCGAAAAGGTCCTTCAACTCAGGGATTTCATCATGCCGCCCCCCTCTGAACGAGCGCCTTCCCTTGACTCCATGATCGGGAGGACATTGGAGGAGATCGAGAAGTCGGCGATTATGAAAACCCTGAAGGCCCATGGGGGAAACAAGAGCGCCGCCGCCCGGGTTTTGGGTATCGCGTATTCCACCCTTTATGAGAAACTGAAGAAGTATGGCCTCTCCTGAAACCGAATAGCACTATTCGATTTTCGCATAATCCCTCCTTGAAAAGCCATCCCGCACGAAACCGTTTAATTAAAAATAATCAATAAAATCAATATCTTAGAATTTTCCTTCCCCTTCGAATATTTTTCAGACCGGTTGGTACGCGGATTGCTCACTAAGGGGCGACATTATTCATCAGGGAGGACGAGGCTATGATGGGAATCATCGAGAGGGTGGTTGGCATAGGGAGGCTTGGTGATCAATCCGGCGGAGCCGCCTGGAAGAAGGTGATCGGGGGTCCTCCCGAGAAGGGCTCGGGATGGGAGCCGTTGAAGGCGGGTACGCTCCTCGGGGACAGGTATAAGGTGGAGAGGTTTCTCTTTTGGGACGGCAGGCATAACCACTACGTTGCCAGAGATATGGGGGACAAGGGGATCTACGAGCTGAAGGAATCTCCACCCAATCAGGGCACCGAGGTGGAAAGGGAGATCGTTTCCAAACAGTTGGATCACGAGGGGATGGTTCGGAGATACCGCCTCTTTGCCGAGGATAGTAGGACCTATGTGGTCTCGGATTACCATAGAGCTCCCGACCTGGAGGAATCCGGAAGAGTCCTCTCTGCCGCCGATATTCTCGGGATCGCCTTCAACGTGGCGGATACGCTGGACTACCTCCATAGCCATGGGATAGCCCGCATCGAACTCTCAACCAGGAACATCAAGGATATGGGAGACGTTCAGAAGATCATAGATTTCAGCGGTTGTCGGCTGTTCAGCGACCCCTCGACCGGGGAGTTCAGCGAGGCGAAGGGAAGGGATTTCTTGGGGCTGGTCGATTTACTGGAGAGGCTAACCTTCGGGATCATGGAGGAATCGGAGGATCCCTCCCTCCTCTATCTCATCGCGGGCCTGGAGGAGATGGTAACCAATCCCCCGGTTTCAGCGGAGGACTTTAGGGAGAGGCTGTCTCGATTACACAAAATGGTGGCGAACATGGAGGTCTGGTGGAATACCGATGAACGAAGCGCCTTCACAAGCGGGAATCCCTAGAAGACATATCGACGCATGCTGATATTCAGCAACAGCCCCACTCCCGCCATCATGCAGAGGATAGCAGAACCCCCATAACTCATGAAGGGAAGCGGAATTCCCACAACCGGCATCATGCCCAAGGCCATGCCGATGTTTATGATCACATGCCAGAAGATCGAGGAGACGACGCCGAAGGCGACAATGGTCCCAAATCGATCCTTGGATCGGATGCTGATGTTCAACGCCCACGTTATGAGGAAGACGTAGAGCCCCAACAGGACGAGCCCCCCCAGAAACCCCCACTCTTCGGCCAAAACGGAGAAGATGAAATCGGTGTGTTGGGCGGGGAGGAAGTGCAGCTTGCATTGGGTTCCCTTGAGGAATCCCTTCCCCGCGATCCCCCCTGAGCCGATGGCGATCTTTGACTGAATGATATGGTATCCGGCCCCCAGGGGATCGAGCTCGGGCCTGAAGAAGGTCAGGATCCTCTTCTTCTGGTATGGCCTCAGGAAATTCCACATAAAGGGGAGGATTGAGACCCCTCCGATGATCATGATCACCAGGGATTTCCACCTGATCTTGACGAACAGAATGATGGAAAAGCCGATGAGCAGGAGGCTGACGGCCGTGCCCAAATCGGGTTGTTTCGCAACCAACAACGCCGGGACCAGTAAGATAGTAAAGGGGATGATGAGGTCCCTGAGAAGATATCCATCCCTTTTGGAGAAGCGGTCGAAGTATTTCGCCAAAGAGAGGATGATGGTGATCTTGGCCAGCTCAGCGGGCTGGAAGAAGAGAGGGCCCAGCTTCAGCCATCGGGAGACTTCCGGGTTTACGGTGCTGTAAACGAATATGGCCATGAGCAAGACGAGAGAAATCCCGTAGAGAATATGGGCGAAATCATTGTAAAGGCGATAGTCGAAGACGGTGATGATGAGAGCCAGGACTATGCCGATACCTATCCAGAGGATTTGTTTCGCATACAGATTGGATTGGGCCTCGCCAAAGGTCGCGCTGTAGAGGTTGAGAACGCCGATGAGGGAGATGATAAGGACGAGGGTAAGGAGAGGCCAATCGAAATGGGTGAACAATCTCCGGTCTATCATGTCCGAAATCCTCTCTTTTGGATCATCGAGCCCAACCCCTCGAATCCTTCCTTCCCCGTGCAATCATGGGGGTGAATTTTCCCTCCTTCCTGAGGATATCGAGGTATTTTCGGAGGACCTCCCTGGCGAGGGGAGCGGCGGCGGAGGCGCCGTGCCCCCCGTGTTCCACGAGGGCGACGACCGCAATGAGGGGATTGTTCATGGGCGCGTAGGCCACGAACCAGGCGTGGTCACGATGTTCATAGGGAGTATCCTCCTTTTCCTCGTCTTCATCCCTTAAACTGATGACTTGAGCCGTTCCCGTCTTGCCCGATACGGTTGTGCCCCTGACTCGGGCAATGCGCCCGGTTCCGCGGTCTTCGTTCACCACGCCAAAAAGGGCTTGGCGGATGATGGCCAAGTTCTCCGTAGAGAGGGGGATTTTGTCCATTGCGATGGGCGGGTATGATTTGACTAACTCACCGTTGGCCCGTTCGATCCTCTCCACTATTTGGGGACGGTAAAGGGCCCCCCCGTTACCTATGGCGGAGATGACGTTCAGCAGTTGAAGCGGGGTGACCAAGATATATCCCTGGCCGATAGCGCAGGAGAGGGTTTCTCCCCCATACCACACCTCACCATAGACCTTCTTCTTCCACGCCGAGGTTGGGATGAGCCCAGGCTTTTCATCGCTGAGGGAGATTCCCGTCGGCTTGCCCAGGCCAAAGCCCTTGGCATACCTGGCCAGGGTGTCGATCCCTAGCCGCTCGCCCACTTGGTAGAAGAAGACGTCACAGGATTCCACAATAGCCCGATGAAGCTTTACCCTTCCATGTCCCCCCTTTCTCCAACAACGATAGCTACGATTTCCAAATCGGTAGCTCCCCCGACAGGAGAGGATTTCTTGGGGAGAGATGACCCCTTCCTCCAAACCAGCCGAAGCGGTGATCACCTTAAACACGGATCCAGGTGCATATTGACCCTGTATGGCCCTGTTTTGTAAAGGATAGAACGGATTACTGACCAGGTTTTCCCAATCCTCGTGATTTATCCCCCCTGCGAAGAGGGAAGGGCTGAAGGAGGGGTGACTGACCATGGCCAGGATGTGGCCGTTTTGTGGGTTCATCGCCACAATGGTCCCTTCTTTTCCACGCAGGAGCTTTTCACTGGCAGCCTGAAGGTCGACGTCAATGGTGAGAAAGACGTTGTTCCCGGGGTGAGGCTCGACCCGTTGCAATACCTTCAGCTCCCTTCCCATGGCGTCAACCTCGACTTGCCGGCCTCCGTCCTCTCCCTTGAGAATGGGTTCCCATTTCTGTTCGACACCGTATTTCCCAATGGAATCGCCCATTTGATATTTTTTGAACCGGCTCTGTTGGAGTTGATGGCGATCGATTTCCCCAAGATAACCCAACAGGTGGGAGGCCATATCTCCGTGCGTGTAGGCCCGCCTGGGGCGGACGTCGACGATGAGCCCGGGGAGATCCAATTTATGGGTTTCAAGGAGTGCTAGATGGAGCCTGCTAATGTCCGATTGGATTCGAATGGGCTTAAACGGAGGCCTGTGCTTGTTGGCTTCCAGCTTTTTACCCACCTCGTCGGGCGAGACCTTCAGTACACCACCCAGGGACTCGATGGTTTTCCCCATGTCCACGATATCCTCTGGAACCAAGAACACCTCGAAGCTGGGCCGATTGTCGACGAGAATTCGTCCCCTTCGATCTAAGATCATCCCCCTGCTGGCTGGTATCTCGCGGATTCTTATGCGATTGTGTTTTGAGAGTCGGGAAAACTCCTGCCCCTTGATGATTTGGAGGTACCATGCCCTTAAACCAAGAATCATGAAGCCAATAAGAGCGGCGATCAAAAATGGTTTATGCCTGCGCTGCAGATCCGCAATGCCTTGAGCGTCAAATCGCATGGTAGGTAACCCGAGGATATCCTCGCTATTTGATGGCTTCTCCCCCTGAAAGGAGGAGGACGTATTTGATCAGAGCTATGAAGAAGGGTCCTACGAGTCCCGTGATGAGGGATTTCGGGATAATGAAGGCGAAAAAGGAGGGGAGGAGATTTTCCACGGGGCTCACCAACCCAAGGATCGAGATGATGATAAATCCCTCGATGATGCTCAATGAGAAGATGATTCCGACTTGGAATATCGGGTTTTTCACGTAAAATCGGTCCTTGACCAAGATGGTCAGGAAGAACATGGCCGTTTTGGAGAGGGTGTGGACGCCGAAGATGCTCCCCGAAAAGATATCCATCATGTAGCCGGATAGGAAGGCGAGCAAAGCCCCGGCAAGGGGTGTTGAGGAGAGCGCGAAGAAGACGATCAATATGAGCAGGAGATCAGGCTTGGCCAGCTGGTGGGGAATACCCGCCAGCACGGTTGTTTGTAACGCAATGCTCAGAAAGATAAGGCCTATCAAGGGGAGATTTTTCTTCATGGACTTCCCTGGTTCCCGTGCGGGAAGGGATTTGAAGGCTAGACTTTCCTCTCTCACAAGGGTATATCAGGGCATTTTCCTCGCATGGTCCTCGGTGATGACGAACACCTCCTCCAGTTTCGTAAAATTTACGCTGGGTATGACTTCGGCCTGTTGAAACAGGCCGTAGCTCTTCTTTCTGATTTTACCGATCTTGCCGATCATCAAACCCTTGGGGTACCGGCCGCCCAGCCCAGAGGTTAGCACTCTGTCTCCCGGCTGAATATCGTCTGCCCGCGGTGCATATTTCAAGCGGCAGAGATTTTCCCCATTTCCCTCAACGAGGCCCCTTGCTCGACTCCTCTGGATGATGGCGTCCACCGAACTGTTAAAATCGATGATGAGCAGTACCTTCGCGGAGTAAGACGATGCGTGCAGGACGTGTCCCACGATTCCCTCCGGGCACACAACGGCCATTCCCCGGCTGACCCCGTGCGTAGTTCCCTTGTCGATGACAATGGTCCTGAACCAACTCGATGGGTCGATCCCGATGATTTCAACGGGCACCATGGGACTGGTGATCTCCTTGCTGAACTGGAGGAGATTCCGCAGCCGTTCGCTGGCGATGGCCCTCTCCCTGAGGCGATTATTTTCCTCCCGAAGTTCTGCCACCATTTTCCTCAGGGCTACATTTTCCCTCTTAAGGTTGACCAAAAGGACGTAGGAATCGATGAGGTCACCAAACAGGTTGGCGGAATAGGTGACCGCCTTTTGGAGGGGAACCGTGATTTCCAGGAAGACCCAATCGACGAATGCGAACCTCTCCACGTTATTGATTCGGGAGGAGATGGTGAGCAGTGCGCTGGTGAGGAAGATAACGGCGAGAAATGGGATTCGATATCTCCGGAATATCGATAGTTCCTTTTCCACCATGGGCACGAGAAACGGGCTAAAAATGGACCGTTGTCAATTTGAGCAATTCGAGGTCATCCAGGACCTTCCCCGCACCCAAAACCACAGCTGAGAGGGGATCGTCGACAATGGTTATGGGCAGGCTCGTTATCTCCCGCAACAGAACATCGAGGTTTCGCAAAAGAGCCCCACCTCCCACCAACACGATTCCCTTATCCACGATGTCCGCCGCCAGCTCCGGGGGGGTGCTCTCGAGGGTAATCCTCACGGTCTCCACGATGGTATTTATGGGTTCCGCCAGGGCCTCCCGAATCTCTTCCCCGTTGATCTCAAGCGTTTTGGGAATGCCGCTCACCAGATCCCTTCCCTTGACCTCCATCGTTTTGGGGACCTCTTCAGGATATGCGGTGCCGACTTCAATTTTGATTAACTCCGCAGTCCTTTCACCGATCAAGAGGTTGTATTTTCTCTTGACGAATTGGAGGATGGCCTCGTCCATCTTATCGCCGGCCACCCGGATGGATTGACTCACCACAATGCCCGAGAGCGAAATGACGGCCACTTCCGTTGTGCCTCCGCCGATATCGACGATCATATTTCCCGATGCATCGGTGATGGGGAGTCCAGCACCGATGGCAGCGGCCATCGGTTCTTCAATGAGATAGATCTCCCGGGCCCCGGCCGATTCGGCCGATTCCCTCACAGCCCTCTTCTCGACCGGGGTGATTCCCGATGGAATGCAAACGATCACCCGTGGTCGAACCAGAGTCTTGCGGTTGTGGGCCTTGGTAATGAAGTATCTGAGCATTTCCTCCGTGATTTCGAAATCGGCGATCACGCCGTCCTTCATCGGGCGGATGGCGAGGATGGTCCCGGGGGTCCTTCCCAACATCTCCTTTGCCATTTTCCCCACGGCGAGCACCTTCATTTCCCCCTTACTGTCCTTTTGCACGGCGACGACCGATGGTTCGGAGGAAACGATTCCCCTTCCCCTGAGGTAAACCAAGGTATTGGCCGTTCCTAAATCGATGGCGAGATCATTGGAGAAAACTCCCCATATGTTATTGAATACCATAATTCCTCCCGGGTTAATTCGCCCTCAACCTATTCCTCTTGTCGGTTGACAATCCGCTCTCGATGTGGTTTTCTACTCCAAGATTCGAATACTTAATTATTACCAGATAACCAACTGCGGTCAAGTGGATAAATGAGGATGGGATAATTTCTTTACTTTGAGGCGAAGGGAGGGAATCGTCGGTGCTCAAATATATGCGGACCCATGCCACCTCGTGGATTATCAAAGTGGGCCTCTTTTTCATTATCGTTGTTTTCGCCCTGTACTTCGGATGGGGCCGAATGAGGGGGAGGCACGAGGGCATGGTGGCTGAGGTAAACGGCCAGTTGATCAGCGTGAAAGACTTCAGGGAAACCTATCAGAACCTGCTGGCGCTCCACAGGCAGAGATCTGGGGGAAGGCTTTCCGATGAGATGGTGAGGGCCCTTGGGTTAAAACAGCAGGCATTGGATGAGCTCATCAATAAGGTCATCCTCTATCAAGAGGCCCTTCGAATGAACCTTGGGGTGAGCCCTGAGGAACTCAGGAGGAGCATTCAATCCTCTCCCCTCTTTCAGGTCAATGGAAAGTTCGACAAAGGGATGTATCTGAGGATCCTCAGGCTCAACCGGATCGACCCCGAGGATTTCGAACAGATGCAAAAACAGCGTCTGATCATCGATAAACTGAGCAACCTCATCCTGGCCCATACGGGTACCGTCTCAAAGGAGGAGGCCCGAGAGGCGTACATCATGGGAAATGAGAAGGTAAGCCTTGAGTTCATCAGGATAGGGTCCAAGGTGTTCATGGATAGTACGAAGGCCACACGGCCGGAGGTTGAGAACTACTTCTCCGACCATCGGGAGAGGTTTCGCATCCCCGAAAAGGCGAACCTCCAATACCTGGCGTTTCGAACGAGGGACTTCAGGGAGAAGGTAGCTGTATCCCAGGAGGAGATCAAGGCCTACTATGACGCCAATGTCGATGACTTCGTCATCCAGGAGCAGGTGAGGGCGAGACACATCCTCATCAAGGTAGCCTCCGACGCGGCCCCCGAGAAAATCGAGGAAGCCCGCAAGAAGGCAGAGGGGATTTTGGCCAAGGCCAAAGGGGGGGAGGACTTTGCCGCTTTGGCCGAAAAGCATTCCGAGGGACCGACGGCCAAGAAGGGGGGCGATCTGGGGTACTTTCCCCGAGGGAGAATGGTGAGGGAATTCGAGGATGCGGCTTTTTCCTTACAACCAGGGGACCTGAGTCCCGTTGTCAGGACCCGATTTGGATTCCACATTATCAAGGTCGAGGACGTGAGGAAGGAGAGGGTCCAGGGCCTCGATGAGGTGCGGAAGTCCATTGAGTCTACATTGACGGATCAGAAATCCCGGGACCTGGCGGAGAGGAGCGCGGAGGAGGCCCTCTATACCCTGTATAAGGGAGCCGAAATGGCAAAGGTTGCCGAGGAGTATCACCTCTCGGTGAACGAAACGGGTTTTTTTAGCCAAGGGGAAGACGTCAAGGATATACCGCCGAACGATGAGGTGATGTCCATCGCGTTCTCCCTCAAGGAGGGGGAGCTCTCCACGGTTATCGAGGTTTCCGGGGATTTCTACATTCTGAAGCTGGCCCAAAAGCAGCAGCCACGTCTGCCCGAGTTGGACGAGGTGAGGGATAAGGTGGAGAAAGAAGTGAGGGAGAAAAGGGCGGAGGAGGAGGCCGAATCGGCTGCGGAGGAGTTGCTGGCCGAGTTGAAGGGCGGCAAGCCGATGAAGGAGGCGGTCACCGGCAGGGGGTTGAAGGTGGAGGAGACGGGACTCTTTCAGAGGTGGACGAGCTACGTCCCCAAGATTGGCTTCTCCGAAGGGATGGGGGAGGTCCTTTCCTCCTTGAGCGCCGAACACCCCTATGCGGGTCGTCCCATAAAGGTTGGAAATGACTGGATCGTCATACGGTTCAAGGAGCGGGAAACGCCGGATTTGAAGCAGTTCGAATCGGAGGAGGGCCAGACCTGGGAGCAGATGTTCCGGTACAGAAAGGCAGGGGAGGGCTATCGGAGATGGCTGGCTGCGCTTAGGGAGAGATCGAAGATCGAAATCATTCGGGATGTGGCAGGGCTCTAGGGGTAATCTCGTTCCCACGCACGTTGAAGCCTTCCGTTGGGAAACCGGAGTTTCCTGATTTTTATTGCCAGTGTTTTTGTAACCTTTTGATTTCATAACAGATTCTGTTTTTCCGGAGAGAACACCATTGTCCCTTCGCAGCGCTTCGGGGCTGAACACCCCTCAGCAGGTTGAGGTTAGAGGTTGGAGGTTAAGGCAAAGTCCATTTCTTACTTAATCACCTTTTTCGCTTCCCTGAGAATAGACAGCAAAGATTCTTTTATGTTTGCTTCAGGGATTTGCCCAGCAATCCCTCGGAAGGTGACCCCTTTGGGGGAGGGGAAATGTCTCCTCTCAGCCTTAATCTCAGCCTTAACCTTCCTTTTTGCTCACCCTCGATGGGTACCCCACTTCTCCAGCAGATTTCGCTCATCGACAACGGTGTTCTCGACAAAACTGAGGAAACTCCGGCTGGGAAACCGTTGACAAGGCGGAAATTCCGGTATTCCATCTTTTCATGTGGATAGTCCCACTCCTCCGGCAGATTACGCTCACGGGCAATGGTGTTCTCCGAAAACGCAGGAAATCCGGGACGGGATTTTCCTTGACGGAACTGGTGCGACGTGGTACTATGTGAAAGGTTCAACTGATTCAGTTGAACCTCGATAAAGGGGCAGTTGTTCGTTCGGGTGGATTAGGAAGGCCGGGTTTTGAGGGGAGTTTCGTGGGGGGGGTATGAACGAACCCGTTGGGCCCCCAGGGGGGAGGCGGCCTCGATTGGCCGCCTCTCTTTTACCTATTGGTCCACATGTCTCAATAGCTTTTTCAACCTGGAGACATTATTACTATCCACGGCCACAAATCTGAGCCCATACTCATGTTCATCCTCGTCGTTGTCTCCCCTTAATTGGGTCCAGACGATCTGCGCAGTGGCCTTGATGGATTTCAGCTCGCAATATTCCGGGGGAGTGATCTCGATATCCAGGTTGGTCCCGATGTCCAGGCTATCCTTCAGGTAGACGAGGATGCCTCCTTCTAACGAATCTTCCATTTGATCGGGTTGGTCTTCATCATTGTCTCTGATTGAGTATACGAGGGGTATTTCAATGTATTCACGGGGAAATTTCCTGCTCTCAAAGAGGACAATTCCCCTTCTCGATTCGGGTTCCGTGCTCTTCATGGCCATCTGCTCCTTATGGGTTGATGAATTGTTGCTCCCGGTTGCAATTTTCATTCCAAAATTCCGGGCACTGCCCAACCAATAGCACGATGGATTTAGGCGGGAAAAGGGAGGGGATATGGAGGAAAGGGGCACTTTCCCGGAGTTTCCTGATTTTTATTGCCAGTGTTTTTGTAACCTTTTGATTTCATAACAGATTCTGTTTTTCCGGAGAGAACACCATTGTCCCTTCGCAGGTTATGGTTAACTCGTGTCCGTGTGTCGT
>Ga0209427_10004816_pt1 | contig 15532 bp, 18 predicted proteins | sample DeeMarSWOR136_30_FD_187465 | JGI IMG/M metagenome (GOLD analysis project Ga0209427, IMG submission 187465) | Marine sediment microbial communities from White Oak River estuary, North Carolina - WOR-1-36_30 (SPAdes) (version 2) | ecosystem: Environmental > Aquatic > Marine > Intertidal zone >...
ATTAAGTCATTATCCTGTTAATAACAACTTTCCCATTTTTATCTTTAATAAAAAATTTCTAGGTATTGCTTCCAAACTCTAATCATATGCCCAATGATTAAATTTAAAAGAAAAAAAGAGTGATAGAGATCAATTTAAATTTAAAGAATTTTTTCTATATCTGATAGATGCTTTGCGATTTTCTCACCATTTTCTGTAAGCCATATATACCTTCGTCCGCCAAATTTACTTTCCTGTTCATCTTTGATTAATCCTTGGTTTTTTAACTCAAGTATTCTCATATTTAACGTAGACATGCTTCCTTTTCCGATCTCTTTTTTGAGTTCGGTTATATACATTTTCCCTCTATGTTTTAGAAGAGAAATTAAAATATCAGTTGACCCTGCTTTTTCAAGGATTTTCATCTTACTCATTACGTATCGTAATAAAATAGTAAATTATATAGTTTTACGTCAAAAATACAATATTACTATAAACGTAATATAGTAAAGTATTTAAACTCCTATTGTATACATATTACGTAAAGTGTAATATAGGAGTTAAAACAATGGGGGACATATCAAATATAAAGAAATCAAACAGATTAGAATGCCCTATAAAACTCAACCCAAAAGTAGCATCATTTAACGACATTGCAATACATGCTATTCTACGACAAAGACTATCGGAATCAACAGTAATAAAAAATCTTAGATACGCTCGATTCATGGAAATACATCCAGTGCCTGTTGATTTCAGAAACCCACGCTATGAGAACTTTATCAAACACATTGATTATAGAGAACAAGTTGAACATGCAGGATTTGGTGCATTAAAAGCTGAATGGCAAGCAATGAGAATGTTCCTCCAAGCTTATGGAATTCCCGCATGGGATTACAAACTACCTTATGCGCCAAGACCACACAAACGGATACTTCCATTTCCAGATATTGTAAACAAGTTCTTCCATTATGAATATTCAAAAGATGCTTATGAAAACACATTGTATCAATACTTATTTTTTCACAGTTTTATGATAGGCTGGCGAGTTCCAAGTGAAATAATCGAAATGACAATAGATGATGTAATCATCGATTCAAGTGGTAGAGGATGCATAACCATTACAGAGACAAAGAAACATAGACAAAAAAGAACAATTCTTCCTGAAAAAAGTATTCTTTCATCAAGAGTTCATAAATCCTTCAAAAACTGGATAGACGTATGGCGACCAAAAGTAGAAAATCAATACTCAGGAAATGCATTATATTTACAACCAAGTGGTAAACCATTTGAAATTAATCATTTTAGAGGCAAACTTAGTCGATTTGGAAAGAAAATATGGCAACCATTTCAGCCATATGATATGAGACACTGGTGTGCCATCGCCAGGCTTATAAAAACAAAACGAGAAACAGGAAATTATGATGTATTAATAGTAAGAAATTGGCTAGGACATACTGATATTAAGACAACTCAAAACTACATCAACCACGCTGATATGTATTATAACCAAGCACCTGTGGATTGGATTGCAAATGCAATAAAACCACAAAAAGGAGGCGATAAAAAATAGGTAGTTTTTAAGGAGAAAAACAACAGAATAGGGATTTCGCCTCTGTTGCCTGAATTCTCCTCAAGGAGTGAGAGCGGATCTGCCGGGATTTGAACCCGGGTCAGAGGCTCCGGAAGCCTCTGTGATATCCAAGCTACACTACAGACCCCTGATTTGGCTATCATAATAAGAATCTTATACTTTTCTTATCGGTGATTAAAAAATAAAATTATATAGTAGTAAATTATTCATAATCATATGGATTTGGAGGGGATAATCGAAAAAGTACCATCTACTGAAACAATTTTGGGAATCATATGGATAGTTAGTTGGATACTTGCTATTTGGGCTTATCATCTTCAATTTTTCCTTACTGGTCTATTTTGTTTAATTCTTATTTTTATACTTCTCGGTCGTTATGAAAAAACAGAGGAAAAAAAGGTCCCAAAACCACCAGCTATTTTTTCAATGGATAAAAACACAAGAACTCTGACAGTTCAAAAAATATATGAAGATGATGTAAAATGGGAAGAACACGAGATATGCTCAGGTTCCGCAACACTTCCATCTGGATCAATAAAAGAGGGAGATACCATTACAAATTGTAAAGGTAATCTTGCACTTAGACATGTACCTTCTAACACTCTCTTGGGTGGGTTTGATTTTGAAGATAAATAGTAAAAAATGTTACAAATACGCCATTTAAAGGAAAATGTTTAAATATAAAAAGTTACCATAAATATATAGGTAGAAGAGGGGGAAATGAAATGAAACGAAAGAAGTATTTAATTAAAGTTTTAGTAATCGGAGCAATTTGTCTTCTGATATTACCTTCTATACAGGGTGTTTTGGGTGAAAACTTAAATCTGGAACCAATTGAATCTGACGAAGAGAATAGTATTGATACCCTAGATACACATTATTATACAGATTGTACTGTGATAATATTTGGTAAATGCGGATTAGTTGGTGGTGCACTTACATGGATTTTTGGTTTTTATGCTCCAATTTTTAAAAAGGACATTTGGATAAGTGCATCAGGTGAACCACTTAGCGCTGTTGTAGTTGGGGGCGGATTTGGTACCTATTTAAGTGTTGAAAATCTTTACATATCCATGATAGGAACCAAAGGTTTTTTATTCTGGGCAGGAAAATCTGTAATTATAGAAGGTAAAAACATAATGGCAGTATGCAGAGCTGATCATTGTACTATAGTATCGTAATAATAAATGCCATTATAAAAAAACGAACAACTATTTCAAAATTTTGAGGCTAACTACCCTATTCCAAGGGGTAACCTACTGTTTTCCAAGCTTCAAAACCTCCTTCTAAATTGTAAATTTCACCATAAACATGATTAACTAATTCTTGGCAAAATTCTTCTCCAACAGAACCATTTTTACTATAAACTAAAATGTCTGCTGTATAATTATAAAGAGTTAATGAATTCTGGTTTAATTCCGCTCCAGGTATGTGCCCTTGATTATTAAATTGACACAAGCCGCATCCTTCACGACCCCGGCAATCAATAATCGAAAGATTATTTGTTGTGTTAATTAAATCATAAGCAGCTTGAGGAGAAATGTTGGTATATGATGAAGTATACTGTGTTTCAACAGGTGGTTCTTCAGTCCAAATTGCCTGAATTGTTAAATATAATACTGCACAGACACTTATGGCAACTAGAATTATTATAAACAATAGTTGTATTTTTTTCTCGTTATCCCCTGTTTGCTGTGATTCTTCCATGTTTCCTACTTTACCTTTATGCGTTTATCCTTGTTATTTTTTACGACTTTTTCATACTTTTTGAATGGGTTTGATAATTTTCATAGCAGGTATTATTGCCATTTTTATTTATGAAATATAAAGTCCACCGTTTACATTTATTGTTTCACCAGTAATATAGTCTGATAAATCAGATGCTAAAAATAAACATGTATTTGCCACATCCTCAGGGGCCCCTAATCTTCTGAGTGGGATCTCTTTTGTTCTTTTTTGTCTCATTTTTTCTGTGTAATTTGCAATGATATCTGTATCGATTGTTCCAGGAGCAACTGCGTTCACATTTATTTCTTTCTCAGCTAGTTCTAAAGCTAGGCTTCTCATTAGACCAAGTATTCCTGCTTTTGATGTTACATAATCTGCTCCATGTGGGGATCCTTTTAATGCAAGTTGCGAAGAGATAAATATTATTTTACTACGGGATTTCATATATGGTATTACTTGCTTGCAGAGATAAAAGCATCCTGTTAAATTTGTAGAAATTACTTTATTCCAAGTTTCATTAGAGATATTTTCAAAATTGTTTCTGTAGTATATCCCAGCATTGTTCACTAAGATATCTATATGTTTTCTTTTTTGAACAAGTGTTTTTACCATCTTTTCAACATCTTCTGCGATTGATACATCACACTTGAGTAATATTCCATCTCCACCGTTTTCTCTAATTTTGTTTAGTGTTTCTTTTGCTTTTTTATCATTAGATATGTAATTAATACCAACAAACGCACCATTTTCTGCAAATTTTATAGCTATCTCTTTTCCTATTCCTCTAGAAGCACCTGTGATAAGAACTGTTTTTCCTTTTAACATAATGACACACATACTTTGAAAGAGTAAAAAAATTATGGTAAAAATGACTGTTACACCATAAAATTAATATATGCTATGATATATATTAACACATAGTATTTTAGGTAGGAAGAAGAATGAATAAGAAAATGCTAACTATATTGGTTTTAGTTATGTTTTTACTTGTAAATCTTGCAGCTTCAATCCCTGCTGAAGTTGGAAATACAAATACTTTTATAGATGGATCTTCTCAGAAAGAAGAAGATTGTGGATGTGATATCTCTAAAGAGGTAAATAGTGGTAGCAGCAAACGTTATTATACTGGTCTTTTGCCTAGTGAAGATCCACTACCACGCGGAGAGATATTTACTGGTTACACTCCTCCTTCTTGGGATTGGCGTAATTATAATGGAAAAGATTGGACAACACCAATAAAAGATCAGGGAAGTTGTGGAAGTTGTTATGCTTTTGCTCCATACGCTTCTTGGGAATCATGTTATAAAATAGAAAGTAACAGCCCTGATCTCCCAATTGATCTATCAGAGCAGTATATGGTTTCTTGTGGAAGTCAGGGATGGGGGCACGGCTTGATTCATGGATGCATAGGAGGAGCTCTTGAAGGTGCTTATTATTTTATGGATGAACATGGAGCGATACCTGAGAGTTGCTTCCCATATTCAAGCGGTGGCGGTAGTTGGCCTCCCTGCGATAATAAGAATATGTGTTCAAATTGGCCAGATTTAAAAACGGAAATAGATTGGTGGGGTTATGTACAACAATCGCAGTCAACACTTAAAAACGCTATAATTGAAAAAGGGCCTATTGTCGCAGGTATATATGTTTATGAGGATTTCTTTGATTATTCTGGAGGTATATATAAGCATACCTATGGAGAGTATGATAGTATGCATCTTTTAACAGTTGTTGGATATAATGATGATCCTGGTTATTGGATTTGTAAAAACAGCTGGGGTGAAGATTGGGGTGAACCTAATCCGTATGATCCCAACAGTCAGGGTGGTTGGTGCAGATTCAAATATTATGAATGCTATTTTGGATTTAAGGCTGCTTTTCTTGATGTACACGTAGAGGAATATATTGAGCGGACATGGTATGGTCAAGATTATACCGAGATAGAGGGCGATGTAGTACATTATGATGCTAGTCATTTACCTGGTGGAAGTGACTATGCTATTCGCATGGCCCATCATGGTTCTGATGCTACAATTTATTATGAGTTTGATATTGGTAACAACGAAGTTGTAGAAGGTATGCCGATTAGAGTTGAATACAAAGATACTGGCAGTGGAGGTGGCCCAAGTCTTTATGCCTACAATTGGATTAGTAATAGTTGGGAATGTCTAGAGGAGAATTTGGGGAATCAGAATAAATTAAAATGGATATGGGTACCAACTCAGAACTCAAATAATTATATTAGTGCTAGTGGTTTACTCAGAATTAAAATATATGCTGAAAGCAATGATGATACCATCTTAGATGAAGTTGCTGTAAGATATAGGTACCCAAAAGAAGATTTAATCTGCTATGGTAGTATTGAATGGGTTAATATACCAGCATACGGCACAGCATCAGGTGATTTTAAGGTTAAAAACAATGGTGATCCTGGCACAGAACTTGACTGGGAGATTGAATCATGGCCAGATTGGGGTGGTCCATGGTTTTTTTTCCCAAAAAATGAAACTGGTCGTAAACCTGAGGATGGTATTAAAAAAGTCCAAATTAATGTCCAGGTGCCAGATGACCCGGGTGGAGAATATTTTGGGGTAATAAAAGTTGTTAATAAACATGATAGTAATGATTGGGAAGTAATAACAATCGATCTTAAAATTAAGAAAAACAAAGCAGTCGAAAGAGCCAACAATCCGATATTACAACTACTGTTGCGACTGCTTTCATTTTTTGAATCAACAAATCAATATCGATTTTTCAATAATCTCTGTTAATTCTTTTTTACATCTGATTTCATTTCCAAATAGAGAAAAAAGTTAAAGTTGACTTGAAAGAGACAGTTCTTAAGTGATCAATGTTTTTAATCTATAAGTGGGTTACGCACATATAAGATACCAAAAACACGACCTTCGCCTTCAGGTAGCGTTCCGTAAAATTTTGCACCAGCACTTTGACGAAAGGTGATAGGTTCATTTTGTATGTGACCCGACCACCTTCTTACTACCGGAGGTATTATTGCAACCAAAAGCGAATTATAACTTACATCTATACAGTCAAACGTCCAGCACCCTATTTCATCTATTGAATAACCTTTAATGTCCCCCCTTATAAAATTTATATAAAATCCCCAGATTGAATCTTTTGTTTCAGTTTTAGAATCAATATCCTCAGTTACAGTGTTATCGTTTTCTGATAGTTGATTTGATATAGAGGTATTTTTACCTGTTGTCGTAAAGGTTGCCAACCCCAAAATGATAAAAAGGCTTATTATTCCTAAAACAACTATTTTTTTATTCATATTTTTCCCTCTTTATATGTTGATCCAATTTTCCAATTTCCAATTGGTAAATATTAAAAGCGATATATAAATATTGTGTTATAATAATAGCAGAAAAAAGCTGAGTTGTTACTTTTTTAACAATTTGTAATTTTAATTCTAAAAAAGAAAAAAAGGAGATTATTTTTAGAGGTTTAATAGTCGTTGGAGTAGCTGAAATAACATTGGATAATTCTGTAAGAATTTAAAGAATGGCAAATCGAATGTTCTACTCCTTGGCATAGTAACCTTAAGTGTTCCAGTTGGACTCATTGAACCATAATCATCTTGTAACCTGGCACTAATGATAAAATCTCCCATTTGATTCCAAGTATGAGATGCACATATTTCTTCACCTGATTCATATGGGCCTTCCCATCCAGTGCCAGTTCCATCTCCCCAATCCCATATAGCATATATACCGTCGCCCTCTGGATCAACAGCAGTAGGAATACAATAAGTATATTCCTCACCAACTCTTCCGCGTGTAGGGCCAGTTATAATTGGTTTATCTGGTGGTAAATTATAACCTATATAAAACTTATAATCGTCGATATAGAATTCTTCCTCTGATGCCCATAACTGACCAATGAGTTTGTAGCTACCATTTGGTACCTGCTGCTGACTATTCATATCTTTTTGATCCCAGGTTATTTCATCAAAGGTCTCACCTGGTTCTAATTCAATCCAGAGATAGATATACACCTCATGAACCAATTCATCATCAGAATTATAGATAAGAAAAGAAGGATTACCAGCAATAAGACTATCACCAACGTTTGTCATCAACAAATTAACCATTTCACCAGATTCATATATAATTTTATCAGTTGTAACCACTAGTGGATTCTCATCAAGTATGAAAAAACTTTCATCATCAAAATACTGATCTTCATAAGTGAGAAATACTCCCTCAACAGTGTATTTATCCTGAGGCACATTAGGATACCAAATATCTGTAAAACTTTCACCATGCTCAAGAGTTATCCAACAATCAGGATAACAACCATAAACTAGCTCATGGTCTGAATTAAAAACTTCAAGGGTTGGATTACCCTCAATTGCTTCTTCAGCGATATTTGTAAGAGATAAGACTACAGGTTCACCAAGGTCATAAATCGGTTTATTAGTTGAAACATCAATCACTCGATCATCTAGTATCACTGTTGTAAAGGTTGGAACACTATCATTAACCAATGGATCACCAGATGAAGTTGCACGAACCGTAATAGTATAGGTTGCTTCTTCTATATAATAAGGTTCCACTGTTAAAACAACTATACCACTATCGCCAGGGTTAAGAGTGATTTCATAGATATTAAGCTCTGACCAATAACAACAATCTATAAGATCAGGGCAATCCAAAACATAGGTATCAATTATATCACCTGTGTTTGTAACTTCAACTCCATATACTGCAGTTTCAAAAGGATAAATCGTCATATCGTTATCATCACAAGAGACACTGACACTATAACCATCCTCAAAGACTGATTTATGTACGTTTTCTCCTACTATTGAACAACAGCATAAAACACTACAAATCATCAAAAAAGCCGTTATCAAACCAATTATCTTCTTCATATTCCTCCCTCGGATCTACATATTCTCATCTAATTAATAGTATTTAAAACTTGTATTCAAAAATCAAAGACCTAAAACCTAGTTTTAACACCGATTTCAATTTAAAAAAAAAGAGAGATGGACTAATTTATAGTCCTAATCTTTGTAACAGTAGCTGCAGTATTGGAAACAGATTTGGATATTTTTGTAGGAAGTTTAGGAATAGAGTGTACATAGCTCTATTCCCCTCTATTGGTATAGACATTGTTGTCCAATCACTCTCAGCACCCCAGATATCTTTTGCTTTCGCCATGATTGTATAACAGCCTTGCGCATTCCATGTATGCTTTGCTGTTGCTTCTTCGCCAGAAGGATATGGGCCAAACCAATCATCATAAGTTCCATCGCCCCAATCAACAAGGTATAAAATATTGTCATCATCTGGATCCTCTGATCTAAACTTGTATTCATATTCCTGTCCAGCTTTTCCACAAATTGGTCGATAATTTTTAGGTGGTCCCTCAATATCTGGGGCACTTGGAGGACTGTTATCACTGATATGTATTACCAATGGATCTGTCCAGTACTCATTAGCACAATTATCTCTGATCTTTACTCGTATCTCATAGTCTCCAGTTTCACTCCAAGAATGTTCTATACAAACTGTTTCTCCGCCTACATATGGCCCCATCCATCCGGTCATTTGTCCATCACCAAAATCCCATAAGATATGGTATGGTTCACATTCCCCGTTATCTGGTAAATTAATGCAGAATGTATATGAAATATTGACTACACCTAGAGTTGGTCCATATGGAGAATAATCAAGGATGTTGAATGTTGCTGTGTCAATATAGTTTTGTTCATTACCCGTTAAGAATCCTTCAACTGTGTATTTTCCCACTGGGACTTGATTTCCATGTTTATTTGTTTGATCCCATGGAGGCCATTCTTTATATTCTCCGGGCTCAATCTCCCAATAACAGTAACAAGCCTCTTGATAAACAATTTCATTCTCATTATTATAGATAGTAACAATGGGTCCACCACCGCTTAGTATTTCATCACCAATGTTTGTAAAAAATATTGTTACCATTTCTCCTACTTCATAAACAGTTTTATCAGTGGTAACTTCAAGTTCTGGTCCTCTGCTTAGTGGTTCTTTTTCATTTGATTTGACTACTGCTAGAGAACTAGTTGTTGAAAGTAAAAGAATTAATACAGCTACTCCAGCAAAAAGGTATTTTTTCTTTTTCATATTTTGCTTACCTCCCTCAAATACAAATTTTATAAAAGTAATATATATTAGTTTAACTTAAACATTACTATAAAAAGAAAAAAAAGAGAGAGTTGGACTATTATAGTCCTAATCGCTGTAACAGTAGCTGCAGTATTGGAAACATGTGTAGGTAATTCTCCAAGAAGTTTAGGAATGGTGTGTCGACTGATCTGGCCTTACCCTTTTTAGCATGAACATATGCATAGTCTTCATCGTATACTTCAGGAGGATCACAATCAGAGTGTGCTACAACCTTAACGTAGTTGAAATCAGTGCTACATGCTGGTCCCTCTACATGTGCCGTGATGATAATTTCAATCGTGTTACAAGGTGGTAATGGTCCAGGGAAATGCCATGTCATGTAATGATAAGGTGGATCATATGCATAATCGTCAGGTTCTGGATCTGCACTTATGAATTTAAGGCTATCCTCCATCTTGTCGTTAACTATTATATTATATAGATCACAGCATTCTCCATCGTTATGTATAACGATCTTAAATTTTGCATCGGTACATATTTTTAGATCTAGAGCATCAGCCTCAGTATCTGCATCGACCCAATCATTATTATCTGGATCCCATACATATTTTTCAACATCGATGCTTGGTTCACATTCCTCCCCGCCGGTGACTACAAATGCCAAATCCATCGTCATACCTGTTGGATATTCCAAAGGTATCCAGTATAAATCATACCAGATAGCCCATACTCCATCGTCCATGAAGTGAAGATCCTCAGTTGTTGACTTCCAACCCCATAAAGGTTGTTCAGCTGGCTCTTCTTTGACTACTGCAGAGACAAATAACCAGTAAATTGTTCCTGCTTCTTGCCAGAACCAATCTTCTTCATCTAAGAAAAAGTTGTACTGCCAGTATAGCTGATGGTTATCAGGCTCCCACCACGGTTCGAAACACCAATACCATCCTTGATTTCCATTGAACGGACCGCGTTCAACCCAATCATAAATCTCCCATTCTATCAGTGTATCTCCTGGTTTACTATATGGTGGCCCTGGGATATTGTTAGCGATACCAATAACAAAGTGGTCAATCTCACCAACAAAGTCATTATACCATGAGCCCCAGATGTGTATGTCCTTAATCCATCCAGATTCAGGACACTCCCAGTCATCTGCTAGGACTATCCATGGCCATTGAGTCAATCCTGCAGTGCAATAGACATCCCAACCGTTAGGATCTGGCGTTTGCGGCCAGTGCATCTTATGCCCATCTTCTGGATCCCAGTCAGCAACAGCTATAGTTCCAGCAGCTATCAACAGCGTACATACTAAAATACCTATTATTTTTCTTTTCATATCTACCTCCCTCAGAATATAGACATATAATGCTTTACCTTAATTTAAAAGTTCCTAAAAAAAGAGTTTGGACTAAAGATCAAGATGCGCTAAAACCCTTTTAATATCCTGTAAGAAAATTAATCCTTTTTCAGTAGGCCTATAACATTTAGTCAGGCCACCGTTATTCTCTAGTTCATGTTCTTCCAAAATATTTTTTTCAATTAGATAAGAAAGATAGTTCTGGAGCTGCGAGTAACTAAAATTACCTTGATATAAAAGCTCAGTTTTTTTAGCACCATTACTAGATAACCTTAAAATCTCACCAATGATTTCAATTTCGGATCTTCGGTTATTAACCACGTTTTTCCCTCAAAATCAATTCTTATTTTTAACCCCAAATCGTTTATTATTTACTAATTATTTTTTATATAGATAAATAATTGTTGGTTTATTAATGTTTTGCAAAAATAGAAGAAAATTAGAAATTTTTTAATAATATTTCTAGAGGAAATTTTTAACTGGACTCTTTAGATTCAGATTCCTTTCTAGGTTTTTCTTTCCCTGCGGGTTCCTCTGTTTTTTCTTCTTCAGAGGTTTCCTCAGCTGGTTTTTCCTCTTTTACGTCCTCAGTTGGTTCCGCAGGTTTTTCTTCCTCTTTTGGAGGCTCTGGCTCAGGTGATGTTTCCTGTGGGGGCTCTTCAACTTTCTCTTCAGCAACTGGTTCTTCAACTGGAGTTTCAGGTTCAGGCGATGGGATTTCATCTTTTGGTTCTTCCTTTGGTGGTTCTGGTGCCACCTCGGGCGCTTCTTGCACAGGTTGTTCAACTGTTGCTTCCTCTATCTTTGGAGGTTGAGGTTCTTTCCTACCCCCTCCTTTAAACTCTGTATATCCACATTTACCACAGCTAAAACGATTTTTATGCTCTGCGAGAAATACTCCAGATCCACATTTTGGACAATGTCTGCGAATACGGTTTATCTTGTCACCTTCGACTTTGAAAAATTCTATCTTCTTCATGACTATTCCTTCTTTTCTTCAGCAGGTTGCTCGGATTCCTCACTAGTTTCTTCTTTTGGTTTTTCAGCTGGCTTTTTTTCCTCAGCTGGTTTCTCTTCAGCGCCTTCTTCTTTTGATGGTTCAGTGGGTTCCGGTGGTTTTTCTTCAGGTTTTTCTGGTTCAGGAGTTTCTTCTGTTGGTGTTTCTTCTTTTTGCTCAGACTCAGATGGTTTTTTCTCAGTTGGTTCCGCCGGTTTTTCTTCCTCCTTCGGAGGTTCAGGAATCTCCTCCTTAGGTGGTTCTTCGACTGGTTTCTCTTCCTCCTTTGGAGGTTCCTCAGCAGGTTTTTCTTCTTCTTTTGGAGGCTCTGGCTCAGGTGATGTTTCCTGTGGGGGCTCTTCAACTTTCTCTTCCTGCGGTGGTTCCTCAGTTATTTCGGGTTTTGCAGCTGGTTCTTCAGCTGGCTTTTCCTCTTTTACTTCTCCAGCCGGTTCCACTGGTTTTTCTTCAGCTGGTTTCTCCTCTACACCCTCTTCTTTAGGTGGTTTAGCCGGTTTCTCTTCTACTTTCTTCTTCTCTTTTGGTTCAATGAGCTTGTTTCGCTGGAGAATATAATCACGTTCAAGATCTTTTGACTTCGCTAGAGACGAATAAACCTTTGCATAACACGAAATCTCTTGATCACCAAAACTAGATTGAATAGCACTAACAATAACATTTTCTTTTTTAACATTCAATTTTTCAGCAAGTTCACTACGAATAATTTCGCGGTTAGGTGTTCCCTCACCCTCATGCTTGACAGTAAAATAAATCTCAGTTCTATTCATCAAAGGATTATTTCTCTTTGAATCAATTTCAATTTTCATAATATTCACATCTTATCAAGTATATCTTTAACAAATTTTTTATTTTCGCGGGTTGGTTTAACAACCAAGACCCCCTTATCCGGCAGACCATATATTATAGTTACGTCTGAAGGGGCCAAATAAATAGCAACAAGAGAAGCAAGATCCTCTTCGCCCTCGATCTCAACACGAAGAGATCCAATTCCTAAATTTTCATACGCCATTTCTATAACATTCCAAAGATCATCAGAAATAGTAGCAGGAGGATTTTGTACAACTATACTTTTTTTACCAAAAGATTTTATCAAATCTATAATCTCAGAAGAACATTCTCCTCTCCGTGTTTTAAAATCAACAATACAGAAAACAGGTTCAATTTCATGTTTTAAAAGCGTATAAGTAACCAAATCACCTATAGAGACAATATACTTTTCTTTCCTTATCAACTTCAAAAGTTCTTTTTCATTAACAAGTTGCCCAATAGGCTCTTTCAGAAGATCTCTTAAATTATCTGGTAAAACACGCATAATACTACATTACTTTCAAGGCATATTTGCCAGGTTTTGTGATATTCATTTTCTGAGCAACTTGAGAAGTAGCAGGATCACGAATAATCACATAACCCCGCCATCTTTTAGAGGTAGGAAGTGAACAATTAGGACAAATATCACTTTCCGTTAACACATGACAGGTTTTACAAGCCCTGACATTCTTCATTTCTTACCCTTCCTCTTTTTCTTCTTTCTCTTTTTTTCCTTTTTTTCCTCTTCCTTTTTTTCTTTTTCTTCTTTCTTTTTTTCCTCTTCTTTTGATGCATATATCCACTCATGCGCACCAAGAGCAGGCTGCCTCATTGTAAGCCCAATTTTACTCTCTCTAGAGGAAAGCTCATTAAGACTAACTGCAACTACCCTTGCTCTAATAGAATCCCCAGTTTTTAATACGAATTTCTTTTCTTTACCAGTTATTATTTCGTTTTCCGCATCAACTTCAACATAATCATTCATTATTTGACTCATATGAACAAGTGCGTCGAGCGGGCCAATATGACAAAACGCGCCAAACTCAACAATCTCACAAACAACTGCATCCAGGACTTCCTGTAATTCTGGTTTAAACGTCAATGCATCAAAAGCCACCTTTTGATACATTGCACCATCACCATGGATAACAATACCATTACCAACAGGTTCGATATTATCAGCAACAACAATAATGCCATGATGCTTTCTCATCGTACCCTCAAATGTCTTCTGCACGATGTCTGTAACAACAGTATCAAGATCCTTGCTAAACTTATCTGGAGGTATCCGAATCGTATCTCCAACTCTTACTCTATAATACATATTAAACCCTACTTTAAACTAAATATAGTCGTCTTGGAATATATCTACTCCTTATATGCTTTTTGAATGCCTTATTAGGCATATTTACATTTGACTAAATGCTATAATCAATGGTAAGAATACCAACGATACAATAGACATCAACTTAATAAGGATATTCAAAGAAGGACCAGAAGTGTCTTTACATGGATCACCAACAGTGTCACCGATAACCGTTGCCTTATGATTATCAGATCCCTTACCACCAAGATTACCTGACTCAATGAATTTTTTAGCATTATCCCAAGCTCCACCAGAATTAGCAAGAAAAACGGCTAAAAGAAAGCCGGTGGCAATAGAACCAAGTAAAAGACCTCCAAGACCCTTTGGGCCTAGAACAAGTCCAATAACAATTGGTGAGACCACAGCAAGAAGACTCGGGACAATCATTTCTTTAAGAGCCCTATTTGTACTAATTTTTACACAACCCGCGTAATCAGGCTTGTTTTTATCACTCTTCAATAATCCAAGTTCTTTAAACTGACGACGAACCTCCTCAACCATCGCATTAGCTGCCCGACCAACAGCACCAAGAGTTAAAGCTGAAAAAACAAAAGGAAGCATTGCTCCAATGAAAATTCCAGATACAACATAAGGATCATCAAGAGAAAGCGCTAATGCTTCTCCAGTTAATCCCTCAGCAGTTTTAATAAAAGTAAATATCAATGCAAGAGAAGTAATTGCAGCAGAACCTATTGCAAATCCTTTGCCCATTGCAGCAGTTGTGTTACCTACAGCGTCAAGTTGCTCCGTTCTCTTTCTGACTTCTTCACCCATTCCAGCCATTTCCGAAATACCTGCAGCGTTATCAGCAACAGGACCATAGCAATCAGTTGCAAGAGAAACACCAAGTATACTAAGCATTCCAACAGCAGAAATTGCTATACCATAAAACTGGGCAAAATAATAAGCAATAATCATTGCTAAAACAACTGCAATTATTGGAATTATTGTACTCATCATCCCAACTTGCAATCCTTGAATTATTACTGTCGCAGGTCCTGTTTTCGCTTGATTTGAAATTGATTGAGCTGGTTTTCTTTTTTCTGAAGTGAAATATTCTGTACTAACACCAATTATTATACCACCGATTAGGCCTGCAAGCATTGCATAAAATGGATTTAGATTTCCTAATGCATACCATGTTGCAATTAGAGCAAAAATTGCTGTAAGCCCTGTCGCTAAAAATAAAGAGTTTCTTAACGCTCCATAAACATTTTTTCCTTTTCCAAATACAACAATCATTGTACCAATTATTGAAGCAATTATTCCCATTCCTGCAATTATAAGTGGTAAAATAACAGCATTTATGCCATACTCAGTTATTGCAAATCCACCTGCAATTGCTCCAAGTGCCATTGTTGCTATTATTGAGTCAACATATGATTCAAAAAGATCTGCACCCATTCCAGCAACATCGCCTACGTTGTCTCCTACTTGATCTGCGATTACTGCAGGATTTCGTGGATCATCCTCTGGAATTCCTGCTTCAACTTTTCCTACAAGATCAGCACCAACATCAGCAGATTTTGTATATATTCCACCACCAACG
>Ga0209427_10004817_pt1 | contig 15530 bp, 13 predicted proteins | sample DeeMarSWOR136_30_FD_187465 | JGI IMG/M metagenome (GOLD analysis project Ga0209427, IMG submission 187465) | Marine sediment microbial communities from White Oak River estuary, North Carolina - WOR-1-36_30 (SPAdes) (version 2) | ecosystem: Environmental > Aquatic > Marine > Intertidal zone >...
ACCAGACCAAAAATCTGTAGCAATTAAGTTTACAGTAACATTGCTTATATACCAATTGTTTTCACCATCTGGATCTGGAGGATCAAAACTAATAGTTGTAAGAGGTGGTATATTCGACAAATTATAGGGTATAGCAAAGGCTGTTAGGTCTATCCCCGATGTTGAACCAATAAAGTTACATTCACAAGTCTCAGTATCACAATTGTACAAACCATTTGAACTTAAAATATACAAGATATTACTCTCTTTATCAAACTCTATATATAAATCCCATGAAGATGTAAAATTAACAAGTGGACCTATAAGTGATGCTTCAAATGTTGAAATGTTAATCGTATATAATTTATATGTATCATTATTTTGTCCTATACCATATAGTGTCCCTGTGTTATCAAATGCAATATCCATCAATGAAATATTAACCTGCCCTATTAATTCTTGTTCCTCAGTTTCTAGATCTATAGTGTAAAAAGAAAAGCCATTAGTTGCATAAAGCTTCCATGTGTAATCATCCCATGCAATATCTGTCTCTACTCCACCAGCAATAGGATTCATTTCACCTGTAGTATGATTTATCGACCATAAAATACCTGTATTATATTCACAGGCAAGCCATCCCCAACCATTTGCCCAAGTTCCACCAGTTAAGAAGTCACCAGACGATGTTGGACCAAGAGATTCTATATCTCCAGGATTATCTAAATCAAAACAGCAAGGACCTTCAGGAAATCCACTTCCACCAGAGTATGCAATATAGGCATATGCAGTTTTACCAGAAAATAATAATTCCTCTGAACATTCTACTGCATCCAGAACTTGAGTATTAAAAGGTTTATCTTCAACTATATTTCCATTAGTTGAAATAACACTCATTCCAAAAAATAGTAAAATAATACCTATAGCTAGAGATATATTCAATAAAGTCCTTTTTTTGTACATTTTTTATTACCTCCCGCCATAATCAAATAGTATATTAAATATTTAAATTTTACATAAAAAAGTCAGCAATTATAATTTTAGGGGAAAAAAAATAAAAAATAATTTTAACAAACAGTTTAATACTGTTTATTTAATCATAGGAGCAACTATATCGGTTTTCTTTATAACATCAATGGATTCTTTATAACCTGCATCAGCGTGTCTTATTACACCAATTCCAGGATCTGTTTTAAACACTCGTTTTATCCGCTCATCTGTCTGAACAGTTCCATCACAAACCACCACCATACCAGCATGTGTTGAAAGACCAATACCAACTCCTCCACCATTATGAATTTGAACGCTGTCAGCACCAGCAGCACAATTAAGTAACGCGTTTATAAGAGGCCAATCTGCGATAACATCGGATTTATCAATCATACTCTCAGTTTCTCTATAAGGGGAAGCAACACTACCACTATCAAGATGATCTCTACTAATTGCAACAGGTCCAATCTCTTGATTTCTTACCATCTTATTTATCTCAAGTGCAAATCTTTCTCTTTCACCATACCCAAGCCAGCAAACACGGGCAGGAAGTCCCTCCCAAGGAAGATATTTTTCCGCTAGATTAATCCAATTAGAGAGGATAATATCATCTGGAAACATTTTAATTACTGCCTTGTCTGTTTTTAATATATCATTTGGATCACCAGATAGTGCTAACCATCTAAAAGGTCCTCTACCAACACTAAGCATTGGCCTTATATATGCGGGGACAAAACCTGGATAATCAAATGCATTTTTAAGCCCACCTTTAAGAGCCTGACCTCTCAGATTATTCCCATAGTCAAATACAACAGATCCATTTTTCATAAAACCAATCAATGCTTCACAATGTCTTTTCATACTATCAATGGATTTTTTAATATAATCTTTAGGTTTTTCCTGTCTAATTTTAAATGCATCTTTTAGATTATCCCCATAATATCCAGCCGGAACATAACCATTAAGCTCGTCATGGGCTGAGGTCTGATCAGTTACAACATCTGGTTTAAAACCTTCTTTTAAAAGATGGGGATGTGTATCTGCACAGTTGCCAAGAAAACCTATTGATAAAGCCTTTCGTTCTTTTTTTGCATTAATTGCTTTTTCAACTGCTTTATCAAGGTCCTTGATTTTTTCATCACAAAATCCTGCCTTGACCCGTCTATCAATACGTTTTTCATCACATTCAACTGCAATACAAACACCACCAGCCATTTTAATTGCAAGTGGTTGAGCTCCTCCCATGCCTCCAAGGCCCCCAGTTAATGTGATTTTCCCTTTCAAATTAGAATTAAAATGCTTCTTTGCAAGAGCTGAAAATGTCTCATAAGTTCCTTGAATAATGCCCTGGGTACCGATGTAACACCATGACCCAGCAGTCATTTGGCCATACATAATAAGACCAAGAGCCTCAAGTTCATGAAACTTATTCCAGTTACTCCAGTGAGGCACAATGTTTGAATTAGCCATGACAACTCTTGGAGAGTTTTCCCAAGTTTTAAAGACAGCCACAGGTTTACCAGACTGAATAACCATGGTTTCATCATTTTCAAGATTTCTAAGGATTTTGACTATCTTATCATAACATTCCCAGTTACGTGCAGCCTTACCTGTACCGCCATAAATAATTAATTCTTCAGGGATCTCAGCATTTTCCAAATTGTTTTCAAGCATTCTTAAAATTGCTTCCTGTCTCCAACCTTTGCATCTCAAATCCCTATTTTTTTTAACCTTTATTATTCTCCCCATAAAAATCGCTACTTTATATCTATAAATTATACTTAAATCTTTTTTATTTGTAAAAATAGCAAAAGGGAAGGATGGCTGGCCTCACTAGGAGGGGATGGGATGCACTCTAACAAAAACTACCAGCCCGATTCCTTCCACTAAAATAAAATAAGTAACGTATATATATGTTTTTCGCTAAAAGGCCTATAAAAGAGATATACTTACAACATTATTTCCTCTTAGAATAATTGTTCCAAGTCGTCTTTTGTTTTCCTCAAAAGTTTCTTCGACATCAGATAAAACCATATTCATGTATTCATCATAACCAGAAAGCTTACCTTCAATTACTCTTCCATCTTTTAATAGCAAAGAAAGCTTCTGGTTCAATGCTTTTTCTAGGACATCTAAAGGTAACGCCATGGAGAAGGTGAAATATATTAACCTTTTTAAAGTATTCCCTAGTTTTTTCTATTAATAAATGGTAAACATTAAATGGTATATGTTGATTACTGAACTGCCAAAAGGGGAGGTATATTTCTATGTCTGATGGAAATATTGTTCATGTGGTAGGCACGGGAACAATCGGAGAACCATTAATTGGACTTTTAAGCGATGCTCATGATGAATTGGGTATCGATGAGGTAACTTTTTATAAACATACCCCAGTTTTAACTGACAGACCTAAAGTTAAAGGTTTAATAAATAGAGGCGCAAATCTTGCTGTAAATGAAACAAAAGTAGAGGAATTCCAGGAACTTGGACTGGAGCCTATGTATGATGCAGAAGAAGCTATAAAACGAGCTTCTGTAGTTATTGATTGTACACCAAAAGGGACAGGATTGATGAATAAAGAGAAATACTATAACAAGTATAAAAATAAAATAAAAGGATTTTTAGCTCAGGGATCTGAATTCGGCTTTGGAAAAATGTATGCTTTAGGAATAAATGATGAAGCAATTACACCAAAAGACAAGTTTATTCATATTGTAAGCTGTAATACCCATAATATTGCAGTCCTAATTAAAACTCTTGGTATGGAAAATGGGAAAAATATACTTAAAGAAGGAAGATTCCTGTGTATAAGAAGAGCAAATGATATCAGTCAAGTAAAAAGCTTTATTCCTTCCCCGGAGGTAGGAACCCATAAGGATGAAAAAATGGGGACACATCATGCAGTAGATGTTTATCATCTTTATAAGACATTGGGAATTGAGCTAAATGTATTTTCTAGTGCTCTCAAATTAAATACCCAATATATGCACTCTATATGGTATGATTTGAAACTCACTTCAAAAATAACAAAGGAGGGAGCAATTCAAAAATTCATTGATAATCCAAGAGTTGCAGTTACTTACAAAAAATCAGCAAACTTGGTATTTTCATTTGGTAGAGACCATGGTCATTATGGAAGGATACTTGATCAAACTGTAGCTGTCTTACCAACAGTTCATGTTTTGAATGATAACGAGGTTTTTGGTTTCTGCTTCACACCGCAGGACGGTAATTCAATCTTAAGTAGTATTTCTGCAACAGAACGCTTTTTATATCCAGATAACTATGAAGAAAAACTGAAGTTTTTAGGAGCATTCCTACTTCAAGAAGTATAAACAAATAATCAAATAAGCAAATCAATCTTATATTTATTTAAATTCTTAGTAAATACGTTTGATAAAATGAAAGGCGAAAGTAAAACAATACGTGATCCAATTCACGGAGATATAAAAATTGAAGGATTATTTCTTGAATTAATTGAAGCCCCAGAGATACAACGATTATATGATATCAAACAGCTTGGCTTTGCTCATCTTGTTTTTCCAGGTGCCCATCACACAAGACTTGAGCATTCTCTTGGAACATACCACATAGCTTCTAAAGCAGCAGAGCAGCTAAATTTGAATAAAGATGAAAAACAAATTATTACATGTGCTGCTTTTTTACATGATATAGGTCATGGGCCATTTTCACATACACTCGAGCATATTCTTAGAGAAACATTAAACGCTGATCATGTTGATTTAACTGAAAAACTAATTTTTGGGGAACATGTAATATTTACTAAAAAGGAAAAAGAATATATTGTATCCCCAAATGTTTTTGAAATATTAAACAAAAATGGTATTGATCAAAAAGAAATAGCAAACATAATCAAAGGTAACACTCGTAATAAACAATATTTAGGTCAGCTATTGACTAGTCCAGTTGATGTTGATCAGATTGATTATCTAATTCGTGATTCCTATTATACTGGTGTTGCTTATGGTATGATTGACATAGAGCGTTTTTTACAGACCTTAATGATTAATGATAATAAATTGGCAGTGAGGAAAAAAGGAGTAGGTGTTTTAGAAAATATCTTAATGGCTAGAAACTTGATGTATTCCTCAGTTTATTTTCACAAGACAGTCCGTATAGCTGAGCTGATGCTTGCTAAATCAATAGAGAAGATAGAAGATAGACAGCCATTTGATTTTTTTAAAATGACAGATGGTGAACTAATAAATGAATTGAAAAAGAAAGGATCATTTCAATACGAAATAGCAACTAGGTTGAAATATAGAAAGTTGTTTAAACAGGCATTTGCAAAATCAAGGTCTGAAATTAATAAAAGCAATATCCAAACGATTAAAAAATTAGAAAAATTAAATTTAAGAAGAGAAAAAGAAAGAGAATTTGAAGAAACCTTGAATTTGCCCAGTGGTCATATTATAATCGATGTTCCATCTTATGAATTGATAAAGGCTGAACCTAGAATTAAGCAAACAGATATTACAATTGTTGATAAAAATGAAATTAAAAGGCTTGATGATTTTACTCCAGTTGCAAAAGCTATCAGGTCAAGAGAGATTCCAGACTGGATCGTGATGATTATTACAGATGAAAAATATAAAAAAATTGTATCAAAGAATGCTGAAAAGATATTATTTGATTAGAAAATTAGTTGCTTTAAATTAATTTTTCAAAATCGCATTGTTACTATAATTATGATAATACTTATAACCTAAAAATTAATTTGTTTCATTGATACCTAATGAAAAGTAAGAATACGAGCAAGTCTCAAACAATGAAAAATTATCTAAAACTTGGTAGATCATTTGGGACAACAAATACTTGGGGTGCAATTTTTCTAGGAGTTCTTACGTCATCAGTTATGGCTACCTTTGCAGATGCTTTAAAAATATTACCGATTGCCTTTTTTGCACATGCATACATTGGCGCAATAAACGAATATTGGCATATAAAAGAAGATAAAAAACACCCACAATATACTTATAAACCTCTGGTTAGAGGTGATATATCTAAAAAAAATGCTCTAATCTATATTTATTTTTGTTTAACTATGTCAATAGTACTATCAACTATATTTTATCAAAATTTCTCCACTATTTATCTAATTCTTGGTGCAGTATTTGGGACATTATATACAGTTAAGGGAAAATACATTGCATGGGCTTATGATTTGACTCCATCTTTTGGAGCTGCATTTTTAATTTTATATGGGGCAACCACAATTGGTGAAATTACCTCAATAACTATAATTGCTGCAATATGTGCTTTTCTTATCAGTGTATATTCTGAATGGATAGATGGAATGAAGGATGTTGATACAGATAAAAAATTTAAGGTACCAACAACAGCTGTAAGATGGGGATACTCCCATGATAAACATTTAAACCTAAAAGACCCGAATCTATTGTATTTTTTATTTATTGTAATTACTCTTGATGCCTTCTATTCATCGCCGTTTTTCGCAAAATATGTTTTTTCAATACCTTTATTTCCAGAACTGATTACACCGACCTACTTTTACATATTTTTAATTGTTGGAGTCCCAATTCAAATTTATTTAATTTACAAACTATTTGGAAAACAAACCAAGGAATCATTACGTAAACATCCCTTGCTATTTCTTGGAACTATGATGTCAATGGGATTTGTTTTAGTAATTGATAGGATAGCGATATGGGGATTACTTATTATATTAATCTTTATCTTAGGATGGGTGTATGTATTTTCACTTTTTGGTATTCAATTTTCGCAAGACAAATTTTTAAGATCTTTAAAAAAAATTTGAATTAAAAATAAAAAAACATCTAATTTTAATAAGAAGAAGAAAATGGGGAAAATGAAGGAAGTTATAAAGGATTATAAAAATTTTCTCTTTATTATTAACATTCATAGTGTCAACTTATTTTGTTCCGTCATTTATAAAATTATGAAATTATTTAGGCTTTTATTGCAATATTTAAATAACAATCTACTTAACAGAATAGATTTAAAAATATTTATAAATAACTTAATATATTTGTATTAAAAATGAAAAAAGTATCTTGTATAATCTGTGGATATAATGAAGGACCACGTATAAGTAAAGTCCTTGATGCTATTTTGGATCATCCTGTAATAGATGATATTATAGTTGTTGATGACTGTTCAAGCGATAATACAATTAATGAGGCTCTTAAATTCAAAGGTATCAAAATTCTAAAACATAAAATGAACTTTGGTAAAGCATACTCAATGTTAGATGGTTGCAATAATGTAAAAAATGATGTAGTTTTATTCTTAGATGCAGATTTAAATGGTTTAACATATGGCAATATAACTCAACTTGTCACACCAGTTCTAGATGGTAAAGTTGATATGACTATGGCTATTTGTAAATACAACTTTTTTTTAGACGCATTATCAAAACTATTTAACAATGAATTTTTAAATGGTGAAAGGGCAATTAAAAAAGAAATAGCAAAAAAGATTTTAAAAAATGTCCATGGATATTGTGCAGAAATATTAATAAATCAACATTTTTTAGATAATAACCTAAAGTTCTTTGTAGTAAAATGGTTAAATGTTAAACCAACTCTAAAACTAGAAAAAGTCAATGTTAGAAAAAGCATCTCTAGCCAGATTAATGGATTTAAACAAATAGTATCTGTATTATCTTTAAATAAAATAATTAAACAAATGCTTGTTATGGGTAAACTCGCAGCTAAGTATGAAAAGGAGTTAAATGAAAACTTATAGAAATTTCTTCTAGGAAATATCCTTCATTAATAGTTTTACCCATTCGTTTTCGTTATATGGTTTTTTTTGAAAGATATTAAGATAAGAATCAGGTAAACTATTAACTACCTCCCGAAGTTGCCTTTTATCTTCATCATTTATATTGGTAGGTATCATATTTAAATTTCTTCTTCCACGAACGATTATCTCTTTTCTTTTTGGTTTTAATTCAAAAAAGCGAAACATATCTTGTAAAACACTATGATTGTTTAAATCATTAGGAATAAAAAGTGTATAGCAATCATTTTTTTTATTATATTTATTCAGAAACTTCATTGCTCTATTTTCAATTTCTATCCATTGCAATACATATTTTTGATATAATGAGATACTATCAATATCAACTGCTTTAAAGATATCTTCTAAACCAGTTAGAGCCCATCTAAAATATTTTCCCCCGCTATCTCCTTTATAATACTGAAAAGGAAAAAGAATTTTATCATGGATAAAATGTTTATTATATTCACTTTTAGCCACTAAAAGAGGATTACGTATTAAATGGATTAGTTTCATATCGGGAAAATATTCCATTGCTACATCACAAAAAGATTTTAGAAAAGCATGATTTGTTTCAATATATATATCTTTCTTATAATGATTTATTCTGTTTTTTTTCATTAAAAATAAATTTTTAATATTTTTAGTTTCTCCCATAAAATACCAATAAATTGGCCTTCCAAACATATCCGGAAGAGGTTCATGTCTGCTTATACAATTGTTTACATTGTATCTAAATATATCTGATAAAAACTTGGTACCAGATCTTCCGCTTGCTAATACAAATATTTTGATCATATTACTCTTTTTTATTATATAATCATTTAATAGGTCTGTATTATGAATTTTAAGGTGAAAAATATATGAATTAGTTAATTTTATGGTCTTTATTAATTTTCTTATTAACTTAATAAGGAGAGAATGGGGAAGATGAAGGTGGTGAGGAGAGATTTAACAAAAAAACTCCAATTTCTCCCCCATTCACTATAAAATATATCTGGAGACAGTATATAAATTTTATTATACAAATATAGAGAATTTACATAAAAATGAAAAATTTACAGTTAATAACAGATAAATAATCATCATAAAAATATTATTAATTTCCATAATAATATAAATTTTTTAAAAAATTCATAATTGATAAATCTATTAATCAAATAAATTTAATAAAGAATTTTATCTAAAAGATTATAATATTTTAATAAGTCTTGTTTTTTTACATCAGAGAGAAATTGAAAAAAATTATATGTTTGTTTTCTTTTACCAAACTTCTAATGGAGTTAGAAATAAAAAAAATTCAGGGTAAAAAAAACATAATATTAATTACAATTGACTGTCTTAGAGCCGACCATTTAGGCTGTATGAGTTATAAAAAAAATATTACTCCAAATATAGATGCATTAGCAAATAATGGAATACTTTTTAAAAATGCAATTTCTAATGGCTACAACACGTTATATTCTGTTCCATCATTTCTCACGTCAAATTTACCTCCTTTTAAAGAGAAACTTGGAGTATCAATTACTGAAATTCTAAAAAAAAATGGTTATACAACTGCGACTTTCAATCCCAATCCAGTAATTTTGATGAACGTTCCAAATGATGTTAAACTTGGTAAGCTTAGGTTAGACAAAGATTTTGATACTTTTGATATAATGCTTACTGGAAAAAGTCGAGCAAGTTTAATGAGAGATAGTTTTATTAGATTACCAATAAAAGTTTTAAGAGCCCTTTTGAATGAAGAAAAAGATTTGTATAATTCTATTTATAGAATTTATGATAGGGCGCTGAGGACTTACCCCTCTATTTTTTCATCTAAAATAAAAACTCATCTTCCCATTGCTGAGGATTTAAATAGGGCAGCTATCAAATGGCTAACAAATAATTGTAATCAGAGATTTTTCCTATGGCTCCATTATATGGATGTTCATGAGCCTTATGCACCACCATTTTGTAAAAATAAAAAAGAGATGCTCTATTTGATCAGTAAATATAGAGATTTTCCTAGTAAACTTACCAAGGAAGAAATCAAAAAATTACATGAGTATTATGAGGATGAAATAAAATATACAGATGATTATATAGGTCGTTTAATTGAGGATCTGAAAAAACTAAATTGCTATAATAATAGTATCGTAATTATATCTGCTGATCATGGCGATGCATTTGCAGAACATGGTGCTTTAGGACATGGAACTAATTTTGTAGACCAAATTTACGATGAAATATTAAGAGTGCCATTAATTATTCATGGAGCTGGAACTGGGATTATTAATAAACAAGTTCAGCTGTTAGATTTAGCACCAACAATTTGTGAACTATTAAATATACCAATCCCTCCAGATTTTAATGGTGAAAGTTTATTTTCTTCAAAAGAGAGAGGAGTTATCTCTCGCTCAAGATATTCTATCTCATATAGAACCTTGGAGTATAAACTGATAGTCAATACTTCTGAAGAATCAAAAAACGAACTATATAATTTGAAGGATGATCCTGAGGAAAAAAATAATATTTATAAAGAATTACCTGAAAAAGCAAAAGAATTAGAAAATGATATGATTAATACTTTAAAAGAATTTAAAATGAAACAAGAAAAAATAAGAGTAAAAAAGGCAATACAGGATTTAAGTAACAAAGATTTAAAAAGTATTAAATAAAAATTATTTTAGTAAAAGTTAATAGATAAAATGTAATATTAGTTGAATGTGAAATTATGTTTAGTTTAGGCTTGATATCCTTTTTTGTTTTCTTTCTTTTAATTATTTCATTTTTGTTCTGGATTTTGTATGGTTTAAGAACAATTATTAATTATAGGATGATTCCGAAATTGTCAAAAGTAACTCTTGGTGACTCTTCAAAATCTGTTCCACTTGTTTCGTTAATAGTTCCAACTAGAAATGAGGCATATAGAATCACAAATTGTATTAAATCTCTAAAAGCCCAAACCTATCCTAATCTTGAAATAATCATTGTAGATGACTCAACAGATAACACTGTAAAAGTGATTAAAAATATAATTGGTGATGATAAGCGATTTAAGATAATAAAAGAGGAAAAACTATCAAAAGGATGGGTTGGAAAACCCCATGCTATGCAACAAGGTAGTAATATTGCTAAAGGTGATTGGCTACTTTTTATTGATGCAGATACCGCACATAATCCAGATATAATTAATCGTGCAATTGAACATGCAATTAAAAATAAATTGGATTTACTTAGTTTATTATCAAATCTTGTCTGTAAATCTTTTTGGGAGAAAATTATACAGCCTATACCTACAGGTCTATTAATTTTTATATCTCCATTAGGAAAGGTTAATGATCCAAAAAGTAAAATTGCATTTGCACTAGGGCCATTCATGCTTATTAAACGCTCGGCATTCAATAAGGTAGGAGGATATGAAACAATTAGAGGTAAAATTGCAGATGATACTGAAATGGCTAAACTTCTTAAAGAATCTGGTTTTAAGATAGGCTTGGCTCATGCTCAAGATCTAATGAGGCTAAGAATGTATGAGTGTTTTAGTGAGATATGGGAGGGATGGAGTAAAAACATTTTCTTAGGACTAGTTCAAAAACGCCGTATTAGCTCAAAAGCTTTACAAGTTTTAGTGGTATTAATCGGATTATTTGTTGTCTTTAACATGATTGTTCTACCCTTTTTAGCAATGTTAATCTCTGGTATTATTTTTCTAATTACAGATTCAACGTCATGGTACTTTGTATTATTATCTTCATTTGTTTTATGGTTAATATCAACGTTAATTCAGCTAGTCGTACACAGTTGTTATTATATTGGAAAAGCAAGATATTCTCCAATTTATTTTATAGGTGGAATTGTTACAATGGGAATTTTTTTAAATTCAGCTATTAAAACCTTATCAGGTACTGGAGTAACCTGGAAAGGAAGAACATATTCTGATAAAAAAACATAGATTAATTAAAAGATAGTTTTCTGCTAAAATAATGTTCTACACATCTTTATGTTATATGCTTTCTATTGAAAAAACAATTAATTATATTATGAAGAGTATCATCTCTAGAAAATGATTTTAAATGTTAAATTTTTTTTAAAAAAAATTAAGAAAGACCAATGAAATTTAATAAATTGAGAGTTGAAAAATCAAGTAAAAATAAAATTTTGTAAATCAAACAACTTAGATATACTGCACCACCAATAACAATAGTGAAGAAATAAATAAAGCATCTTTTAGTGGGAAACGCACCTTTCTTTGGTTTCAATATTAGCAATCCTAAAACTGGTATTATAATTACTATTAAGATGGTAATATAATAGCTCAAGGAGTATAATAAGACAAGTGGGATTAAAAAAATCAGATGGATCAAAGTAAGAATTGCTATTGAAGTTTTTGCTCTATTTAGACCTATCCAAACAGCAAAGGTCTTAGTTCCACTCTCTTTATCAAAGGAATAATCATTAATATGATTACCGATTTGACCAACCGAGCTCCATATACCAATAGATATGGCAAACAAAAAATTAATTGTTCCTATTGAGCCTGCGATAAGAGAGCCCCAAATTACATAAGAAAAAAAACCTATGAAATGCCAAATTACATCTAAGACAGGTATACCTTTTGTTCTTAAAGGTGGAGCTGAATAAGCCCAACCCAAAAAAAGTAAGAAAGTGCAAAACAAGAAAACCTCATATTTATATAAAATCGTAACTATTAGCGAAATAATTGCAAATATTATAATTAAAAAAATTCCAATTTTTTTTGAAATTTTTCCAGTGGCAATTGCATTTATATTCTTTCTTCTTGGATTTTCTTTATCAGTAGATATATCAAAATAGTTGTTTATAGAAAATGTAAAGGACATAATAAAAAAGGTAGAAATTATAAAGACAATTAAAGGTAATAAATTACTATATACATCTAAAGATGTTAATCCTAAAACAAAACCAGTGAAAGAAATCATAGACCATGCTATTGTGTTCTTTACCCTAATGAACTCTGTTAGTACGACTAGATTAGTGGATTTCTCTTTTTTGATTTTATTCCTCCTAGTAAATAAACAAATTTAAGATAAATAGTATGCATGCATATAAGTATATTACTATAAATTAAAAAAAGTTTAACAGCCCAGAACAAAACCAGATTAAACAAAATATAATCTAATAAAAATAACCCAATAGAAAAAAAGCATTAAAAAATATAACTAATTCAAAAAACTCATATAACAATAGACTGTTCTGTAACTGATGAAAAAGGATAACATAAATGCAAAACCAATTCTACAATCAATATTACCCCAAGACGATGCATTTCATGCTTCAAAAAAATTTTTTACTTCTGAATGGTGGTATTTTGAAGCAATATTTAATAATGGTTATAGTGCTGTTATAGGTTTTACAAAATCTTCAAAAAAAAATTTCCTTAGTTACCCTGCTATTGAAATATATAAAGATGGAAAACTACAAGTAAGAGCAATAGAACGATATCTGTTTCAAAATTTTCAAATATCCAAAAATTTTCCTTTTGTAAAATTATTAGATGATAATGTTATTGAATTTGATCATGGTAGATTCAATGATTTAGGAGAATGGGTTTATAATATAGCACTTAAAATAGATAATCAAGAAGTTAACTTAAAATTTAAAGGAACTACTCCAGGCTGGAAAATCGAAAGTGAAGAAGTAGGTTTGTGGACTGTCGCTCTACCTAAAGCTACTGTGACAGGTAATATTGTAGTTAATGGAAAAAGTATGAACGTAAATGGTATTGGTTATCATGATCATAACTGGATCAATAGAAACCTATCAACAGTTATGAATCTCCAATGCTGGTATTGGGGAAAAATTATGAGCGAAACACTAACCTTGACTTGGGCAAATATTGTAAAAAAAACTTCGAAAGGAGAATTTCTAGCTGTTTTAAATCAAGATAACAAGGGGTTTTTTAATATAAAACCAGAAAATATCTATTTCAAACCAGATAATTATATTAGAAATCATGGAAGAAAAATGCCTACAAGTTACACCTTAAAAATAAATGATGTTGTAAACGACATTCCAATCCATGTTGATGTTGATATGGAGGTAAAAAATATTCATAGGAGATTTAAAAGATTATTAATTGCCCCTTATTGGAGATACCTTGTAGAAACTAAAGGTTTTTTAAATATTGGTTCATATAAGGAAAATGTAAATAAAAACCAAATCATGGAATTATTCCATTTAATTTAATTATATTTTTTATCAAAAAATTAAAATAAACTTTTTATTTTCATCTTTTCAATGGTAAGACTGCTTTTTGAATATGCAAGACTATTCAGACTGCCTGCTTTAGGTGCCTTTTCATTAGGTCCTATTTTTGGAGCAATCAGTCTTATCATCATCGGCGTCAAGATTTCTTTAACAGATATTTGTATCCTTTTTTTAATCGCAGTTTTATCAAACATCTATGGTTTTGTATTAAATGATTATGGAGATATTGAGGTTGACAGAGTAACTAAAGAACCTAAAAAGAGACCTTTGGTTACAGGTGTAATTTCGAAAAAGATAGCAATTGTAATTTGTGTTTTAAGCGTTATTGGGATTTATGCAAGTATCTTTATTTTCTTCTACAAAAACCAATCTTCATTTTATATTGGATTGTTGTATGGTACCATAGCATTAGGTCTTGTATATATTTATAATATTTATGGAAAAAAGATAATAGGTTCTGATTTTTTTATTGCTTCTTCAGGAGCTTTAGCAGTATTATTTGGTGCGTATATGGTCTCAGGAAGTGGAGCTCTAAGTATCTTTACCTGGGCAATTTTTATTCTTGAATTTACCCAATATTTATTTGGTAATGCTGTAGTAGGAGGAATAAAGGATGCTGATCATGATTATCTTAAAAATGTAAAAAACCTAGCCTTAACTAGCGGAGTCAAGTTTACAAAAGATAAAAAAGTATTCATCCCCTTAAGTTTTCAAGCATTTGGAATGGGTCTACGTTTTATCTTTGCATTTGGGGCATTTATTCCTTTTGCCTATGGAATTCATTATGAAATATGGGAAATTCTTCTACTAGCCCTATTTGTAATAGGTCTTTTATTTTTAAGTTCAAAAGTGTTATCTATAAAAACAATGGAAAAAAAACATGAAATAATAAAACTAGGAGGAATCATGGGAATTTTTCGTTGCTCAATAATTCCTATCATGCTCCTTCCTGTTATTGGCATATTTTATGTATTTATATTGATTATTTTTCCATTTGTGTGGTATATAATATTTACACCCACCACAGGTGAAAAAGTCTTTCGTAGCTTAACATAAATTTTCAATATAATCAATTAAAATAAAATCTTCTCTTTCTGACACAAATAAAATATATTTTTTTATTAATCTACATCCTTGGCTTAAATAGTTCCTCACCTAAAAGAGGTGTAAATACAATATACCAGATTATTGGAAAAATTATTAGGATAACTGAGTATGTTAATCCTATAATTGAAATTAGCATTATTGGAACCAAAGAATATCGTAGATATGATTGTACACCTATGAATTTTCTAATTTTGCTTCTATCAAATATCTTTATTGTAATAAGTTTTGCACTTGTATACAAAACTAAAAGGGTTGCCAAGGCTAAGATAATGATTTGCCATAGATAGTAATCATAGTTTAAAAAAACAAACGGAACAAAAACAAGAAAAGCTGAAAAAACCCGAATTCCCATACCAAATACTTTAAAACTAGTCGGTATCAATATCTTATTTCCACTAACTTTTACACCTGATACCAATGCAATATTTTTTACTCCCATT
>Ga0209427_10004818_pt1 | contig 15530 bp, 13 predicted proteins | sample DeeMarSWOR136_30_FD_187465 | JGI IMG/M metagenome (GOLD analysis project Ga0209427, IMG submission 187465) | Marine sediment microbial communities from White Oak River estuary, North Carolina - WOR-1-36_30 (SPAdes) (version 2) | ecosystem: Environmental > Aquatic > Marine > Intertidal zone >...
CGGTTCACCTCGAGTCCGCTGGCGTGGTCGAAGAAGGCTATGCGGAAGCCGTAGATGAAGATGGCTATCTCTTGCTCCGGCGTCCCAACGGCGACCTGATCAGGATCGCTGGCGGTGAGGCTACCCTGCGCCCTTAGCCTCAGCGCTTGAGAGTCCTCGGTTTCCGGCTATCGTCTCCAGGGCCTCCTCCAGCACCTCGGGCCATCTCGAGCCAAGTTGCCTGATATCCAGTCGCAGCTGGTTTGTCCCTACCTTTAGCTTGCCCCCCAAGCTGCGCTGCAGTAGCGCTCTATCCACTTTGACCCCCTGAACTAATTTAAGCAGCACCTGATTCCTTTCCGTGGAGATGGCTTGGATGCCAGCTTGAGCCCCGAGCGCCTTGATCCTTACTAGGCGAAGTAGATTCCTTGCTGGCAATGGCATGGCTCCAAATCGATCCCTGAGTTCGTGCGCTATATCCTCGATCTCCTGAGAGGAGCTGACCTTAGCCAGCCGCTGATAAAGGGCAAGCCTGGTGGCAAGGTCAGTGATATATTCCTCCGGGATATAGGCAGGGAGGGGGAGGTCGATGGTGGGGGCTTGGGGGCGGGGGCTGTAAGCCCGGCCCTCGCGCTCAGCCTTCAATTCCTCCACTGCCTCGGTCAAGAGCCGGCAGTAGAGTTCAAAGCCAACAATCCCCATGTGTCCACTCTGTTCTGCGCCCAGCAGATTTCCCGCACCACGGATCTCCAGGTCCCTCATGGCGATTCGGAAGCCGGAGCCCAATTCGGTGGCTTCAAAGATAGTGCGCAGTCGTTTTCTGGCACCATCGGTAAGGCGCTTCAGTCTTTGATACAGGAAATAGGCGTAGGCCCTGGTGGCGCCCCGTCCCACACGACCCCGAAGCTGATAGAGCTGAGTCAGTCCCAGCCTATCGGCGTCGTTGACGATGAGGGTGTTGACATTGGGCAGGTCCAAGCCAGACTCGATAATAGTGGTGCAAACCAGGACATCGATCTTGCCCATGGTGAAATCGAGCATCACTGACTCCAGAGCCTCCTCAGGCATCTGGCCATGAGCCACTGCTATCCGGGCCTCAGGGACTAAATGGATCAGCTTTTCTGCCATGGCGGAGATGCTCTGCACCCGGTTGTGGACGAAGAAAACCTGCCCATCCCGCTCCAACTCTCGCAGTATCGCCTCCCGAATCAGCCTCTCATCGTATTCGGCGACATAGCTCTTTATCGGCAGCCTCTCCTCGGGGGGTGTCTCCATAGTGCTCAAGTCGCGAATGCCAGTCAGCGACATGTGCAGGGTTCGCGGGATCGGGGTTGCGCTCAAGGTCAAGACATCGATTTCTTTCCTCAGCTGCTTGAGCCGTTCCTTATGGGCTACGCCGAAGCGCTGCTCCTCATCGATGATGACCAGACCGAGATTTTTGAAGCAGACATCCTTTTGCAGCAGGCGGTGGGTGCCGATGCAGATATCCACTGCGCCGCTCTTGAGCCCTGCTATGACCTCCTGCTGCTCTTCCGGGGACCGGAAACGGCTGAGCATCTCCACCCTGATCGGGAAAGCACCTAATCGCTGGCAAAAAGTGGTGAAGTGCTGCTGCGCCAGCACCGTGGTCGGGACTAAGAGTGCCACCTGCATCCCATCTATTACCGCCTTGAAGGCAGCCCGAAGAGCGACCTCGGTTTTGCCGTAGCCCACGTCACCGCATATCAGCCGATCCATCGGTCTTGGCCTTTCCATGTCCTGCTTGACTTCGTTTACCGCTTGGAGTTGATCTGGGGTCTCGATATAAGGAAAAGAGGCCTCGAGTTCCTGCTGCCATGTGCTGTCTGCGGAGAAGGCGAACCCGGTTGAGACCTCTCGCGTCGCATAGATGGCTACCAGCTCTCGAGCCAGGTCTCCCGCTGCCTGCTTAACCCGTTGCTTGGCTCTGAGCCACTCTTGGGTGCCCAGTCGGCTGAGGGCTGGGAGGTATCCTCTGGGGCCGATATAACGGCTGATGCGGTCTACCTGATCGGGAGGTAAATAGAGCCTATCGCCTTCAGCATATTCCAGGATCAGGTACTCGCGCTCCTTGCCGTCAAGGGACATCTTGGTCGCCCCGGAGAACTTGGCGATGCCATGGTCGATATGAACCACATACTCGCCGGGGGAGAACTCGGAAAGGAAAGCCTCGTGGCGCATCGGGCGCTTCAGTGCCATTCGCCGCTTCTTGGTGAAGCCAAAGATCTCGGCATCGCTGAATAGCGCGGTGGGGGCTAGCCTCGGCTTCGCTATCCAGCCCGTGGACAATGACCCTTGACCCAGCGTTATCGAGCCGGGTCGGGGCAGCTGCTCTATATCAGCCGAAGGAAAGGCGATGACATCCTGCTCCAGGAAGAGTTCTGAAAGCCTGCTTGCCTGCTGTGAGACAACGATAACTCGATGCCCATCGCCCATCATTGCCTTGGCTTCCTCGATAAAGGCCGATACGCGGCCGCCATAATCTGGGGCCGGAGCAAAGCCCATGTGGTGGCGATGGCTTTCATCGCCCCATTCCTCCAGGCTCAGCTGCCGCTCCAGCCTGCCGAGCCCTTGCATCAGCTCCGGCCAGGTGAGATAGGGTGTGGGGAAATCCTGGGGTAGCTGTCCTCTTTCCACTTTCGCCCGGCGTAGCTCTGCGGCTTGCGACTCAAGTTCTGCCACCTCGGCCGCTACCAGATTGGGTTCATCAAGGATGACTACTGAATCAGGTGGCAGGTAGTCGAGGAAGGAGCCGCGGTTGAACAGGGCGGCATAAGACTCCATGCCATCAAACCACTGGCCCTGAAGCAAAAGCGTCATCTCCTCCTCGATCCTCTCCCTTGCCTCGACATTGAGGGTGGAGAGGGTGAGTTGGTGGATGACTTCCTCCCCGTGCCCCCTTTCCGGGAGCAGCATCTCCTTGGCCGGTACAATGAAGGCCTCTGGCACCTGCTGCAACGAGCGCTGGGTAGCGGGGTCAAAGAGGCGAATGCTCTCCACCTCATCGCCGAAGAGCTCAATCCTGAAGGGGGAGTCATTATCGGGGGGATAAATATCGATGATCCCGCCGCGGCGACTTATGGTGCCCGGGACCTCGACAGCGCTTTCCAGCTCATAGCCCATGCTGGCCCACCTACTCAGCATCTGATTCCAATCGAATGCCAGCCCTTTCTTTAAGATATGGCATGCCGAGGCGAAATCAGCGGCGGGGATCGTCTTCCGGATTAAGGCGTGAGCTGAGGTCGAAATCAGGGGTGCTGGTTCTCTTTTGCTGAGCGTGGACAAGATACGCAATCGTTGCTGGACTGTGGTGATATCTGAAGTCAGGCGTTCATAGGGCAGGGCATCAGGCTCAGGCAGAAGCTGAATCGAGAAGCGGTCACCACACCAAGTGAGGAGTTGATCGTAAAGCTGTCTTGCTTTGTCGGAGCGGGCGGTAATGACCAATGCAGGGAGGCGAAGGTCATGACAAAGGCAAGCCACAAGAAAGGGTTTGGCGGCGTTGAGCACTGCCACCTTGTTGCTGCCTCGCTTGCTGCGGATGGCTGCCACCAGCTCGCGATAGGCAGGGATGTCATGGATTAGGGGGAGGAGCCCGCTAAGCCTCATATTCCCAAACACCTCAAGGGCTAGTCGAGACGACTAGCCCTATTTACAAGTGTAGCACAGTGGCTCGTGTGCGACAAGTGACTGAGGCTTTGAAGCCTTATCCCACCAGGCTGAGGAAGATACCAGCAGCGGTGATGGTGCCGATGACCCCGGCGAGATTAGGCCCCATGGCATGCATGAGGAGGAAGTTTCTCGGATTCTCCTTCTGCCCCATCCGCTGCACCACCCGGGCCGACATTGGGACCGCTGAGACCCCGGCAGCGCCAATCATGGGGTTTATCGGCTCTTTGGAGAATTTGTTCATCAGTTTAGCGACTAAGACCCCGAAGGCAGTGGCAGTGGCAAAGGCGACCAGGCCCAAGCCGAAGATCTCTAATGATGAGATTCTAAGGAAGTTATCAGCAGTCATAATCCCGCCTATGGCAAGACCGAGGAGGATGGTAAGGACGTTCATAAACGGCCCGCCCGCTGTTTCCGCTAGTCTGCCGGTGACGCCTGAGACCAGAAGCAGATTCCCCACCATGAAGGCGCCGATGAGCGGCGCTGCCTCGGGGACAAGCAATATGATAACTATAGATATGATGAAGGGGAACGCAATCCTTTCCAGTTTCGACACCTCTCTTAGCTGGGGCTTCATGTAGATCTTTCGCTCTTCCTTAGTGGTCAGCAGCTTTATCACCGGGGGCTGGATGATGGGCACCATGGCCATGTAGGAATAAGCGGCTGGCGCGGTGGCGGCCAACAACCCGGGCGCAAGCGCAGCAGTAAGGTAGACCGTCGTCGGCCCATCAGCACCGCCGATGATACCGATCGAACAAGCCTCCGGTATGGAGAAACCGATAAACAACGCCATAAAGAATACGAAATAGACCCCGAATTGTGCCGCAGCCCCCAGAAGCAGCGTTTTAGGATTGGCGATGAGGGGGCCGAAATCGGTCATCGCCCCCAGCCCTAAGAAGATGAGAATAGGTATGATCTCCCACTGAATGCCATAGTGAAATATGCGGGCAAACAACCCGGTTGGCTCAGCACCGGTGAGGAGTGTCCCACTCAGCTCGAGTTCCGTCAGCGCTTCCCCTTGGCTTACATGTTGCCCCTCGGTGACCTTCAGCTCCCCAACTATGCCGTCCACCGGGGACTGTATCGCCTTTACTCCTCCAGCATCTAACGTCAGGTCGAAGAGGTGGTCTCCTTCCACCACTGCGTCCCCGGCGCTCACCTCTATAGCGGTAACCTGACCGTCAAATGGGGCTTCGATGGTCCTGGTTTGCTCCACGGCCATCAAACCGGGGAAGAGGTTAACCAGTAGAAGGCTGAATCCGATGGGAACGAGTAATAATGGCTCCCATTTCTTGGCGATGCCTAAATAGACAAACACCAAGCCGATGACAACCATTATCACATAGCTTGCGGGGAAGGGACCACCGGTGAAGAACTCGGCAAAGCCTGTTTGGGGCAAGGCACCTTTCCTTTAGTATTCGATAACGGCGATGGTCTCCCCAGATTTAATCGCTTGCTCTGGAGAGACCTTTACCTCGTTAACGACCCCGGAAACAGGGGCCACTATCGGGTTTTCCATCTTCATCGATTCCAGGGTGCAGATGACATCCCCTTCTTCAATTTTATCCCCTTCCTTGACATAGACTTCAAGTATCTTGCCCGGTATCGGTGCTTCCACCACTTCTCGGGCCATGTTTCTCCTTTCCTTGTCCATTACCCTTTTGGGCTGCTCTATAGAATCTGATTCCAGCCAGCCATAGGGCTACGGCTAATATGATCAGGATGAGCAAGACACCGCCAAAGCCGATGCCAGCGACTCTGAAAGCTTCACCCCAATCCATTTTCCCTCAGTTAACCTTACAGATTGATGTTTGAATATTTTCGCCAATTCTTCCAGGGGCAGGTTCCAGGGGTGACGAATTTATTTTCCAGGAGGTCCAGGGCTCGGTTGATGTACTTCCTGGTGTCATGAGGCATGATAACATCGTCAATATATCCCCGCTCCGCCCCTACATAAGGGTTTTCGTAGATTTCACTGTATTCCTCAATCCTTTTTGCCTTCACCTCCTCTGGCTTCTCTGCTTCCCTGATCTCCCGGGCAAAGATCACGCTGGCGGCAGTCTCGGCCCCTACGATGGTGACCCGAGCCGTGGGCCAGGCAAAAACGAAATCAGCCCCGATGCTCTTGTCCAGCATTCCATAGTGGGCACCAGCGTAGGACTTTCTTACGATGATGGAGATCAGAGGCACGGTAGCATCGGTCCAGGCGAAAAGCATCTTAGCGCCATGGCGCAAGATCCCTGCCCAATCCGCTTGGGAGCCAATCACATAGCCAGGGCAGTCCACGAGGGTGACCAGAGGGATGTTAAACAGGTCACAGAATCTGATGAACCTTGCCCCTTTGTCTGAGGAGTCAATGTCCAACATTCCAGCAGCCCACGTAGGTTGATTGGCTACTATTCCCACGGGACGGCCATTAAAGCGGGCAAACCCGGTGATCATATTCTTGGCATAAAGTCCCAAAGTCTCAAAGAAATTGCCATCGTCTACCACCGCTGCTATCACTTTCTTCATATCAAAGGGTTTAAAGGGTTCATCGGGAAGAATGTCATCCAACTCCTCCACAGTGCGCTCTGGGGGATCTTTTGTTTCCATGCAAGGCGGTTTCTCTCGATTACTAGGGGGGAAGAAGGACAAAAGCTCCTTTGCCTTGTCTATAGCATCCTTATCATCCTCGGCTACTACATGTGTTTGACCGGACTTAGCGGCATGGGCTTTCCAGCCAGAGAGCTCTTGAAGGCCGATCTCCTCCCCGGTTTGCGTCTTGACAAAAGCAGGGCCGGCGATACCCATGAAGCCGGTATGACGGGTTTGGATGAGGAAGTCCTGCATTATGGGATGGTAAGCCTGCCCCCCCAAGCAGGGACCTAACAACAAGGATATTTGAGGCACCACACCTGAGGCCAAGTCCTGTGCTCTGAATAGCCAACCATAAGCCTCTAAAGTGTCCATTCCCTCCTGCAACCTGGCCCCTCCCGAGTCATTGATGCCGATAATGGGCCACCCTTTTTCCATGGCAAACTGAATGGCATAGACTTCCTTCTTGCCATGGTATTCACCGAAGGTCCCGGCCATTGCCGAATAATCTTCAGCAAAGGCAACAACCCACCTGCCATTTACCTTGCCAAAGCCAGTGATGACGCCTTCAGCTGGAACCCAGCGCTTGTCCATGCCAAAATGTATTGTTCTATGCTTTATATGCATTCCTATCTCGGTGAAGGTGCCTGGATCAAAGAGGTAATCTATCCTTTCGCGGGCTAACAGTTGCCCGGCTTTGCGACGCTCTTCGAGTACCCTCGGCTCCCCCATCTGCAAGACTTTCTGGCGCCTCTCCGCTAGTTCCTGATACAAATCCTGTTTCAGTTTATAGACCCCTCCGGGGTATGTATGCCATTCTGCCATCTCAGACCTCCTTTAACTTGGCTTCTTTAGCACCGCAAGAGCTACCTCGGCCTCCAGCACAGGATTCTTGTCTTGGTTCTCACCAGTCCACTTAAAGGCAACTATGCCACTATCATTTCCAGTCTCCTTCTTGTTTAGCACCTCTATTTGGCATGTAATGCTGTTCCCCGGGTTTAGCGGTGACAGAAATCTGAGCTTATCCACGGCCACAATTGCCCTGGCATGGTCATGGATCCCTGTCGCATACGCCAGCCCCATCACTAGGGACAGCGTTAATAAACCGGGGACTACGCGCCCTTTGAAGCCCATTTCCCTACCGCATTCATCGGCTAAGACCACCGGATGTGTCAGCCCGGTCAAAACGGCAAAGAGATCCACATCTGTCCCGGTGATAACCCTGGTCCTGGTGGTGAACCTATCACCATTGTTGAACTCTTCAAAATACATTCAAGCTCTCTTCTTATCGGCACCGACCAATTTTATGAAGCCTCGTTTGCCTACTTTGATGACATCATTAACTCGTATTGAGTGCCTATCCTCATACGCAATTGTCTTGCTTCCATCCTCATGAACAACCTCAATAGCACGCTGAGCTATCAAACGCTTAGCCTCGCTCCTGCTTTTGACCAGACCTTTTAGAGTCAAAAGAAGTGGTATGGAGATATCGTATCCATGCCCACCCTCACCATAAGAAAGTTCAAAGTGAAATGTTTCGATTAACTCCTCTTCATCCACTTGCGACTTCCTCAATAATTTGGCTTGTTGTGTGGAGAGTAATCGCTCTAATTCCTCAACTGAGATTTCCAGCGTCTTCTCGGGCACTTCCCTCTTTTGAAACACGTTGCTGAAATAAGTATCAGCCTCGCAGGCAGCCTCAGCGCCGTGGAACTGCGTTACCAGCTCAAATGCCAGGCGCTTCTTCAGCTCCATTGGGTTCACTGAGGCGTGGGCCAGCGCCTTTCTGAATTCCTCAAGCTCCTCATCAGGAACATCGGTCAGAAGTTCAAAGTAGTCCAGAAGAAGCTCGTCGGTGATCGACATCACCTTGCCATACATCTCGTTGGGCTCATCTTCGACGGCGATGTAGTTGCCCAAGCTCTTCGACATCTTCTGTTTGCCATCCGTGCCGATGAGAAGTGGCATTAGAAACACCTGCTGTGGGCGCTGTCCCATCATCTGCTGCAGTTCCCGGGCCACCAGGCAGTTGAACTTCTGATCGATGCCACCGAACTCGACGTCGGCAGCGATGACCACGGAGTCATAGGCCTGCAGCAAAGGATAGAGGAGCTCGGTGACGGCGATGGGCCTTCCTGCCGCCTGCCTCTTCGCGAAGTCCTCGCGGGCCATAAGCTGAGCTATGGTGAATTTGCTGGCGAGGCTGAAGACATCGGCCAGAGTGAATTTGCCAAACCACTCGCTTTGCCAGCGCACCTCGGTCCGCTCTTTATCGACCACCTTGAAGAACTGCTTTAGGTAGGTCTCGGCGTTAGCCAAGACCTGCTCACGGGAGAGCATAGGGCGGGTTTGCGACTCGCCACTGGGATCGCCAATCTGGGCTGTCCAGTCGCCGACGATGAGCACTAGCTGATGCCCCAGCTCTTGGAACTGACGCAGCTTTCTCAAGCCTACCACGTGGCCGAGGTGGATGTCGGGACGGCTGGGGTCAAATCCCTGCTTTAACCGCAACCGCCTCCCCGACTGCAGAAGCTTTTCGAACTCCTGTTCCACGATAATCTCGGCAACGCCGCGCTTTAACAGGTGGCTAAACTCTGAGACCATCTAATTGGGACCTCGCTCTTGCTTCAGTAATGCCCTTGCCCTCTCCACGTCGCTACCGATTTGCTGCTGCAATTCCTCTGGGGTGGCAAACTGAATCTCACCACGCACCCGCTCGATGAACTGGAGGGCAACTGTGCGCCCATATAAGTCACCATTGAAATCGAGGACATAGGTCTCTATCATTCGTTCCCCACCGCCGAAGGTCGGTCTAATTCCGATATTTGTCACCGCTCGGTACAACTTACTATCGACCTGGGCCCAGGTGACATAAACGCCATCAGCGGGCACCGCTCGGCCCGGCTCTGGGGCTATATTGGCGGTGGGGAAGCCCAATACTCTGCCCCGCTCGCCCCCGGTGACCACTACCCCGCTCAGGGTGAAATGGCGACCAAGCAAACGGGCCACCTGCTTTATATCGCCGCGAGATAGAGTCTCTCTAATCCGGGTGCTACTGACCAGCTGTCCTTCTACTGTGAGCTGGGGGACCGAGGTCACGATGAAGCCCAGCTCCTGGCCCAAGGCCTTAAGCACTGTGGCATTCCCCTCCCTTGCTCGGCCCAAGGCGAAATCTGGTCCGATTACCAGCCCCTGCATCTTAAGCTGCTCTCTAAGTAAGGAGACAAACTCGCGGGCACTGAGTTGGGCTAGCTCTGGAGTAAAGGAAAGAACAGCGATGAACTCGACGCCGAGGTTCTGGATGAGGCTAACCCGTTCCTCAAGGCTGGTTAGGAAAGTCAGTTCCATTTGGGGACAAAGCACTTCTTGAGGATGGCCGCGGAAGGTTAGCACTCCACTGAGGAGTCCCCTCTGGGCTGCCTGCTGCTTCAACCTTTTGATCAGATGCTGATGCCCGAGATGAACGCCATCGAAAACCCCGATAGTGAGCATCGTCTCCTGCTTAGGGGTCAGCTCGGCCAGTTCCTTTACTATCTGCATCCCTCACCAAGAAGTTATTTTATGAATTTGGGAAGCCATTGTCAAGGAAAGGAATTCGCCTTGACACTAAATCAGCTCCATGATATATTGGTCAAACGGAAAGGAGGGAAGGGCGATGAATATCATCGTTTGTGTTAAGCAGGTACTTGATCCGGAATTGCCCCCATCCGCCTTTAAGATCGACCCCGAGGCGAAAAAAGCGATCCCGCCACGGGATCGAGCGCCGGTTATAAGTCCATTTGACGAGAATGCCGTGGAGGCGGCGCTGAGGATCAAGGATGTCCATGGCGGCCAGATAACCACCCTCTGTTTAGGGCAGGATCTGGACATGGCAGTGGTGAAGAAGCCCCTGTCCATGGGTGCTGATGAATTAGTCCTGTTGCAGGACAATGCCTTTGAGGGCGGTGATAGCTTCGCTACCGCTTATGCCTTGGCGACAGCGATCAAGAAGATCGGGGAGTTCGATCTCATCTTCTGTGGCAGGCAAGCGGCGGACTGGGATGCCGGTCAGGTGGGCTCGGGCATTGCTGAGCTCTTAGGCATCCCCAGCGTGAGCCCAGCGCAGAAGATCGAGATCAAGGATGGGAAAGTGGTGGTGGAGCGCGTGGTCGCCGATGGCTATGAAGTAGTCGAGGTGTCACCCCCAGCCCTGATCACGGTGAGCAATGAACTGGGTGAACCGAGATATCCCACGATGAAGGGGATCATGGCGGCCAAGAAGAAGACGGTCACAGTTTGGACCGCCCAGGACCTTGGCCTTGATCAGTCGATGATCGGAGCCTCGGCAGCTAAGAGCAAAATGCTTAAGCTGTTCGTCCCGGTGCGAGAGGCAAAGTGTGAATTTGTGGCTGGGGAAACAGCGGAGGAGTTTGGGGCCAATTTAGCTCTCAAACTCAGGGAAGCTAAGTTACTGTAATAGGAGGTAACATGGCTGAGAATAAAGGGGTGCTCATCTATGGCGAGGTCACTGAGGGTAAGCTGGACTCGATCAGCTTAGAACTCTTAGGCATCGGGCGCAAGCTCGCTGACGACCTGGGTCAGGAGCTGGGGGCAGTGCTTCTTGGCAGCGGCATCGGCGATGCAGCCAAGGAAGCCATCCTCTTCGGAGCGGACAAGGTCTATGCGGTTGATGACCCCGTGCTCAAAGATTATCAAACCGATTCCTATACCGCGGTGATGGAAAAGGTGTGTAAACAGCTTTCGCCCGACATCCTGCTCCTGGGTCAGACCGCTATCGGGCGAGACCTGGCACCAAGGCTGGCGTTCAGGCTGGGGACGGGAGTGACGATGGACTGCATTGAGCTCGCTATCGATCCCCAAACCAAGCTCATGGTTCAAACCAAACCGGTATATGGGGGAAATGCCGTAGCGGTGCTCGTCTGCGAGCAAACAAAGCCCCAGATAGCTACCATCAGGGTCAAGGCTATGGAACCTTTAGCGCGTGATGATTCCAGGACGGGTGAGGTCATCTCGATCCCCGCCGAGCTTGATCCCGCTGCGATAAGAACTAAGGTCGTGGACAAGGTAAAGGAGGAGGTGGTGGGGATAAAGCTGGAGGATGCCAAGGTGGTGGTTTGTGGCGGGCGCGGCATTGGCGGTGTCGAGGGCTTCAGCCAGCTTGAGGAGCTGGCCAAGCTTTTAGGCGGGGCCGTAGGGGCTACCAGACCCCCTTGTGACTCAGGCTGGGTTGCGGCTCACCTTCAAGTCGGGCTCACTGGTAAGATCGTGACCCCCGACGTATATATCGGCATTGGCTTGTCTGGCTCCAGCCAGCATATAGCTGGGATCTCGGGGGCCAAGAACATCATCGCCATCAACCGGGATCCCGAGGCCAACATATTCAAGGTAGCCCATTATGGAGCTGTTGGCGACTATAAGAAGGTATTGCCCTCGTTTATTCAGAAGTGTAAGGAGCTTCTCTCCGGCTGAGGGTCGACAGAGAGGGGATCAAGGGTTTAACACAAAAGACCGAAAACTAAATAGAGACGGTGGAAAAGGGTCTCGCAGGCCAAGAAGGCAATGCGTGACGAGCTGAGAAAGGCGAAAGAGGAGGTTGAGCGGAAGGTCGAGGACCTTCAGTCGTCCCAAGGCATGTATTGAGAGCATGTGGAATGCCATAGCCAGCCTGATCATAGTGCTGGATGTGGACTTGAGGATGCGGAACTGGTCAGGGTCTTCCTCAGGGTAGCACGGAGGAAGGTCAGCGCACTGTGGCTCTCATTGCTGAGGATTGACAAGATAGGGCAAAGAAAGTAAGATATAGTTGTAGGGGTGAGAGATGCGAGAGCGAGTGGAAGCCGTTTTAGCTGAGATCAGACCTCATCTTTTGGCTGATGGCGGCGATGTTGAGTTAGTGGATGTCGAGGCTGGGGTGGTTACGTTAAGGCTCACCGGCGCTTGCAGTGGTTGCCCGATGCGGGCAATGACCCTACAAAGTGGTATCGGGCGCTATCTCAAACAGCAGGTACCTGAGGTTAAAGAAGTAGTTGCGGTTTAATCGGAAGCAAAGGCAGGATATCAGGCAAGGTATTTGCCAATCGTATCTTTTAGCTTTGTATTTTCTACACTCGCTATCTCCGTGGGCGACAAGGGTATTTGTGAAACCTAAATGGCTGCTGTTATCATACCGTCCCCGGTAAGTGAGTTACGTTCTTTCGTCAAAAGCCAAAGCGGGCAGGACGTGTTGCGCTGTTATCAGTGCGGCAAGTGCACTGCTGGTTGCCCCGTTGCTTATGCTATGGACCTCGGCCCCCGCCAGATCATGCGTGGCATCCAACTGGGGCTAAAACAAGAGGTACTCCAGAGTTCGACTATCTGGCTTTGCGTTTTCTGCCAAACCTGCTCTGTTCGCTGCCCCCAGGAAATCGATATTGCTCGGGTGATGGAATCGCTGCGCATCCTTGCCATAGCGGAAAAAGGCAAGCCCGCGGAAAAGGATGTCGAGCTCTTTCATCGCCTTTTCATCGCCATTGTGGAGCGCCGAGGACGTATCCACGAGTTAGAGCTGGGAGTTCGCTATAACCTACAGGGCTGGCATCCTTTGGCGAATGTTGGGCTGCTGCCCTCGATGCTGGCCAAGGGTAAGATGCCGATCTTAGCACCCAAAGTGAAAGCGTCAGCGGAGATCAAGAAGCTATTTGCCGCAGCAAGGGCAGTGGAGGCCAAGCTTGAGGGCAAGCAGCGATGACAGAACGCGTCTATGCTTACTATCCTGGCTGCACGCTACAATCAACAGCCAAGGAGTATGATGTTTCAGCTCGGTTGGTCTGTAACGAGCTGGGCATAGAGTTGCGCGAGCTTGAGGATTGGACCTGCTGCGGTGCCTCTTCGGCCCACTCTATGAGCCAGCTGCTTGGCTTAGCCTTACCCGCTCGCGAGCTACAGCTCGCCGAAGAGATGGGATTGCCTCTCGTTGCTCCCTGTGCCATGTGCTACTTCCGGCTCAAGTTCGCTGCCCATGACCTCGTTGATGAGACTACCCTGACCACGGTTAGAGAGGTTTTGGCTAAGGACTTTCGCAATGCTGCTGAAGTAGTACATTTGCTGGAGGTGGTTGCGGAGGATAAGGAGACTATGCTCTCAAAATTGAAAAAGTCGCTTGCTGGCATGAGGGTCGCCTGCTATTACGGCTGCCTCTTAGTCCGCCCTCGAGATATTCTCGACTTCGATGATGAGGAAAACCCGCAGATGATGGATGGGCTCATGGAGATGCTCGGTGCTGAGAGCATCGACTGGAGCTTCAAGACTGAATGCTGCGGTGCCAGCCTGCCCCTTTCCCGCCCCGATATCGTGTTACGGCTATCGCATCGCATCTTATCGCAGGCAAAGCAATTGGGTGCCGACTGCATCGTCGTCGCTTGCCCGATGTGTCATAGCAATTTGGATAGCCATCAGAATGAGATGAAGGCCAAGTATAATGACGGGGTTGGGCTGCCTGTGCTATACTTTACCCAGCTTTTGGGACTCGCCTTAGGCTTTTCCGCAAAGCAGTTGCACTTAGATAAGCATTTAACCGACACAGGGCCAATGTTGGAGAATAAGGGATTAGCTTAAAGAGAGAAAGACGTGGCTCGGATTGGCGTTTTTATTTGTCACTGCGGTACTAATATCGCGGGCACGGTGGATATCGCTGAGGTGATGGCAGCAGCTCAGAAAATGCCACAGGTGGTCTTCGTTGATGATAATAAGTATACCTGCAGCGAGCCGGGGCAGGCCAGCATCAGGGACGCTATCATCGCCAATCGACTTAACCGGGTGGTTATCGGCAGTTGCTCACCGCGGATGCATGAGATGACCTTCCGCAGAACCGTGGCTGCCGCTGGGCTCAATCCTTACCTTTTAGAAGTTGCCAATCTCCGTGAGCACTGTAGTTGGGTCCACAGTGGCGATAGCAGGGGTGCCACGGCAAAGGCAATAGAGCTTGTCAGGATGGCGGTGGCCAAGGTCAGCCGTGCTGAAGCTCTTTCGCCCAAGGAGATCGGGCTTACCAAGCGAGCTTTGGTTATCGGCGGCGGCGTTGCCGGCATCCAGGCAGCATTGGATATCGCCGGTGCTGGTTATGAGGTCATTCTGCTGGAGCGAGAGCCGAGCATCGGCGGTCACATGGCTCAGCTGGACAAGACCTTCCCCACCCTTGATTGCTCGGCCTGCATCCTGACCCCAAAGATGGTCGATGCCGCCCAGCACCCGAAGATCACCCTGCTCACCTGTGCCGAAGTGGAAAAGGTCAATGGCTTTGTGGGCAATTTCGAGGTTGAGATTCTGCAAAAGGCAAAGAAAGTGGATCACTCCAAGTGCACTGGCTGTGGCACCTGCTGGCAGAAGTGCCCGGAGAAGTTGCCGTCTGAGTTCGACCTCGGTCTCGGGCAGCGCACTGCGATTTATGTCCCCTTTGCCCAGGCGGTTCCCCCCAAGCCGGTCATCGATACCGAGCACTGCCGCTATATGCAATACCTTGAGTTTATGGAACAAGGGAAAGAAGGCAAGAAGCCACCTCAATGTCGTATTTGCGAGAAGCTGTGCCCCACCGGTGCCATCGACTGGGAGCAGCAGGATCAGGTGAGCACCGAGAAGTTTGGCGCCATCGTTGTCGCCACCGGCTATCAAGCCTTTGATGCCGCTGTTTATGGTGAATACGGCGCTGGCCGGTATGCCGATGTGATCAGTGGTCTGCAATTGGAGCGGCTGATGAACGCCTCGGGGCCGACTGGTGGGGAGGTGCTTCGCCCCTCCGATGGCAAACATCCCAAGAACGTGGTCTTCCTGAGTTGCGTTGGCTCCCGGGACGAGCAAAAGGGGCGGCGCTACTGTAGCAAGGTTTGTTGCATGTATATGGCAAAACACGCCATCATGCTCAAGGAACATGACCCGGAGATCCAGTCCTATATTTTCTATATCGATATTCGGGCCGGGGGTAAGGACTACGAGGAGTTTGCGCTGCGGGCGCAACAGGAGTATGGCGCTTTATACTTGCGCGGCCGCATCTCTAAAATCTACCCCCAGGATGGTAAACTTATTGTCTGTGGCGAGGATTCCCTCATCGGTCGCCCAGTGGAGATCGCTGCCGACTTGGTGGTGTTGGCAACGGGGATGATCCCCAGCGCCGGTGCTGCAGAGCTGGCGCGGACGCTCAATATCAGCTATGACAGCAATCATTTCTTCATCGAGGCTCACCCCAAGTTGCGCCCGGTGGAGACACTGACCGATGGCGTTTTCCTCGCTGGCAGTTGTATTGGCCCCAGGGATAT
>Ga0209427_10004819_pt1 | contig 15529 bp, 13 predicted proteins | sample DeeMarSWOR136_30_FD_187465 | JGI IMG/M metagenome (GOLD analysis project Ga0209427, IMG submission 187465) | Marine sediment microbial communities from White Oak River estuary, North Carolina - WOR-1-36_30 (SPAdes) (version 2) | ecosystem: Environmental > Aquatic > Marine > Intertidal zone >...
GGGTGAGGAAGCTTAAGGCAAATCCGGCAGCCCCGCCTATGACTAAACCTAAAAGGATTTTCAGGATCATACACCCCTCCTTTTCGTAAATTAACATTGGATGAGGCCTAAATCAATAAAATGATTTCCTGTTGACAGATCGTCAATCCCAAATATAAATTGTAAAAGGAAAGACAAGAGAGGGGAAGGAATGACCCGATACCAGAGAAAGGAGCAAGAAGACAAAATGAAAGAATTTACGTCTGAAGAACTCGTAGCTTTTAATGGAAAAGATGGAAAGCCTGTTTACATTGCCTTTGAGGGAAAGGTCTACGATGTCTCTAAGAGTCCTCTCTGGTCTTCAGGCCTGCATATGAATAGGCATCCCTCTGGAAAGAATCTCAGCGGAGAGATTTCTGCTGCTCCCCATGGACCGGAAGTGTTTGAGCGATATCCTCAAGTGGGAATTCTTAGGAAAGGACCCCCTGAAGAATTAAAACATCTTCCACCGATGTTTCAGAATCTTCTTCAGAGATTCCCCATGGCCAGGCGCCATCCCCATCCCATGATTGTCCACTTCCCCCTTGCCTTTCTAATGGCTTCTTCTCTTTTCATTCTTCTACATGTCCTCTTTAAGAAACCTGCCTTCGAAATCACAAGCTTTTACCTTCTCATCCTTGGAGCGATCTCTTCACCCTTCGCAATGGTGACGGGTCTTTTCACCTGGTGGGTCAATTACCGACTCAAAATGACCCTTTTCGTAAAGAGGAAGATCCAACTCTCAATTGGTCTTCTCGTTCTTGAGATTATCCTCATCATCTGGCGGGGTATGAACCCCTCCCTTACCAACCCTGTCTATTTCATCTTAGTGATCCTTCTCACTCCGATAGTCGGTCTTCTCGGCTATTACGGAGGCCAGATGACTTTTCCGGCTGAAAAAAGCTGATGAGGAGGTAAGGAGTTGGGGAGATGGGGTGAAATTCTCCCTATCTCCCCATCTCCGTTGCTCCCTATCATTCTTTTCTGGAGAATGCGTAGAAGACAACGCTTGCGGCCATGCCCAGAAAACAGATCAGAAAACCGAGGTGGTAGGCCGCAGCAGGATAAACATGGCCTGATCGGGGAAATGATTCGATTACTTTTCCAAGGAGAGGCATGAAGATGGCCGCGCCTGCCATGGTGAAGAAATTGACCGAGGTCATGACGGTCCCTGAAATGGAGATGGGAAAAAGGTCTTTGGCGTGTGAGTAGATGATCATTCCGAAACCGCCGCAGAATCCGATGGAAAAGAAGATGATTCCATAAAGAACGGGACTCTGAATCTTCAGCACCCCCACCAATGGGAAGAGACTGAGAGCATATAGGGCCAGCCCCCCAAGGGCAACTCCTTTTCTCGATTGGAAGATTCGATCAGAAAGCCTGCCTGCAATAGGACCTCCTACAATCGTTCCGATGGCCAACAGGATGATCAAATTGCCTGCCTGAATTGGGGAGTATCCTTGAGTATTGATCAGATAGGGGCCCAGCCATAAACCCTGAAGACCAACAAAGGTTCCATATCTAAAAAAAGCAACGGCTCCAATCTGCCAAAAAACAAGGGAATTTAGGATCAGTCGGATCGATTGAAGGATCCCGATTTCCGGTTCGGGCGAATGGGAGGGGACCTCTCCCACAACGGTTTCTCCCCTTAAAACCCATAAGATGGAAAAGGCTAATAGGGCAGTGACTCCGCCAGCGAGGATGAAGGTCGTTCTCCATCCTATTGTTGACGTGAGATAGGCTAAGGGTGAGGCCGCCAAAATGTTCCCCAATGTTCCAACCGAGAGTAAAGTGCCCATAAGGGTCGCAAACCGATCAGGTGAGAATCGGAGAGTGAATACCTTAAAAGAGCCCATCAGGGCTGATGACATTCCTAAACCAATCAGAATCCTTCCGATGAGGGCTGCGGCAAATGAATTTGCAGAGGCGAAGAGAAAAGCACCCAACGCTCCAATCAGTGAGAAGGATGTGATGGTGATGCGAGGGCCAATCCGATCGAGCATGGGTCCCATTGGAATCTGTAGGAGCGCAAAGGAATAGAAGAAAGCGCCGCCGAGAATGCCCAGCGTTTCTGCATTGAGCCTGAGATCCTGAATTAGGTTTGGGGCGATCACCGCATTCGAAACCCGGTAGAACATGGAAAGGGTGAAGAGGGCGGAAAGGACTGAAAAGATTAGAAAGTGTATGAGGGCATGCGATGACTTCATGGGAAACGCTATCCATTCCTTCGATCAAGAATGTCTTTTGCAGACTTTAAGAGAAAATCATTTGAATCGTCAAGTACCAATTCGAACGGCAAAAAACTATTTAGTATCAGAGACATATAATTATTATAATAATTATAAACTTTCTTCTTGACAATGGATTTTTCATTTGATATACGAAAAAAAGTCTCCGTAAAAAGATACCAAAGACATCGTTCATATTCAGTCAGCAAGCATGTTCAAAAGGATCCTATTCTGCGCTGATTTTTCCGAAAATTCACAATATGCTTTCACCTATGCCCTCAACGTCGCTAAGAATTACAGTTCCGAGCTTGTTATTCTGCATGTCGCACCTGTAATCGTTCACCTTGATGAGCTCTCCACTTATCTCCCCTCAGAAACGCTGGAAGAATTAAAGACTTTAAGAAGAAAAGATGTCGATCGACAGATGGAAACGCATTATCTCCAGAAGATGGGAGATTTCAAAAATAGTCGAGCGATCATTAAAGAGGGGCAACCTTTTCTCGAGATCATCCGGACGGCAAAAAATGAAGGTGTAGATCTCATCGTCATGGGGACTCATGGGCGGACGGGATTAGATCACATGCTCCTCGGGAGTACGGCCGAGAAAGTAGTGAGGCAATCAACTTGTCCTGTCCTTACCATACGGCTCCCAGGAAAAAAATTCACAATGGCATGAATTAGGCTACCCTTAAACTACAATATTTTTCATTGTTTGCATTACCTAATCGGCATGTTCAAATCTGTCAAATCCAATAAAATCTCTGAGCACATTGTTGAACAGGTCCGAAATGCGATCTTTGAAGGCAGGCTGAGACCTGGTGACAAACTCCCTCCTGAAAGGACCTTGGTGGCGAATTTTAAGGTCAGCAAAGCTACTCTCCGTGAGGCCTTAAGATCATTGGAGATATTAGGGTTTTTAGAAATTCGAAAAGGAGTGTCAGGGGGGGCTTTTGTTACTGAAGTGGATATGAAGAAAGCGAGAGACAGCTTCATCAATTTCCTCCTTTTCAAGAATCTCTCGCTGAGTAACCTTTCCGAAGCTCGGCTCATCTTAGAGCCGTATATAGCAGAAAAAGCTGCGCTTTCCATTACAGAAGAAGACTTAAGAAGGTTGGAAAAGTTGAACAAAGAATGTGAGTACGCTCTCAAGAAGAATATTCCCATCGAATCGCGAAAGAATGAGATCGAATATCACCGAATCATTGGAAGCGTTTCCGGGAATCCCATCCTGATGTTCATTCTCGATTTTGTTGAGAACCTCTTGGTCGATACGAAAGAGATCTTACAGCCCGGCAAAGAGTTTTCCCAAAGGGTTCTAAACGCCCATAAACGCATTTATAAAGCCCTGTCGGAAAGAGATCCCCAAAAGGCTCGTGGAGAGATGATCAAGCATGTGCGAGAAGTTGAGAAAGATCTGATCGTCCTTCAGAAGGAGAGACGGAATAAAGAATTGAACCTCCATCGAGTGGCGCAAAAGGAACCATTGTCTTCAAATTCAATAGGAGTTTGAGTTTTTTGTTTTAGAGTTCGATTTCCAATAAGGAGGAAACTTTCAAAGCCCATCATTTGATGACGGGATATTTCCCTGAGAAAGGAGGTGGTGATGGCAGGCGTCTGGAGATAGGGGGGATTTAGTTCAAATTCTTTCTTGGAGGTGAAAATGATGAAAAAGAAATTATTTGTATTTATTGTGGGCGCGATACTGGCGACGAGTGTCATTGTTGCAAGCGTAGCGACACCAGCCCAGGCAGCGGCCAGGTGGAGGTATCAGAGCATGTGGGTCCCCTCCATTACCCTTTGGAGGGGCGACAAATATTTTGGTGATTTAATGAATGTCTTGGCCCACGGTGAGCTCCAGATCCAATACTTTCCTGGCGGTACACTCATCACCAGATCTGACGAGGTATTCGATGCCATATCGAAAGGGTCCCTCGATATGGCCACGGACTGGCCGAGTTACTGGGAAGGCAAGAACACCGCATTCAGTCTCGTCACTTCCACACCAGTATGGTTTACCCCTGCTGACTATATGCTCTGGTTCTGGCAGGCTGGCGGTCTGGAATTGTCTCAGGAACTCTACGCGAAGTACGGCATCGTCTGGTATCCTCATTCCGTGACAGGTCCTGAGTCCGGTCAGCGCTCGAATAAGCCGATTCGTACAGGGAAGGACTATAAGGATGTGAAGATGAGGCAGTGTGGCCGGAATCAGGCGAAAATCCTCAAGGATCTGGGAGGCGCAGCGATTTTCATGCCTGGTGCTGAGATCTACCTGGCCCTTTCGAGGGGAACAATCGATGCCGGTGAGTTTTCCGTACCAGAATGCGATTGGGCAATGGGTTTTCAAGAGGTCTCAAAATTCTGGGTTCTCCCGGGATGGCATCAGCCGGGTCCGGTTTCTGGCGTCATGATCAGCAAGAAATCCTTTGACAAATTATCTGATCGAGTGAAATTCATGTTTAAGGAAGCCGCCATGGCTACCATGATGTGGAGCTGGACATACTTTGAATACAGCTCTGGCGAGTATACCAGAAAATTCAAGGATAAAGGCATCAAAATGAGCATTTTGGATAATGAAACCCTTGATAAGATCCATGAATATGCATACAGATACCTGCTGGAAGATGCCGAGGCAAATCCAGACCACGCGAAACTCGCTTTCTCTCAAGCGAAGTACTTCAAAGACATCCAGGAATGGCGAACGATTCAATCACCTTTCACATGGGGTCGGACTCCTCCCAAGATGGACGACATCTATTCGAAACTGGAAGCTCTTGCCAAGAAACATAAAGTCTATGACTCTGTTATCCAGCTTGAACGATCTGTCCGAAAGAGAATGGAAAAGCAGGAGTTTTGGAAGTCAGGGACTAAGTACGTAGAGAACCCCATTACTCCTAAATAACAGAATGAAGAGGCTCTCAGAAGGTTTTCCCTTCTGAGAGCCTCAACGGAGGTATTCCGTGAAAACAATCAGAGCAATCGTGAACCAAATAGATGCCATATCCGAGTGGTCCGGGAGAATTTTCAGCTGGTTTGTGGTCACCATTATTCTGTTGTCCCTCTTCGAAGTATTTACCAGGAGAATTCTGGGAAAACCTACCATATGGACTCATGAGACACTAAGCTATCTTTTTGCCGCAACGGTTATGCTTACCATGGGCTATACCTTAAAATACAAGGCCCATGCCAATGTTGACATTCTTTACCAGCGGTTTACACCAAAGACGAGGGCGATACTGGATGTGATTACTTTTATTGTTTTTCTCGGTTTTTTTACAGTGATCTTCTTATGGCAAGGAGTCATATTTGCTGCCACGTCATGGGCCATGTTGGAAAGGACTCCAAGCGCCTTCAATTTTTATGTCTTTCCAGCTAAGACATTGCTTCCCACTGGAGCCTTCTTGTTGCTCCTACAGGGAGCCTCAGACTTCGTTAGAAACATCGTTTTTCTGGTTAAAGGAGAACAGCTATGATCGACATGTCTCCGGAACTTGTCACGATTTTGATGTTTATCGGAATTCTTGTTGGACTTGCATTAGGTCATCCCATCGCCTTTATTCTGGGGGGGCTGGGAACGATTTTTGCTCTTCTCGCTTGGGGACCTGAGGCCTGGTATATGTTTCTGGGCCGAGCCTTCGATTCGGTCACGAACAATATTCTCATCGCCATTCCCAACTTCATTCTCATGGCAGCCTTACTGGGAAGGGCTGGAATTGCTGAAAGGTTATTTCGCTCCATGATGTATATTTTTGGTCCGCTGAATGGAGCCATTGCATTGGCCGTCATCCTGTGGTGCGGGATTGAGGCCGCCTGTACGGGTGTCATCGGAGCGAGTGTCGTCAGTATGACCATTCTGGCAATGCCTGTCATGCTGGCGCACCGTTATGACAAATTTATTTCCTGTGGATCCATTGCAGCTGGAGGGACTCTGAGTATTCTCATCCCGCCGAGCATCATGTTGGTCATGATGGCGGACCAAGGAGGCATATCGGTAGGGAAACTCTTTGCAGGTGCCTTTGTGCCGGGCGTTGTTCTGACAGTATTATTTTTCATCTACATCATCATTACCACCTATTTACATCCGGATAGAGGGCCCGCACTTCCTCGCGAAGAAAGGATGGCTCTTTCTGTCGGACAAAAGGCGAAGTATATTTCTGTGAATATGGTCCCACCCGTCATTCTTATCCTGGGGGTTCTCGGTTCCATCTGGACAGGAGTGGCGACGGCAACCGAGGCATCCGGGGTGGGTGCCTTTTTGGCTTTCATTTTAATGGTTGCCTATGGCCAGTTCAGCTGGAAAGCACTCGCAGAGTGCATTTGGTCGGCGGTAAGAACAAATTGTATGGTGATGACCATTATTGTCGGAGCTTCCGTCTTTACAGGGGTATTTCTTGGTTTAGGCGGTGGACAGGTGGTGACTGACATTATCAGGACCTTCGACTTCCTTGGGAAGTGGGGAATGTTAGGCACCATGATGTTTATCGTATTTTTTTTGGGCTTTATGATCGACTGGATCGCCATTATCTATATCACCTTCCCAATTTTCTTGCCCATTGCTGCCGAGCTTGGCTTTAATCCAGTTTGGTTCATTATCATTATTGCAATCAATTTGCAGTCTTCCTTCTTGACACCACCTTTCGGATATGCCCTATTCTACATGAAGACCACGGTCCCACCTGGAATTTCGCTGACCGATATTTACAAGTCTATTGTCCCATTTGTCATCATCCAAATCATTTCCTTGTTGCTCGCTATATTTATCCCATCACTTGTTACTTTTTTACCGAGTGTCGTTATCGATTGATGCTAGCAAAGGAGGTTGTTGATGTTACCTGCAAGAATGTTTCTTATCCCGCCAGTTTTAATCACCGGATCGGGCTCATCCGAAAAGGTTGGAGAGGAGAGTAAGAAGTTAGGGGTAAAAAAGGCCTTGATCGTCACCGATCAGGTGATGGTCAAATTGGGAGTGGTAGAGGGCACGAAGAAAGCCTTTGAGCAGAGTAAGGTTCAATTTGCCATCTACGATGCCGTCGCAACAGAACCTACAGTCGATTATGTGATAGAGGGCCTCAAGATTTTCAAAGACAAGGGATGTGACTTCTTGGTGGCAGTAGGTGGAGGTAGTCCGATTGACACCGCAAAAGCCATCGCGATCATGGCGACCAACCCAGGATCCATTGAGGAGTATAAAGGTCTGGGTAAAGTTGCCAAAGCAGGCGTTCCCCTCATTGCCATCCCCACCACAGGCGGCACGGGAAGTGAAGTGACCCAATTTACCATCATTACCGATACCAAGACAGATGTTAAAATGCTGATCGGCAGTCCCTTTATTATGCCCACTGTGGCCATTGTGGATCCCCTGCTGACCCTTTCATGTCCACGCGGCCTGACGGCAGCCGTGGGCATCGATGCTCTCACTCATGCTGTTGAGGCATATGTCTCTGTGAAGGCTCAACCCATGAGTGATATTTTCTCTCTTTCAGCCATCGAACTCATCTCCGGAAACTTGCGGCAGGCCTGGGCCAATGGAAATAATGTAGAGGCGAGAGAGAAGACGATGTTGGGCGCTCTCCAAGCGGGGATTGCTTTTAGCAACGCATCTGTGGCCCTGGTTCATGGCATGTCGCGGCCCATCGGAGCATATTTCCACGTGGCACACGGAGCCTCGAATGCTGCTCTCTTAGGCGTGGTGACGGAGTTTAGTTTAATTGGAAATCCAACCCGCTATGCCCATATTGCTAAAGCAATGGGAGAAAATATTGTGGGTTTGACCGATATAGAGGCTTCTCAATTAGCAGCCAAGGCCATTAAAACATTGATTAGAGACATTAAGATTCCTTCTTTGAAAGAGCTGGGCGTTGAAAAAGGGAAGTTGGACCAACTGGCTCCCAAGATGGCTGAGGATGCAATTGCGAGTGGAAGTCCAGGGAATAATCCTCGGCAGGCGACAAAAGAGGAGATTATCGAGCTTTATAAAATTGCCTATTCACAATAATTGCGAAGGAGGGAATCAGATATGGCGATCTTAGAAGAACCGATAAAGGAGGTAATGCAGCTAAAGAATTATGTCAATGGGGATTGGGTCGAGTCAAAATCCAAAGAGGCTTGGGATGTTAAAAATCCGGCTACCCAAAAGCTTTTAGCCAAAGTCCCCATGTCAACCAAGGATGAGGTGTTGGGAGCGATCCAAGCAGCCAAAGAGGCCTTCCCAGAATGGAGACGGACCCCTCCTCTCGCCCGGGTGAGATGCCTTTTCAGATTGAAGGAGTTACTTGAGAAAAATTTTGAACGTCTCAGCCGAATTCAGACCATGGAGCATGGAAAGACCATTGACGAATCGAGAGGGGAGACAAGACGGGGAATTGAAATGGTTGAAGTGGGAACAGGCATTCCCTCTCTGATGATGGGTTATAATTTAGAAGATATTGCTGCCGGCATCGATGAATATGTCATCTACCAACCCCTGGGGGTTTTTGGCCACCTTGCTCCTTTCAATTTCCCATTCATGGTGCCACTCTGGTACTCCCCATTCGCTCTCGCGACCGGAAACACCTTTGTTGTGAAACCATCGCCGAGAGATCCCATCAGCCAGGTGATGCTCGCTGAGCTGATGGATGAGGCTGGTTTTCCACCGGGGGTCTACAATGTCGTTCAAGGGGGAGCGGAGGCTGCCAATATCATGATGGAGCATCCGGATATTAAAGGAATGACCTTTGTGGGAACGACATCGATAGGAAAAGAGGTTTATAAGAAGTGTGGTGAAACCGGCAAAAGAGCCATTGTTCAGGTGAGTGCAAAGAACTTTTTGCTGGTAATGCCAGATGTCGATATCAATGCTACGATTGCCGCCCTTCTGACATCTTTCTTTGGCAATACAGGCCAGCGATGTCTCTCAGGGGCCAATCTGGTTATCGTCGGCCAAGATGATGGGTTCTATAAAAAATTCCTAAATGCCTTTGTTGAGGCCACCTCAAAAATAAAAGTGGGCTACGGACTTGATGAATCCATTCAGATGGGACCCATGCAATCCGTAGATGGCAAGGAGAGAGTTCTAAAGTATATCGAAATAGGAATTAAGGAGAAGGCGAAACTCATCCTCGATGGGAGAAAACCGACCATCACCGGGAATTATCCTGATGCGTGCTTCGTCAACCCCACCATTTTTGAAAATGTTACACCTGATATGACCATTGCCAAAGAAGAGATCTTCGGCGCTGTGGCAAGTGTGATGAGAGCAAAGGATCTCGATGAGGTGATCCAGTGGATCAACAACAGCAATTATGGGAATGCCGCGTCGATCTTCACCTCAAACGGTAAAGCAGCCCGAGAATTTCAATATCAAGTGGAATGCGGTAACATTGGGGTCAATATTGGAATCGTGGCTCCCATGGCCTTCTTCCCCTTCAGCGGGATGAAGGACTCTTTCTTCGGAGTTTTACACGGCCAGGGTCGGGATGCTATCCGTTTCTTCACGGAGAGTAAAGTGGTCGTCCAGAGGTGGTTCTGATTTCTAAATTCTAAGCACAAGATTCCCGCCTGCCCTGCCTACCGCCTGCCGGCAGGCACAGGCAGGGGCTTCGATACTCGCCTGCCTGCCCCGCCCTCGGTCGGGACCGGGGCCGGTAGGCAGGGATTTCGCATTTTTCAACGCGAGGAGGTTTTCAATAATGGTGATCAACACTTGTTCTCAGGTCATGAGCCTTGCAAAAGAATTGGAAAATCAATCTGCCAATTTCTATAAAGACCTCTCTGAGAAGTTTGCTAAAGAAAAGGATCTTTTCCTCTCTTTTGCAGAGGAAAATGGAAACTATGTCACGCAGATCGAAAGAGCTTATTATGGGGTGATCACAGATGCCTTTGAGGGGTGTTTTGCCTTCAATATCAATCCGGAGGATTATTTGCTCAAAACTGAGCTGACAGAAAAGGCAAGTGACTCTGAGGCGCTGGCCAAGGCGATGGAGATTGAGGAAAAAATGATTCGATTCTACTCCGATGCAGCAGAGCAATCCAAATCGCTAATGGCCGATGTTCCAAGGGCTTTTAAAATGGTGGTCAAGAAGAGGGACGCCCGTAAATCAAAGTTGATGTCGCTCATGGCTGTCAAAGCATAGGTAGGTTAGATCAAAAGCCAAGGGTAAGACTGGTTCTGGATTCGTTTTGTTGCCAGATTAAGGAAAATGCTATAATGCCGGGGGAATAGCCCGGCATTTTTTTAGGGTGAAAAGGGTGTGGGCACTGCTTGATGAGAAAAGACGACCCTCTCAATAGAAAGCAATTACAGATTCTGCTGACCTCCGTTTTTCTCACCTCCCTTGGCCTGATCGCCTTTGAAATAGCTCTCTCCCGCTTCCTCTCTGTATTGCTTTCCTATCATTTTGTCTTTGTCGTTCTTTCGCTGGCCCTTCTGGGTCTCGGTTTGGGGGGAATGTTTGTTCACCTCTTCAGGCCCCAGATCCCTACCGGAGAAAATCGATTCAGAGTCTTGGCCTTCGTGACCTCACTCCTGTCTTTGGCCATTCCATTCTCTATCATTTTGATAATTCAGATAGGATATGTTGATCCCGTCCAGATGAACATCCTGATCTCTGGAGTGGTTTTTCTGATTCCCTTTTTCTTGTGCGGTGTGCTTTTTGCAGAAGCCTATCGAATGTTTCCTGTCCTAAGCGGAAGAGTCTATGGCATCGATTTAGTAGGTGCAGCGCTTGGTTCCTTTGGTGTTATCCTGTTCCTAAACCTCCTGGGTGGGATCCGTACGCATTTTCTCATCGGTCTCGTCGTTTCCTTGGCAGCAGTCTTATTCGCCTTTGGAGGACGAGGGGAAGACCAGAAAGGGAGGGTCTTTGCGGGCATCGGCCTCTTGATGCTCTCCGCCCTATTCGTGATAAACCTGGTAGGGGTGTATGATCCTCACATCCCTATCGGGAAGAACCCGACAAAAGAAATCCATGATGCTCTCTCCTCATTTAAGGGAAAGATCGTCGAAACAAGATGGAGTGCATTTGGTAGAACCGATGTGGTGGCGTTCAACGAATATCCCGATCATATGGATATCTACCTGGATGGAACCGCCGGGTCACCGATGTACAGGTTTGAAGGGAATGTGAGCGAGCCGGGTCCGGAGATCGAAAGGCTGAAGACGACTTTCCCAGGGTATTTTCCATTCCTTTTTTTCAAAGAAGAAGAAAAAGAGAGTGCACTGATCATCGGGCCGGGTGGAGGCCGGGATGTTCTGCTTGCCCTTATGGGAGGCGTCCGAAAGATCACAGCCGTAGAGGTCAATAAGGATCAGGTGGAATTGGTTCGAAAGTATTCGGCATTTAATGGAGGCATTTATACAGACCTTTCCAATGTGAAAACCATTGTGGATGAGGGGAGAAATTTTCTCAAACGTCAAAAAGAAAAGTATGACATCATCATGCTAAGCCTTCCCGTAACCAATACCAGCCGGAGTTTGGAAGGGTATGCTTTAACCGAAAATTTTCTCATCACTACGGATTCCATGAATGACTACCTGGATCGCTTGACGGATGAAGGATGTCTTGTTTTCGTTGGACATAATGATGCTGAAATACTGAGACTTCTTTCGATCTCATTGACCGCCCTAAAGAGAAACGGCATCCCTCAACCTGACGGAATGAACCGGATTTCCATCGTGAGCTCGGGCGACTATCTCGTATTCCTGCTGAAAAAAACCTCTTTTGAACCAACCACGGTTTTATCAATGTATCAAGCCCTGAACCAATTTGGATATGATTCAGGATCGTCTTACTTTCCTTACATTCCACAGGCAGGGGCCCTTAATCCCGCCCTCGTGGCTCTCAGCGGCGGGAAGATCTCTCTTGAAGATTTGATGAAGATGGTTAAGGAACGGGGTTATGATATCCGTCCGGTGACAGATAATAGTCCTTTCTTCTACAAGATTGAAAAGGGGATTCCGAAGGCTATTTCACTCGTTTTCTGGTCATCCACGATGCTATGGGTCCTTACCCTATTCGCTCCCCCGTTGTTTGGGAAGTGGATATCCCTAGCCAGAGATTCGCATTCGAAGCCTAAAGGTTATCTTGGTCAGATTTCCATGAGATTTGCTGTGATGTTTTCAATGCTAGGGATGGGGTTCATGTTGATAGAGATCTCTCTTTTTCCCAAGTTTGTATTCCTTCTTGGGCACCCCGTATTATCTCTGGCCGTCCTGTTATTCTCTCTTTTGGGCGGAGCAGGCATGGGCAGCCTCTGGAGTGGCCGATTCGCACTGGGTAGGATAGACCGTGCGATGGCCACGGCCTCCTTGTCGATTGTGGCGATGATCCTCGGTTATGTCGTTTTGCTTCCCATGATTCTTGATTACCTGCTAGGGTTGAATCTCGCTATTCGCCTATTGGCAACCGTTCTGATATTAGCTCCCTTGGGTTTTTCGTTGGGAATCCCCTTTCCTTTGGGGATAAGATCGCTTAAAGAGAAAGAGATGGAAAAGCACATCCCGTGGATGTGGGGAGTGAACGGTGTAAGCTCCGTAGTAGGCTCAGCCATGGCAATATGGATAGCGATAAGCCTTGGATTTTCAGAGGCACTCTTGGTCAGCGCTGGTTGTTATTTTGTTATTTTTCTGCTATTAGTGAAACCTTGGACCGAAAAAGGGGTGAAAAAATGATGTTGGAATTTAAGGGAAAGTATCCAAAGGTGGACCCGACCGTTTTCATTGCTGAAAATGCCACGGTCATCGGGGATGTAGAGATCGGACCCCGTACCAATATCTGGTTCTACAGCGTCGTCCGGGGGGATCAGAACTATATTCGGATCGGCTCAAATTGCAGCATCCAGGATGCCAGTATCCTTCACGTGGAAAACGAACTTCCACTCATCATCGAGGACGAAGTTGCTTTCGGCCACCGTGTGATCGCTCATGCCTGCAGAATCCGAAAGGGGGCACTCATTGGAATTGGTGCCATCGTTCTGAATGGAGCAGAGGTTGGAGAAGGGTCGATCGTAGGGGCGGGCTCGGTCGTCACACCCAATACCGTCATTCCGCCGAGAATGCTGGCTCTGGGAAACCCGGCCAAACCGGTTCGGCCTCTCGAAGAAAAAGACTTTGAGCTGATCCGAAGAACCATTAGAAACTACCAAGGGTTAAGAGAGGTTTATCAATCCGCCCTTCCTGTGAAGGATGAAAGGTAGGATGTTCGTTTGAACGAACCGTCACTGATTTGTTTGACGGATCATTCTTTTTCATTTAAGGTTGTTTTCCATGGCTGAAAAGAGAGGTGAAAAGAAGAAAACGACCAGAGAAATCCTTAAGGCAAAGTCGGTCAGAAGGAAACGTGCCCCAGTGTATCATCCTGAAGTTCTTAAGAAGTTGCGCCGTGAGTTCGAGTCGTGGAAAAATTTGGCCGTCCGTGAGGAAGACCGAAAACATTGGTTTGTGACGCCTCGCACCGTTTTAGGTTCTGAGATACCAAGAGAAATGCTCTATACGCCCCTCCATCATCCCGATCTAGATTATGTACAAGACTTAGGTTTTTCTGGCCAAGAACCCTTCACAAGGGGGATCCATGCCAATATGTATCGAGGCAGGGAATTTACCATGCGGCAACTCACTGGGTTTGGGGGACCAGAAGAGACGAACCAGAGAATCAAATTCATGCTTGCGCACGGAGCGACCGGGATAAACGTCCTCTTTGATCTTCCTACGATTCAAATGTATGACTCGGACGATCCCTTTTCAAAAGGTCAGGTTGGTATGTCGGGAGTGGCTGTGGATTCGGTGGAGGATATGGAATTGCTATTCGAAGGCATCCCTCTCGAAAAAGTAAGCGTTTCCTTGGTGACGCATTACCCGTCCAATACGGCGATTTTATTTCCCATGTACTTAGCGTTGGCTGAACGACGGGGCATTCCGTGGAACAAACTTCAAGGGAGTGTGCAGAACGATATTACCCTGGAAGAAGTCGTGAGAAGTGGCCCAGAATATATACCACCAAGAGATTGCTTCCGCATACAATGTGATAATATTGAGTTTATCAGACAGAACGTTCCCCTATGGAATTTTATCACCTACAATGGCTACAATCTCCGGGAGTTTGGTACTTCCGGTGTCACGGAGATGGCAGTTGCGTTAGCGAATGCTATCGAAACCATTGAAGAGATGCTTCGAAGGGGGCATGGCGTCGATTGGATAGCCGAAAGGATCGCTTTTTTCTGGTCTCCTGGTAGCGATTTTTTTGAAGAAGTTGCAAGACTGAGAGCGGTGAGAAGGTTGTGGTATAAAATAATGAAGCATAGATTCCGTGCGAAGAACCCACGGTCCATGTGGATGAGATGTCATGTTCAGACCTCAGGTGTCTCACTCAGGAGAGAGGAACCCTTCAATAATATTATCCGGGCGGCCTTCCACGCTCTGGCTTCTGTATTCGGTGGGGTTCAGTCGTTGCATGTAGATTCTTTTGATGAGGCCTATTCTGTCCCGACGGAAGAAGCCGCACTACTATCTCTGAGAACCCAACAGATCATCCAGGCAGAGACAGGGGTCACTGAGGTGGTGGACCCTCTTGGAGGTTCTTTCTACGTAGAGGCTCTGACGAATGATATTGAATCGAGAATTCTTGATGAGGTGGATGAGATTGAGAGGACGGGGGGATATGTAACAGCCATCGAGAAAGGTTGGCTGCACAAGAAGATCGCCGAATATTTTTGCAAGGAAAGGAAAAATATCGAAGAGGGCAAAATCAAGCTAGTCGGCTATAATATCCATCCCTCTTCGATGGAAGTTCCACCCATCAATGTTTTTCGATATCCGGAAGGGGTTGAAGAAAGACAAAAGGCAAGATTGGGGAAGTTACGAGAACAGCGGTATGGTGACCAGGTTCAGTCAGTTCTGAAATCCCTCGAAGATGCCTGCCGAAAGGGAGAGAACGTGATGCATCACACCGTTCAGTGTGCAAGGGTGGGTTGTACAGAGGGCGAACTTTTCAACGTGTTTAAGAAGGCGTTTGGCTTATGGAAACCCCCCGCTCTTTGGTAGGCTTATTTACGTTTTGAGTCATCATGGCTCGTCGAGGCTCTTTCTTATGAAAAGCAGAATAAAAGTACTATTATCGAAGCTTGGCTTAGATGTTCATAATAGGGGGCTTATTACTGTAGCGAAAGAGCTAAGAGATGCGGGCATGGAGGTCGTCTACATAGGGAACTCTTTTCCGAGAGAGATTATTGCCACGGCGATTCAAGAAAGTGTCGATGTCGTTGGCGTAAGTTCTCTGGGAGGTGCGCATCTCACCCTGGGAAGTGAATTGATG
>Ga0209427_10004821_pt1 | contig 15527 bp, 16 predicted proteins | sample DeeMarSWOR136_30_FD_187465 | JGI IMG/M metagenome (GOLD analysis project Ga0209427, IMG submission 187465) | Marine sediment microbial communities from White Oak River estuary, North Carolina - WOR-1-36_30 (SPAdes) (version 2) | ecosystem: Environmental > Aquatic > Marine > Intertidal zone >...
GAGCGGCGGGCGAAGGCCCGCGCCGGCGCTCCCACGTCCCTGAAGCAATTCGATAAAGGCCTCTCCACGACCTTTCAACCCTACAAAGACGTGTACGGCAGATCCCTCCCCACCAAAGCCCGGCTTAAAATGATGCGGCTGCGCAAGTGGAACATTCGATCCAGAATGCACTCCTCCGCCGAGCGGAATCTCTCCCAGGCCATGAATGAGTTGACCCGATTGACCGATAAGCTCCACATCCCCCCTGACGTCGCGGAGCACGCGGCCCTGATCTATCGAAGAGCCCTCGACAAGGGCTTAGTTCGCGGACGCAGCATCAAGAGCATCGCCGCCGCCGCCCTCTACGCAGCCTGTCGGCTCACGCGAACCCCGCGAAGCCTCAAAGAGATCTCGGACACAAGCACGCGAAGACGAAAAGAGATCTCACGATGCTACCGACTGGTGCAGCGGGAACTCGAACTAACGATGCCTGTGGACGAGCCAACGAAATTCGTCGCCAGAATCGCGTCGCGCACAGGGCTGAGCCAGAAAACCCAGAACACCGCCATCGACCTCCTTCACAAGGCGAAGAAGATAAAGGCCGACGTCGGAAAAGGCCCCGCGGGGATTGCCGCGGCAGCGCTCTACATTGCCTCCATACTGAACGGGGAAAAAGTGACACAGAAGCGACTCGCTAGTGCTGGAGGCGTCACGGAAGTCACCGTCCGAAACCGTTATGACGGCCTAGATAAGAGCCTAGGTCTTGGCCTCCGCAAGATTCTCAGGGGCTAACCGGGCGTCCCTAATCGGGCCTCCTAGCAAAATCCCGTTCGTCAATTTCAACGTACAACCCGAGTGACAGGTCGCACGCAGCCGAACCGAAAGACCGCCTCCTTCACGCGTCTTCTTCATCATGGAAACGGGTGTAAAACACCTGATCCAGCTCCTCGAGGTCTTCAAGGACAAAGACACCGTCCATGCGCGCCAGCTTTTTCACGTGGGCAACGTCCTCCCGCCGGATCCTCAGCCTCAAATCGCGTCCATCAGGAAGTTTCGTAACGGTTACGCCGACCGCATAATCCGAGGGCATGATGTAAACGGGAACAAAGGCTTTCAAAGCCATAATTACCGAATTGGTCAGTAAGGAGTCCGCGATACCTAGCGCGATTTTGGCGACGGTGTTGGATGTGGCGGGAGCGATCAAGAACAAGTCGAATTTCCCCAACTGCAACGCGCCAGCAAGAAAGGGAGTATTCGAATCTTGTTCAATCCGAATGCGGCCAAACGCGTCGGTTAAAGTGTCCATCAGCTTATAATACTTCATAACCTGATATCCAGCCTTAGACAAGTACACCGCGATGTCAACGCGATTTCGATGGCGGCGTTGCTGTGTTTTCAGGGCCTCAACGGTTTCGGCCAATCGATGTCCGCTTCCGGTTATTCCCCACGCCATGGTCCCTCGCCCTTCACGTTTCCCCTTCGTTACAGCGTCCTCTGACATGGGTTTTCCACGCTCCCTTTTGGCTGCGAATACGCCGTCTTTAACACCTCGGCGAAGCGTTTAACGGTTTTCCTTAGACTCCGAAAGCCTTCGACATCCATCTTCACGTCGTCCAGCGTGTCTTTCGACCAGAACGAGGCTCCTAGGTTAGCCCCAAAGGCGCCCCCACTGACGGGGATGATGCCATTGAGGACGTAGAAGGTGATGATTTGCTGTAAGACCAGTTCTTGTCCCCCAATGCGATCCCCGCCAACCGCGATAGCAACCCCGTATTTCTTCTGGAAAAAGGCGTCGTCCGCCGCGACTAGAGCCCTGCAGCGGTCCATGATGGCCTTTATCTGCGCGCTAACGCCCCCGTTGTATACGGGAGACGCGATGACGAGGCCTGTGGCGTCCGCGAGTAATGGGTAGAGTGCGTACATGTCGTCCTTCAGGACACACTCCTTATGGGTCAAGCAGAAGTCGCAATGCGTGCAGAACCCAATCTGTTTACCGCGGACCGTGAAGAAGGCGGTTTCAAAGCCCCTCTGCGCTAACATGTGTAAGGCTTCGGTCAACACGTACTCGGTCGCCTTCTTTCTTGGGCTCCCACATATCCCAACGATCATGTGAGGTCATCAAAGGTCTATTCCCACCAGAACGCAATAAAGATTACGACGGCCCATACCGCCATCGATGTGTGGAGAGCACTGGAAGCGGGCGAGAAGGTACCCAGCCAGTTTTTCGTCTAAACTGAGGGCATATGTTTACCACGAGTTCTTTACGATCAGTACGACTCAGACGAAGCCGTCCACGAAAACCGAAAAACTTATTCTGGGAACATAGTATATCGTTGTGGAGGCAGAGGATTTGAGCTCACATGAGGAATTGGTCCAGTTTCTTCGAGACCAGATTAAGATCGAACACACGATTGTTGACTCGCTGAATAGGTCCTTGAGTGAAATAGGAAATAAAGTCGTCAAGGGTGTCTTAAAGGGCATATCCCTCGACTCAGTCAAGCATGCCGAGATGTATGATGCCGCGGTGAAGCTCTTGACCGACGTCACGCCAGCCCTTACACAAGAACATCTCGATCAGCAAATCGAATTGGTGAAAGAGCATATAAGGTTAGAAGCCGAGCTCATTCAAAAGATTGGGAAGATCCTTCCCAGCATTGCAAACGAGAAGGTGCGGCTGCTCTTAAACGCGATATTGACGGATGAGAAGAGGCATCATACGCTCTTACAGGAGGTCCTAGACATTCTCGTTCAAGGAGAAACCATTACCGAAGAAGACTGGTGGGATCTCATATGGAAGAACGTTCCGTTTCACGGTAGCCCAGGAGGCTGAACGCGGGAGCATCTTCTCAGACGAGTACAAGCCCTATGAGGACGAATGAAGGTCAGACGTCCTGATCGTTTAAGTCGACGTTTAACATTGTTTCTAAAAGGTAAACAGCCCAAGCAAGCGAACACCAAGAGCACTTGCATAAGCCATCCAAAACAACAGGAATAGAGCCAACGATTAACTCTGTCGAGAACGGCTTTGAAAGACAGCTCCAAAAGGCGTAAACTTGTTTTTATTCGCTCTAGTGGCTCGCTAGCTAGCGGGTGGCATGGCAGGAACGTCCTTGTTGACGCTATCCTAATCGCTCCTCAACCTCTCGCTGAAAGCTTTTAACGTGTTCTTGGAAAACCTGAATCTTTTGTTGAAGGATTTTCCACTCTTCCTCAGTCATTATAGCATTCATACTCGTCCTTACTCCTCCCACCACGACGGAACAGGGTGTCAGGAAGAAATTAAGACCCTTTTTCAAATAATTTATTGATATGTTTTATTAAAACTTGGTGCTTTCACGCGAATAAGTTGACAGAAAGATGAGGAGGAGCAGTGAATTCCGGTCGTATGGTATTACTCGTAGACTGCGTTCACGAACACCGTTAGTATGAATAGTATTTATGAAGCGATGGAAAAAAAGGTGAGTTCGCGGAAGGGGTTATCCATTAGTTGAACAAGTCTTCTTAAATAGGGTCTAAAGCCCCCCCACTGAAACCTCGTCTCCAAGGTTCTCGACATAATTGTTTCGCCTATGCGTTCAAATGATGGATCGGTCATTTTACGCTGTTTGTACGGCTTAAGCCAAGCATTTACGCTAGCGAGGGCTCAATAAGGGTGAATACGATGGAAATTACCTTAGGGATGGAATTATCTAAAAGTATATATGCGTCAGCAGAAAGATAAGATAGTGGTGATTTTCATGGTCAAGATAGAAAAAGTCGAGGGAATAGGCCCAACCTATGCCGAGAAACTTGGTGCAGCAGGGATCAATACCACCGACGATTTGCTTGATGCGGGTGCAACACCAACGGGACGGGAAGAGCTTGCTGAGAAGACGGGGATTTCAGCGAAGTTGATTCTTGAGTGGGTGAACCTCTCAGATCTCTTCAGGATTAAGGGAGTAGGTGAAGAGTATTCCGATCTTCTCGAAGAGGCTGGAGTTGACACGGTAGCTGAGCTTGCGAGAAGAAATCCAGAGAATCTACACGCTAAGATCCTCGCGGTGAATGAGGAGAAGAGCCTCGTACGAAGACCACCAACAATGAGCCAAGTCCAATCGTGGATCGAACAGGCGAAAGCGCTTCCCCGAAAAGTCGAATACTAAATAACACACATATTCCTTTTTCCCACTATTTTTATCATACTGCTAGGAAATAAGCCTCACCAAAAAAGAAGCGGAAGCTGGCGGATTCTATAAGGTAATCTGAGAGCACTCCATCTCACAGTAACGTGTGATAAAGTAGATCGGATAGTAGGAGGCTCGCCACTCATTAGTTACGTAGAGTATAGAATCCGCAAGTGACATTCTGGAAGCCGAGGCAACATCCCTGTCAATATGCTGAGAGGGGTCTGATCGTGTGCGTTATGTGTCGTCAGTCTGATGATATGCGGGGACGTATGTTTCTCTCGGGATCCCATGGTCGCTGTAGGCGATTAACCAGAGGGGGCGCCATGCGAATGCTGTCAACTGCAGGTCAACATCGGTCCGTCGAGGCTTGATTTCTTGTGTGATCAGATCGGCTTGGGCCTTCTCCCATTTATCAGTGATCGCTTTTGTTTCTTGGCCTATCTCGTCCTCCAGATCATGCATATCCGCTTTCAGTTCAGCGATCTCGTCTCGTGTCTGCGCTATGTCCATTTTGGCCTTTGCGGTGTATCGCCGTCTTCTTGTGGCGGTAGTAATCGAGCTTGTTCGTCGTCGACCCATGAAGAAGCTCAGCACGGATTCGCCGATCCCTACTACCTCTTCCCGCTTACGGGCCTCGTGCTCAGCTTCATCATCGGCCAATTCCCGCTGTAACCTCCGCATTTTGCTCTCAAGCCGGTCAAGTCGCTTTGCGTACTTTGTTTCGAGTTTATCCACCTCTACATCGCGCCGTTCCCTTGAGACTTGCTGCACCCTAATGATGAATTCGCGCTCGCCTTCGTCAGGTCTCTGGATGACGCCGAGGTCGGGGTGTGCCCTCAACCTCAAACGGCTGTTGTAGTACAACCAGTCAACGAGGTCTTTACTGATCTGCTTGAGATCCCTCGCGCTGTTGGTGTATTCCGGGATCGGAGCGAAGAACGGTTCTTGACCCGAACTGACCGGTTCTGGGTTTCTCGAAAGGTCATTGAGGCGGAGTGGGAGTGATTCGGCAGCCCCCCAATTCACGCCACCAACAGCCTCTGGAGGCCCGGCCAACAGAATTTGCTCTCGCTGCTCGTCGATGTTGTGCTTACGATCCACGAACCGAAGGGTGGCCACACCAAGAACCGAGGGCTTGTACACTAACGTCGCGCTTTCAACCCGCACGGTTGCCCCGACGGTTCTAGTGAACTGACGGATGGTCTCCTGTTCACCCGTTTCGATGGGAAGGAACACTTGGGTTATCGACGGATCAAGTGCAGGGAGGGTTACTGAAAAATCGGCTGGTGGACGAGGAGTCGACGCGTCTAGGGTAGAAGGGCCTATCGATGGCGTCGGGGCTCTTGTGGGCCTACGCGCGGGTTCGGGGAGCACCTGCTTGATGTCGGGACCCCGGTGCTTGTGCACGCTCATCAATTGGCTGACTTGGGGCCGCGTGAGGGGGCCTCGAAGGTAGCTCATCACCCAACGGGTGTGGAAGACCACCGGCTGCTTTGCGTGAACGTTATGCATGAGGAAGATTCGGCTGCTGAGCTTGTTGATCAAGGCGCTGTAATCCACTTTCTCGCCACCGCCACCAGCTTCCAAAATGGCGCCCTTGAGGCCCTGCAGAACCCGGTCTTTATCCCGTTCAGCCTGAAGCTTGCCAATGAACCAGGTCCCCATGTTAGTCAATCCCTTGTAGTCCAGGTCCACGGGGTTCTGAGTGACCAACAACAAGCCCAAACCGAAGGCTCTCGCCTGCTTCAGCAACGTCAGCAGGGGGCGTTTGGAGGGGGGTTCGGCGACGGGGGGAAAGAAGCCGAAGACCTCGTCAAAGTACAACAGAGCGCGGAGGCTGGTTGTGCCCGTCTGACGACGCGTCCACGTTAACAGGTTTTCTAGGAGGAGCGTAACGAAGAACATACGCTCACGATCAGACAGGTGGGCGATGTAGAAGATGCTGTGGCGTGGTGTCCCGTCCTCGGAATACAGCAGACGGTCAATGTCCAACGGCGCTCCATTCAGCCAGCTCTGGAAGCTGGGAGAGGCGACGAGAGTGTTAAACGCCATCGCCAGCTCGAAACGGTGTTTCGCAGGGTAAAAGGTATCGACATCAAACACGCCCAGCTGACGCACTGGCGGCTTCTGAATCGACGTGATCAACTTCGGCAGATCCAGGTCCTCATTCTTTCGCCAATAGTGTTCAAATACCGTTGACAACAGGATTGCCTCGCGGCTTCGCACGGGATCCGCGTCAACCCCAACTAACTCGAGGAGGGCGGCGACGGTGCCAGTAATCTGTTCCCGGACCGCCTCAGCGTTCTCCTCAAAATTTACATCGGGCGCGGCGAAACTGCTGAGTATGCTGACGGGTAGGCCGGCGTCTGAGCCCGGCGTGTATATTGAGAAACCAGCGGATTCCCGCAATAGGCGGATGCGGTCGGGTCCGATACCCCAATCTGCCAGTCCCTTTCGCCATAGATCGGCAACGTACCGAGCATATTCCTCAACCGTTTTGCCTTTCCGTCGCGCGTCGTCAGGATTGACCCAAGGCCGAAAGTCCTCCGGATTAAGTTGGGGGAATTGCAGCATAAGATTGGTGATGTCGCCTTTCGGGTCGATCAGAATCGCGGGCACCTTATCCAACGCTGCTTCCTCCAGCAAGCCGATGCACAGACCCGTCTTCCCGCTCCCCGTCATCCCTACGCAGAGCGCGTGCGTGGTCAGATCTCTGGCGTCGTAGTTGACCACGGTATTAGAGACGTTTCCCGTCGATACGTCGTATTCGGCTCCCAAGAAGAAGGACCCCAACCGTTCAGGTGGCGCTTGCATATTGACCCCCCCTAAACATAATAAAGAATTCAATAAGTCAAATACTTGATAACACTATAATAAACCTCATATGAAAAGCTTGCTTTCCCTCACGGCTCTCCACCAGAAAGCTGTACGAGAAATCCTTTTTGACCGGTCTTTGAGAGAAGCGTGAAGAAGAGCAACATCGATTACGCTGGGAATGACACCGCCTTAACCGTGTACGGCATCCCCCACGACCGTTGTCGCTAGCTACACAAGATAGATATATGCTTTACACACTCTGTTCTTGAGGATAATCGGGTTGACTGACGAGGTAATCCTTGTAGCCTATGCCGAGATTGGGTTAAAGAGTCCCCCGGTGAGACGGCACTTGGAAACCCTCTTGATGTGTCATATCCGGAAGCGGCTGGAATTAGAGGGAGTTCAGGCGGGGAAGGTCGTGAAGGCGCAGGGCCGTCTTCTTGTTGAAGGCGGAGGGGGGGTACGAGGAGCTGAAATCATCGCGAACGTCTTTGGAGCTGCGTCAGCGATGCCTGCCTTGAGAATAGATGCTGACGTCGCGAGTATTACACGGACAGTTGTGGATATGGCCGCGGAGGTCATGGAGCCAGAAACGACCTTTGCTCTGGCAGCCAGGCGGATAGGCAGCCAACCCTATACGAGTAAGGAGCTTAAAGTCGTCGTTGGAAACGCGGTGTTGAAGGCATTGTCGGGGAAAGGGATCCGCGTGGACCTCACGAATCCCGATACAACGATTTACATCGAAGCCCGGGGACAAACCGCATATGTATATCATCGTGTTGTCCGCGGCGTCGCCGGCCTCCCCTTTGGGTCTCAGGGTAAGGTGGTCAGCTTGTTTTCGGGGGGAATTGACAGTCCGGTCGCAGCGTGGTTGATGATGCGGAGGGGGTGCGCGGTGAGATTGCTCTTTTTTGATCAACGCCCCTTTGTGGGCGAGGATTATTATGCGCGGGCGCTGACGGTGGCAAGACGGCTCCGGCAGTATGTTCCCTTGGACACCTATTCGCTCCACGTGGTGTCCACGGGGGAGATTATGCGGGAGATCGTGGAGAAGGCGCCATCGAAACTGATCTGCCTCTGTTGTAAGCGGATGATGTATCGAATCGGCTGTATGTGGGCGGAGAAAATTGGCGCGGACGGTTTGGTCACGGGGGAGAGCTTGGGACAGGTGGCGTCTCAGACCCTCGTGAACCTGAGAATTCTGGATGAAGCCGCCGCCCTGCCTGTGTATCGACCTTTAATTGGGTGGGAAAAGCTCGAAAGCGTTGGTTGGGCGGAGAAGATCGGTACGTACGAGTTGTCGGCGCCGGCGGTTCATGGATGTACGGCGCTCCCTCGAAAGCCCTCGGCTCAGGCGCGGCTCGGGGACGTGAAGAGCGCTGAGGAGACGTTCAACGTTCAAAAACTCGCGTCCGAGGCTGTCAGGGGAATACGGCAGATCCCGCTATAAGTGTTCCCCTCGGCTGGTGATGATGCGGACCATGGTCTCGACGGCGTCGAGCTTGGACACTTCGCGCTGGATTGTCTCCGCCTGCTTCAGGTACCCGTCGGTTTCACACATGTCTTGAATAACGGACGTGAACTGGGTGTAGTTGAGGTCTTTTTGGTTGATCACCTTGGCCACGCCCAGCGCCATCGCTCGTTGGGCGTTGTTGACTTGCTCGGTTTGACTGGGGGTGGGAATTACGACGAGGGGTTTTCCGTAGCAAATGGATTGACTGAGAGTTCCCAACCCCGCCCGGGAGACGACGAGGTCGCATGCCTTGAGGTACTCGAAGCGGTTATCCAGCCAGTTGTAGACGGTTACATTCCCCGCTTTCACGGGGGTTCTTGAAGAGTTAGGTTGACCCAGCGACATCACGACGTGATAATTCTCGGGCAGTTTCACCAGAAGACGCTTGAGCAGGAGCGAGATGTGCTCTTTTTCTTTCGCGGGGCCGCTAATGGGGACGTATAGGAGCAGGTCGTCGTCGATCCCCAGCTTCTGGCGAATCACATTCTTTTCGGGTAAGGCTTCGGGTCGGACGGGCAGCACCGGACCGATGAACTCGATTTTTCTCCGTCGCTGTGGAGGAATTTCAAGATTCGCGAGGGAAAGCGTGTAGGGGAGCGGAAAGTCCGGAATTAAGATCTTTTTTCCCAGAGCCCAAGACTCTCCGATGATGGTGAGAATCCCGCCGTCGGCGATCTGAGCCAGCGTCAGAAACCGTCGTTCCCGGGGAATGGTGACCTTATACGTGTTGAGGAGGGTGACGGAGGGAAGTCCCAACAGTTTCGCCGCGGCGAGAGACGAGAGCCGAGAGTCGGAAAAAACGAAGTCCGGGTTAAACCCGCGCATGAACGTGATTTCCGCTCTGAGTTGGGTGAGGAAGATATAGGTGGAAAAGAGCCCGGGGTCGGCGGTTGTCTTTCGGAAGTCCACGCCTCCATCAGGTCGAACAGCGTAGCTGATGGGAGGGGCCTTACACAGGGGGAAGTTTTCGCGCTTCACATAGTCACACGCGTCCTTGTACGTGGAAAAAAGGATTTGGTCGCCTCTTTCGCGCAGTCGTTTCGCGACAGGAATGCAGCGGCCCACATGGCCCAGACCCACCCCACAGACGCCGAAGTACACCTTCATCTTGTAGCAGGTTCCCCTCTGACCGTGATACGCGCTCAATCACTCCAATAGGTATTGTTTCCGGAAAAATAATGGCTTGGAGCTTGCAGGTGTCTATTACTGTTTGCTACGGGTGCTTTTATAATTTGTTCAACGGGCTTTCAACGAAAATGGGGTGCGGGTTAAGGATCCGCTCTTGGGTCCTCTTGGCTGGCTCGAAACCAGAGGTTAAAATACGGGTAAAGAAAATGTTAAAAACTCTACGCTCAATACTTTCTTGTTGTTAAAAGGGAGAATCGTAAAGATGGGAGTTTCAGAAGAAAAGAAATTGGTTTATGCGATACTCGTTTCAGAAGAGCGAATTAAGAACTTGGGAACGGACGGCGTGGGATATAGTGTCATAGCGTTCCCGGAGCAGCTCGTAGTTGAGGGGCCGACGGCCTTCAAGGCGAGGGATCATTTCACCCTAAATAACCTCACGTACGAACAGGTAGTCAAGCCACAGTATAAGAACCATTTCAAGACAGCGTTAGAAAAACCTGAGGCAAATGCCCAGTTCATCGAAATACTGGTAAAGGCTACCATGCAGGTGATAAATCAGAACTTCCCTGATGAGGAGTATTCCAGAGTGTGGAAGGTGATAAAAGGGCCGGTGAAGGGGAGGTTCAAGAAGACGCCCACCAAGATCTTGGCGATTGGCATCTATAAGAACTAGACGCAAATGCGGATGAAGGTGTATAGGCACTAGCGGAGAAAGCCATCAAAAAGATTTCATAGGAGACCGATTAAAGGGGGGATGTTTGGGAGAATGTTTGGTAAGGGCGGAAAACCTGATGTCATCCGAGAACTGCAAGTCCTGAAGTCGGAGATCGCCAGGTTACCGCAAAAGTATCCCATGGGCGGCTTCACCTTCGGTGCCGGCGCATCCAAGGCAAAGGAGCAGATCCCGACAATCTGCGCGGTGATTGATGACGCGGTAAACGCCTTTGAGAAAGGACTGGATGTTCACAATCGTCCCATCACCAAGTCGCAGATAGCCGACGGCCTCAAACGGTTAGTAGCTGCGACTCGCCGACCAGCATTTATAGGCTTGGTTTCAACGGCACTGAGCCCGACAGGCGTCAGAGAATTGGGACAGTACATGAACAACCTGGAACGAATAGCGAATAAAATCCGATAATTCACCATCTCTTAAAGGCTTAGAGTCTCCGCAAACTCAACTTGTCGCCCCAACCCGTTGCTGGACGGCTAAGGATATCCTTCTTTTCGGAAAATAATGCTTTTCGCTGGCTCCCTTTATGGCGTTGTCAAGATTCTTTGCTTTCAACAGTTCACGCCATCAGAAGAATTGAGAACCGACGTAAAGGGAGAGCCATAAGGAAGAAAGCCTTACGGGCGAAGTTTTGCCTGTATCAGCTGCCTGAGTCTATGGGCGAGGTCATGCCGTGGGTTTATATCGATCGCTCGATCGCAACAGCGGAGGGCTTCCTCGAACCGGCTGAGACTGGCCAGTAAGCCTGCTAAGCTTGTCCACACGTTAACATCTCGGGGATTGATTTGCAGAGCGGCCTCAAAACAGGATATGGCTTCCTGAAATCGGCCTACCCTACAGAGCAGGTTTCCTTTGCGGTACAAGGACGCGGCGTCCCGTGGATTGGCCTCGAGAGCCTTATCATAATAGTCCATGGCGTCTGCAAGGCGATTCATACGCTCCGACAAGAGGGCTTTCCCAAACCACGCTTTTACGCTCCTCGGTTGAATGGCAAGAGCTTTGTCGAAGCAGGCGATGGCTTCGGTATATCTCTGTACCGCCACCAGGGCTAGACCTTTGTTCGCCCAGAACACATGATTGGTGTGCATGGGTTTTAGGGCAGCTGCCTTTTCGTAGCATTGGAGGGCGGCGTCATATCGCCCCAAATTTCCCAAGGCGTCCGCTTTGGCGCTCCACGTCGGTGCGTGGTCGGGCGCGATTTTCAAAGCCTCATCGAAACAGGCAATGGCGTCCGCATGCTTCTTCACCCGATCCAGTGCCTCGCCTTTATAATGCCAAGCGAGGAGGTTCTGTGGGTCGTTCTCAATCGCCTCAGTCAGACACGACAGGGCTTCCACCATTTTGCCCAGAAAACTGAGAGACAACCCCCGTAACACCGATCGATCGATACGTGACGGTGGTTCGTTGGGCTGAGTTCGGTGATGTCTTGCTCCATACAATCGTTGATGTATATCCATGAGGCGGACTCTTAAGGCCTCGAAACACAGGTATCTATCTTCCGGGTTCTTTTCCAAACAGCGTAGGATGAGGGACTCCAGTTCCTTCGGGATGTGGTGGTTTAGACTGGTGGGAGGTTCAGGTCGATGGTTCCTATGTTGTTCAGCAAACGCCTCGAAGCTTGGTCCGGGGAACGGCCGCGTCCCTGTTAACAGCTCGTAGAGGACGATCCCAAACGAGTACATGTCAGAGCGGCAGTCGATGTAGCCGCCAACGAATTGCTCGGGAGAGGCATACTCTTTCGTTCCCGCGAAGCCCGTGACGCCCTCATCGAACGCTTTCACGAGGCCGAAGTCCGTGATCTTCAACGTCTGGTTCGGGGTCAACATAAGGTTCGCAGGTTTGATGTCGCGGTGCACGAGGCCCTTTCCAGCGTGTCCGACGTCCTGGGTGTTCACGTAGATCATTCCGTCGCAGAATTGAATCGCGAAATCCAACGCTTGGCGGATATCCTGGCTACCTTTCTGGATGTAGGCGTTCAGGGTGCCTCCTGCGACGTACTCCATGAAGATGTGAGGCATCTGATCGATCTCTAACACGAAGTCGGCTCGCACAATGTGTTCATGTCGCCCCAGTTTGACCCAGGTCTCTGCCTCCCGATAGAAGCGATTTACTATTCGCTCGTCTCCTCGATACCGATCCTTGAGGGTTTTAACCGCAAACAAAGGAGGCTGCGGGACGCTGAGGGGAGTATAGCCTTTCCAGGTACACAGGTAAACGAGGCCGTACGTCCCATTCTTTACGTCTACGACGTCGAAGATCTGGGGTAGACTGGTCGGGCTGGTATCCAAGACCTTCCCTCTTCCACTTCTTCAATGTCTATTCAGGGGTAATAAGGCTTATTAGACGCTAATCGAATAAGCTACCCTCGTATCCATGGTGGGAATGACCGAAAGGTAAAGTCAGGTTAGATACGATATTGGAAGGAGTGTGACATCAGTACACACGGGAGTTGTCCTACGTGAACGAGAAAAAGGATGAGGACGACGAGGAGAACTCTACGTTCATATCCGAAGGGGAGCCGGCGCGGCTGATCGTAGAAAACGGGGAAGATGATGGCACGGAGTTCGTAATCAACAAAAGACGCACCACTATTGGGCGGCACGTGGATAATGACATCTGCCTGCCTGATCTCAAAACGGTCTCGAGGTTTCATGGCCAAATCGTCTGCGACCGTGACAAAGGGAAATACTTCTTCGAGGATTTGAACAGTACCAATGGCACAACAATTGGTGACGAATGGTTCAAGAATCAAAAGCGGGAGATCAAGCACGGAGACCGAATCATCCTGGGGAGGAAGCCGCAGCGGAAGCCGTGTCTCCGGTTTTACACGAGGCGACTGGGACTCAAAGATTGGATATTAGGCTAGTTGAGGAGCCTTGATTCCCGTAGAGATGGGGGGGAGACGGTGATGGGGAAGGAGGAGGAACGGCTCATACAACCCCTCGTGAACGCGGCGTATCCTGGCGCGCTGGCATCGCTCAGTCTGGCGGTGCTGCAAATGGTCAAAGAAACAGGGCCTTTAATCCTGCGTATTTTACTCTCACTGGACTCCATACTCTTCATCGTGTGCGCGTTTTTCCTCTTTTTTTACACGATCTACCCGTGGAAGAGGCGGCTGTGGACTATGTCCGCCATCACGTTCCTTTCGGGACTCATCCTTTCCTTGTCTGCGGTGATCGGCCTGATCGTAACCTAGACCGCCGCAATCCAGCTCGCCGACGACCCGAGATAGAATGCCTATACGCGCCTTACTATGTGGCTCGGGATGAGAAGCAAGAGAGCGCGAACAGAAACGCCCACTTCAGAGGAAGCGAACTCGGTTTGCGAAGGGGAATGGATCCACCCAGCCTACCCGAAGGCAGAGTGGGCCGGTACGCGATCAACCTAAGTAGTGAGCAACGTTAGGGTTAGAAGGCGTCACTTGGCTCTGCGAGTCCACGAAAAATAGGAATCATCTCCCAGCCGGACGACGTACATGATCTTTTCGGTGACACTCAAGTCTCTAAACGCCTCGATCCGACGGATTCTGAGCTCATCCGGGTCCTGCTCGGGCTTTACGTCGAGGCTCCGCGAATAGGACAGTTGGGGTTTCCGCCAAAACGTGAGAATCTCTTGAGCCATGTCGTGCAGGCGGGTTTGAGGCCCCGCTAAGCTGCTGGACCCACCATAGGGGTTCTCGGCCTCCAAGGGGGTGACGAAGAGATCGTGATCCTTGTCGTAGAGTTTTCGGGAGAAGCGGGGGTCACTTTTCTCAATGATCTGTAAGCTGGTTAACGCAGTATAGTCTTTGGTCTCCAATTTTTGCGCCCATACGTCCGGGGACTCCTGTAGCTCCACGCGGATGAGGACCTTCGTTTTGTATTTGATCTCAACAACAGCCGGCTGAACGACGTGAACGTCGTAGGTGTTGGGCTTCTTTCCCATCCCGAAAAGCCCCTTCTTCCCAGGCTTCTTCAAGGCAACGTCTTCAACTCTTGCGGGCGGAGTGAGGCCCTGTTCTACGTGGATTCTGGCGGTTGGCTCGTCAAATGCGTCCACGGTAACGACTTGCCGTGCCGGCTGCTGTACCTTCCTCTCGACTACCTCCGCCTCATCAGGGAGCTTGCTCTCGGCCTCTCTTGACGCGGCGTCAGGGGTGTCTGCAACCCCTTTAACGCTTCTCGTCGCTCCGTCCGAAAGAATCTCTTCTGTAGCAATCTGGAGACCGTGTGGAATCTGGGATTTCACGCGTTTTCTGGCTTCGTCTAGGGAGTCGGCTTCAACCTCCATCGTGCGTTCGGTCATGATTCTCCCTCGTACAGGGTATAAGGGAATGGATACATAAGCTTTCGGTTGCCTCTTGTTTCGTAACCGTTACGAAACAGCTTATAGCGAGCGATCATACAAACCTACGGAGAGGAGGACGGATGCGGCGTGAATAGGCATCTTCCAGTGGTGATCTGTGTGGTCCTTGTCTGTATGGGACTACTGTGGCAAGGTACGACGGTTGAGGGCGTTGAAGTTGGCGCTCCCATTGAAGCAGGTCACTTTATCAGGTATGAGATAACGATTACGCCGATACTTGAAGGCGTAGTTACGCCGACGTGGATGAAGTTTGCGTTCACCACGATTGAAGGGACGAACGCCACGATACAGTCCACGATGCATCTGTCAGATGGAGAGGAATGGGATGCAACAACGAGTTTCGACATGGTATCGGGCTCCAGTACGGGAGTTCTTATTCCCGCGAATACGACGATTGGCGACGCGGTCCTCATTGCGGGCTATGGGATGATGGTGGTTGAGGGGGAAACACCATCGATCTATACGGGGGTCCAGCGAACCACTGTTTGGGCACGGTACTCGAATGCGACTGACTCGCTCGTCTGTGTCTGGGATAAGCCGACGGGTATCCTGCTCGCCCAAAACAGTACCAAAAACGAGGGCACGATGCGGTGGAAAGTGCTTGAGACCAACATTTGGCAGACGCAACGGGAGGATTATCAGCCTTACCAGACGCTTGTCTATGGAGGGATCGTATTAGGGGCTCTACTAGCACTGGTTCTTTACCTGAGAACCCGGAAGAAGAAATCCAGACGACGGAGAGCGGGCTCGCGGATAGGGTCTTTTCCTTCGGGTTCGCCTCGTGGGCTGCCGTGGGTTCTGCGTCTGTACAGAAGGAAAATTTTTCTGGGGGATTCCCGTGGATTCGGGG
>Ga0209427_10004823_pt1 | contig 15525 bp, 6 predicted proteins | sample DeeMarSWOR136_30_FD_187465 | JGI IMG/M metagenome (GOLD analysis project Ga0209427, IMG submission 187465) | Marine sediment microbial communities from White Oak River estuary, North Carolina - WOR-1-36_30 (SPAdes) (version 2) | ecosystem: Environmental > Aquatic > Marine > Intertidal zone >...
ACTTTGGGTAGAGTTTGGCTCCCACAGGAGGCTTGTTTGCCGCTGGACTGCAATCGCCATGGTCGGCTTGGTCGTCGCGGGGTGCCCGGCTCCGACGTTGAAAGAGGATCCTAAGATCAAGGCACTGACCAGGGGTCTGAATACGATCGATCCGGTCCGGCCGGCGGACCTCTCGGATTCGCCGCCTGTTTCCGTTGAGGAAGCCACCAAAGAGGTCACGCAGCAAATCACCGATCCAAACGAGGAAATCCCGGTGATTGAGTTGACGCTCGAAGACGTCCGCGCTGCGACCCTGGCCAATAATCTGCGCCTAAAAGTCGAGCTGATCAATCCGGCTGCTGCGCAGCGATCACTTGACGCAGCACGAGCCGAGTTCGAGGCGGCCTTCTATGGTTCGGCATCCTACAGGGCCTCGGAGACCGATGCAGGCGTATCGTCCACCGGGAATGACTATGATGTGGGCGTAGAGATCCCTCTATATACCGGCGGTTCGATTGGAGTGAGCATGCCTTTCAGGGAGTCCGACTCCGACGATTACGATGGCGTGGCCGACGCGGCGGTCAGCGTATCGGTCATTCAGAACTTGCTTAGAGGGGGCGGAATGCGCATCACTACCCATTCGATCCGTATCGCCGGTTACGAAAAGCACAGTGTAGATGCTCGAACGAAACAACAAGCCATTAATCTTCTGGCGGCTGCCGACGTAGCTTACTGGGATCTCTACACGGCCCTCCGCGATCTCGACGTTAGCCGGGAACAATATAAGCTTGCCCAGGACCAGCTCAATCATGCCCAGAAAAAGGTCGCCGCGGGCGCCGCTCCCCGAACCGAAATCATTCGTGCCGAATCGGGTCTATTAAGTCGGGTCAGTTCCCTTATCGACACCGAGACGTGGGTTCAAAATAGGCAGCTTAATCTGCAACGCATTATGAACCATCCGGACATGCCGCTCAATGCAAACATAAGGATCGAGCCGAAGACGGAGCCGAATCCGCTGAAACTGGACGTGGACCCGGAAAAGCTCGTCGACGTCGCACTCAGTAATCGCATGGATGTCATTCAGTTGGAATTGGGATTGGCTATCGAAGAGTTGGACTTAGAAATAGCCCGCAATGCGACACTCCCTGACCTCGATCTGAGTTACACTTATGACGCAGGAACAAACGCCGGTGATATAGAGCATGCTCTGGGTTCTTTTGGAGAAAAGACATCTGATACACATTCGTTCCGTCTCTCCGCCAGCATTCCCCTGGGTAACCGGGTGGCCAAAGCAAACCTGGAACGTGCGAGACTTCGGCAGCTTCAGAGCCAGATCGGTTACGCTGACTATCGCCAGTCTATCCGACAAGACGTATATGATGCGGTCCGGGGGCTAAACAGTAGCTGGCGAAGTATCCTGGCGGCCGAAAAAGACGTCGAAGCGAACCTTCGTACGTATAAGGTTGAGCAATCGCAGTTCCAGGTGGGTGCCACGACCAGTACGCAAGTGTTGCGTACCGCGGCGGAACTGGCTGAAGCGCAACTGAGAAGGATTAAGGCTCTTGCCGGGTACGAAGTTGCTCAGATTTATCTTGCCCGGGCGACAGGGACGCTGTTGGGACACAGCCGGATTATTTTGGAGCCGACGGATCTTCAGGATCTCAACGGCATTCGCGAAGCAGCTCTATGATGCAGGGGCCTATACCTCGGTGGTATAGGCCCCTCATCAACACCGACGCAATGGTGCAGTTCCGATTCAAGCCTCGCGCAAGCGAGGATCAACACCAGGATGGATACATTCACTCAGATGCCGGAGCAAGACGGACATTGTCCAAGCCAATCCATGTATCGCCGGAACTTACATTGGAGAATTCAATGCCCATCAGATGGCCGACAGATTCCGGGACATCGCTGGCCGCGAATCTCAGCGTATATTCCTGCATCGCATCCGTGAGCGCCACCTCAGCACTTACTGCTGGTACGCGCGTGCCGTTGTCATCATAGTAGACGGTCATCAGCATGGCCGTCGCCGCCCACGTAATCCGGGCATCCACCGTCAATATCCGAACGTCCCAGGCGGTAATCGTATGGTCCGTCAACTGCCAAACGGAGGGATCGCCGCTCATCAGATAAGCGGTCCAATCTCCATCGGTAGGCGTAAATCCGGTTTCTACTCCGGAGTCAGCGCACGGCCCATCGGTGTTCCAGCCGGGGACGTTGTCGAAGCCTGTCTGCTTCTCTGTACCGGGCAGTTCAAAACTGGAGTTTTCAATCTCAACCTCAACGGGCGGCGGCCGGTACAGCCGGATGTCGTCAATATACATCGTGCCCGTACCGCCAGGCGTTGTCATGGCGCCCTTGGTACCCAGGCCAATTGTGATCGTGTCCACGTCCATCAGGTCAATGCCCTGATCGGCGAGGGTCTGCAACTGAATCACCCACTTCGTCCAGGAACCTGCCTGAGCGGCGTTCGCGTCGCCGTGGACCACCGTCGCCGCCGGGCCGCCGCTATTCGCCACAGATGCATACAGTGGTTCAGCGGCATTGTTGCCCATACCCCGGAACCAAATCACCAGCGCGCCCACGCCGTTCTCGGTCCAGTCTCGCGGATAGCTCAGGGTGAGCGTCGCCTCCGAATACGTCGCCGCACCCGGGGCGTTATCGTAAAACAGCGGCATCGACTGAAGGCCGGTATGAACGATCTTCTGCTCGGCGTATGGGGGCATAAGGTTGCCTGCCTGCGCGCCGTTCTCGGGAACGCCGAAACCATCGATCCAACTTTGCCAGATGGCCTGGCCGGCCGCGTCATCGTCAGTGTAGTCCTCGAAGTCGTCCACGGTAATGAAACCGGCCGTCGTGAACGTCCAGAGCGGACCTTTCACCGTGTTGCCCTGGCCATCCACCTCATCGACGCGCCAGTAGTACACGGTGTGCCAGGCGAGCCTGCCGGGATCGTAGCTTTCGGCGCCCAGCGTCTGACTGCCTTTGTACTCGGGCGCAGCCGCGTCGGCACTACGTACGGCGTCTTCGTCCGTGCCGAAGTACATCTCATGCGAGGCAGCACTCGCGCTCGCGGTCCAACTGAGGGTGGCCGTCATCTTCACGTCCACGGCACCGTCTGCCGGGCTGGGACTGCCGACTGCGCCCGGCGTCGTGAAGCTCCAGATGTCGCCTTTGTACGTGGCGGCGCCGTCGAATTCATCGACCCGCCAGTAGTAGACCTTCTCCACCTCAAGCGGATCGGGCGTATAGGATGTGGCGCCCTGAGGAGCGCCTCCGGTGGCGCTGCTCACTTCGTCGTAATCGTCACCGAGGAATACCGTGTGCAGCTTGGCTCCGAAACCTGCCGTCCAACTCAGGGTCACGGCCGGATCTACGGATTCGGCGCCGTCCGCCGGATCGGGATTATAGGCCGTCCTCGGAGCAACCGAGAAGCTCCAGACAGGTCCTGCCCACGGGCTGTTGGGGTCAGCCTCATTGATCTCAACGATGCGCCAATAGTACGTCGTGCCGGGCACGAGCCCATCTGGATAAGGAAATCCGGGGAAGCCGACGACAAGATATGTCAGGATCTGGTTACCCCGGAAGGCCTCGTCGGCGGTGTCGTTCACATCGTCAAAGTTGTCGCTGAAATACACATCATGCGAGACGGCAAAATCTCCCGGTGACCAGCTCACGGTGGCCCAGGTCTCTTCAATGATGGCTCCATCCGCCGGGTCGGGGCTCAGGGCAAAGGGATAGGCTTCTCCCTGCATCGCCTTGATGATCTCGCCTTCGGACAGCGATCGCCTGAAGAGCCAAAGCATGTCCATCAGTCCGGTGAACGGTCTGGCGTTGTCAATGTTGTACCCGACGCGAGCACCGGATCCCCAATCGCCGGCTATTTCCGAAGCACCTGAGATGGTCTGCTCCTGGATCAGCTCCCCGTCGATGTAGAGAGCGGCTCTGCCAGAGGCTTGGTCGTACATGCCACAGAAGTGCAACCATTCATCCCACGTGACTTCACCCGCACGCATATCAAAGATCGTGGATCCACCGGCGGCACGAAGCAGCCATCGAAAATTGCCTTCGCTGCGCAGCTCGGGGTGAATGAGCCAGGTGGCGTCGGCGGCTCTGGCATTGAAGATGGCGTGATGATCGCCTGTGTCCTCGCATTTTGCCCAAGCGGCCAGCGTGATGCCGGTGGTTGGAATATGCTCCGGAGGGATGCTGGGACCGTCCAAATCGAGGTAGCTGCCGGTCGCGAATTTGGCCGCGCCGCCCCGCACACCTTCGGGATCAGCCGTGACATCACCGGTGACGACGCCGTCATGACCATTACCGGACTGATCGAGAACCACATCAGTCACTTCGTCAAAGGAGTAGTAGAAGGTCAGTTCCGGATCGCCGAGAAGATCGGCCAGGGCGGTCGTTGCCAGAACGGACATCAAGATGAAAGAAACAAGATACGTCAATTTACTGCACATAGTAGTCCTCCTTTCAAGAGAGTCGAGATGGAAACGATGGATAACAATCTGAGATTCGGTCTGTTTTATCCTTATACGCCAGGATCATTCTCGAAGATTTGATACCACCTCCTTTCACCAGAAGCGTCTCGTATGACCACTCATTCGAAGTGTGGCAATCTCAAACGAGCCACAGAAAGCCCTCGTGTCCGGACGCCGGAAATCCGGCGCCTCCAACAAACCTGTTTATACCAGATTCGCCCGCTTGCCGTCAAGGGAATTCCCCCGCGAAGCCTCAGACATTCCGCTTGGTGTTTTCCCGTCACGGGGGCGTCGGCGAGGGCTTTCCCGGGGTCTCCGTGCCGACGAGACATAACTGTTTATGCAATAATTGCTTATGCTGATCCTGCCGCGGCGCTCACCGCTCTCTTGGTCGGACGGGTACTCATTTGGATCGGTGCCTGAGCGCAAGCTCAAGAGGGCCGACGCCAAAAGTCACTTTTCTTCTTGACTTTTCTGAGCATTAGGATATAATATAAAGAGTACATGAGTTGTGGGGTGGTTGGTGCCATCTTCTACAGAAGGAGCGTTCTTTTGGCCAAGAGGGGCGGCAGAAATACATTTTAAAGGCGTATTCGAGGGAAAACACAAAGGCTACCATGTGGTTGGTTCCCGGAGCGTGGCCGCTCTGACGTGCTCAGGAGCAAAAAGGACGAGGATGATTCCCTGACGGTATGTGGACGACATGCCGGGACGCTGGAAAGCAAAATGGATCGAGGGCTTTGGAATATGAGGAGAATGATGGAGAATTGCCACAGTTTCACAATGCGGAGACTTCTGACGTTCATGACGGTCATTTTCTTGGCTGCCGCGCTCTTGGGGTGCAGTGATCCAATGGTGGCGGACGTGGAGGCAGAGCGTCGTGAAGTGACATTCATGGCCGAACAGGAGCTGCAGCGTTGCCGAGCTCTGGTGGCCTCCCAGTCAAGGGTACTGCCTCCGGCACAGGCGGCGGACATGGAATCAGAGCGGCGCGACCTGGACAGAATGGTTGAACAGGGACGCTGGAGCACCTTGTCCGGGCCACGGGCAGAGGCATTCCATCCGGCACCGTAGGGAAGTCGGATCGACCGGCAGCGCGGGCAGTACATTCATCTGTCACAGCTGCCGAGCGTCCACCCGGGCCGAGAGCGGTGCGCGTGGGAAAAGGCGGAACCGGACGGCACGGGCGCGCAGCAGAAACTCCAAGACTCCGAGCCCGGCGTCTCTTGGCCGAAGCGGCGATGAAACAAACGGGACCTATGCCCGCGGACATAGGCCCCGCACTCATACCCGTCCTCGTTGCGAGTTACATCACAGCTCACGGCTACGGCTCTGCCTGCGGAGCGGGTCGATAGAGCCGGATGTCGTCAATGTACATCGTTCCCGTACCGCCGGCCGCTGCACCGCCTTTGCTGCCCAGACCGATCCCGATCTTATCGACATTGGTCAGGTTGATACCCTGATCGGCGAAGGCCTGTAACGGCGTGACCCACTCTGCCCAATCGTCGATCTGTGCCGCGCCGGCATCCTCATGGACCGCCACCGCCGGGGCGCCGCCCGCGTTCGAGACCGCCACGTACAGCGGCTCAGCCGCATTATCCGATCTGCCCCGGAACCAGAGCGATAATTGTTCGACACCTGCTGTCGTCCAATCCCGCGGCGCCGTCAGTGCCATCGCCGCTTCCGAATTCGTTACGCCGGCTTCATTGACATAAAAGAGCGGCAGGGACTGGCCGCCATCATGGACGATTGTCTGCTCGCAATACGGGGGAATCAGATTGCCGGCCTGCGCGCCGTTGTCGGCGACGCCAAAGCCATCAATCCACGTCTGCCAGACCGCTTCGCCGGCAGTGTCGTCATCGGTGTAGCCCTCAAAGTCATCCACGAGAAGGAAAGCACCTGTCGTGAAAACCCAGAGAGGTCCTTTCGCCGTATTTCCCTGGCTATCGACTTCGTCCACTCGCCAGTAGTAGGTCGTGTCCGGATCGAGCAGTCCGGGATCATGACTCTCGGCACCCAGCGCCTTGGAACCTTTATACTCCGCCGAACCGGTATCGGCGTTCCGGACGGCCGCGCCGTCCGCGCCGAAGTAGAGCTGGTGCGACGCAGCGGAATCGGCCGGCGCCCAGCTTAGAGTCGCATTCATCGCTACGTCTGTGGCCTTATACGACGGCTGCGGGTTGCCGACGGTCCCCGGCGTCGTAAAGATCCAGATATCGCCTTTATACGTTGCGAGACCGTCGAATTCATCGACGCGCCAGTAATAGACCTTCGCCGGTTCGAGCGGGCCGGGATTATACGTTGGCGCTCCAGCGGGTACTCCGACAGTGGCGTTTGCAACCGTGTCATAGTCATCACCGAAGCAGACGGTATGTAGCCTTGCACCGAATCCTGCTGTCCAGCTAAGCTGTTTATTCACCTCGACGGACTCGGCCCCATCGGCCGGGTCCGGTCCATAGGCCGTCTTGGGCGGAATTGAAAAGCTCCAGATCGGACCCTTCCAGGGGCTGTTCGGGTCCGCCTCGTTGACCTCGTCGATCCTCCAGTAGTACGTTGTGCCCGGCACAAGCCCGTCCGGATAGGCAAATCCCGGAAAACCGGCGACATAGAACATCGAGCCCTGGTTGCCCCGGAAGGTATCGCCGACACCGCTGTCCACGTCGTCGAAATTGTCACCCAAATACACATCATGGGAGACGGCAAAATCTCCTGCCTTCCAGGAAAGCGTCACCCATGTATCGGAATGAATCGCGCCATCGGCAGGATTGGGCCCATAGGCATAGGGGTATCCTCCGCCTATTATAGCACCCTTGATTTGCGCCTCCGACAGGGCCTCGTCCCATATCTGGATATCGTCGATCTTGCCCAGGAGATCGCGACCGCTATAGGTCCCGATGGTTAATGAGCCTCCGAGCCGGTGTTCCAAGCCTGCCGACACGTTCAGCTCTCCATCGACTTCTCCGTCCAGATAAAGGGTAAGCGTTTGGGTCTCCGAGCTGTATGTCAGCGCCGTATGGTACCATGTGTCGGGCTCCATGAGGGTTTGGCCGTTCACGACCGACCAGCCGCCGGCACTCGTGACAATACCACTGATCTTTCCCTCGGCTGGGGTACTGTCACGAGCTCCCCACTCGTGAAGAGAGAAGGCATAGTCGTCACCTCTGGAAAGGTAATCCTGTCGTTCCATAGCGGCCGGATCGACGGTGGTGAAATTGACCCACGTCATCAATGTAATGGACTCCGGATTGATATTGGCCACACCTGGAACGTCCACATAGTCACCGCCGTCCATTTCGAGCGCGCCGGCAACTTTGCCGGCCACCCATTGAGGATCCCCCTGGAAGGTGCCGTCGTTGCCGCCGCCGCTGGAATCAATGGCGGTGGTCCCGGAACCGTCATCGAGCCTCCACCAGCCCACGAGGTCTGCCCGAGCCGCGCTCATCAGAATCAAGCCCAGCGCGAGAGCCAGAGCCGTCAGATAAATGAATCTTCTACACATAATAAGCCTCCTTCAAATAACACGATTGATGATAGTTGTGGCTTCCACCATTCTACACGTGTGGTTGCCCGGAATAGGCTCCTGCGATTTGCCTTCACCTCCTTTCTTCAACACCCGACATGTACCATCGGTCGGAAGGCGAAAATCTCGATCATAGGGCATTCCACATCGACAATATCGACCGATCCTCCGTTGATCTTCACATCGGAAAGCGAGGAATCGCCTGCTCTCCGCCGATAGAGGCACCCACCGACTGCTATTATCTATAGCAGATTCCCCCCACTGGAGTCAAGTAGAATTTTTCACGACCCCCAGCGCCATAGGACAAACAGAAGTGTCCGGCCGCCCCTCGCAGGATGCTACCAGAATGCTGCGAACAAAGGACCCGTGCGAAATGGCTCGTTTTTGCCACTTTGTCAGGTGGCCCTTCTCAGTAGTCCTTGAAGGCCTGCATCCACTCGGGCCAGTCGCTCGAAAGGGCGCCACCGGCGAGCGTCCAGGGCCCCGCCTGGTTATACGCCCGGTGCCATTTGAGGGTCCACAGCTCCTTGAGTCCGACTTTGCGAGCCGAATAGTCCAAGAACAGACAACCGCCGAATCCGTCGTGCCGGTTCAGGCAATACCGGCCCATCTGCGCATCGTCGTTCCACCGCTCGCCGCTAAAGCTGGGCGCCCGGTCGGTCTCCAACGCCCAGCCGTTGTAGCGCTGGGCCTCCAGGAACAAGGGCGCGTACCCGGCTCCCAACACCGTCGGCCCGCGCCAGAACTGATCTGCGGTTCCGGCGTGCGGTTCCCGGCCCGGCTGCGCATTGACACACCAGCCGTTTATGCCGTAGCTTCCCTTCATCGGCTTTTTCCAATGACCCTGGTTCATATAGCCCCAGGCCATCGTGACACCAGCGCCTGAGGCGTGTCCTTCGGCGCCGGAATTGACCCCATATTCATCCACCCACGGCTTGGTCGCGTTCGGACAGCAGGTAAACTCGTCATCCCATCGGTAGTACTCCCCGAGCGCATAGACCCATCGATTGGCCTGGGGCTGGGCGGTGAAGCCGGCCATAAACTTGCCGTCGTTCTCGTCAGCGTACATCGAGAAAAACAGACCCCACTGCTTGAGCTTGCTCAGGCACGTAACGCTCCTGCCTTGCCGCTTTACACGTTGCAGGGCCGGCATCAGAATGGCCATCAGCAGCGCAATAATCGCGATGACCACCAGCAGCTCGATCAGCGTGAAACCCTTTCGCCTGCGCATCATACCTCCCTTTCTCTCGGAACTGCGTCACACTCTACCTTGTCTGAGACCCGCAAAATCGAGATGGCCCATCGGCGATGAGACTCAAAAGATATGTGAGCCGTCTGCGTTCTGCGGGCTCCACACATTCTTATCCTACCACACGACAGTGTAGTTATCAAGATAAAACCTGGACCCTAAGCTTTCCCATGGGGTGTGCGGTTCGGTAGATCGTTCGCTACCGAGACCCTCCACGGCGTGCAAGCCAGACATATGCACACACATACAACTGCCGCATATAGAGGTTACTACAAACGCGCGGCCCCAAAGAATGCCTTGAAGAAATGACTTGGGCAGAACGCCGAGTTCCCGCCATTTCGTGAGCCAGTCTTTTCAATGATCTTTGAACGCCTGCATCCACTCAGGCCAGTCGCTCGCGAGGGCGCCGCCAGCGAGAGTCCAGGGGCCGGCTATGTTGTACTGCCTGTGCCATTTGAGGGTCCACAGCTCTTTGAGCCCCACTTTACGAGCGGAATAATCCATGAGCAGGCAGCCGCCAAATGCATCATGTCGGTCGAGGCAGAACCGGCCCATCTGCGCGTCGTCGTTCCAGCGTTCGCCACTGAAGCTGGGCGGCCTGTCTGTATGTAACGGCACCCCGTTATAGCGCTGCCCCTCCAGGAACAAAGGCACGTACCCAGCGCCCGACACATTCGGTCCGCGCCAGAAGAAATCCGGAGTCCCCCGCTCGGGGTGAGGTTCCCGGCCCGGTTGCGGATCGACGACCCAGCCGTTGATCCCGTAGCTTCCCTTCATCTGCTTGGCCCAATGCCCCTGGTTCATGTAGCCCCAGGCCATTGTGACACCGGCACCGGACACGCTTCCTTCGGCGCCCGAATTCACTCCGTATTCATCCACCCACGGCTTGGTCGCGTTCGGACAGCAGGTAAACTCGTCATCCCATTTGTAATAGTCGCCAAGCGCGCTGACCCACCGGTTGGCCACAGGTGAGGCGGTGAAGCCTTTCATGAATCTGTTATCGTTGTCGTCGGCGTACATCGAGAAGTATAAGCCCCATTGCTTGAGCTTGCTCAGGCACGCGACGCTCCTGCCTTGCCGCTTTACGCGCTGCAGGGCCGGCATCAAGATTGCCATCAATAACGCAATAATCGCGATGACCACCAATAGCTCTATGAGCGTAAACCCACGTCGTCTGTGCATAATCACACTCCTTAAATGAACTCGGGCACCGGCTATGGGATGCGCAAGGCCCATATTCTGTTCGGCCCACGCCCAAACTTTCCTGTGTTATCCGGACTCTTACTCAATCAGGCATATTATACCTCCAAATCTAACATACTGCAACAGGAAAATCGCGGAGAGCGACGATCTGCCCCTGAGCGTACAGTGGACCGTCGCAGCAGGCCAGGGCCAACCCGGCGAACGTTCACGAGCATGTGTGATGACTGCTCTTGCGGCTCCTGGAGCGCGAGAGGCGGGGGCAATACGCAAGATGCGGGGCGCGGGCCGGATTTCTCTTGAAGCGCAGCGTCGAATCTGCTATAAAGGAGAATGGAAAGACATGTACTTGGTGGTTGGATTTTCGTACTTCATTCTACGGCCCACTCCGGGCTCTCTGAAGGAAGGAGGCAGAATCAAATCATAAGTAACCTTTTGTCTCAGGTGGAGATACGTAGACTCCGTTGGACTCATTGTTAACGATCCGCTTTTCTTGAAGCAAGGAGAAAACGCACTGTTGCCATTCAATTTTCACTCTCTCTGAAGGAGGATTATTATGTGTAGAAAACCGTTTTGTTTGGCATCTCTTGTCTTGGTGTTGGCTCTGACCACCTCTGTGGCCGTGGCAGGCGTTGAATTCGGAGACCCGGACGGCGGCTGGACGTACGTTTACACCGGCGATGCCGCTGCTCCGGGCGCGGACTTCACGGCACTGGACGGAACCTGGAACCACGACAACGGTTCGGACCAGTGGGATGAATCGGAAATCGGCTCAGGAAGTCCGGGCGGTGTCAGTGTGCTCACCGAAGGCGCCGTGACCTTTGCTCGGCTCCAGGACACCGGGGATCCCAGCGACTACAGTATGCCCGATCCAAGCAACCGAAAACTCTACTTCAGTCACCGAATGTCCGATGATGGCATCCTTCCAACCACAGGAAACACCATTCTTGATGATGGAGTCACTATCTCATTCCGTGCCCGTCTTGCCACGACGCCCCCGTTGGACGATCTCCATCCAGACGGAGGCGGTGGAACCTCCCCATGGCCGGCCGGAGGAAACGGTTACACCATCCACCACGGCGGCAAGGGTAATTTCTGTGTTCATCAGGGAGAAGCAGAAGCGAACGGACAAATCGCTTTTAGCCTGATTCTGGCCGGAGACGAGCAGGGCGGAGCGAAGAATCCTGACCGAAGTGGATTGTGCATGCCCAACCTTAACGGCAACTCTATCTCGGGCGACATAGACCTCGAAGGCAATGATGACGGTACACTCAACCTGCTGGATATTGACGACCTGACAATCTGGCACGAGTTCTGGATAACCATTGAGGCCGATGCCACAAACACCGGTACTCACCTGGTCAAAATCTATATGGATGGCTCCACCGCGGCCACCGAGTTCATCGTTACCGCCAGTAATGAAACGGAAAATGCCGGTGATGGACCCAACATTGGTCTGGCAATGGGCTCCACGAGTTCGCATGGAGCCTTCGATGTGGATTTCTTTGCATACAAATCCGGCATTATTCCTCCGGCCCCGTCCAATCCATCCTTGGCCCGTGCCGTAAACCCCACGCCTGGGGCGACGGTGCCCTTGCACGAGGCGACGCCGCTTGGCTGGACGCCCGGGGAGACGGCGGTCCAGCATGATGTGTACCTGGGAACCGAGGAAGCCGATGTAAACGATGCCGACATTACGGATACGACAGGGATCTATCGCGGCCGGCTGAATGTTCAACTCTACGCTCCGCCGGAAGGGCTTGAATTAGGCGGGAACTACTACTGGCGAATCGATGAAGTCGAAGTCGACGGGACGACGATCCACAAGGGGAGCGTCTGGAGTTTCGCGGTTATCGACTATCTTCCCGTGGACGATTTCGAGGACTATACCGATGACGACGCGGCCGGCCAAGCCATTTGGCAGACGTGGATCGATGGCTTTGGCGTTGCTGAGAACGGCGGGCAGGCGGGCTACCTGGTGCCCCCGTATGCCGAGCGGACGATTGTCAACAGCGGCTCGCAGTCTATGCCGTTCATTTACAGCAACGTGTCACCCGCCTTGTATTCAGAAGCAGTCATGACGCTGAGCGCTCAGCGGGATTGGACCGAGCAGGACGTGAAGGCATTGTCGTTATGGTTCAGAGGCTATCCGCCGCCGCTTGGCAGCTTCACGGAAGGTCCGGCCGGCACGTACACGATGACGGCCGAAGGCGCGGATATTGAAGGCACCTCGGATCAGTTCCATTTCGCCTGGCAGGAAGCCTCCGGCGCCGTCACGATCGTGGCGAAGGTCGAGAGCGTCCAGAACACAGACGGCTGGGCCAAGGCCGGGGTTATGATTCGCGATACGCTCCAGGCGGATTCGGCGCACGCGACGGTGGCCGTCACGGCCGGCAACGGTGTCTGGTTCGGGTATCGCAATGGGTCCGGCCAGGGGACTACTGTCGCAAGTCAGGACGGGATCACGGCGCCCCAGTGGGTGAAAGTAGAACGCACGATAGGGGGACTCATTAGGGCCTATTATTCGGCGGACGGGGTCACCTGGACCTCGATGGGCACGTCTTCAACAGTCGCCATGAGTTTACCCATGTACGTCGGCTTGGCGCTGACCAGTCACAATCCCGGCGTGGCATGTGAGGCTGTCTTCTCGAACGTCACCAGCGATGGCACGGGCCAATGGGCGCACCGGGACGTCGGCTTGATCAGTAATGATGCTCAGCCGATGTACGTGGAGATCGCGAATAAGAACGGTACAACCGGGACGGTTTACCATGAGGATCCGGAGGCGACGCTCATCAACACCTGGACGGAATGGAACATCGACCTGAGAGACTTCAGCGATCAGGGTGTGGACCTGACGGATGTAGAGAGCATGACCATTGGCGTTGGCGACAAGAATGACCCGCAATCCGACGGCTCAGGGACGGTGTTCTTCGACGATATCCGACTCTACCGGGCCCGATACGTGCCGGATAAGGTAACACCGCTTGTCGCTGACTTCACCAACGACGGCATCGTGGACGTCAGAGACCTTGAGATCATGATGGCCGACTGGCTCATGGCTGACCTCACAAGACCGGGCCCGTTGCTGGTCCACTACAAGTTCGACGAAGGAGCCGGGACTGTTGCTGCCGACAGCAGTGGCCAAGGAAGTGACGGGGCGTTCTCCGGCACGGCCACCTGGGCGGCAGAAGGCAGGATGGGCGCTGCGGCTTCGTTTGACGGCGGTGTCGGCGAGGTCAGAGGCGACAGCCCGTATCTGAATGGGCTTGACACGCTAAGTTTTGGCGCATGGATCAAGTCGAACACCATTGATACCGACGCGGGAGTCATCATCTTTGCGGACCCGGCCGGAAACGACCAGCGCGACATCCGCTACGATTTAGCCGGGGGCTCCGGCGGTGGGACCAATGTGATCAAGTACGGCGTTGCTACCGAAGAAGGATCGCACGAAAACGAAAGCTCCTCCAACGTTCAGACCACCGAGTGGCAGCACGTTATGGTGACCTGGACCAGCGGTGAGGTCGCCAAGCTGTACATCAATGGCGTTCTGGATACACTGTCATACGAGGCGGATGTCATCGGCGGAACGACGACCGGCTATACGGCCGTGATTGTTGGTCGCGGCGGAAAGGATACCGGCGGTAGCTGGGATGGCCTTGTAGATGACGTCCGCGTCTACGAGGTCGCCCTGACGGCCCAGCAGGTCCAGACGGTGATGAACGGTGGGGATCTGCCGGTAGTTGATACATACGTTCCACTAACGTCGCCGGCCAACATTTCCGACGATGAGCCGGTAAACTCCAAGAGCGTCAACTTCAAGGACTTCGCCATCCTGGCCGATGAGTGGCTGGACAAGCTTGTCTGGCCGGCATGGTGATCGGCTTCTATACGGAAAAGATATGGGGGATCCGCAGGTGTTCGGGGCCTATACTGATCGGCGGTATAGGCCCCGCGTATCTCATTGACTGATGAGGCTTATGAAATCTGCAAATTGGATTGTGCGGAGCGCTTTGTTGGCGATGGGCCTAGCGTGCACGACTGTGGCGAACGAAGGACTCATCATCAGCGAGTTCATGGCCAATAAGGGAAGCAACCTCACGACCAGAGTCGAGGGCCAAACGGTTCGCCCTGACTGGATCGAGATTTACAACGGGACCGGTGCAAATATCAATCTGGAAGGCTGGTATCTCACGGACGATGAAGATGACTTGACCAAGTGGCGATTCCCCCGCCTCACCTTAAGCCGCGGCGGGCACGTTGTCGTGTTCGCATCGGAAAAGGACCGGAAATACAGCCCAGGCAACTATCCATACTATGACGGCACATACTATCACACCAACTTCGAGTTGGATCGCAGCGGTGAGTATCTGGCTCTTGTACAGCCCGATGGGATAACGGTCGCACACGAGTATGAACCGAGGTTTCCTCGACAGTATGGATTCATATCCTATGGCATATGCGCAGGCAGCAACACATACGGCTATTTCGAGACTCCGACACCGAGAGCGCAAAATGCCGCAACCTGTGTGGCCGATATCGTTGCCGATACGACATTCAGCCACGGCCGCGGTTTCTATGATGCTCCCTTCGCCGTCACCATCGCGACCGAAACGGAAGGGGCGACGATACGTTACACCACCGACAGCAGTACTCCCACCGACTCACACGGCTGGATTTACACCGGTCCCATCAGCATCGGCACAACGACGTGCCTGCGAGCGATGGCGTATGAGCGCGGCGCGCTGTCAACAAACGTGGACACGCAAACCTACATCTTTCCGGCCGATGTGATCCGTCAGGACGGGGCCGGCTTTCCGAACACATGGGGACATGCCGGCGCCGACTACGAGATGGACCCCACGGTCGTGAGTCGTTATGGCAGTACAATCCAGGAGGACCTCAAATCGATCCCTACGGTATCGCTGGTCATGGATGTGGACCATTGGTTTGGCTCCAGCAATGGCATCTATTCGCATCCGGATTGGGAAGATCAATACGACGAGGAGGCCGAGAGGGGCGTCTCCGTGGAGTTTTTCGATCCATACGATGAGGGAAGTCAGTTTCATGTCAACGCGGTGGTGAGGATT